>Ga0209066_10003539_pt1 | contig 17741 bp, 14 predicted proteins | sample All_14_2_FD_187198 | JGI IMG/M metagenome (GOLD analysis project Ga0209066, IMG submission 187198) | Freshwater microbial communities in response to fracking from Pennsylvania, USA - Allegheny Zone_MetaG_DW_15 (SPAdes) (version 2) ... | reverse complement strand
TCGGTGCGCGCCTACTGGGGCGGTTTGCCAGGCGCCGAGCGCGAAGCCTTCCGCTTTCTGCACGTCTCCACCGACGAGGTGTACGGCAGCCTGGGCAAAGACGACCCCGCCTTCACCGAGAACCACCGCTACGAGCCCAACAGCCCGTATTCGGCCAGCAAAGCCGCCAGCGACCACCTGGTGCGCGCCTACCACCACACCTACGGCCTGCCGGTGCTCACCACCAACTGCAGCAACAACTACGGCCCGTACCACTTCCCTGAAAAACTCATCCCGCTGATGATCGTCAACGCCCTGGCGGGCAAGGCCCTGCCGGTGTATGGCGACGGCATGCAGATCCGCGACTGGCTGTATGTGAAAGACCACTGCAGCGCCATCCGCCGCGTGCTCGAAGCCGGCCGCCTGGGTGAGGTGTACAACGTGGGCGGCTGGAACGAGAAGCCCAACATCGAGATCGTCCACACCGTCTGCGCCCTGCTCGACGAGCTGCGCCCACGCGCCGACGGCCAGCCCTACGCAGCCCAAATCAGCTACGTGACCGACCGCCCCGGCCACGACCGGCGCTACGCCATCGACGCGCGCAAGCTCGAAGCCGAACTGGGCTGGAAGCCCGCCGAAACCTTCGAGTCCGGCATCCGCAAAACCGTGCAGTGGTACCTGAGCAACCCCGACTGGGTGGCGCATGTGCAAAGCGGTGCCTATAGGGAATGGGTGGGCAAACAGTACAGCGGTAGCGCAGCATGAAGATTTTGCTGCTCGGCAAAAACGGCCAAGTGGGCTGGGAACTGCAACGCAGCCTAGCTCCCTTGGGCGAGTTGATCGCGCTGGACCGGCACAGCACCGAGGCCGACGGCGGCTGCGGCGACCTGAGCCAGCTCGACGCCCTGCGCCAAACCGTGCTGGCGCTGCGCCCGGACGTGATCGTCAACGCGGCGGCCCACACCGCAGTGGACAAAGCCGAAAGCGAGCCCGAGCTGGCCCGCACCCTCAACGCGCTGGCCCCCGGCGTGCTGGCCGAGGCCGCGCACCGCGTGGGCGCGCTGCTGGTGCACTATTCCACCGACTACGTGTTCAACGGCAGCGGCACCACGCCCTGGCTGGAGACCGATGCCACCGGCCCGCTGAACGTGTACGGACAGACCAAGCTCGACGGCGAACGCGCCATACAAGCCAGCGGCTGCCGCCACCTGATCTTTCGCACCAGCTGGGTGTACGCAGCACGCGGCGGCAACTTCGCCAAAACCATGCTGCGCCTGGCCACGGATCGCGAACGCCTGACCGTGATCGACGACCAGTGGGGCGCCCCCACCGGGGCCGACCTGATTGCCGACGTGACGGCCCACGCGATCCGCCAAGCGCAGCAAGACCCCGGTTGCACCGGCGTGTACCACCTGGCTGCTGCTGGCGAAACCAGCTGGAACGGCTACGCCCGCTTCGTCATCGACAGCGCACGCGCCCTCAAGCCCGAACTGGCCCTGGCGGTGCAAGACGTGGCACCGGTGCCCACCAGCGCCTTCCCCACGCCCGCCACGCGCCCGCTGAATTCGCGCCTGAACACCACCCACCTGCGCCAGACCTTTGGCCTGGTGATGCCCGACTGGCAGCGCGGCGTGCGGCGCATGCTGACCGAAATACTCTGACCGCAACAGGAATACCCATGACCCAACGCAAAGGCATCATCCTCGCAGGCGGCTCCGGCACACGGCTGCACCCGGCCACCCTCGCCATCAGCAAGCAACTGCTGCCGGTGTACGACAAGCCGATGATTTATTACCCGCTGAGCACGCTTATGCTCGCGGGCATTCGCGATGTGCTCATCATCAGCACGCCGCAAGACACGCCGCGCTTTGCCCAGTTGCTGGGCGACGGCAGCGCCTGGGGCATGAACCTGCAGTACGCCGTGCAGCCCAGCCCGGACGGCCTGGCGCAGGCCTTCATCATCGGGGAGCAGTTTGTGGGCAACGCGCCCAGCGCGCTGGTGCTGGGCGACAACATTTACTACGGCCACGACTTCACCAACCTGCTGGGCGATGCCGATGCACAAACCAGCGGCGCGGCCGTGTTCGCCTACCACGTGCAAGACCCCGAGCGCTACGGCGTGGTGGCGTTTGACGCCGCGGGCAAAGCCAGCAGCATCGAAGAAAAGCCCCTCAAGCCCAAGAGCAACTACGCCGTCACCGGGCTGTATTTCTACGACAACCAGGTGGTGGACATTGCCAAGGCCGTCAAGCCCAGCGCCCGTGGCGAGCTGGAGATCACCGCGGTGAACCAGGCGTATCTGGACATAGACCAGCTCAATGTGCAGATCATGAAGCGCGGCTACGCCTGGCTGGACACCGGCACCCACGAGAGCCTGCTCGAAGCCGGCCAGTTCATTGCCACGCTGGAACACCGCCAGGGCCTGAAGATCGCCTGTCCGGAAGAAATTGCCTGGCGCCATGGCTGGATTGGCGACACCTCCTTGGAAACCCTGGCCCAGCCATTGCTGAAGAATGGTTACGGCCAGTACCTCAAGCGCCTTTTGACCGAGAAGGTCTCGCCATGAAAGTCACATCCACAGCCATCCCTGATGTGCTGATCATCGAACCCAAGGTGTTTGGCGATGCGCGCGGCTTTTTCTTCGAAAGCTTCAACCAGCAAGCTTTTAACAATGCCACCGGCCTGCGCGTGAACTTTGTGCAGGACAACCACAGCCGCAGCGCCCAAGGCGTGTTGCGCGGCCTGCATTACCAACTGCAACAACCCCAAGGCAAACTGGTGCGGGTGGTGCGCGGCGCGGTGTTTGATGTGGCGGTGGACATACGCCAAAGCTCACCTACCTTTGGACAATGGGTGGGTGTGGAGTTGAGCGAAGACAACCACAAACAGTTGTGGGTGCCTGCGGGGTTTGCGCATGGGTTCTTGGTGCTGAGCGAGTCGGCGGATTTTTTGTACAAGACGACGGATTACTACGCGCCCGCGCATGAGCGGTGTATTGCATGGAATGACACGGAAGTTGGCATAGTCTGGCCCTCGGACATTGCCCCACAACTTTCGGCCAAAGATCAAACTGGTCTCAGCCTCTTGCAAGCTGAGGTGTTTGCCTGATGCAAGACTTTTCCGCATCTCCCCGCGAAATGGTGGCCAGCTTCTGGCGTAACAAAGGACTCATTCGAAACTTGGTGCACCGTGAAGTGGTGGGGCGTTACAAGGGTTCCATGCTAGGTATCTTCTGGTCATTGGCCACGCCTATCTTCATGCTGTCGGTTTACACCTTCGTCTTTAGCGTCATCTTCAAGGCCCGCTGGGGTGGTGGCAGCGACTCTAAAACCGAATTTGCCCTGCTGCTGTTTGCCGGTCTGATCATATTCAACCTTTTTTCTGAATGCATCAGCCGTGCGCCAGGACTGATTTTATCCAACGTCAACTACGTCAAAAAGGTGGTTTTTCCGCTCGAAGTGCTGCCCTGGGTTAGCATGGGCAGCGCACTATTTCACTTCGCAGTTAGCCTAGGCGTGTGGCTGGTAGCTTATGCGGTGCTGTTTGGTATGCCGCACTGGCATACGTTATTTCTGCCACTGGTGGTTTTTCCATTGGTGTTGTTTGTAATGGGTTTGAACTGGGCTCTTGCATCATTGGGCGTGTACCTGAGAGATATAGGGCAAATTATAGGAATATTCCTGACAATACTTATGTTTCTTTCCCCCATCTTTTACCCTGCATCCGCTTTGCCGAAAGCATTCCAGCCTTTAATGTCGGTCAACCCACTCACTCTTCCCATTGAAATGTCGCGTGACATTCTATTTTGGGGACGTACTCCCGACCTGACAATGCTTGCGATGTACGCAGCAGGCTCAACTGCCTGCGCCTTGCTCGGTTTTGCATGGTTCCAGAAGACACGCAGAGGATTTGCCGATGTCATCTGAATACGCCATTGAAGTGAACAGCCTTGGAAAGAGCTACCAGATCTATGACAAACCCAGCGACCGCCTGAAGCAAATATTATTCCGAGGACGCAGGCGTTACTACACAGAATTTATCGCGCTCAACGACGTCTCCTTCAAAATTAAGAAGGGTGAAACCGTCGGCATCATCGGGCGAAACGGTTCGGGCAAATCAACTTTACTTCAAATGATTTGCGGAATACTTAATCCAACCGCAGGTGAGGTCAAGATTAACGGCCGTGTGGCTGCGCTGCTGGAACTTGGGGCGGGTTTTAATCCAGAATTCACAGGAATTGAAAACATCTACATGGCGGCATCGCTCTATGGACTAAAAAAAGATGTGATTGATCAGCGATTGGATGCGATCACAGCATTTGCAGATATCGGCGACCACATTCACCAGTCTGTTAAGACCTATTCCAGCGGCATGTATGTGAGACTGGCCTTTGCAGTGATCGCCCACGTCGATGCTGACGTGCTGGTGGTCGACGAGGCACTAGCTGTGGGTGACATCTATTTTCAGCAAAAGTGCATGCGATTCCTACGTCGATTCCAGGAGGGGGGCGGAACTATGCTGTTCGTTAGCCACGACACCTCGGCGGTGATGAACCTCTGCCGTAACGCGCTGTGGCTGCGCCAACCAAGCGCGGGGGACTACATGCTCGGCCTAGCTGAGTCGGTGTGCAAGGCATACCTGCAGGATTTCTATTCACAACAGAAGGCTGCCGTGGCGGAAGGACAGGATGAGGCGGCGTTTACGCCGCCGGAGGGAGCTCGCACGTGGACGGCAGACCCGTTTCTTGAGTGTCGAGTCGAAGTGTCACCTTTCAATCAGTCGGCCGAGTCCTTTGGCACTGGTGGTGGCCGCTTCATCGGCGCTGCCATCCTGGATAAGTCGGGTAATCAGATCACCACGCTGTACGGTGGCCAGCCCGTAGTGCTGCGACTAACTGCACGGATGGAACGCACGATCAGCACGCCGGCCTTCGGCGTCACATTAAAGGACCGCTTGGGTCAGTTCATCTATTCCGAGAGCACGGACAGTGCCTTCCGAAGCAGCAAACCGGTGTTCGCCCCAGGGGACCTCGTGACCGTCGACTTCAGTTTCCAAATGCCCGAATTACTTCAGGGCCATTACAGCATCGACATTGCTTTCGCAGAGGGGCTAGGCCACGAGCACACGCAGCATCACTGGGTGCACGACGCGCTGATGCTAACGTCTCTGAGCGGACGGCTGGTACAGGGCATTTCGGGATTGCCAGGGCTAACGGTGCACCTGGCACGCACACCCGCAGGCCCTGAGACTGTGGGGGATGAGCGCACATGATGCACCTGGCCACCACACGCTACGGCACGATGGAGTGCCTGAACAGCGACAGCGTCGTATCCCGCTCACTTCTCCACTACGGTGAGTGGGCACAGGCAGAGTTAGATATTATCTCAGGGCTGGTACGGCAGGGCTTTGTGGCGCTGGATGTTGGCGCATTCCTTGGCACCCATACCTTGGCGCTAGCCTCAATGGTAGGCTCAGCCGGTCGCGTTCACAGCTTCGAACCACGCGAGGCCATACGCGCCATACTTGAGCGCAACGTGCACCGCAACGGGTTACAGACGGTGACCGTGCACCCCTGCGCACTTGGCGCAAGGACAGGCAGTTTAGAGTTGCCTACCATCGATATCAACAGCGAAACGAACTTCGGCGGACTCGCCTTGGTGGGCGCTGTCGAAATCGGCCAGCCAGCCGAGTCAATCCGAATCGAACGCCTAGACGACTTGGTGTGCGGTCCAATAGACTTTATAAAAATCGATGCAGAAGGCATGGAAGCGGACGTGTTGGCAGGCGCACTAGCACTTCTGACCACCTCGCAACCGGTGTTAATGGCCGAATGTAACGACCTAGAGCATGGTAGTCGCGTACTGCGCACCTGCCTAGATCTCAGCTATGAAGTTTACGGGGTGCTGTCGCCAGCCTACAACCCCGCCAACCTGCGTGGCAACGCGGTGAACATATTTGGCGACGCTTCTGAAGCGTCGCTAGTGGCGCTGCCAGCTAACCGCGCTGCTTCGTTGGCACCGCCCCTCCAGGCCCAACTTGTCCCGATACGACACCTAGATGACCTAGCCCTTCTGCTGCTGCACAAGGCCCAGTACCCTGCCGAGGTCCTTGCCGTCAGCTCGGCCGCCCTGGCGTTGGGCGTGGACTACGAAAGCCCTCTGGCGCGGCGTCTGCGCGACGAAATAGCTGAGCTACGGGCCGCGCTACCGTGTGCTTTTGAACGCGCGCAAATAGCTGAACAACACGCAGCGATAGCGGCAAATGAGATCGCCGCCGCTCTTGAGCAAGCCTGGATAGAGCGTACGCAAGCGGCAGAACGATTCGAGATGCTAGCCGAGAAAGCGGCTAAGGCGGAGGAGGTTTTGGTGGAGCGCGCGCAAACGGCTGAAAAACGCGCAGTGGAGGCAGAAAAGTCAGTTTCTGCTACGGCTGTTGCTGCTCAGGTCGTGGTGGATCGCGCACAAGCGGCGGAACAACGCGCGACAATAGCTGCCAGTGCTGCAGTAGCCGCGGCGCAAGCCATGGCGACTACGTTTCAATCGCAACTGGCATCACGCGTCCAAGCTATCGACACGGATGAGCTGCGCCCCTCAGGGTCGCCCGACTGTGGTGCGATTAAGCACAGCCTCGACTCTGTGATCGTTCGCGATGGGCGCATGTTCGCATACGGCTGGGCTTACGATCCACTCCGGCCCGTGCAAGAACTTGTCCTACAGATCACCTACGAGGACGGCGCTCACGCCCGAATGCCGGTCACCGTCGGCAAGGAGCGGCCTGACGTCCTAGCTGCATTCCCCAACGAACCGCTGGCACGCTGGTCGGGCTGGATGGCATATGTCGGCTGGGATCGCCCGGCAAAATGCGTCGACCTCGTCGTTACCCTAGAGGGTGATGAGTCGTTTATGCTGCCAGTGCTAGGCGAGCCAAAGGCGGTGCCGCTGGTGCAGCGCCTGCAACAACTCGTTCGCACAGCCTTGGGACAATCCCGGTCCGCTCCTTGCGACGCTGTTGCTGACGATACCGTACTAGTCTCCACGATTCATTCCGCTCTGAAAGCTGCTGGTCTGACGGGCCTAAGTCTAGTACTAGACCATTCAATGGGTGGCGGAGCGAACAAGTTCCGCCATGAATGGGTTAAAGCCCGGTTAACAAAACTGCCAATGCTGGCCGTGCTGCACTTTGAGGTGCATCGGATGACGTGGGTACTGGAACTGCACTTGAGCTCCGGCCACGTATTGCGGTTCCCGTGCACCGCAGACCTGCCCCGCGAACTAGCCCAGAACAACTTGGTCAAGGAAGTCTTCGTCAACGACGTAGTCTCGTTCCCGGACCCTTTGCAAGTGCCGCAGTGGCTGCAAGGGTGGGCGGATGCGGGCGCTCAGATAACAATCGCTGTGCACGACTACATGTCGATTTGTCCATCGCCCTTCCTGCTCAACGATGCCAACAGATACTGCGGTGTGCCAAGTCTTAAAGAGTGCCGCCAATGCCTGCAGACCAATTCCAACACCTTTCCTGTGGTGCGGCCTGGCCCAGACATAGTTGCTTGGCGGAAGGCCTGGGGTGAATCGCTCGAGCTGGCGAGTCAGGTCGTGAGCTTCTCTGATTCGTCGCGGCGAATCTTGCTGCACGCCTACCCCACGCTCGCAGATAGCAAGATCAATGTGGTGCCTCACGAAGTGGCGCCATTTGCGCAAGCCGCGAGGGTAGAGAACTTACCAGTGGACGGCCCGCTACATGTCGGAGTCGTGGGCGCAATCGGCCTACACAAGGGCGCCGCTGTTCTACAGAGTTTGGTCGAAGAAGCCTCAATGCGCGGTGCTGACATGCGCATCACAGTGTTCGGCACGCTTGAGAGCGCGACTGACGAAAGCGTAGTAACGGTCACTGGCCCCTACCAACGCGAAGACCTACCGGGACTTATCGAGAATTCAGGTGCGAACGTGTTCCTGCTTCCGTCGATCTGCCCCGAGACATTTTCGTATGTGACGCACGAGCTGATAGGCATGGGCCTACCGTTGGCGTGCTTCGACCTTGGAGCTCCTGCGGACAGGGTGCGCAGCTATTCGCGCGGACGGGTGCTAGCTATGGGCGATGCCCAGCAACTGCTCGACGACATGATCCTCTTTCACCACGACCTGCAAACCACAACCCCAAGGGAGGGCCTTTGAAAAAGATCCACGTCTACACCAGTGCAGCACTAAATTACATCCCCAAGGTGCGGATGTTGTTCGATTCGCTGCGTCGTCACCACCCCGAGTTCGTACTACACCTAGCACTGGCGGACAAAATCCCTTTGGGGATCGACCTTTCGGCCGAACCTTTCCACGAGATTCACCCTGTTGAGGAACTTGGCATACCCAACTTGCAGCGTTGGATCTTCTGCCATCGTATCGTTGAACTGGCCACGGCCATCAAGCCGTTCGCGCTACAGAAGCTGCTAGCACGAGACGATTGCGAGGCAGTCCTATACATGGACCCTGACACTGTCGCGTTCTCTCGTCTGGACGACGTGGTGGCCACGCTGCGCGAACGCAGCGTCGTGCTCACACCTCACCTTACAATGCCCGAACAATCGGTCGAGGCCGTAATGGACAACGAGATCAGCTGCCTAAAACATGGTGTCTACAACCTAGGCTTTGTCGGCGTGAAGGCCGACGTACAGGGCTGTGAGTTCGCGCAGTGGTGGGGCGACCGCATCTACCGCTTCTGCCGAGACGACATCCCGAACGGCCTGTTCACCGATCAGCGCTGGATTGACCTGGTACCTGCCTTCTTCGATAACGTCGGAATACTTCGTACCCCGCGGTTGAACGTGGCCACCTGGAACCTGCGACGCCGCATCCTTGAGGGATCGCTCGAGGAGGGCTTTCGGGTGAACGGGGAGCCGCTGGGCTTTTACCACTTCACCGGTTTCGACAGCGGTGCCCACAAAGCAATGGCGGACAAGAATGCGCAGGGCAATGCCACAGTCGCGGCCCTAGTGCAGTGGTACCTTGACGCGACGCTTGAACTGGCGCAAGACCCGCTGGCAAAGGTACGCTGGGCCTACGGCACCTTCAACGACGGGACGCTGGTGCAGTCGGCACAGCGCATTGTCTACCGCGACCGTGCGGACCTGCAGGACGCTTTCCCCGACCCATTCGACGCGGCAGGGGGCTACTTGACCTGGTGGAGGCAACAGGCACCACTGGAATATCCAGGCCTCTTTGGCTCAGACAACCATGCAGAGGAGCTTGTTCGCCTGTCCCGCCATCTGCAACCTGGTTGCTCACCTGAGCCAAGCCGCGCCATGAACGGAGCCACCAAAATTGTAGAGACCGCTACCAGTCCTATGCCAATACCAAAACCGCTTTTGCACCATGCCTGGGGTGTATTCCGGCGGGAGGGGTTGCGGGGAGTAATGCGGAGGCTAAAGTGATTTCCCATACGAAGAGCCTCGAAGTGGACTTGGGCATCGCGCGCAGGTTGATTACAGTGGCAAGCTTCGTTACGGCATGCGCTGTGGTTGCGCTGCACGCACCAAGCCACGTATCAATGGACACAAGCTTCCAGCTGTACGAGGCGAACACGGGCTTGGCGGTGAGCTGGAATCCTCCGTTCATGTCAGACCTATTACTGTGGCTTGGCGACGATGAACTCGCTACCACGGCCATCGTGCTGCTGCAAGTCATGTTACTGTTTGGCGGCAAACTGCTCGCCATCAACGTCCTGTTGCGGGAACGTGCGCATGACAACCGTGCTACTCAACCATGCATATCCTCCGGTCATAACCTTGTTTTTTGTCATCGCGCCTACCCTCAGCCTCTTGATACTGGGCGTGTCTCTCTCACTAAGGCTGGGGTTGGGCAACCTGCTGATCGTGGCCGCATTAGCCGTGATTTACGGTTGAGCGGGAGTTGAATCACCGTGTTATTCAGTTCTATTGCCTTCATCTTCTATTTCCTGCCGATCTTTCTAGCCGTCTACTTGGGCAGCGGACTTCGCACATCCGTCCTGCTGGGCAGCAGCGTTCTGTTCTACACATGGGGCGAGGGCGCTTACGTTCTGCTACTAGCGGTACTGATCGTCGTCAACTACGGGCTCGCGCACAGGTTGGAAGGTGCCACGACACATCGACGCCTGCTTCTCGCAATGGGGCTGGTGCTCAACGTGGGAACATTAGCGCTGTTCAAATACTACGATTTCGCCATCGCCAACCTACAGCTGCTGCTGCCTGGGCTGGGGCTGCAGCCGCTTGGGCTGAAGCTGCCCCTAGGCATTTCGTTCTTCGTGTTCCAGCTGATCTCCTACCTGATGGACGTCTACTTTGGGCGCGTCCACCCCGAGGGCCGACTTGCCCGCTTTGCCACCTACATCCTCATGTTTCCGCACTTGATCGCAGGTCCGATCGTACGATATGCCGAAATCCGAGAGGAACTGGTCAGCCGTCGCTGGAGCCCTACAAGGCTGGACCTCGGTGTGCAGTACTTTGTCGTGGGGCTGTGCCAAAAGGTACTTGTGGCCAACACCCTGGCCACGGTGGCGAACTATGCGTTCGAGCTCGCACCTGCAGCCTTGACCCCCTCCGTGGCTTGGCTGGGTGCGCTGGCCTATTCGCTGCAAATCTACTTCGACTTCTGCGGATACTCCAACATGGCGATTGGCTTGGCCTTCATGCTGGGATTCACGTTTCCAAAGAACTTCGACTACCCATACTCCGCGCGTTCGGTGACGGACTTCTGGCGCCGCTGGCACATGTCGCTTTCGTTCTGGTTCCGAGACTACGTCTACATTCCGCTGGGCGGCAGCCGAGGCGGACGGTTGGCCACTGCTCGCAACCTCGTGGTCGTGTTTTTCCTCACCGGCCTATGGCACGGCGCAGCGTGGAATTTTATCGTTTGGGGTCTGCTGCATGGAACGTTCCTACTAATTGAGCGTGGCGGCCTAGGCCTGCTACTGGCCCGCTGGCCAGCTTGGCTCGCTGGGGCCTACACCCTCCTGGTTGTAATGGTCGGATGGGTGTTTTTCCGTGCCGACACGCTGACTCATGCTCTACAGTACTTGTCTGCTATGGTGAGCTTGGAACGGGTCGGCCCACTCGATCTTGGCGTTCGTATGTTGTTGTCTCCAGAAGTCTTGGGTGCGTTTGCGGCGGGTCTGTTATTCGCCTTTCCTGCCCTCCCAGCGCTACTTGATGGACTACGTTTCCAGCGACATGGTCGGATCGATTCGATTGAGGTGCGCTTGGATCCCGTGCACGTGCACAGGTTACCAATGGTTCTTCTACTGGCGGGCTTCATGTTCTCTATCTCGCTGCTGGTAGGCTCGTCACTCAACCCTTTCCTGTACTTCCGATTTTGATGTTTGCTTATCTGCGTAACTGTCGCCTTTTTGTTGCTCTGACAATGACCAGTGCGTTACTTATGGCAATCGGCTGGTCCGCCCTACCGGTTCCTGAGGTTTCTGAGAACCGCCGTATGGCCACCTGGCCTGATTCGGGGCAGCTGACCAGCGACTTCACAGTCTGGCGTAAAGGTGTCGACGCGTGGATCACAGACAACTTCCCAGCGCGCCGCCAATTGATCGGCGCACTCAACTACATGCGCTGGAGGTTAGGTTACTCAGGCACTGCCCGCGTCGTCGTCGGGGCCAACGGTTGGTTGTTTTATGACGACACCACGCACCTGGGACAAGTGCGGCCGTCCACCCTCGGAACTGAGGATCTAGAGGCCTGGGTGGATGAATTGCAAGTGCGCGTCCAATTGCTTGGGGCAACCCAGGTGCCTTACCTAGTGCTCGCCGCCCCTGTCAAAGAGAGCATGTACCGAGAATTGTTACCAAGTTTTCTCGTAGAGGAAGGAACCACCGACTCTCAAGCGATCGCAGCTACAGTTCGCGCGGCTGGACTGAATAACTATCTCGACCTGCACCCCGCCCTGGCAGCGGCCAAAGGGAGCGGAGTACCGATCTTTAGCGCTTACGATACGCACTGGACCGGTGAGGGTGCATACGTGGCATACACAGAGGTTATGCGTGTATTCGCGCAGCGCGGTCTGAGGGTTCAGGTGCAACCACGTGCTTCATTCCGTATCGCAAACCCCGGAGAGTTAACGCTTCCTCAAGATCTGGCTTACATGCTGGGCATCGCCAGCTTTGTTCGCCAGGACTACCCCCAGCTTCTGGCAATTGATGCGCACTCGCCACACATTACATGGCTGGGAACTGAACAAGACTGGACGGCTGATCGCGTGATTGATACCGGTAATTCGGGGCCGGTGCTCTTAATCACTGGCGACTCATTCACTACCGCTTGGCTGCCCATGCTAGAGCGAAGCTTCAGCCGGATCGTCTTCTCGCACCACCAGAACGGTTTCTTCCGTCGCGATCTGATCGATCGCTTCAAGCCCGATGCTGTGCTATTGGAGGTTATTGAATCCGGCATACGGCACGCGATGCAGCAGACGCCTTTTCTACCTCAGGGTACCCCCACAGCACCTCGAAGCTGATCAGATGCCCCAGCAACGAACACTTACAGTTGGTGTGGCCATGTGTATCTACAACGGTGCACGCTACCTGAAAGAGCAACTCAACTCGATTGCCGCACAGGAGATGCCACCAGCGCAAATGGTGGTGCTAGACGACGGCTCAACGGACGGGAGTTGGGAATCGCTGCAGGCCTGGGTCGCCGACGCCCCATTTCCAGTGCAGGTAAAGCGCAATCCGACTCAACTGGGCGTAGTCCGAAATTTCGAGCTCGCTTGCTCAATGCTAAACACTGACCTAGTGTTCCTAGCCGATCAGGACGATATTTGGTACCCACAAAAGGTCCGCTGCTTTGCATGTGAATTTGCTTCAGATCCGCAGCTTATGCTGCTGCATAGCGATGCCGACTTGATCGATGGTACGGGAAAACTGCTGGGCAAACACCTGCTTGACGCGCTACTGGTAACCACTCACGAACGAGAGCTCGTTACGCAGGGGCGTGCCTGGCAGGTGTACGCAAAGCGCAACCTCGTTACCGGAGCTGCCTGCGCGTTTCGTCGTGAATTGCTCGACATTGCACGACCGTTCTCGCTGTTATGGGTGCACGATGAGTGGTTGGCTTTCCATGCAGCATTGGTCGGACGAGTCAGTGTATGGCCCGAATCTGTGATGGCATACCGCTTGCACGGAAGCAACACCGTTGGACTGCCATTGCCGACGCTGGCCTGGCGAGTGCGAACCACCATCCAAGCTTTTACCGAGCCAACCTCATATAGGCAGCTGACAAGGGCTGAGCGGCTGGACGAGATCGGGGATGTAGCCAGACGGTTGGAGGTAGCGCAGCCAATACTTGAGCACTTGGGGCGCGCTGCAGCGCACGCCCGTTTCCGCTCGGCGCTGCCAAGCAACCCAATGCAGCGCTTGGCTTGTATCTGGGACGAGCGTCGCTTAGGCCACTACCACTTGTGGTCTAACGGGCCCGTATCCATGCTTCACGATCTGTTAATCGCTCACTGAGGATCCGCGCCCGGTCTTGGGACGCTGGGTTCAGACAGACTGCAAAGGCTTCGCCATCCAGATAGACATAACTTACAACGATGCGGGGTTCCGCCAGATACACTAGATTAACCCCAATGCCAAGGCCAAGGCCAAGGCCAAGTTCGATCCCTTAGTTTGACGTCGAATGCTCGATTTCTTCCATTCTTTGAGGCGTTTCCAGGGAAAACGAGCGTTGCGTAGTTCTTCAAACTTTCGATGCAGCGCTTGCGCTGATACCGTTGTTAGTTTTCGAAGGTCTTGCACGGCTTTCATGTTGTCATCCGTCCATTTCTTGAATCGACCCTGAAACAGGGGAACCAGCCTGCGAATCTGAGCCAAAACTCCATCATTGGAGCCAATCACGTTGCGTGCGTGCTGCCTATAAAGCAGATTAGGAGCATCATCAAACCAGACCAATCCACCAATCGCTGTAGCGATCAGATAAGTCGTCCAGTCATGCCACACACTATGCTCCGGATCGACTTGTTTCAACGCCTGTACGACTGAGTGGCTCATGACTATGGTATTTCCGCTGGCGATGTTTTGCACCAATGCATTGCCAAAACTTGGAGGGCGTTGAATGCCTGGGCTTAGGCCGATAGGTTTGAGGTGCTCATCGACAAATTGCGTACGGCCGCAATACAGGCGCACGGGATTACCGATATTATTCGAATGCCAAGTTACAGCACGAGACAGTTTTTCCTCTAGCCATACATCGTCTTGATCACAATAGGAAAACAAATCGGATGATTCTTTAGTCTGCGCATGTTGTATGAGGTGAAAGAAATTGCGAGTGGATGAACCTTGGCAAGGACCGGTCAACACCGTTACTTGTTGGCTAACTTGCTCGGAAAACTTAGCAACTATGTCGAGAGTGTCGTCGGTTGACCCATCGTCACTTACGGTAAGCGTCCAATCTGTGTGCGTCTGGCGAGCGATGGAGGTCAACTGCTCAGCCAGAAAACGACCGCCGTTGTAGGTAGCAAGCAGTATGTGGACAGTCAGTTGTGGCATGAAATAATTCGGACTTTTTTCTATAAAGGTTTTTCGTGTCGTCTTTTTTATCATTTTATGTTGTGGTACCAACTCGCAACCCTGGAGAACGGTGGAACCAATGGCTAGAAGCGTTACAGTTCCAACAACCTCCTGTGTCGGGTTTGTTGGTGGATTCTTGCTCTGACGACGGTACAAACTTTACCAGTCTGCCCGCTGGCTTACGCTGTATTCAGATACCGGTTGCCATGTTCAACCATGGTGGCACCCGAAACCTCTCGCTTCAACACATTCCGCCAGCGACCGACTTTGTAGTGTTTATGACGCAAGACGCTCTGCTGGCCAATATGGACGCGCTGCAAAAGCTGGTGTCAGCGTTTGACGACCCCAGCGTAGCCTGTGCGTTTGGGCGGCAACTGCCCCATGAAGACGCCTCCACGTTGGCCGCACACGCACGTATTTTCAACTACCCTGAAGCGTCGCGGGTGGTCAGCCTCGCTGACAAAGACCGATTGGGGTTGAAGACCTGTTTCTTGTCCAACTCTTTTGCCGCCTACCGCGTTCAAGACCTGCTGGCAGTTGGCGGGTTTCCTTCAAACGTTATTTTGGGTGAGGACATGGCGGTTGCCGCGCGCTTGCTGCTCGCAGGCAAGCGGGTTGCGTACCAAGCCGACGCCTGCGTTTACCACTCCCACAACTACACACCCATGGAGGACTTTCGCCGCTACTTCGACACCGGTGTTTTTCATGCCCGCGAACAATGGCTTTTGGATGCTTTTGGTGGCGCAAGTGGTGAGGGGCTGCGTTTCGTCAAATCTGAGGTTCGATATCTGTTAAAACATGCGCCTTGGCTGATACCGAGTGCGCTGTTGCAAACAGGGCTCAAACTGGCGGGCTACCGGCTAGGTCGAGCCGAAGGAAGGCTTCCATTGACACTTAAAAAGCGACTCAGCATGTTCCGGGGGTTTTGGGGCTAGAGGATCAAATCAAAAATATAAAGTTTTCAGGGTGGATAGAGTGCATAAAGACAAAGCAGTAGAAACATTACTGCACCGGTGGCTTGAATTTCCACAATCGGTGTTCTCCGTTCGATTGTCGAAACTGGCCTTGTTGCTGGCCGATGTGTTGGCGCTTGTGCTGAGTGGTTTGCTGGCTACGGTGCTGGCTGTGGCGTTGGATGCGGATGCGCCTGCCAGCTACGCTGAATGGATAGCGACACAATCGCCATCGCGATATTTGGGCTGGGTGTTGGTTGTGGTGGTGGGCTTGGTGCTGTTCTTGGGCCGTTACCAGCATTACAGCGAGCGCAAGCCTTTTTGGCGAGAGTTGGGCGAGGTGTTTCACAACATCTTCTGGCTGGCTGTGCTGGACATGGCGTTGATGTCCATGGCGAGATGGAACGCTTCGCGGTTGTGGTGGTTGTTGGTGTGGCTGCTTGCTGCGGCGTTGGTTCCTCTGTTGCGTTCTGCGGTCAGGCGATTGCTGCTCAGACTGAACCTGTGGCAGCGACCAACGGTGTTGATCGGCGCGGGACCGAATGCAGCAGAGGCTGTGCTGGCACTGCGCAGTGAGCCCTTAATGGGTTTTGAGGTAGTAGGTTGTTTGGCTGTGCCCTCAGACGAACCAGCCCCCCTCATTGAGGGTATAGAACTACCCCCCTTGCTAACGTCGGAAATGCTTCATAGTTTGAGTCTGCACGCTGGGTTGCAGGTGGTCATTGCGCTGGAACACCACGAGTCAGCTGAGCGAGAAAAATGGATGCGCCAGTTGACCAAATGGGGCGTTCAGGATGTGAGCGTGATTCCGGCCTTGCGCGGTATTCCGCTGTACGGAACGGATATTTCTTACTTTTTTTCGCATGAGGTTGCCCTACTCAGCGTCAGCAATAACTTGCGACACTGGCCCGCACGGCTGTCAAAGCGCGCATTTGACATTGCGGCGTCTCTGGTGTTGTTGGTGCTGCTGTCTCCCCCGATGCTTTTCTTCGTTTGGCGTATCCGCAAAGACGGGGGGGCCGCCATTTTTGCGCACCAACGGGTGGGGCACAACGGGAAAATATTTCCCTGCTACAAATTTAGGTCCATGGTGGTTAACGCACAAGAGCAACTGGAACTACTACTGGCTGCAGACCCCCAACTCCGCGCCCAATGGGAGAGAGACCACAAGCTAAAGAACGATCCGCGCATCAGTGCTGTAGGGCGCTTGCTGCGTGAAACCAGTTTGGACGAATTACCTCAGTTGTTCAACGTGTTGCGAGGGGAGATGAGTCTGGTGGGGCCACGCCCCATCGTCACCGCCGAACTGCAAAAGTACGGCGAGGATGCCGAGTACTTTTTGATGGTTCGCCCGGGCATTACCGGACTTTGGCAGGTGAGCGGCCGCAACGACGTGGACTACGACACGCGCGTGTACCTAGACACGTGGTACGTGAAAAACTGGTCACTCTGGTACGACATTGCTATTTTGTGCAAAACGGTTCGGGTCGTGTTTAAGTGCGAAGGCGCTTACTGAGGCACGTGTGTAAGTGCCGATCCAAATTTGAGTGGCTCAGTTTTCGGTCGACGCCAACACGCCCGTGCCGGACGCGATCGGCATAGGGGGCAGCCATTATCGGCTGCACCGCTGCCACACCACCCAATCCACCGAACTTAAGCCGCCCGTTTGTAAGCCTGAGAAGGGTGAGGCTTGTGCCGGGTGTTCTTGCGAGGCTGATTTCGCCCCTGCACATGCCGGATCAGAGACCGCCCCATCATGGCAGCCCAGTCATGGATGAGCGAAGCGATGGACTGCACCTGCAGCAGCAAGGTGCGCACGCAGCGCGACAGCGCCTTGGCCGACGTTGCCCGGTTGACTTTGCGGCTGACACCCGCTTCGTCCTCCTGGGCACCCAAGTTCACAGACCGGTTGAGCAAGCATGCCAGATTGTCAGCCAACACCTTCGTGGCCACATCCACCAGCAATGCATGCTGACTCAAACCACTGACACTCTCCAGCCCCAGGCGGTTTTTGAGCCGCTTGAATGCTTCCTCAATGCGCCAGCGGCCATGGTAGAGGTCCCCCAGCTCAGCCGCAGTGGCCAGCACCCGCACACGGCCCGAGCGGCTGACGTGGCGCACCAGCCGCACACGCATCTGCGCCGGCCCATCCAACTCCCAAGTGCTCACCTTGTCAGCGGTGGTGGTTGCCAGGTAAGCCCAGCATTCATCGTAACTATTCAGCCCCCCTGTCCCCATAACCGCCCCCCCCTCTGGTTTACAGCTAAACTT
>Ga0209066_10003537_pt1 | contig 17742 bp, 16 predicted proteins | sample All_14_2_FD_187198 | JGI IMG/M metagenome (GOLD analysis project Ga0209066, IMG submission 187198) | Freshwater microbial communities in response to fracking from Pennsylvania, USA - Allegheny Zone_MetaG_DW_15 (SPAdes) (version 2) ... | reverse complement strand
GGCGGGGGCATGCAGTGTGGCACGCCGCAGCCTATGATGCGCGCCCATCCTGCCCCACCGCCCATGGACTGCCGCCCGCATTGCGGTGCATGTTGCACCGCACCATCGATCTCCAGCCCGATCCCGGGCATGCCGCACGGCAAGCCGGCGGGCGTGCCCTGCGTGCAGCTGGACGAGGCGCTGCGCTGCAAGCTCTTTGGCCGGCCCGAGCGCCCGCTCTGCTGCGGCGGCCTGCAGCCGTCGGCCGAGATGTGTGGTGCCGACCGCGATGCCGCGCTGCTGTGGCTCACCCAGCTGGAACAGGCGACGCGCCCTTGAGGCCGTCAGCGTCACCCGCACCTGGCTGCGCGCGCCGGTCCCACCAGCGATCGAAGAAGTAGTGCGCCACGGTGTTGACCACCGGCTCGGCGATGGTGATCGCGCCGGCCACTGACCAGCTGCCCGTCAGGGCCAGGCTCACGCTGAAGGCGATGCCAACGTGCATGACGCCGAAGACAGCGGATTTGGCCATGGTGATGCTCCTGGGTTGCGTTGATGAATGCGGTGACGAGAGGGTCCCACGCCCGGCCCGCGGCGTGGATGAAGCCTGCTGATCACAGCGATGGCCGCGGCGCTGATCGCTGCGATAGCCCGGCTCGATGACAGCGCCCATTACAGATGTCATCCGGGCGCGCCCGCGTGCAACCCGGCGGAAAGGAGCCCACGAGACACTGACTTCGTCGGCCGCAGCAAGCTTCTGCGCCCTGAGGTCGATTTGCTTCTGTCTGTCTCCTCCCCTTGGCCCGTGGCTGCGTCGACACCACGGGCCTCTTTTTTATAGAAGCCCTCACTTTTTTTGGAGCCGACCATGCCGCTTGACCCCACCGCCTCCACCCGGCCCGCTCGCGTCGGGATGCGATTGACCCTGCCCGCCTGGGCCGTGGCCGCGCTGATTGCGACGGCTGGCGTGGGCGGCATGGTCGGCGCGCATGCGCTCGCGCCCAAGGCGGATGCCCCGGCCGCCGTGGCTGCACCCATGGCGCCGGTGGCGGCCGTGGCGGTGCCCGATTTCTCGCAGATCGCCCAGCAGTACGGCCGCGCGGTGGTCAACATCAGCGTCTCGGGCAGCAAGAAGGTGAGCGCCGCCGAAGCTGACCCGATGCAGGAATTCTTCCGCCGCTTCCAGGGCCTGCCGCCGGGTGCGGCGCAAGGCGCTGTGGAGGTGCCGGTGCGCGGTGCCGGCTCGGGCTTCATCGTCGCGGCTGACGGCATCATCCTCACCAACGCCCACGTGGTGCAGGACGCCAGCGAGGTGATCGTCAAACTCACCGACCGCCGCGAGTTCAAGGCCAAGGTGCTGGGCGCCGATGCCAAGACCGACATCGCCGTGCTCAAGATCGACGCCAAGAACCTGCCCACCGTGCGCCTGGGCGACCCCGATGCGCTCAAGACCGGCGAATGGGTGCTGGCCATCGGCTCACCCTTTGGTTTTGAGAACAGCGTCACCGCCGGCGTGGTGAGCGCCGTGCACCGCGCGCTGCCCAGCGACAGCGCCGTGCCCTTCATCCAGACCGACGTGGCGGTGAACCCCGGCAACTCCGGTGGCCCGCTGTTCAACGGCCGCGGCGAGGTGGTAGGCATCAACGCGCAGATCTACAGCCGCTCGGGCGGTTATCAAGGCCTGTCGTTTGCGATTCCGATCGACATCGCCCAGCGCGTGCAGCAGCAGATCCAGAAGACCGGCCGCGCCGCGCACGCGCAGCTCGGCGTGACGGTGCAGGAAGTCAACCAGACCCTGGCCGACTCCTTCAAGCTCGATCGCCCCGAAGGCGCGCTGGTGGCCCATGTGCAGCCCCACAGTCCGGCGGCCAAGGCGGGGCTGCAGCCTGGTGACGTGATCCGCCAGATTGACGGCAAGGCCGTGGTGGCCTCGGCTGACCTGCCCGCCGTGGTGGCCATGGCCGCGCCGGGCGACACGGTGCGGTTGCAGGTGTGGCGTGATGGCAAGGCCACGGAACTGAAGGCCAAGCTGGGAGATGCCCAGGCCATGCAAGCCAGTGCCGATGACGACCAGCAAGCCGTGCCCGATCCCAAGCAGGGGCGCCTGGGCCTGGCGTTGCGCCAACTGCAGCCTGATGAGAAGCGGGCGGCCGGCATCCAGCAGGGCCTGTTGATCGCCGCGGTGGCCGGGCCTGCCGCGCAAGCCGGGTTGCAGCCCGGTGACGTGCTGCTGGCCGTCAACAGCCGGCCGGTCAACACGGTGGACCAGGTGCGCTCGGCCGCGGCCTTGTCGGACTCGGTGGCGTTGCTGATCCAGCGGGGTCAGGAGCGGTTGTATGTGCCGCTCAAGACGGAGAAGCAAGCGGGTTGAGCCAGGTGCTCTTCTCCGGAAATGGGCATGGGTCAGAAGGTTTCAAGTGGCCCTTCCTTCCCCAAAAGAGGAGGGGTGCGACGTGGATGCCGTGGCTAGCATTTTCTGAGCGCCAATTTGGCGTGCATCGAGACGCCACATGCGTGCCCCTGGAAATAATCGCCTCGTCGCCTCGTCGCCTCGTCGCCTCGCTCAGCATCATCGCGTTGTCCGCCCCGGTCCTTGTGGCCTGCGGTGGCGGGGATGAAACCTCATCCAGCACCACACCCTTAACATCTGCCCCGCAGGCGGTTAGATTCAACGGTGAAATTGTCGGGAATGCTGACGATGTGCATTTCAGCGATGTTCAGGACAACACGCTCAAACAGGCCCTCAACCTGGCCGGCTGGAACTACTGCAAATTTGGCGCATTTTTCCCGCTGAGCGGGCTGCAATACGCCGACAGCTGCGGTACCAACGCCAATCTGTTGGATGTGTATGGCCCGGCACCGGTGGGTTTTGCAACGGCTTCTCCTGCACCTCGCTGTCTTCAGCTTCCTCGTGGAAGCTTCACCGTCTCGCTCACACCGGTTGCAGGCGCCGGCAGCGCAGATCGCCGGGCACACAAGCTCTCGTGTTTCCAGTTCGTGGTCACGGTGTCGGCACCGGTGCCTCTGAATGTCAACCTGCCCGCTGGCGTGGTGGGGGTGGCCGAGGTGGCCTACAGCAAGTTGATCGAATCGCTCTTAAATGCGGTCCCTGGTTTGGTAGATGCGGCCAAGTCCATTCAGAATGCGGCCGTAAGTGTGTTCGATACTGAAAAGGGCGAGGGCGCAAGGTCCAACTATCAAGTTAATGGATATGCAAAGACGTATGCACTAAGCTATTACAAGGACGTCGCTGGTCAGCTACAAGGAAAAGTTGATTTTAAGGCTTTGGTATCGGAAACACAGCGGTACGTTACTCAGGATGGGCGTGCGCAGGTGGGCGCTCGCTCGGATTGGGGGCGGGGTGCCTTGGAGGTTCTGGAGTCACATCTCAAGCGTGCGATTCCATGAGTGAAATAGTCGGGCTTGCGAAATTCATTTTCGCCCTGCCGCCGGTGAGGTGAGCAAAGCTGGGCGCACCCACTCCCTGGAAATTCATCTGACCGATGTGAAGATTAACGTGGTTCCCGCGTTGGCGGTTCAATAGACCGTCTCGACCGGCACATCAAACAGGTAGCCCGCCCCCCGCTGCGTCACGATGAAGCGGGGTTTGGCGGGCTCGGCTTCGATGCGGCGGCGCAGCCGCAGGATCTGCACATCGATCGTGCGGTCATACACCTCGGCTTCATGCAGGCGCGACAGCGACAGCAACTGGTCGCGCGACAGCACCCGCTGCGGCGCGCCGCAAAACGCGGCCAGCAGGCTGAACTCGCCGTTCGACAGCTCCAGCACCTCACCACCCGGTGCGGTGAGGCGGCGGGTGCGCAGGTTCAGTTCCCAGCCGGCAAAGCGGTAGGCGCGTTTGCTGTTGTCCCGCTCGGGCAATGTGGCCTGCACCTGGTAGCGCCGCCGCACCGCGCGGGCGAGCTGCATGCCGTCTTCGCTGTCGGCTGCTTCGAAGCTGCGGTCGTCGATTTCCATCTCCAGCTCTTCGTCGTAGCTGCCGATGAGGTCCTGGTGCATGCGCTGCATCCAGGCGGCGGTGTCTTGGGGGGCGTGGTTCCGCTCATCTGGCCATCAAGCGCAGGCTTGGGTGACGGGCGCATGACGATGCCCGGTTGCCCCCCTCATACCATCTGGCTGATCGTCTGGCGAAAGCGGCTCAGCGAAGCAAAGAAGAGCACCGAGCCAATGCCGATGATGGCCAGCAGCTGCGGCCACACCACGCCCAGCCCGGCGCCGCGGTACAGGATGGCCTGCGCGGCCGCCACGAAGTGGGTGGTGGGGGCGATCAGCATCACGTCCTGCACCAGCTGGGGCATGCTCTCGCGCGGGGTGGCACCGCCCGAGAGCAGCATCAGCGGCAGCAGCACCAGCATCAGCAGCAAGCCAAACTGCGGCATCGAACGCGCCAGTGTGGCCAGGAAGATGCCCATCGAGGTGGTGGCAAACAGGTGCAGGGTGACGGCCAGCATGAACAGCGTGATGGCGCCTTCCACCGGCACTTGCAAGGCGCCTTGCACCACCAACACCAGCGCGGTCATGGCCGCCAGCAGCACCACCAGGCCCATGGACCAGACCTTGGCCAGCATGATCTCGGCGGGCGTCACGGGCATCACCAGCAGGTGCTCGATGGTGCCGTGCTCACGCTCGCGAATCAGCGCGGCGCCGGTGAGCACGATGGACAACATGGTCACGTTGTTGATGATCTCCATCAGCGAGGCAAACCAGGTGGTTTCCAGGTTCGGGTTGAAGCGCATGCGCAGTGCCAGCTCCACCGGCAGCGTGGTGGTGCTGCGGGTGCGCAGCAAAAACTCGTTCACCTCGCCGGCCACGATCTGCTGGATGTAGCCGCTGCCAGTGAAGGCCTGGCTCATGCGGGTGGCGTCCACATTGAGCTGGATCGCCGGCACGTTGCCGGCCAATACATCGCGCTGGAAGTTGGGCGGGATGTCCAGCACAAAGGTGTACTCGCCCTGGTCCATGCCGGGATCCACCTCGGCCAGCGACACCATGCGGGGGCTCTGGAAGTGCGGCAGGTAGAAGCTGGAAGCGATGCGGGCCGACAGCGGCGAGCCGTCTTCGTCGACGATGGCGATGGCGGCGCGGTACACACTTTCGGGCACCGCGGTGGCGGCCACGTAGATCGACAGGGTGAAGGTGTAGACGATCAACACCATCATCATCGGGTCGCGCGCCAGGCTCCACAGCTCCTTGACGCCCAGGCGGAAAACGTTGGCCACGGAGGTGTGCATGCTCAAGTCTCCTGTTTCTTCAGCAGCACGATGGACAAGCCCAGCAGCACCGGCACGGCCAGCAGCAGCGGCCACAACGAGGTCCACAGGCTGGAGAGGTCAAGCGCCTTGTTGAACACGCCGCGGCTGATGGTCAGGAAGTGCGTGGCCGGGTAGATGCGGCCGATGGCGGCGCCCATGCCTTCCAGCGAGGACACCGGGTTGATCAGCCCGGCAAACTGCACGCAGGGGATGATGGTGGCCAGCGCGGTGGCAAAGATGGCGGCAATCTGGCTGCGCGTGAAGGTGGAGGCCAGCAAGCCCATGCCGGTGGATGCGGTCACGAACACCAGCGCGGCCAGCGCCAGTGTGAAGAAGCTGCCTTTGATCGGGACATCGAACACGGTGACGGCCAGCGCACTGAGCAGCAGGAAATTGAACATGGCCATCACGACGTAAGGCAGCTGTTTGCCCAGCAGGAACTCGGCGCGTGTGACGGGGGTGACGTAGAGGTTGATGATCGAGCCCAGCTCCTTTTCGCGTACCACCGACAGCGCGGTGAGCATGGCCGGTATCAGCATCAGCAGCATCGGGATCACGGCTGGCACCATGGCGGGCAGGCTCTTCACATCGGGGTTGTAGCGAAAGCGCGTTTCCACCGTGCTGGGCGAGGCCAGGCGCACACCCAGCTCGTGCTGGGCCATGTCGACCAGCCAGGTCTGGTGCATGCCTTGCACGTAGCCGCGCACGGATTCGGCCCGCATGGGCATGGCGCCGTCGACCCAGGCGCCGATCTGCACCGCCTTGCCACGTTGCAGGTCGCGGGCGAAGCCGGGCGGGATCTCCAGGGCCAGGGCCAGCTCGCCGCTGCGCATGCGGCGGTCGAGTTCGGCGTGGTCATTGAGGGGCGGTTTTTCGATGAAATAACGCGAGCCCGACAGGTTGAGCGCGTACTGGCGGCTCAGGCTGGTTTGGTCGCGGTCGAGCACGGCGTAGGAGAGGTTTTCCACGTCCATGTTGATGCCGTAACCCACGATGAACATCAGGATCACCGTGCCCAGCAGGGCCAGCGTGGCGCGCACCGGGTCGCGCTGCAGCTCCAGGGTTTCGCGCAGTGAATAGCTGAAGGCCCGGCCGAAGCTGAAGCGGGCACTGCGGGGCCGGTGGGTCTGTTGGGGGGGTGACGACAAGCTGGGCGCAGGTGTTGGTGTCGGTGTTGGTGCCGGTGCGAGCTCAGGCACTTGCGCTGAGGCTTTTTCCAGGGAGGCGATGAAGGCTTCCTCCAGGTTGGCCGCGCCACTTTGTTGCACCAGCGCCGCCGGGCTGTCGCTCACCAGCACCCGGCCTGCATGCATCAGCGAGATGCGGTCGCAGCGCTCGGCTTCGTTCATGAAGTGGGTGGAGATGAAGATGGTGACCCGGTCTTGGCGGGCCAGCTGGATCATCAGTTGCCAGAACAGGTCGCGGGCCACCGGGTCGACCCCCGAGGTGGGTTCGTCCAGGATCAGCAACTCGGGCTTGTGCACCATGGCCACGGCCAGCGACAGGCGCTGGCGGATGCCCAGCGGCAGTTTGTCGGGCAGGCTGGTTTGCACCTCGGCCAGGCCAAAACGCGTCACCATTTCGGCCACGCGGGCCGGGATCTGCGCCTCGGGCACTTTGAACAGCCGCGCATGCAGCACCAGGTTTTGCTGCACCGTGAGTTCGCTGTACAGCGAGAAGGCCTGCGACATGTAGCCCACGCGGTGGCGGGTGGCCATGTCTTGCGCCTTGACTTCCTGGCCGAAGAGTTTGGCCTGCCCGGCGCTGGCGGGCAGCAGGCCGGTGAGCATCTTCATCGTGGTGGACTTGCCGCAGCCGTTGGAGCCCAGGAAGCCGAAGATCTCGCCACGGCGGATGCGGAAGTCGACCTGGTCAACGGCCACGAAGTCGCCAAAACGCATGGTCAGGCCCTGGGCCTCAATGGCGATTTCTGGCGCACCGCTCTCGGCCAAGGGGGGCACCACCCAGGCTTGGTGGCCACGCCGCTGCGCTTCGGGCAGCAGGGCGATGAAGGCGTCTTCCAATGTGGCGGTGTTGGTTTGGGCGCGCAGTTCGGCCGGGGTGCCGGTGGCCAGCAGCTGGCCCGCGTCCATGGCCACCAGCCAGTCAAAGCGTTCGGCTTCTTCCATGTAGGCGGTGGCCACGATCACACTCATGCCGGCGCGTTCGCTGCGGATGTGGTCGATCAGGTCCCAGAACTGGCGGCGCGAGAGTGGGTCAACCCCGGTGGTGGGTTCGTCCAGGATCAGCAGGTCGGGGTCGTGGATCAGGGCGCAGCACAGGCCAAGCTTTTGTTTCATGCCGCCGGAGAGCTTGCCGGCCGGCCGCGCCAGAAAGGTTTGCAGGCCGGTGCTGGTGGTCAGCTCGTCGATGCGGCGGCGGCGCTCGGGCGCGCTGTGGCCAAACAGGCGGGCAAAAAACTGCAGGTTTTCTTCCACCGACAAGGTGGGGTAGAGGTTTTTGCCCAGCCCCTGCGGCATGTAGGCGATGCGCGGGCACACCTGGCTGCGGTGGCGCGCCTGGGCCATGTCGCCGCCCAGCACGTCCACACGGCCTTGCTGCACCGCACGCGCACCGGCCAGCAGCGAGAGCAGGCTGGATTTGCCCACCCCATCGGGGCCAATCAGTCCGACCATGCTGCCGGCCGGTAAGGCGAGATCGATGTTGCTCAGCGCGAGGGTCTTGCCATGGTGCAGGCTCACACCCGCTAGGCGCGCCACGGGGGCCAGGCTGGCGGCGGCGCTGTCTGTCACTGCGGCACCTTCACCGCCAGTTCAGCCGGCCAGCTGGCCTGCGGGTCGAGCTTGAGCCAGGCCACGCCGGGCACACCGGCCTTGACCTGTTTCAGGTGTTTTTGCAGCAGGGCCGGGTCGATCTGAGCCTTGACGCGGAACATCAGCTTTTGCCGCTCGCTGGCGGTTTCCACCGTCTTGGGCGTGAACTGGGCCGTGCTGGCCACGAAGGACACTTTGGCCGGGATCACGTATTGCGGCGCGGCGTCCAACACCAGGTGCACCTCGCTGCCCAGGGCCAGCTTGCCCACCGCGGTTTCGGGCACGAAGAAAGTCATGTAGACATCGGCCAGGTCCACCAGGTTGAGCAGCTTGCCGCCGCCGCCCAGCACCTCGCCCGGCTGGGCAATGCGGTACTGCACCCGGCCGGCGCGGGGGGCCGTGAGCACGCTGTCGTCGATGTCGGCTTTGACGCGGGCCACGGTGGCCTCGGCGGCGGTGACCGTGGCGCGTGCACCGGTCACCTGGGTCTGCGCGGCAGTGATGGCCGCCTGTGTGGCTGCTACCTGGGCTTTGGCTGCCCCCAGGGCGGCCTGCGCGCTGCGGGCGCGGGCGCGGTCATCGTCTACCTCCTGCTCGGAAGACGCCCCTTCACCCGACAGCACCGTGGAGCGCGCCAGCCGGCGCTGTGCTGCGTCAAGCTCGCTTTCGCGTTGTGCCACCTGGGCCAGCGCGGCCTGGCGCTCGCTTTCGCGCACCGCCACCTGAGCCTGGGCGCTGGCCACCGCGCTGAGCGTCTGTAGTTGGCGGGCCTGGGCCTCGTCGCGCTGGGCGGTGAGCGTTTGCACCTGCATGCGGGCCAGCGGCTGGCCGGCAGTGACGAAAGCGCCTTCTTCCACCAGGATGGCGTCGACACGCCCACCCAGCTTGGTCGCCACATCGACCTCGGTGGCTTCGATGCGGCCGTTGCCGCTGACGAAACCGGCCCCGGGGCCGGTGTGCCGCAGTGACTTCCAGGCATAGGCGCCGGCCGAGGCCACGGCCACCAGGAGCACGGCGCCGATGAGCTTGTTGTTGAGCGATGAGTTCATGGTGGGCTGAATCCGGGTCTGTGTCAGGGGGCCGCGCGGCGGCTGGTCGGCGCTGTATTGGCGGGGGCGGAGGCAGGGGCGGCAACCGCCAGCGAGCCGCCACCCAGGGCCGTGTACAGGCTCACCTGGCTGGACAGCAGGGCCCGGCGGGTCTGCACCAGTTGTTGCTCGGCGGCAAAGAGCTCGCGCTGCGCATCAAGCACCTCCAGGAAGGCCGCAGCGCCGTTGTCGTAGCGCAGCTGGGACAGGCGGGCGCGCTCGGACTGGGCGGCCAATGCTGTCTGAGCCAGGGTCAGTTGTTCGCCGAGCCAGCGGCGCGCCGACAGGGCGTCAGACACGTCGCGAAAGGCGCTTTGCACCGTGCTTTCGTAGCGCACCACGGCCAGCTCGCGGCGCACTTCGGCCAGGCTCAGGTTGTCGCGTCGGCGGCCGGCGTCAAACAGCGGCAGTGAGATGCTGGGCGAGAAGGTCCAGGTCTGGCTGCCGGAGAGAAACAGGCCGTCAAGCTCGGCACTGGCTGTGCCCAGCGAGCTGGTCAGCGTCACCCGGGGAAAAAAGGCGGCGCGGGCCGCACCGATGTTGGCGTGGGCGGCCCGGAGCTGGTGTTCGGCGGCCAGCACGTCGGGGCGCTGGGTGAGCAGGTCAGCGGGCAGACCGGGGCGCAAGGCCGCGAGCACCAGGTCTTCGTCCATCCTTGTGGTGGATGGCGGCACCGCCACCGGCGCGCCCACCAGCAGCGCCAAGGCATGGGCTTGCATGGCACGCGCTTGGTCGAGCTGGGCGCCCAGGGCCTGGGCTTGGGTGAGCAGGGTCTGCACCTGGGTCAGGTTCAGACGCGAGGTTGATCCCACCTCCACCCGGCGGGTGAAGATGCGCAAGCTCTCCTGGCGGCTGGTGATGGTTTGGCGCGCCAGGGCGAGGCGCTCGTCGAGCTCACGCAGGCCGAGGTAGACCTGGGCCACCTGGCCGATCAGGCTGAGTGTGAAGCCGCGCCGTGCCGCATCGGTACTCAGGTAGTTTTCCAGCGCCGCATCTTGCAGGCTGCGCACGCGGCCCCAGAAATCGAGCTCCCAGCTCGCCACACCCAAGCCCACCTTGTACTGGCTGGCCAGCAGGGGCCGGCCGGTGGTGTTCAGGTCGGCCGGCACACGCGAGCGGTCCAGGCTGGCCTGCGCGCCCAGGGTGGGGAAGCGCTCAGCGCGCTGGATGCCGTAGGCGGCGCGAGCTTCGTCCACCCGCAGCACCGCGGTGCGCAGGTCGCGGTTGTGGTCCAGCGCCTGGGTGATCAGGGCCTGCAGGGTGGGGTCGGTGAAATAGGCGGGCCAGTCGGTGACCGCGGCGTCCAGCCCGGGTGGCTGGGCTTCGTCTGCATAGCCCTGTGCGACGGGCAACGCAGGTGTTTCGTAGGGCGGCGCCATGGAGGCGCAGCCGGCCAGGCCCAAGGTCACCAGGGTGGCTGATGCTGCCTGGGCCGCCCAAGCGCTGTGCCACAGGGGCTGACGGGGAGCGCTCAAGGGTGGCTCCCGCACTGGGGTGTGGCACACAGGGCAAGCGCCTGCAGATGTTGTGGCTCTTGGGGCATACATCTCCTTGAAAAACTCACGGCCAGGACGGGGGGCAGCCACACGACAGCGGCTGTCGTGCGGTGCCAGTCGGGCGCTTGTGCGGGTTTGTACCAGGATGGCGCAGAACCGTCTTGACAGCTCTGTCGAGTGTTGAGCTAAATCAATCCGAGTGGGTGCGCTGGGGCGCCGGGCGCCGCACCGTGACCATGGTGAGGATGAACAAGCTGCGGTTGTTTTCATCGGCCATCCGGGCCGAGGCTGCGTCCTGCAGCAGCTTGATGCGCTCTTGCAAGGCGCTGATGTCGCGCGGCACCACGGCAAATTCTTCGCTGGCCTGGCGCAGCTGTTCCAGTGCCGAAGTTGTCGGCATCAGACCTCGTTGACGGCCGGCATGGTGATGGACAGCACCAAGCTGCCGCTGCCCACCTGGTTCCTGGCGATTTTCCTGATCAGCCAGCACAAGACCGGCCTGTCGTCCTTGGCGCTCATGTGCCAGCTCGGCACCAGCTACCGCACTGCCTGGCTGATTCACCACCAGCTGATGGCCACCATGGCTGAGCACGACAGTCAGCATCCGCTGCGCGTCAAGATCTCGCCGTTGGTCAGCTTCACCCGGGAGGCCATCACCCACTGGGCCAGGCACAACCTGCTGCCCGGCTGCGACGTGCGCAGCGATGGACTGCACTGCTTTGCCGGCGTCATCGACGCGGGCTGCACTCACGCCGACATCGTCGTGGGCGAGCGCAAGCCGCGCGAGTTGCCCCAGTTCATCTGGATCCGCACCGCGCTGGCAACCTCAAAACCATGGTCAATGGCGCGTACCAGTCCTTCAAGTTCACCAAGTACGTCGCCCACTACCTAGGCGTCTACGCGTGAACATCAAATTTGCGGGAAGGCTGAGGTTCATGACCAATCAGGTGCCGGGAATGCTGGAATCAGCGCTGACATTGGAGAAATCTGCCGTGAACGTGCTCGACGTGAATGGCAATGCATCGCGGTCGGACTTCAAGGTGAATGGCTACACGAACAGGTATGCAATGAGCCTTTGCAAGGACGTCGCGGGCCAACTCGACGAGCAGTTGAACTTGCGCAATGTGCTGCTGGAAACTCAGTGACATGTCACCAACAATGGCAGAACCGTTGTGCCCGACCTCACGAGCTGGGGTATCGGTGCAACGGAAGTCATGGAGTCGCATCTGACCGCGAGCATGCCCATCTTTGACCCGTCCGTGTGATGGAGAAGGCGCGCCCACTGTCTTTGGTCGTTGACGAGTCAGTAGACCGTCTCGACCGGCACATCAAACACGTAGCCCGCCCCCCGCTGCGTCACGATGAAGCGGGGTTTGGCGGGCTCGGCTTCGATCTTGCGACGCAGCCGCAGGATCTGCACATCGATCGTGCGGTCATACACCTCGGCCTCATGCAGGCGCGACAGCGACAGCAACTGGTCGCGCGACAGCACCCGCTGCGGTGCGCCGCAGAACGCGGCCAGCAGGCTGAACTCGCCGTTCGACAGCTCCAGCACCTCACCACCCGGTGCGGTGAGGCGGCGGGTGCGCAGGTTCAGCTCCCAGCCGGCAAAGCGGTAGGCGCGTTTGCTGTTGTCGCGCTCGGGCAGCGTGGCCTGCACCTGGTAGCGCCGCAGCACGGCGCGGATGCGCGCCAGCAGTTCGCGCGGCGAGAAGGGTTTGGTGACGTAGTCGTCGGCGCCCAGTTCCAGGCCCATCACCCGGTCGGCCTCGTCCTTCTTGCCGGTGACCAGCACGATGGGCACGTTGCCGCGCTCGCGTAGCGCGCGGGCGAGCTGCATGCCGTCTTCGCCGGGCAGTTTCAGGTCGAGCAACACCAAGTCGATGGCCTGTTGGTCGAGCACTTCATTCATCGCCGTGCCCGAGGCCACGGCCGTCACGCGCAGATCGTTCTCGGCCAGGTACTCGTTCAACAGCTCGCGCACGGCCGGGTCGTCGTCAACGACGAGCACGTGTGGCGAGTGGGTGGGGAAGGGCGCGTTCATTCCCTTGATGCTAGCTGCTAGGCTGCGCACGCGATGACGGTCTCTTCCCCCAAGTTTCCCCCCAGGCGTTTCGACAAAGCCAGATCGGCCAGCCCAGAGCTGCCCGGCACCGGAATCCACCGTGCCGTGGTGGTGGTGATGACGCTGGCCTGCCTGCTGGTGCTGCTGGTGGGCGGCAGCCTGTGGCGGCTGCGCACCGATGCGCTGGATTCCGAAGCGCGCACGCTCTCCACCCTCACCACCGCGCTGGCCGACGAGCTGGAGCGTGGGCTGCAGGGCGTGCAAGTGGCTTTGCAGGCCACGCGGGATGACGTGCGCGAGCGCCGCCTGCTGCCCGGCACGCCCGAGGCGTCGATGGTGCTGCACGGCCGCGTGGCCACTTTGCCGCTGGCGCGCCGCCTGTGGGTGCTCAACCTGGAAGGCCGGGTGGTGGCCGCCTCGGGTTTTGCCATCCCGCCCTCGTTGCGGTCCTTCCTGCCTGGCCTGGGTCAGTTGGCCGATGACGGCGTGGCGCTGAGTGCGCCTTATGTCGATCCCAGCTCACGCCGTGTCGCGCTGGCCATGGCCATGCCGGTGCTGGACGGTGCCAATGAGCGCATTGGCTGGGTCATGGCTGAAGTGCCGGCCGATGCCCTGCGCGGTGCCTTCACCAAGGCTGCCCCGGCGCCCGATGCCCGCATGCTGCTGGTGCGCGCCGATAACCTGCGCATCACCGGCTTCCTGGGCGAGACCGCCGAGTTGCCCGACCCCGCGCTGCTGATCGGCTCGGAAGCCGAGCTGGGCGAGGGCCGCTTCATGTTTGACGACGGCTCCGAGCGCCTGGTGCAGCTGCGCTCGTTGGAGCGCTACCCGGTGGCGCTGCTGATCACCCGCGATGCCCACATCGTGCTGGCGCGCTGGCGTGTGCTGGCGCGCAGCAGCATCATCGGCGTGGCGCTGGTGTTCTTCGTGGTGGTGGCGTTGTTGGCGCGCATGCTGCGCGCCGAGCGGCTGCGCCGGCAAACGCAGCGCGCCTTGCAGATCGAGCAAGCCCGCGCCGCACTGGCCTTCACCGCGGCGCAGGAAGGCAACTGGGAATGGAGCCCCGAGACCGGCCAGGTGTACCTCTCGCCCCGCATGAAAGAGCTGATGGGCCTGCCGCGCGAGGGCGAAGGCACCACCACCCTCGCCGCGCTGGCCCAGGGCATCCACGAGGCCGATGGGCCGGTGTTCGAGGCCGCGCTGAATGGCCAGTTGCAGGACCCGGCCGCCGCCCGCATCGACCTGTCGCTGCGCGTGCGTCAGGCCGATGGCCAATGGCATTGGCTGCGCCTGCGTGGCAATGCGGCGCGCGACGCGCAGGGCCATGTCGAGCGTGTTGCCGGCGTGGGCTTCGACACCACCGAAGAGCGCGAAACCAGCGCCCACACCCAGCGCCTGGAAGCCCAGCTGGCCCGGGCCCGCAAGCTCGAAGCGCTGGGCACGCTGGCCGGTGGCGTGGCGCATGATTTCAACAACCTGCTCGCAGCGGTGGTGGGCTATGGCGAAATGGCCCGTGATGCCGCCACGCCCGGCAGCGCCCAGGCCCGCCACCTCGATCAGGTGCTGCAAGCCGCTTCGCGCGGCCAGGCCGTGGTGGAGCGCATCCTCGCCTTCAGCCGCGCCAGTGTGCGCCCGCGCCAGGTGGTGCCGGTGCAGCCGGTGATCGAGCAGGTGCTGGATCTGCTGGGCGCCACGCTGCCCGCGGCGGTGCAGGTGGAACGCCACTTCACCGCCCAGCCGCTGTGCGTGCAGGGCGATGCCACCCAGCTCTTCGAAGCGGTGATGAACCTGTGCAGCAACGCCGCCCAGGCCATGCAGGGCGAGGGCCGGCTGACGGTGTCCATCGAGCCGCACGAGGCCACCGCGCCGCGCTGGCTGTCGCATGGCGAACTGCCCGCCGGGGCCTACGTGAAGCTCAGCGTTGAAGACACCGGCGAAGGCATCGCCCCCGAGCTGATGGACCGCCTCTTCGAGCCCTTCTTCAGCACCCGCCGCGGCGGCACGGGCACCGGCCTGGGCCTGGCCGTGGTGCAGGGCGTGATCGAGGAATGGGGCGGCGCCATCGACGTGGCCAGCCAGCCCGGCCAGGGCAGCCGCTTCAGCCTGTACCTGCCACGCACCGAGGCGCAGCCTGTCAGCGACGAGACTGCTGCGGCCGGCGAAGCGCCGCTCGGCGAGGGCCAGCGCATCCTGCTCGTCGATGATGAACAGGCCCTGGTCGAACTCAACGAAGAACTGCTGGCCCAACTGGGCTACGAGCCCGTGGGCTTCACCGCACCGCAAGCCGCTTGGGCCGCGCTGCAGGCCGATCCGCAGGGCTTCGACCTCGTCATCACCGACGAGATCATGCCGGGCCTGAGCGGCACCCAACTGGCCGAGCAGGTGCGTGCGCTGCGGCCCGACTTGCCGGTGCTGCTGCTCAGTGGCTATGGCGGCCCGCAGCTGGAAGCCAGGGCTCGTGAAGCGGGTGTGCACCGCTTGCTGGCCAAGCCACTGCAGCGCGAGGCGCTGGCGCGGGCGTTGGCTGAGGTGTTCAACGCTTCAGGATCACCAACCCCTTGAGGTACTCGCCCTCGGGGAAGGTCAACGTGGTGGGATGGTCGGCGGCGGCTTCGAGCCGCTGCAGCAGGTAGCCGTCCACCTTGGCGTCAGCGCCCGCACCGGCCACGATCTTGTGGAACAGATCGGCGCTGACACCGCCCGAGCAGCTGAAGGTGAGCAGCAGCCCACCCGGTGCCAGCAGCTTCAGGGCCAGGCGGTTGATGTCCTTGTAGGCGCGCGAGGCACGCTCGGCCTGCGCCGCGGTGGAGGCGAACTTGGGCGGGTCGAGCACGATGGCATCGAAGCTGCGGCCCTGCTGGATGAAATCCCGCAACGTCGCGTTCACATCGGCATCCAACGTGGTGTGGCGCGCCGCGTCGAAGCCATTGGCGGTGACATGGGCCGAGGCCCGTGCGAGCGCCGGCGCTGATGAGTCAACGCTGATCACCTCGGTGGCGCCGCCGGCCAGTGCGGCCACTGAGAAGCCGCCGGTGTAGCTGTAGCAATTCAGCACCGAGCGGCTGCCAAAGCGGCGCACCAGCTGGGCGAAGTGGGCGCGGTTGTCGCGCTGGTCGAGGTAGTAGCCGGTCTTGTGGCCTTCGGCCACGTCGAGGCTGAGCTGCCAGTCGTGTTCACGGATGGTCACCGCGGTGCGTGCCTCGTCGCCCGCCGGGCAGCGCAGCCAGCCCTTCACCGGCTCCAGGCCTTCGAGCTGGCGCACGCTGGCATCCGAGCGCTCGTACAGCCGCTTGCAGCCGGTGGTGGCCAGCAGCACATCGGCGATCACGCCCTTCCAGCGTTCCACGCCGGTGGCCAGGAACTGCGCGCTCAGCGTGTCGCCGTAGCGGTCGACGATCAAGCCCGGCAGGCCATCGGCCTCGCCATGGACCAGCCGCACCCCGTCGCTGTTGGGCGCCAGGCGTTGGCGCATCGACACGGCCGCCTGGATGCGGCGGCCGAAGAAGGTGGCATCGATGCGCTCGCCTTCGTCGAAGCTCCACGCCCGCACGCGGATCTGCGAGCTGGGGCTGAACGCGCCCCAGGCGAGGAAGCGGCCCTCGTGCGACTCAACGCGCACGGTTTCGCCTGCATCGGCGCCGCCCTTGGCGATCGAGCCCTGGAACACCCAGGGGTGGTAGCGCAGCAGCGAGCGGTCTTTGCCCTCGCGCAGACGGATGATTTTCATGAAGGGATTGTCTCAGGCGCTTCTTCAGCCACCACCAGTGATGGCCAGGCCGCGGATGTCGGGTGGCCGCTGGAGCGAAGTAAAGGAGGAGCCCAGGCCGCAGGCCTGGGCGGGGGACATGAGCGGAAGCGGCCACCCGGCAGCCGCGCGCCCCGCTCGGTCACAGCAAGCTCAACGCTTCTTCGCCCGCGGATGCGCCGTGTCGTACACCTTGGCCAGGTGCTGAAAGTCCAGCTTGGTATAGACCTGCGTAGTCGAGATTTGCGCATGGCCGAGCAGCTCTTGCACGGCACGCAAGTCGCCGCTGGATTGCAGCAGATGCGAGGCATAGCTGTGGCGCAGCATGTGCGGATGCAGCCCGGTGGGCAGCCCGGCGGCCTGGCCACGTTGTGTCAGTCGCAACCGCAATTGGCCATCGCTCAGGCGCGTGCCGCGCAAGCTGACAAACAGGCCACGCTCGCCTTCAGCCGCCAGCACCGGCCGCTGCATCAGCCACTGGCGCACCGCCAGCACCGCAGGCGCCCCCACCGGCACGCTGCGGCGCTTGCTGCCCTTGCCCAGCACATGGGCCTCGCCGTCCTGCAGATCAAGCCAGCCGCGGGCCTCGGGGCCGGGCACATGATCCAGCCCGATCAGCTCGGCCACGCGCAGGCCGCAGCCGTAGAGCAGCTCGACAATGGCGCGGTCGCGCGCTTCGAGCGCGGCTTGCTTGCTGTCATCCACTGCACGGCTGGGCGGTGGCGGCTCGCGCTTCAGATCGGCCAGCGCCACTGCGTGGTCCACCGACAAGGCCTTGGGCAACGGCTTAGGGGCCTTGGGTGCGCGTACGCCTTCGACTGGGTTCATGTGCACCTTGCCGTCCAGCCCCCAATGGCGATACAGGCTGCGCCAGGCCGCCAGGTGGATGGCGATGCTGCGCGCGCCCAGGCCGCTGGCATGCAATTGCGCGGCCCAGCGGCGGATGTGGAAGGGCTGCACGGCGGTGAGCTCGCGCTCGGCCTCGGTGGCAAAGCCGACCAGCCGCACCAGCGCGTCGTGGTACATCGCCAGCGTGCGCTCGGCCAGGCGCTTCTCGACGCGAAGATGATCCAGATGCGCTTGCACGGCCTCGGGCAGCGCGGTGCGCGCCAATGCCAGCGCGGGCGCGGGCGCCGAAGCGGCGGGGCGGCCCTTGCTGGCGCGGGGCATCGGGATTGTCAGCTGGGGTTCGCGCGGCGGCTCAGGCGTTCGCGGCGAGCAGGCGTGCCGTGGCGGCGCTGCCCAGCTCGGCCACTTGCGACAGGAACTCGGTGCCCATGTCGGCGCTGTAGCGGGTGGGGTCGGGCGAGCCCAGCACCAGC
>Ga0209066_10003536_pt1 | contig 17744 bp, 15 predicted proteins | sample All_14_2_FD_187198 | JGI IMG/M metagenome (GOLD analysis project Ga0209066, IMG submission 187198) | Freshwater microbial communities in response to fracking from Pennsylvania, USA - Allegheny Zone_MetaG_DW_15 (SPAdes) (version 2) ... | reverse complement strand
CTGGCAAACGCCAGCAGGAATGATCCATGTCACTCGTCGCCACCCTGTCATCCCATCCGCAAATCGCCGCCGCCCTGCAACAGGCCAGTCTGCGAACAGGCACGGATTTTGACTATCTGCTGAAAACGGCCATGCGTGAATCGAGTCTCGATTGTTCTGCAAAATCAGGTACTTCGAGCGCCTGCGGGCTGTTTCAGTTCACCGAACAGAGCTGGCTTGGCACGCTCAGGCGCAATGGCGAAGCGCTTGGCTATGGGTCTTATGCCCATGCCATTACGCAGGATGACAAGGGCCGCTACAGGGTGGCCGATCCTGCCGCCAGGCAGGCAATTCTTGCCCTGCGCAATGATCCGGCGGCTTCGGCCATGATGGCCGGGGCTTATACCAGCGAGAGCGAGAGCGCGCTCAACACCAGACTTGGGCGCGATGTCAGCGAGGGCGAACTCTACATCGCGCATTTCCTCGGGGCAGGCGGCGCCGGCAAACTGATCACGGCTGCCGAAGACATGCCGCATGTGCGCGCCGATACACTGTTTCCGCAAGCGGCAGCCGCCAATCGGTCAATTTTCTATGAGGGCGGACGCGCGAAAACGGTGGGCGAGGTCTATCAGTCCCTCGTCGCCAGGCATGATGATACGCAAGTTGCGCGCTTGGACCTTTCGTCGCTGGCGCCAGCGCCACAGGCGAGCCGCGCCCCGACGGACAGCGTCGAGGCGGACAGCGTCGAGGCGGATGCCGCGCACAGCATGTCTGATGCCTGGACACCGTCCGATACGTCCCCGATCAGCTTTGCGCCCGTCTTCAGGCCCATTTCCGGCAACGGCTTGCCCGCCCATTCGGCTTCAGGCGCATCGTCGCATTTGTCGCGTTCCCCACTCATCATGACGCCCGCCGTCGTCGAGATCCTTTCGTCCCTGAACCCGATCCCGGAGTCACGGGACGCGACATCGGTTGCCGCGCGCAAGGAGGATGAGGCGGACGCTCGCAGGCGGCGCCTCGCCCTGGCACAGACGCAGATGCAATCCGCTGCGGCGTGAGTCACATCAGGCAATGATGCCGGACTGGCGCAGCGCCGCAATCCCTTCATCGTCATAACCGAATTGTTTGAGCACCTCGACCGTGTGCTCGCCGAGGTCAGGCACGGGGCCTTTGGGGCCATCATCCGCACCGGGGAAACGGACGGGCGAGGCTGGCGCGAGGAACGTGCCACCGCCATGGCGCTCAGGCACTTCCACAAAGGCACCGGCCGCCTTGGCCTGCGGGTCATTGGCGACATCGGAAGGGTGCATCAAGGCCGACCAGATGAGATCGGCGGCGTCGAGCTTCTCGCGCCAATAGGCGAGGTTCTGCTGCGCGAAGGCGGCATCAAGAATATCGACAAGCGCGGCGGCATTGGCGCGACGCCCCTTGGGGGTGTCGAAGCGCGGATCCGTGGCAAGATCGGGCTGGCCGATGACGCGGCAGATCGGCGCCCAGTCGGCTGACCCCTGACGCGGCACGAGGACGAACCAGGTTTCGTCCTTTGTGCAGAAAAAATTGTTCAGGGGCGAAACGGATTCGTGGCGCGACTTGGTGGAACCGAGCTTGCCGAATTTGAGCTGGACGGCTGTGTCCGAACCGGCGGCATAAATGCCGGCACGAAGGAGCGAGGCTTCAACGAGGCGACCTTTGCCGGTGCGCCCGCGCTCCACGACGGCGGCGAGAATGCCAGCCACTGTCGCCATGCTGGTCGTGTGATCGCCAATGCCGGTGCGCAGGATTGTCGGTTCGCGGCCCTTGACGGTTTGCAGATAGCCGATGCCGGAACGGGCATAAAAGGCGGCAATGTCGAAGCCCGGACGATCACGCTCCTCGCCTTGCAGGCCATAGCCCGTCACGCTCGCATAGATGAGGCGCGGATTGATGGCGCTGAGGGCTTCATAATCAAGCCCGGCGCGTTCCAGTCCGCCGGGGCGTACATTGGTGATGAAGACATCGGCGTCTGCGACGAGGCGCTTCACGGCTTCGACGCCTTGGGGTTTCGATGTGTCGATGGCCAGTCCCTTTTTACCGCGATTGTCGAGATCGAAGATGGGGCTGCCCTTGAGATGGTCGGAGCCCATATTGGCCATGGTGTAGCGCATCGGGCAGCCGCTCAGAGGCTCGATCTTGACGACATCGGCACCCCAATCGGCCAGAATCCCGCCCGCACCGGGCGCGGCGATATAGGTTGCCATTTCAATCACTTTGAGGCCCTGGAGCATTTTTATCCTCTTGAATTCTTATTATCGGTTGTGGCGATCATCCACGAAACGGGAGGCCTGTCAAAACGCGTCGCATTTACGCCTTGTTGAGGCTTTCAGAAGGGTTCCTTAAAGAGTTTTGCCTAACCTGACACCACGTAACTGCATAGCCACTGACCAGACGAAAGCCGGCCAGCGTGACCCTGAATGAAGAACTGACAATTGCCGATGTGGAAAGGTTGCTCGCCAACCCGACTGAGGAGGCGCGTATCGAGATCGCAACCAAGGTTGCAGGGCAGATCGGTCATCGTGAACTGGCGCCGCGCGAACGTGATCTGGCACATGAGATTCTCGGCTTTCTGGTGCATGACGTCGCCATCAGTGTCCGTCAGGCTCTGTCGCAAACATTGAAGAACGCCCATCAGGCCCCGCGTGAGGTCATTCGGGCGCTGGCAGGCGACCTCGACGATGTGGCGCGTCCGGTGCTTGAATGTACATGCCTGCTGAGCGATCAGGATCTCGTTGACCTCGTGTTGTTTGGCTCACCTGCCAAGCAATGCGCCATTGCCTCACGCTCGGAAGTGGGCGAGCTGGTGGCTGAGGCCATCGCGCGCGCCGGTGATCGTAGCGCCGTGATTGTGCTCGTTGCCAATTCCGGTGCGCTGGTCAGCGAACGTGTGGCGATGACGGTGGCGGAACGCTACCCGGATGATGAAGAAGTTTCGGAGCCTTTGCTGCGTCGCCAGGATTTGCCCGCCATTGTTGTCTCGCGGATCATTGGAATCGTGTCGGCACGGATGCGCGATCACCTCGTTGCCAAGGGCATCGTGGACCGCGATACAGCTTCCCGACTTGGCGAGCAGGCACGCGAGCGCTCGACCGTGCATGCCATTCGCCGGATGCGCGAAGGCGATATGGAACGTCTCGTGGCCGAGCTTTCCACAAGCGGGGGGCTGACGCCCGGTCTTCTGTTGCGTGTCGCCTGCCAGGGCGAGCTGTCCTTCCTGGAATTTTCCTTTGCCCATCTGACTGATGTGCCGCGCCCGCGGATCTGGCGTCTCATCCATGATGTCGGCCCGCTCGGCTTCCGGGCCATTTATGCACGCGCCGGTCTGCCGGAAGCCTTTTACCCGGCATTCCGGGCGGCACTGGATTGCTATCATGATTTTCATGCCGCCGAGAAGGTGCTCGACAAATCGAAGTTCCGTGGCGCGATCCTGAAAAAGCTCTGCAATTGCTATCCCGCGCTGGCCTGTGGCGATCTTGATCTCTTTCTCGACAAGCTGATTTCATCTTCCACGCCCGGTCCCAAGCGCACATCCAGCGCGGCCTGAGCGCCTAAAATCCCGTTTCCCGCTGGTGAGATTTGACGCAAAAGCTGCTAGCTTGGCGCAAAACAGACCAATGGGAGATCGACATGTCCAGTCACACGCCGCGCGAGGCCTTTATTTGTGATGCGGTGCGCACACCAATTGGCCGCTATGCGGGCGCATTATCCGGCATTCGCGCCGATGATCTGGGCGCTGTGCCGTTGATGGCGTTGATCGAGCGCAATCCTTCCATCAATTGGGAACGTGTGGACGATGTGATCTTTGGCTGCGCCAATCAGGCGGGCGAGGATAATCGCAATGTCGCGCGCATGTCGTTGCTGCTCGCCGGATTGCCGGACACGGTGCCGGGCTCAACGGTCAATCGTTTGTGCGGATCGGGCATGGATGCGGTCGGATCCGCGGCCCGCGCCATCAAATCGGGTGAATGCGATCTGATGATTGCCGGTGGCGTTGAAAGCATGTCGCGCGCGCCCTTTGTGATGGGCAAGGCGACGAGTGCTTTTTCACGCGATGCCGAGATATACGACACCACGATTGGCTGGCGCTTCGTCAATCCGCTGATGAAGCGGCAATATGGCGTCGACTCCATGCCGGAGACGGCTGAAAATGTCGCTGAAGAGTTCCAGATTTCGCGTGCGGATCAGGACGCTTTTGCCTGGCGCAGTCAGCAGAAGGCGGGCAGGGCCATGGCATCAGGTCGGCTCGCCGCTGAAATCGTGCCGGTGACGATAGCCTCCCGCAAAGGTGAGGTGGTTGTTTCTGCCGACGAACACCCCCGGCCTGACACAACGCTTGAAGCGCTTGGCAGACTTGCCGCTCCCTTTCGCGCGGGCGGCAGTGTGACGGCGGGCAATGCCTCGGGTGTCAATGATGGTGCCTGCGCCATGATCATCGCGTCTGGCAAAGCCGTTGATGCCTATGGCCTGACGCCGCGCGCGCGGGTCGTTGCCATGGCGACTGCCGGTGTACCGCCGCGCATCATGGGCATGGGGCCAGCGCCTGCCACCCGCAAGGTGCTGGAAAAGGCCGGGCTCAATTTGGGCGATATTGATGTGATCGAACTCAATGAGGCCTTTGCCGCGCAAGGTCTGGCCGTGATGCGCGATCTTGGATTGCCCGATGATGCCGCGCATGTGAACCCGAATGGGGGTGCGATTGCGCTTGGCCACCCGCTGGGCATGAGCGGGGCGCGTCTGGTGACGACGGCGATTTACGAGATGGAAGCGCGTGATGTGAAGCGGGCGCTGTGCACCATGTGCATTGGTGTCGGCCAGGGGATCGCCATCATTCTCGAACGTGTGTGACGTCAGAAGTCGAACAGACGCTCGATCAATGTCGGTTTCTTTTTAGGGCGCTGCTTGCCGCCCGCCTTGCGTGACTGTGGCTTGCCTGTGCGAATCTTGGTGCGGATGGGTTTGTTGACGCCTGCCAGACGGCGGGCGCGACGACGCCTGCGAATGATGGCGAGGATGCGCCGGTCCGGGAAGATGCAGGCGCGGTCGATCCACCTTGCGCTGATCGCGACTTCTTCACCGGGCCATTCAAAATCCACATCCTCCCAGGAGAGGATCATCTCACCGACACTGTCGCCATCTTCCTGCGCGTCGATCAATTCAAGGACAGGCTGCTCGGCAACGGGCTTGTGCAGCAGCAGCACATTGTTGCCGGTTACATCTTTTTCGATCGTCACCGGCATCAGCTCGGGCGGCACTTTCCAGCCGAGAAGTTCTTCAGCGCGTTTGGGGCGGCAGATATAGCTGCCTTGTGCGGCGGTGAAACCCAGCGCAGGCAAGGCGAGAAGTGTTGTTTCGTCCTCGACGCCGACGGCGGTGACTTCCATGCTGCGGGCGGCGGCGAGCGCCACGCGCTTGCCGAGAAAGCCGAGGCCGGATTGTTTCAGGCGGCGCGCGAACTGGATGATGGCGCTGCCACCGGTTTTGATTTCGGAAAAATAGATCGTCGAAAGAAATTCGTCGGGCACGACGATGGCGCCACCGCCATCAAGCGCTGTGCGAAAACCGAGACGGCGCATTTCACGAATCGAACGCGCCGCTACGTCACCATGACCGGCAAAGGCCCCTTCGGGTATTTCCAGCGTCAAAAAATGGCGGGCAAGACCCCTGTCGCTCATGATGGCATCGAGTGCGCCGGGCAAGCTCGCATCTGCAATATCGCTGGCGGCAAGATTGATCGAGACGGCGCAGGGCGCCCCTTGTGCGCTCCAATCGGCGATGGCGTCGGCGGCGCTTGCCGCGACGAAACGGGTCAGGTCGCCGCTACGTTCGCGGCGCTCGAAGAAGGACAAAAACAGACCCGGCGGCAAGAGACCATATTCAGGATGGTTCCAGCGTACATAGGCTTCAGCGCAGAGCATTTCGCCTGTGGCCAGTTCGATTTTTGGCTGAAAAACCAGATGCAGATGCCTGGCCTCAAAGGCGAGGTCTATATCTCGGTTGGTCAGGTGAAATGAACTGCTGTACATGTGGTGCCAGTGAACGGGTCGATATGCGGGCAGAGAACAATCCTGTCGCATCTTGCGATGGGGGAGGTTTAAGGCCGATTAACCCCGGTCGATCTTCCGGCACAAAAACGCAATGTTTCTTTAAGGGATGAGACGCGATGGCTGAGACAAAGGTAGAAAAATTGATACCGGCGGCGACAATTTTGCTGACACGTGATGGTCGCGATGGTGTCGAGGTTTTCATGGTGGTGCGTCATCACCAGATCGACTTTGTGGCGGGCGCGCTGGTTTTCCCCGGTGGCAAGGTTGATCCCAAGGACACGCATGAGCATGTGCGCGGTCTGGTTGACGGTGTTGAGGGGCTTGACGATGTGCAGATGGCGCTGCGCGTTGCGGCAATCCGCGAGGCCTTTGAAGAATGCGGCGTGTTGCTGGCGCGGTCGCAGCAGACAGGCGCTGTGATTGACGGGACGCGGCTCGCAAGCCTGCAAGGCTATCGTGACGCGCTGAACAAGAGCGAACTCGGTATCGGAGACTTTCTGGCGCGTGAAGGATTGCGGTTGGCGGCCGATATGCTGACGCCCTTTGCGCATTGGATCACGCCAGCCATGATGCCCAAGCGATTTGATACGCATTTCTACATTGCAGCCGCGCCGGATGACCATCTGGCGGTGCATGATGGCCATGAGTCGGTTGACTCCGTCTGGATCCGTCCGGCGGACGCGCTTAAAGAGGCGGAGGCGGGCACCAAGAATGTGATTTTCCCGACACGGATGAATGTGCTGAAGCTCGGCCGCTATGCAAGCGTCAGCGAGGCAATCGAGACGGCGCGGCGCACGTCCGTTGTCACGGTTATTCCGGAACTCGACAAACGCGAAGACGGCAAGCCAATCCTGCGCATTCCGGTGGAAGCGGATTATGGCGTGACCGAAGAGTTGCTGGAAAACATGCGGCCCTGATCAGAAGAGAAATTGTTCCGTCAGTATGCGTTCGTCAAGACTGTGACCATCGTCAAACATCATTTGCAGGACGATGTCGCGATCTTCCTCGACATGAACACTGATGACGTCGCGAAACTCCGTATGGTCGGCGACGGCGCTGACGGGTCGCTTGTCTGATTCAAGAATGTCAAACTTGACCTTGGCGCGATGCGGCAACAGGGCGCCCCGCCAGCGGCGCGGGCGGAACGGGCTGATCGGTGTCAAGGCGAGAAGGGCCGCATCAATCGGAATGATCGGACCTTGTGCCGAGAGGTTATATGCCGTGCTGCCAGCGGGTGTTGCCAGCAGCACACCATCGCAGATCAGCTCCGCCATGCGCCGTTTGCCATCAATGCTGATGCAGATTTTCGCCGCCTGATAGGTCTGGCGCAGCAGCGAGACTTCATTGATGGCAATGGCTTCATGCTGTTGCCCATCCGCTGTGCGTGCTGTCATGCGCAGCGGGTGGATGCGCGTGATCTCTGCGGCATTCAGACGTTCAACAAGATTGTCTGGCCGAAACTCATTCATGAGGAAGCCGACTGAGCCGCGGTTCATGCCATAGATCGGTATGTTGCGGCGCATGAAGCGATGCAGGGTTTGCAGCATCAGGCCATCGCCGCCGAGTGCGACGATGACATCTGCCTCATCAGGCGAGGCGTCACCATATAGCGCACGAAGTCGGCTCAGGGCCTGCTGCGCTTCGGGCACGTCGGTGGCGACAAATGCGATCTTGTGAAAAGTCATTGTTTCCAGCCTTGCGTCACTGCGGGCGGCATCATAGCCATGAGTGGCTTTCGAGGTAAGCCCGGAATTGGGCCTTAGCCACCCGTGTTGGACATGTGCCGGGTGAGGGCCGGGCCGGCATGTGCGCGGTCGATGATGAAATCATGCCCCCTGGGTTTGCGGCCAATGGCTTCGGCAATGGCCGCATCAAGCAGGGCATCATCAGGGCTTTGGCGCAGGGGCGCACGCAGATCGGCGGCGTCGTCCTGACCCAGACACATATAGAGCGTGCCGGTGCAGGTGAGGCGGACGCGATTGCAAGACTCGCAGAAATTATGCGTCAGGGGTGTGATGAAACCGAGTTTGCCGCCGGTTTCAGTGACGCGCACATAGCGGGCCGGGCCGCCGGTGCGTTCGGGCAAGTCGATCAGCGTCCACTGCCGCTCAAGGTCACGGCGCACCTGCGAGAGCGGCAGATATTGCTCGACGCGGTCAGCATCGATTTCGCCGAGCGGCATGGTTTCGATCAACGTGATGTCATGACCTTCGCCATGCGCCCATTGAATGAGCGTGGGCAATTCCGCTTCATTTTCGCCACGCAGGGCGACGGTATTGATCTTGACCTTGAGCCCCGCTTTGGTGGCGGCGGCAATGCCTTCGAGAACCTGTGGCAGGCGGCCCCAGCGGGTGATCTGCGCAAAACGGGCTTCATCCAATGTGTCCAGTGACACATTGATGCGCCGGATGCCAGCAGCGGCAAGATCGCCTGCATAGCGGGTCAACTGACTGCCATTGGTGGTCAGCGTCAATTCTTCAAGCGCGCCGGTTTCAAGGTGGCGACCGAGATTGCGGATCAGCGTCATGACATCGCGTCGGACAAGCGGCTCGCCACCGGTCAGGCGCAGTTTGCGCACACCCTGGCGGATAAAGGCCGAGCAAAGCCTGTCAAGTTCTTCCAGTGTCAGGATTTCCGCCTTGGGCAGGAATGTCATGTGTTCGGACATGCAATAGATGCAGCGAAAGTCGCAGCGATCCGTGACCGAGACGCGCAGATAGGACACCTGCCGCCCGAAGGGATCGACAAGCGCCGGGCTGCCGGTGACTGCCTGCTCAAGAATGGTCATCGTACATAGATAACACCTCGCTTGCGGGATTTCGCCCCCCTAATGGCCCCTTTCGGGTTCACGATTTGCTGATTCCCCTGTCAGGGTCCTGTTTCCCTGAGGGCCGGGGCGGGCTAGGTTTGGTCAAAAGAGCTTCGGGGTGGCGATATGGCTGGCCGGTATATTCTGGCGATTGATCAGGGCACAACCAGCACAAGGGCCTTGCTGTTTGACGAGGCGGGTTCGCCCATGCGGGTGCGGCAGGTCGCCCTGACGCAGCATTTTCCCCGTGATGGCTGGGTTGAGCATGATGCGGCGGAAATCTGGTCGGCGACACGTTCCGTCTGCCGCGCCATTCTCGACAAGGGGATGAGTGCCAGTGAAATCGCCGCCATCGGCATCACCAATCAACGCGAGACGACTGTGATTTGGGATCGCGTCACGGGCGAGCCGCTGCACAAGGCGATTGTCTGGCAGGACCGGCGCACGGCTGATTTTTGTGCGCGTCTCAAGGCTGAGGGTCATGAGGACATGGTGCGGGCCAGAACGGGCTTGCTGCTTGATCCCTATTTCTCCGGCACCAAGCTTGCCTGGCTGCTCGACCATGTGCCGGGCGCCCGCGCGCGGGCCGAGAAGGGCGAAATATGCTTCGGTACGGTTGATAGCTGGCTGATTTACAAGCTCACCGGCGGCAAGGTGCATGCGACCGATGCGACCAATGCGTCACGCACCTTGATGTTCAACATCGTGACGCAAAGCTGGGACGACGATCTTTTGCGCCTGATGAACATTCCGGCCTCTGTCTTGCCGCAGGTGAAGGATTGTTGCGCTGATTTTGGCGTGACTGTGGCCGATCATTTTGGTGCGCCGATTGCGATATCCGGCGTGGCGGGTGATCAGCAGGCGGCGACTGTCGGGCAGGCCTGCTTTGAGCCGGGGCTGATGAAATCCACCTATGGCACGGGCTGCTTTGCGGTGGTCAACACAGGCGCTCAGTTTGTGCGCAGTCAGAACAGGCTTCTTTCGACGATTGCCTATCGGTTGAATGGCGAGGTGACCTATGGCCTTGAAGGCTCGATCTTCATGGCGGGCGCCATTGTGCAATGGCTGCGCGATGAGATGAAACTTGTGGGCTCGTCAGCCGATAGCGAAGCGATGGCGCGGGCGGCTGATCCGCAATCGGGCGTCGTGCTGGTGCCGGCCTTTACCGGACTTGGGGCACCTTACTGGGATCCGCATGCGCGGGCGGCGATTTTCGGCATGACGCGAGACACGGGACCTGAAGAAATCGTCAGTGCCGCCCTGCAATCGGTCTCATTCCAGACGCGTGATCTGATGGAGGCAATGGGTGAGGACATGAAGGCGGCAGGCCTTGCCTCGCCCACGGCCTTGCGTGTCGATGGTGGCATGGTCGCGAATGACTGGTTTGTGCAAAATCTGGCCGACATGATCGGCGCGCGTGTCGAACGGCCAGAAGTGACAGAGACGACAGCGCTGGGGGCGGCTTATCTTGCCGGTATTCAGGCGGGTTTTTACAGCGGTCCGGAAGCCGTGGCGGCGAATTGGCGCTGCGAGCGCGCCTTTACACCGCGAATGAAAGAAAGCGAGCGTGCGGCAGGGTATGATCGCTGGCGCAAAGCCGTGGGGCGCGTGCTGACAAACTGATCCCGTAAAACAAAAAGGGAGGTGACACCATGGAAGAACTGATCGCGAGGCTCAAGGCGACTTTGGGTCCGGGCGGCGTTCTGGAAGGTGAAGATGCGCAAGCCAAGGCGCAAGGCGGCTGGAGCCGATTGGGTGTGCCACGCGCCGTGCTGCGGCCAGCATCAACAAATGATGTTTCGGCTATTTTGAAACGCTGCCATGCCGCCGGTGTTCCCGTTGTGCCATGGGGTGGCAAGACAGGGCTGGTTCAAGGCGGCGAAGCTGATGGCAGTTTGGCGCTGTCGATGGAGCGGATGAACGCCATCGAAGAGATTGATGTGATGGGCAGCACGATGACGGTTCAGGCGGGCTGCGTGCTCCAGACCGTTTGCGAGAAGGCGGAAGCTGTTGGCTTGATGTTTCCACTTGATCTCGGGGCGCGTGGCTCGGCGACGATCGGCGGCAATGTCTCGACCAATGCAGGCGGCAATCGCGTTTTGCGCTATGGCATGATGCGCGACATGGTGCTTGGCCTTGAGGTGGTGCTCGCTGACGGAACGATTATGTCCTCGCTCAATCGGCTCATCAAAAACAATGCAGGCTATGACCTGAAGCAGCTTTTTATCGGCTCGGAAGGTACGCTGGGCGTGGTCACGCGCGTCGTCTTGCGGCTGCGGCCAAAGCCTGTGTCGCAGAATACGAGCTTTGTCGCGATTGATGATTTTGCGCAGCTCCCCGTATTTCTGCGCCACATGGAACGCCAGCTTGGCGGCGCATTGTCAGCCTTTGAAGTCATGTGGGCTGATTTTTATAAACTCGTGACGAGCGAACCAGCGCTGGGTCGGGCGCCTCTCAAGGCGGGCCATGGCTATTATGTGCTGGTTGAATCGCAAGGCGGCGATCAGGAAAGCGACAGCGCCCGCTTCGAATCGGCCTTGATGGCGGCGCTTGATGAGGGACTTGTGGGCGATGCCGTGATCGCCAAGAGCGGGGCGGAGCGCGCTGCCATGTGGGCCCTGCGCGATGACGTGGCGCAGGTTGCACGCAACGGGCCGATCTTCACCTTTGATGTCAGCCTGACGATTGCCGAGATGGAGAGCTATCTCGCCGAACTGCGCGAGCGGCTGGCGGCGCGGTGGCCCGATTATACGTTGAGCATTTTTGGGCATCTGGGTGACGGTAATCTGCATGTGATACCGGGCGTGGGGGATGGTTCGCCGGAAACGCGCCACGCGGTGGAAGGCATTGTCTATGATGCGCTTCGCAAACGTGGCGGATCGGTTTCAGCCGAGCATGGCATCGGTCTTGAAAAGCGCGAATATCTCGGTTGGTCGCGCAGTGCCGAGGAACTGGCGCTGATGCGGCTTCTGAAATCGACGCTTGATCCGAAGAATATCCTCAATCCGGGTAAGGTTGTGGAGGTGGCATTGCCGCCAAAAGCGGCTGAGTGAGGGAAGCCGTTTGCGGCGGGCCTTCGCGCGTGTCAGAATGACTGGAAATGCAGAACCGGTTCAGTCCGGCACGTCTCAGGAGGTGTTCATGTCGCTCGCAGAAGATTTTAGCGACCGGTCGGTGCGTGATCGGGTTTCGCAAGCCGAATGGCAGCAGCGTGTCGATCTCGCTGCGACTTATCGGCTGGTCGCCTATTATGGATGGGACGATCTCATCTATACGCATATTTCAGCGCGTGTGCCGGGCGAGGATCATCACTTCCTGATCAATCCTTATGGCATGACGTTTGATGAAATCACGGCATCGAGCCTCGTCAAGATTGATCTCGACGGCAATATCGTGATGGAGAGCGAATATATGGTGAACCCGGCGGGTTTCACCATTCACAGCGCCGTGCATATGCACAGCCATAATGCACATTGCGTCATTCACACACATTCGGATGATGGCGTGGCTGTGGCAGCGCAGGCTGATGGCTTGCTGCCGCTGAGCCAGACCGCCATGGTCGTGCTGGGCGGCGGCCTTGCCTATCACGATTATGAGGGCATCGCGCTGGAGCATGAAGAACGCGAACGACTGGTTGCTGATCTTGGCGACAGCCATTCGATGATCTTGCGCAATCATGGTCTGCTGACCACGGGCATCAATTGCGCTGACGCCTTCTTGCGGCTCTATTACCTTGAACGTGCCTGCACCATGCAGATCAAGGCGCTGTCTGGCGGGCGTCAGCTCAACATGCCGCATCGTGGCGTGCCGGAAAAGACAGCCGGACAGGGCAAGTTCGATACGGATTTGGGCATTGGCAAACTTGCCTGGCCCGCTCTTATGCGGACGCTGGATCGATATGATCCTTCATTCCGTGACTGATATATAACTGACTTGATCCGAGTGAGGGTGACGATGACGAAATTTGGTGTGGGCCAGTCGGTCCGGCGCGTGGAAGACCAACGATTGATCACTGGCAAGGGGCGCTATGCCGATGATGTGTCGTTGCCGGGTCAGGCCTATGCCTTCATGGTGCGCTCGCCGCGTGCTCATGCCGTCATCACAAATGTCGATACATCCGAGGCCCGTGCCGCGCCGGGTGTGATCGCCATCTTCACGGGCGAGGATATTGCGGCGGCAGGGCTTGGCAATCTCGACAGCCCGGCGGCGGCGATGTTCAAGCAGAAAGATGGCTCGCCCATCAATGTCACGCCGCGCCCTCTCATCGCGCGCGAGCGTGTGCGATTTGCCGGCGACACGGTGGCGATGATCGTCGCCGAAACACTCAATCAGGCGCGGGACGCGGCTGATCTGCTGCTGATTGATTATGATGATTTGCCGGTGATTGCCGACACGGCTGATGCGCTTTCGCCTGAGGCAACGATCATCTGGCCGGAGAATGGCTCGAACCTTTGCTATGAATGGTCGCTTGGGGATGAGGCGAAGGTGTCTGCCGCCTTCGCCAATGCCCATCAGATAACGAAGCTCAAACTCATCAATAATCGCATCGTCGTCAATGCGATTGAGCCGCGCGCCGCAGTGGGCGTTTATGATGCCGATAGCGATCATTACACGCTCTATGCCCCCAGTCAGGGTGTACATGGCATGCGGGCCATCATTGCCGGTGGCCTGTTGAAAATACCGGTCGAGAAGCTGCGCATCATCACCGAAGATGTCGGTGGCGGCTTCGGCATGAAGACCTTCACTTATTCCGAATATCCGCTGGTGCTGCATGCCGCCAGGCTGCTGGGTCGCCCGGTCAAATGGACGGCGGATCGTTCCGACAGCTTTATCACCGATACGCAGGGGCGCGACCATGTGACCGAGGCCGCACTGGCGCTCGACAAGGAGGGTCGCATTCTCGGCATTGATGTCCGAACGATTGCCAATCTCGGCGCCTATCAGAGCCAGTTCGGGCCGTTCATTCCTTCGCTCGCGCCGCGTGGCATGCATGTCGGGGTCTATATGGTCCCGACGCTCTATAATCACGTGCGCACGGTTTATACCAATACAGTGCCGGTTGATGCCTATCGCGGGGCCGGGCGCCCCGAAGCCTCTTACGTGATTGAGCGCCTGATGGAAAAGGCAGCGCGTGAGTTCGGCGTCGGGCCTGATGAATTGCGCCGCCGCAATTTCATCCCGGCTGACGCCATGCCCTATAAGCAGACGCCATCACTGCCTTTCGATTCAGGTGATTTTGCCCGCAATCTTGAAGATGCGATCAAGGGCGCGGATGTCGCGGGATTTGAAACGCGGCGGCATGACGCGGCCCGCAGCGGCAAGCTGCGCGGCCTTGGCTACAGCTATTATGTCGAACGCACGGCGGCAGGCATGGCGGATTATGCGCGTGTCGTTGTGGACGGCCAGGATGGCATGATCCATGTCTGGACCGGCCAGCAGACCAATGGGCAGGGCCACGAAACCGTCTGGACGCAGATCGTGTCTGACCGTTTTGGTGTCGATGCCGAGAAGATCAAGATACATCTGGGTGATAGTGATGTGCTGCCGGGGAGCGCGGGCACGGGCGGCTCGAAAGCCGTTTACATGGCGCCTGGCGCGATTGCCGACGCCTCTGAAAAACTGATCGAGCAGGGGCGCGAAATTGCGGCCAATGAACTTGATGCGACGAAAGATGACGTTGAGTTTCGCGGTGAGAGAGGCGAGCCGGTGTTTGCGGTGAAAGGTACGGATCGCAAGGTTGATCTTTTCGTTGTGGCGCGTCTGGCGCAGGCCCAGGCCAATCTCGGCGAATTGTCGGGCGATGGCGAATACAAGCAACCCGCCAACACGTTTCCCAATGGCGCCCATATCTGCGAAGTGGAAATCGATTCCGAAACGGGTGTCGCACGCATTGTGAAATACACGGTGGTTGACGACTTTGGACGCATCCTCAATCCGATGATCGTGGCGGGTCAGGTGCATGGCGGCATTGTGCAGGGACTTGGTCAGGCCATGGGTGAGCATGCTGTCTATGACAAAGAAACAGGCCAGCTCGTGACCGGCTCCTTCATGGATTACTGGATGCCGCGTGCGGATGATTTTCCCTCTTTCGACATCAGCTATAACGAGATCCCCTCGACATCCAATGCGCTGGGGGCAAAAGGGGCAGGCGAGGCGGGCACCGTTGGCGCGCCTGCGGCCTATGTGAATGCGATCATCGATGCACTGGCGCCTTTTGGAATCACGGCCATCGACATGCCTGTGACACCGCTGAAGCTCTGGTCGATCATTACGGGATCGAAAAGAGCCGCCGAATAGGCCTCTTTATGTGCAACTGCCCAAGAATTAAGCGGATAATGGCCTGGATAAATTGACAATTTGTCAAATTATTCTTACTCTACCGTCACAAAAAAAACGTGTCCGGGGAGAAACAAATGGCTGATACCGCGACAAGCGTAAGCAAGACAGCTGCGGTGAATGAAGCTGATGCTCCAACAGAAGTGGCTGACGTTGCTTCTGGCGGCTCCAGACGCAAGCTCGAAAGCCGCCGCAAGCTCCTCAATGCAGCCCAGAAGCTCTTTATCGAACGCGGCTATCATGAAACGCGGACGCAGGACATTTCGCGCGAGGCGGGCGTTGGCCACGGCACGTTTTATCTGCATTTCGATGACAAGCTCGATTGTTTTCTCGCTTTCACCGAAGCAGCCTCCAATTATCTCGAAGGCGTTCTGAAAGAGCCATCCGGACAGGATTTGCCGCTCGCCGAGAGCATTCTCGAGATCATCCGCCGGATTTTCACTTATGTGGGTGAGAATCCTGGCCTTGTCGCTGCGGCGCTTTTGGATATCGATGTGATCACAACGACCGACAGCAAGGGCCGCAAGATGCTGGTCGATCAGTGGGCTGATAGCTGGGCGGAGCAGATCAGCAATTGGGAAGAACGCGGCCTGGTGGCCAAAAACCTCGATAAGCGCCTCGTCGGCTACATGATCGTCGGCGCCATGAAACATGGCGGTGGCTATGCGTTCCGCGACGATCTGGACAAGGAACGTGTCGTCCATGAAATGACGCGGATGATTGTCCGGGCGCTGCAGGCCAATTAGTCGCAGACCAAGGCTTGTGCTGTCGTGCCATACTTCCCACCATGAACAAGCAATAACAACGCAAATGGGAGAGAGAGAGAAATGAAGCTCACGCTTAATTTTGCGGCGGCCCTGCTTCTGGTGGCAGGCACATTCCCGGTTTCATCCGCCCTTGCCGGCGCCAGCGATGTCGGTACGGGTGCTGACCTGACGGCGGCATGCAGCGCCTATGCGGCGGGCGAAGGGAGCAGCAGCGGCAATGTATCGGCGGCTTCGTGCAAAGGGTTTCTCGTCGGCATGGTCACAAGCATCCAGCAATCGGTTGAAGCCGGTGCGCCGCTTGTCGTCAAGCGCGTGGGGCCCAAGCAGGATGAAGATTATTGCTTCCGTTTGCCCTCCTTGCTGAAATATTCCGAATTTGCCAAGCTGGTCGTCAGTTATTCGGCAGCGCATCCCGCGCTCGCATCGCGTCCGGCCATTGAGCTTGCCGCGCAGACGTTGGCGACAAATTATCCCTGCCCGGAATAAAGGGCGCCTGATGTTTTGATCTGGCTGTCCGGGATGTGTCATCATGGCGCGCAGGGAACCATGTGAGGTGGGGGGCTGCAACCATGGCGACACTCGATTTCTGTGCATCCATTGAAGACTATCGTCAGCTTGCCCGCGAGAAGCTGCCAAAGATTCTTTTTGAATATATCGATGGCGGCGCTTATGCGGAGGAAACGCTCCGGCGCAATGTCGAAGCCTTTGGCCATGTCACGCTGACACAACGCATCATGGTGGATGTGTCGAAGGTCGATAGCCGCGTGACGCTCTTTGGCGAGAGCCTCGCCTATCCCGTCATCTGTGCGCCGGTCGGCTTTGCCGGCATGTATGCGCGTCGCGGCGAGGCGCAGGCGGCGCGCGCGGCGAAGGCCGCAGGCATTCCGTTTTGTCTTTCGACGGTCGGCATCTGCTCGGTCGAGGAAGTGGCGGCGACGGGGCAGGCCCCGTGGTTTCAGCTTTACATGATCAAGGATCGCGACTGGATCGCGAAGCTCCTGCAACGCGCGACCGACTCCGGCTGCAAGGTGCTGGTGCTGACGGGCGATTTGCAGACGCCGGGCACGCGCTATCGCGACATTCGCTCCGGCATGATGCGCGAGCTTGATGCGCTCGGCAAAGTCCGGCGTGCCATTGAAGGCCTTCGCAAGGCGCAATGGACCTATGATGTTTATCTCAAGGGTCGTCCGCATAGCTTTGGCAATATTGCCGGTGTGTTGCCGCCCAACGCTTCCTTCGCCGCGTCATGGATCTGGATTGGCACCAATTTCGATCCTTCCGTCTCGTGGGACGATCTCGCCTTCATTCGCCAGCACTGGAAGGGGCCGATCATCCTCAAGGGTGTGATGTGTGTCGAGGATGCCAAACGTGCCCGCGATCACGGCATTGACGGCATCGTTGTTTCCAATCATGGCGGGCGACAGCTCGATGGCGGCGCGGCGAGCCTGACGGTGTTGCCGGAAATCGCGCATGCGGTGGGCGATGAGCTGAGCGTGCTGATGGATGGCGGCGTGCGTTCGGGCATTGATGTGGTGAAAGCGATCAACGCGGGCGCCCGCGCCTGCATGATCGGACGGCCCTGGGCCTATGCGCTGGCCGCTGGCGGGCAGGCAGGCGTTGCCAGGATGCTGACGGGCCTGCAATCGGAAATCCGCGCGGCGCAGGTGCTCTCGGCGCGACTCACGCTGGGGTGAGGTGGGAGATCATTTCCGGGTATTTATGGGTCGTTTCCACATCTGTCACCCCGGATTTATTCCGGGTCCAATTTCTTCCGTC
>Ga0209066_10003535_pt1 | contig 17746 bp, 20 predicted proteins | sample All_14_2_FD_187198 | JGI IMG/M metagenome (GOLD analysis project Ga0209066, IMG submission 187198) | Freshwater microbial communities in response to fracking from Pennsylvania, USA - Allegheny Zone_MetaG_DW_15 (SPAdes) (version 2) ... | reverse complement strand
GCGACCAGATCAGCGACCACCTCGTCCCACACGGCGTTGGGGGCGGCCTTGTAGATGCCTTCGTCAGCGATGACCTCGACGCGGTGCTCGGCCAGGGCGGCGAAGATCAGCACGCCGGTGCGGTCGCGGGTGAGGTGCAGGCCGTGGCTCATGAACTGCTCCATGGCCGCTCGCCTGACCGCCGCCGCCTTCAGCGCGCGGGGCGTCAGGGCGCGGCGGACGGGCGGGATCGAGACGAGCAGGGCGGAGACGATGAAGATCGCCGCCTGCAGGCCGATATAGATCGACAGCGCCGACAGGATGGCCGCGTCGGTGGCGGAGGCGTGGCCCACGGTCCAGCCGCCAAACAGCTGGGTGAGCATGTCGGGGCGCAGGCCGGCCAGCAGGGCCGCCGCCGGCAGGACCAGGGCGATGGCCGCCGCCCAGACCAGCGGGGGCGTCAGGGCGCGGCGGACGGGCGGGATCGAGACGAGCAGGGCGGAGACGATGAAGATCGCCGCCTGCAGGCCGATATAGATCGACAGCGCCGACAGGATGGCCGCGTCGGTGGCCGAGGCGTGGCCCACGGTCCAGCCGCCAAACAGCTGGGTCAGCATGTCGGGGCGCAGGCCGGCCAGCAGGGCCGCCGCCGGCAGGACCAGGGCGATGGCCGCCGCCCAGACCAGCGGGGTCTCGCGATAGTCGGAGACCTCGGGCGCAAGCACGCAGAAGATCTCGCCGGCGGTGGTCTTCTCGGCCGCCGCGACCGCCTGGGTGATGCGGGCCTGATCTTCGGGAGTCATCTTGCGCATCACCAGCTCCCCGAGCTTCCGCCGCCGCCAAACGAGCCGCCGCCGCCGGAGAACCCGCCGCCGCCGCTCCAGCCGCCGCCACCGCCGCGACCCGAACCGCTGGTCAGGGCGTTGAGGATGATCCATGGCACGGCCGAGCCGAGCCCGTTTCGTCGTCCGCGCCGTCCGGGCAGCAGGCGGGTGATCAGGAAGAACACGAACAGCCCGATCAGCAGGGCCGCGATCGGCGAGAAGCCGCCGCTGTCGCGCCGCTCAGGCGCGGCGGCCTGGGCGACATTGGCCCTGGCTTCTTCATCGGGCAGGGACAGCTGGGTCAGCAGTTCGTCGGTCCCGGCCACGACCCCGGCCTGCAGGTCGCCGGCCTTGAACTTTGGGATGATGGCGCTCTGGATGATGACGCTGGACAGGGCGTCGGTGAGCACCGGCTCCAGGCCATAGCCGACCTCGATGCGCACCTTCTTCTCGGCGGGGGCGACCAGCAGGATGGCGCCGTCGTCCTTGTCCTTGGCCCCCAGGGCCCAGGTGCGGCCCAGCTGGTAGCCATAGTCCTCGATCTCATAGCCCTGCAGGGTCGGCACCGTGGCCACCACCAGCTGGCGACCGGTGGCGTCTTCCAGCGACTTGAGCTTACCGGTCAGGTCGGCTTCGACCTGGGGCGAGAGGATATTGGCCTCATCGACCACCCGGCCGGAAAGAGGCGGGAACTTGGGGGCGGCGAAGGCGGGGAGGGCCGTCAACATCAGGAGCGCCATCGCTGCCGTCGCCCATCTCCTCACCCGTGAAACGGGGGAGGTGGCGCGGCGCGAATACGCGACGTGACGGAGGGGGCGTCGAGCGCCGGACGCCCCCTCCACCGCTTCGCGGTCCCCCTCCCCCGTTTTACGGGGGAGGAGACGTTGGGTCGTTTTCAACCTACTGGCCCGGCGCCGGAGCCGAGGCCGGCGGCGCCGCGTCGAAGTTCACGGTCGGGGCCGTTTGCGCGGCCGCCGTGGCCTGGAACAGCACGGCGGGTTTCTGGCCCGAATACATCGTCTTGGCCCAGATGATGCTGGGGAAGGTCCGCAGCGTGGTGTTGTATTTCTGGGCGGTCTCGTTGTAGTCGCGCCGCGCGATGGCGATGCGGTTTTCGGTGCCTTCCAGCTGGCTTTGCAGGGCCATGAAGTTCTGGTTCGATTTCAGGTCGGGATAGTTTTCCTGGATCATCATCAGCCGGCCGAGCACGCCCGACAGCTTGTCCTGCGCGGCGGCATACTGCTGGAACTGGGTCGGATCGGTGATGGTCGACGCGTCGACCTTCACCTGGGTGGCGCTGGCCCGGGCTTCCGTCACCTCGACCAGCACGCTCTTTTCCTGAGCGGCGTAGCCCTTCACGGTGGCGACGAGGTTGGGCACCAGATCGGCGCGCCGCTGGTACTGGTTCTGCACCTCGGCCCAGGCGGTCTTGGTCGCCTCGTCCTGGGTGGGGATGGTGTTGACCCCGCAGCCGGCCAGGCCGGCGGCGAGCGAAACGACCAGCGCGAGCCGCGCGGCGGTTTTGGCGAAGCGGTTCATTCAGCCCTCCAGACGAGCAAGTGAGCTCGCATATCCCTGTTAGATAGCGCGTCTGTTGATCTGCGTCAGGTCGCTCGGGATTAAACCTTCTCCATTTCCGCGAAGGTTTTGCGGCGGGGCCCCAGATAGCCGAACAGCCAGGCGGCCACCTTTCGGATCTGGATCTCCTCGGAACCTTCCGTGATCCGGTAGCGGCGGTGGTGGCGATAGATGTGCTCGAACGGCTTGTGGCGCGAATAGCCGATGCCGCCATGCACCTGCATGGCCCGGTCAGCGGCCTCGCAGACCAGACGGTTGGCCTGATAGTTACACATCGAAACCTTGTCGGAGAGGCGCTTTTCCACCTCCGGCTTGGTCATCTGGTCCATCTCCCAGGCGGTCTTGCGGATTAGAAGGCGCAGCATCTCGGCGGTGCTGGCCAGCTCGACCAGTGGAAACTGGATGGCCTGGTTCTCGGCCAGGGGCTTGCCAAACGGCTTGCGGGCGCGGGCGTATTTCACGCTCTGTTCGATGCAGAATACAGCCGCTCCCAGGCTGGAGGCCGCCTGGCGGATGCGGTTCTCGTGCACGAAGTGCTGGGCCAGGGCCAAGCCGCCGCCTTCGGGACCAAACATCGCGCTGTCAGGCACGAAGACGTTGGTGAAGCTGACCCGAGGGTGATCGGTGGGCATGTTGAAGGTCCAGAGATATTCCTCGATCTTCACGCCGGGGGCATGGGCCGGGACGAGGAAGGCCGTGATTCCCTTGGCCGAGCCGTCCTCGCCGCTGGTGCGGGCGAACAGGCAGCAGTGGGTGGCGGCGTGCATGCCGGTGGTCCACATCTTCTCGCCATTGATCCGCCAGCCGGCCTCGCCCTTGTGGGTCTCGCGCACCGCGCGGGTCTCCATGAAGGTGGCGTCCGAGCCGTGCTCGGGCTCGGTCAGGCCAAAGGTCGGGCGGAAGGCCCCATGATCAAGCATGTCGCCGATCAGGTGCTGCTGATCGGGTCGGCCAAAATCGCGGATCATCAGCACAAAGGGATTGTTGCCGACGATCGAGTGCTCGTTCTGCAGGTCGTTGAACAGCCCCAGGCCCTTGGAGGCCAGATGCTCGCGGATCACCGCCATCCAGAGGTTGGAGCCATCCTGGCCACCGAACTCTTTCGGCAGGGCGAAGCGATAGTGGCCGGCGGCGTCGGCCAGCTTGCGGGTCCTGGCCAGCAGTTCTTCCCAGTCATGCCGGGGCAGGCCGCCGCCGTCCCAGTCGGTGCGGGCCCATTCACGGCGGTGGTCGAAGAAGCGCTCATTGTCATCGCGGGCCTGCAAGGGCGCGATCTCGTCCTCGATGAACCTGTCGAGCACGGCCAGATAGGCGGTCAGTTCCGGCGGCGGGTTGAAGTCCATGGCCTAGCCTCCCTGTGATTTTTTATCTTGGGGGCGAGTATGCGCGGCGTCTGATTGCCGCCAACCCTGCCGCTTGGGAATACCTATGATCTTAACGGGCCTTTGACCAAGCCCTGCTAGCCTTGACCCATGTTCACCATAGCCACGGCAGCGATCATCGGCGCGGCGCTCGGACTTCTCGTCCGACCCCGACTGCTGGGCGTGCTGGTGGCGGTGCTGCTGGTCGGCGCCGTCGAGGGCGGCGTGCTGATGCTGATTGGGATGCTGGAAGGCCAGCCCAACCGTGAACTGCTGATCGGCCGCCTGGAGGCTGTATTCGGCGAGGGCCTGCTCGGCGCGACCGGTCCCGTCGCAGCGGCTTTCATTGGCGCGGTGCTGTCGGCGCTGATGGGAAGCTTCTCCGATCCCGACGGCTCACCTGGCCTGCTGACCGCCGACCAGCTCCGCCGCCGGGTGGGCAAGAACGGTCGTTATGCGCGGATCGAGGGCATGGTCGAAGAGCGGCAGATCCACGCCAAGGCCGAGAGCCGGATCGACTCGATCCTGGGCCTCTAGCCGTCAGCCGGCGTTTGACGGCTGGCCGTTTCCAAAATCGACCGGGTTTTATTGCGAATTGCTCACGCGAAATAAATTCCGCTTGCACAATCGTTGATCACTGATATCTAAGCAGTGCTTAGTTCGGTTCCGTCGCGTCGGTGGGGATACCGGCGTTTGCATCCTCGGGACCTGAACGACCAGTACGCTTTTCGCCGATCATCGATCTTTTCACAACTCCCCGAACGTTGGAGGGCTCCTATGAAGCTCCGTACCCTTGCGGCTGTCGCCGCTCTGTCTGTTTCCATGTTCGCCGGCGCCGCCATGGCCGATGGTCGCGTCGCTGCCGCTCTGGAAGCGCCTGTCGCCGTCAAGACCAAGATCGTCGCCGGCGGCGCTGTCTTTGTCTGCGAAGGCGGAGAATGCGTCGCCGCCTCAGCCCCGTCGCGCGCCATCACGGCGGCGTCTTGCAAGGCGCTGGCCAAGGAAGTGGGCCGCGTCGCGGCTTTTGGCGGCGAGACCAAGTCGCTGAGCGCTGAAGACCTGGCGCGCTGCAACGCCTCGGCCAAGGCCGCCTGAGCCGCCTCTATCTAGTACCCGGACGTGTTGGGGCGATCTTCGCCCTGTCTGGCTGTTTCCTCGAGCATTCGCCTGATAGGGCGGCGGGCCTGTCCCGCCGCCCTTTTTCTTTTTACCGATCCTGCGTAGTGGAAGACCATGAGCACCACCCTCGCCGCACAGATAGAAGCTGTCCTGCGCGATATCGCCGGGACCGACACCCGCCCGTCTTCGCTGACCATCGACTATGGTCCGGAAGGTGAAGACGACGATCTGGCGGTGCGCGCCTGGGTGGAGCGATCGACGCGCAGCCTGGTCTTCGCCCAGGGCGAGGCCCGGCGCCGTAACGGAAGTCTGGCGGCCACCGCCTCGGCGGTGTTTCGCCGCGTCGGAGCCTGATCGCGCCCCTTTGGTTGCGACTGCGAAAAGCCCGTGTTATCAGGCGCGCGGCTTCGGACGGGGTGGCGCATCAGCGCTGGCTCGCCATGTGCTTTTTTCAAGCGCGCTCAAGCCTTTAAGCCGGGACGAGGGTTAATCTTCTTGTCCGCGGCCATTGCAACGCACCGGGCGGATACCAAGTGGCGGACGAAACCAAGGCGACGGATGCGGGTCAGCGTTATGCGCAGTCCCTCTTCGAACTGACGATCGAAGGCAATCAACTGACGAAGGTCGAGGCTGACCTGAAGTCGCTGAAGGCGATGTATGCCGACAGCGCCGATCTGCGCCGCCTTGTCGCCTCGCCGGCCTTTTCGGCCCAGGACAAGGCCAAGGGCTTGGCCGCGATCGCCAAGAAGGCGGGCTTCCAGCTGCTGACCAGCAAGTTCATCGGTCTCGTGGCCAGCAACGGCCGCGCCGGCGACCTGATGGGCGCCATCACCGCTTTCTCCGAAATGTCGGCCAGGCATCGCGGCGTCGTTTCCGCCGAGGTCACCTCGGCGACCGCGCTGACCGCCGCCCAGTTGGCCGGCGTGCAGGCCGCCCTGGCTTCGGCCCTCGGCAAGACCCCTGAACTCTCGACCCGCGTCGACGCTTCCCTTCTGGGCGGCGTCAAGGTGCGCGTCGGCTCCCGCCTTTTCGATGCTTCGCTCCGTTCGAAGCTCGATTCCCTGAAATTCGCCCTGAAGCGCGCCTAAACCTTTATAAGCGCGTCAAAAGATAAAAATCGCAGAGAGCCCAAGTACAGCCATGGACATCCGCGCCGCCGAGATTTCGGCCATCCTCAAGTCGCAGATCGCCAATTTCGGCGAAGAAGCCGCTGTTTCCGACGTCGGCCAGGTGCTGTCGGTCGGTGACGGCATCGCCCGCATCTACGGTCTGGACAACGTCCAGGCCGGCGAAATGGTCGAGTTCCCGAAAGCCGGCGTGAAGGGCATGGCCCTGAACCTCGAGCGCGACAACGTCGGTTGCGTGATCTTCGGTCAGGACCAGGCCATCAAGGAAGGCGACGAAGTTCGCCGCCTCGGCGAAATCGTCGACGTTCCGGTCGGCCGTGGCCTGCTGGGCCGCGTCGTCAACCCGCTCGGTGAGCCGATCGACGGCAAGGGCCCGATCGTTTCGACCGAGCGCCGCCGCGTTGACGTCAAGGCTCCGGGCATCATCCCCCGCAAGTCGGTGCACGAGCCCGTGCAGACCGGCCTGAAGTCTATCGACACCCTGATCCCCGTCGGCCGCGGCCAGCGCGAACTGATCATCGGTGACCGTCAGACCGGCAAGACCGCGGTCGCCATCGACACCATCCTGAACCAGAAGGCCGCCAACGCCGGCAAGGACGAGAGCGCCAAGCTCTATTGCGTCTATGTCGCCATCGGCCAGAAGCGTTCGACCGTCGCCCAGATCGTCAAGACGCTCGAAGAGCACGGCGCCCTGGAATACACCATCGTCGTCGTCGCCTCGGCGTCGGAGCCGGCTCCGCTGCAGTACCTGGCGCCGTTCTCGGGCTGCGCCATGGGCGAGTGGTTCCGCGACAACGGCCTGCACGGCCTGATCATCTATGATGACCTGTCCAAGCAAGCCGTCGCCTATCGCCAGATGTCGCTGCTGCTTCGCCGCCCGCCGGGCCGCGAAGCCTATCCGGGCGACGTGTTCTACCTGCACTCCCGCCTGCTGGAACGCGCCGCCAAGCTGAACGAAGACAACGGTTCGGGCTCGCTGACGGCGCTGCCGATCATCGACAGGCCAACGACGTGTCGGCCTACATCCCGACCAACGTGATCTCGATCACCGACGGCCAGATCTTCCTGGAAACCGACCTGTTCTACCAGGGCATCCGCCCCGCCGTGAACGTCGGTATCTCGGTGTCGCGCGTCGGTTCGTCGGCCCAGATCAAGGCGATGAAGCAGGTTGCCGGCGCGATTAAGGGTGAACTGGCCCAGTATCGCGAAATGGCCGCCTTCGCCAAGTTCGGTTCGGACCTGGACGCCTCGACCCAGAAGATGCTGGCCCGCGGCGAACGCCTGACCGAGCTGCTCAAGCAGCCCCAGTACGCGCCGCAAGCCGTCGAGGAGCAGGTCTGCGTGATCTATGCCGGCACGCGCGGCTATCTGGACGCCATCCCGACCTCGGCGGTTCGCCGCTTCGAGGCCGAGTTCCTGGCGCGCCTGCACAGCCAGCACAAGGATCTGCTGGACGGCATCCGCACCAAGAAGGCGCTCGACAAGGATCTGGAGAACACGCTGAAGAGCGCGCTCGACAGCTTCTCGTCGACCTTCGCCTAAGCCCCCTCGGAACGCTCGGAGAGAGTAGCGCCGAATGGCCAGCTTGAAGGAAATGCGCAATCGGATCTCGAGCGTCAAAGCGACGCAAAAGATCACGAAAGCGATGCAGATGGTGGCGGCTGCGAAGCTGCGCCGGAGCCAAGACGCGGCTGAAGCGGCCCGTCCCTATGCCCGGCGCCTGGCCTCGGTGATCGCCAACCTGGCGGCCGGCGTGTCCGGTGACGGAGCCCCGGCCCTGCTGACCGGTACGGGTCGCGATGACCGCCATCTGGTCATCGTCGCAGCGGCCGATCGCGGGCTGGCCGGCGGCTTCACCTCGTCGATCGTGCGGGCCGCGCGCCTGCACATCGACGGGCTGATCGCCCAGGGCAAGGACGTCAAGATCGTCTGCGTCGGCAAGAAATCGACGGTGCAACTGCGCCGGCTGTATGCTGATCGCATCGTCGAGAATTTCGACCTGTCGGCCTATCGCCAGTTCACCTTGTCGGTGGCCCAGCCGATCGCCGACGTCGTCACGCGCCTTTACGAGGCCGGCGACATCGATGTGGTCACGCTGTTCTACAGCCGCTTCAAGTCGGTGGTCACCCAGACTCCGACGGCGCTGCAGCTGATCCCGGCGGTTGTCGATGGCTCGGCCGCTCCCGCGACCGGCGCCAGCGCGGTCTATGAGTATGAGCCCTCGGAAGAGGCCATTCTCGAGACCCTGCTGCCGCGCAACCTGACGGTCCAGATCCTGTCGGCCCTGCTCGACAACATGGCCGGCTTCTACGCCAGCCAGATGACGGCGATGGACAACGCCACGCGCAACGCCGGCGATATGATCAAGCGCTACACCCTCGAATATAACCGTTCCCGCCAGGCCCAGATCACCAAGGAGCTGATCGAGATCATCTCCGGCGCCGAAGCCGTCTGATCAAAAGCCTAACGTAAAAAACGCACGCACGAGCACGCACGAAAGACCCGCACGCCATGGCCAAGACCCCCGCTAAGGCTCCCGCCGCCGCCGAAACTCCGGTGACCGCAGGCGCCGCCGCCAAGCCCGCCCGCAAGCCGGCCGCTCCCAAGGCTCCGAAAGCCGCCGTCGCCGGCACCCGCGAAGCGCCCGCCACGATCGGCGCCGCCACCGGCAAGCTGGTGCAGGTCATCGGCGCCGTCGTCGACGTCGAGTTCGAAGGCGAACTGCCGGCGATCCTGAACGCCCTGGAAACCGTCAACCAGGCTTCAGGTCAGCGCCTGGTGTTCGAAGTCGCCCAGCACCTGGGCCAGAACACCGTCCGCGCCATCGCCATGGACGCCACCGAAGGTCTGGTTCGCGGCCAGGCCGTGCGCGACACCGGCGAGTCGATCCGCGTTCCGGTCGGTCCCGGCACCCTGGGCCGTATCATGAACGTCATCGGCGAGCCGATCGACGAGCAGGGCCCGATCCAGTCGGACATCTTCCGCACCATCCACCGCGACGCGCCGTCGTTCGCGGAGCAGACCAACACGGCTGAAGTGCTGGTCACGGGCATCAAGGTCATCGACCTGATGTGCCCCTACACCAAGGGCGGCAAGATCGGCCTGTTCGGTGGCGCCGGCGTCGGCAAGACCGTGACGATGCAGGAACTGATCAACAACATCGCCAAGGCTTACGGCGGTTATTCGGTTCTGGCCGGCGTGGGCGAACGCACGCGCGAAGGCAACGACCTGTATCACGAGATGATCGAGTCCAACGTCAACGTCGACCCGAAGGCCAATAACGGCTCGACGGAAGGCTCGCGTTGCGCCCTGGTCTACGGTCAGATGAACGAACCCCCCGGCGCCCGCGCCCGGGTGGCCCTGACCGGCCTCTCCATCGCCGAATATTTCCGCGATGAAGAAGGCAAGGACGTGCTGCTGTTCGTCGACAACATCTTCCGCTTCACGCAAGCCGGCGCAGAAGTGTCGGCTCTGCTGGGCCGCATCCCTTCGGCCGTGGGCTATCAGCCCACCCTGGCCACCGAGATGGGCAACCTGCAGGAGCGCATCACCTCGACCAACAAGGGTTCGATCACCTCGGTCCAGGCCATCTACGTGCCCGCCGACGACCTGACCGACCCGGCGCCCGCCGCCTCGTTCGCCCACCTGGACGCCACCACCGTTCTGTCGCGCGACATCGCCGCCCAGGCCATCTTCCCCGCCGTCGATCCGCTGGACTCGACTTCGCGGATCATGGACCCGCTGGTCATCGGCGAAGAGCACTACAATGTGGCCCGTTCGGTCCAGGAAGTGCTTCAGCAGTACAAGGCCCTGAAGGACATCATCGCCATCCTGGGCATGGACGAGCTGTCGGAAGAGGACAAGCTGACGGTCGCTCGCGCCCGCAAGATCCAGCGCTTCCTGTCGCAGCCCTTCCACGTGGCCGAACAGTTCACCAACACCCCGGGCGCCTTCGTGGCCCTGAAGGACACGATCCGCTCGTTCAAGGGCATCGTGGACGGTGAATACGACCACCTGCCGGAAGCCGCCTTCTACATGGTCGGCCCGATCGAGGAAGCCGTGGCCAAGGCCGAAAAGCTGGCGGCGGAAGCATAATGACCGACGAACACGATCTGGTCGGCTTCTGCTGCGAGGAGCTGGAGGACGCGGTCTCTTCGGACCCGACCGACGCGCTCATCGAGCATGACAGCGGCCTGATCCTGCTCAATCTTGGCGAACGGACCGAAGACGGAGAGACCGGCATCGTGCTGGCCACCATCCGCTTCTGCCCGTTCTGCGGGACCGAGATCCAGACCGACGAAGACGTCGAGGCGGCCCTCGGTGACGTGGAGATCGTGGAATAATGGCAAAGCTGCACTTCTCTCTGGTCGCTCCGGAACGCGAACTGTTCTCGGGCGAGGTCGACATGGTCCAGGCCCCGGGCGCCGAAGGTGACTTCGGCGTGCTGGCCAACCATGCCCCCTTCATGACGACGCTGCGCGAAGGCCGCGTCACCGTGAAGGACGGCGCGACCACCAAGCTGTTCGACATCCAGGGCGGCTTCGCCGACGTGGGCCCCGACGGCCTGACGATCCTGGCCGAGCACGCGGTCGAAGCGGCCTAAACGCTTCGGACTGATTCGAGGAAATGCCTCCGCCCTGCTCAGGGCGGAGGCGTTTTCGCGTCTGGGGTGAACCTGCGCGACGTATCGACGCAGGAAATTACACTTGTGGCCCAATCTCCGTCGCATTCTGTCGCCATAAGGGTTGCGAGGGAACGTCTGTCGGTTTTAATGCCGACCTCTTGCCTGATGGGGATATCTCGATAATGCGCCTTGCGCTCGCCAGCCTGATCGCTCTCGGTATGGTTTCGACCGCTGCCGTCGCCCAGGAGCAAACCGCTCCGGCTCCCGCCGCCGCGCCTGCGGCGCCCTCACAGGAAGCTCCGGCTGCTCCGGCCGACCCGAATGTGCCGGTCGTTCCAGCTCCGCCGGCCGCAGCTCCGGCTGAGACCTATGTCGAACCGGTGCGCCCGGCGCCCTCGACCGACCCGGTGTCGCTGCAGCTGCTGAGCGTGCTGGACCGCATCTGCAAGCCGGCCGTGGTCGGCGGCGACTTCAACGCCCTGGCCAAGGCGGCCGGCCTGAAGCTGAAGAAGAAGATGTGGACCCTGGACCTGGGCAAGCCCTACCAGATCGTCCTCGACAATCCCGGTTCGAACACCAACGTCTGCACGGTCACCATCCAGTACGCCCAGGGCGACGCCCAGGCTCAGGCTCTGGGCACCGCGCTGCACGACTGGGCCACCTGGGAAAACAGCCCGCAGCTGCGCCTGATCCGCAATGATCAGATCAACGGCAGCGATTTCCGCCGTCTGACGGTCTCCTGGGATGACGCCTGGGCCAACGGCAAGGCCGGTCTGGTCTATGTGCGCCTGAAGAAGACTGACGGCTCGCCGGTGGGCAAGAAGTTCGAACAGGCCCAGATCCTGTACAGCACCACCAGCCGCTAAGGCTTGCCCGGCCTCCGGCCGGGTCCTATCTAGGAAAGGCGCGGGGACGACCCCGCGCCTTTTCGCGTTTCCGGGGACGACCCTGCCGGCAATTGGAGCAGGTCATGGCCTGGATCATTCTTCTTATCGCGGGTCTGTTCGAGATCGGCTGGGCCGTCGGCCTCAAGTTCACCGAAGGTTTCACCAAGCCCATACCGACTGCCCTGACGGCGGCCAGCTTGGTGCTGTCGATGGCCTTGCTGGGTTGGGCGTTGAAGACCCTGCCCCTGGGTACCGCCTATGCAGTCTGGACAGGCATTGGCGCGGTGGGCACGGCGATTGTCGGCATCGTGGTCTTTAAGGAGCCGGCGACAGCGGCGCGGCTGGTGTGTTTTGGCCTGATCGTGGCCGGCATCCTGGGGCTCAAGCTGTTCACGCCGCCGGCGTGAGCGCGGCTTAAGCCGCGACGCGACCTTCAGCGACAATGAAGTCCAGGCAGCGTTCGGCGACGGCTTCCCAGCCGGGCTCGCCTGGCAGCCAGTGGCTCATCTGCGGGAACACCTCGACGGCCCCATTCAGGCGGGCGGCGGTTTGCCGGACGGTGGCTGTCGGGTGGATCACGTCGCGCCCGCCTGCGATGGCCAGGGTTGGCGCGCCGCAGGGGGTTGCGCTGGTGGTCATGAACGGATCAAGCCACCAGTTGAGCGTTTCCCACAGCGCACGGCCACTTTCGGGAGTCATTCGGCCATACAGAAGCTTGCGTTCCGCGCGGTCCATCCGGTCCAGGCTGTAGCGTTTCACGACGCCATAGTCGGGATCCACGGCCTGCAGCCAGTAGGGACCCAGGGCATACAGGCTGACGGCCGAGACCGCCTCTTCCAGGCTCGCGCCCGGCACGCCCCAGGGCGGAGAGGGGGCCAGAAGGATCAGGCGCGAGACCTTGGCCCGCGCGGCGGCCATCTGGGCGACCAGACCGCCCATCGAGTGTCCGATCAGGATCGGAGGTTCCTCGCAGGTCGCGCACAGGGCGGCGATCTGCCTAGCGTAGTCGGTCATCGAGCGGCCGGCCACCGAAGCCTTGCCGTCATGGCCCAGAAGGTCCGGCGCCAGCACCCCATGGCCGGCGGCCTCGAACGGTTGGCGGAAGCTGTCGAACGTCCAGCCGCCGCAAAAGGCGCCGTGGACCATGATGACCGGTGCGGGCATGAACGCCTTTCGAACCCTGTCGGCGAAGCAGCCGAGGGATTGAGCTTACACGCTCTTCCTGGGCTTCGGCGAAGATTTGGCAGGCTTCGTTGTCGCAGCCGGCTTGGCCGCCGGTGTCGCCGCGTTCTTGGCGCGAGGAGCCGCCTTGGCCTTGACTGCTGGCGCTACAGCCTCGCCTGGGGCGGCGGCTTTGGGCGTCGGGGCTTTCGGCGCTGCCGCCGTGAGTTTGTCCTTGGCTCCCGCAGCTGGCTTGGCGATCTTGGAGGGGGCCGCAGGTGCGGCCTTGGCGGGAGCCTTGGGCTTGGCCGCAGCCTTCACGGCGGGCTTGGCCTTGGCGGCGGGCGCTGCCTTGGGCGCGGCCTTGGCGGGCTTGGTCGCGGGGGCCTTGGCCGAGGCCGGCGGCTTGACCGCCTTTGACGCCGGCGCCGGCGCGGCGGCCATCTCTGGCGCGGCTTCGACGGGTTTGGCCGCAGCCTTGGCTTTCACAGCGGCCTTGGGCTTCGGCTCCGCTGACGGCCTGGCAGGCGTCTTTTCGGTCGAAGGCGCCGCAGCGGCAGGCGCATTGATCGGGCCAGCGGCCAAGTTCTTGCTTTTCAGCCATTCAAGCACGTCGTCGAGGATCACATCCGTGCCCGGTTCGTCGATCAGCCAGTGGGCGTTGCTGGGATATTCGACGTAGTCGCCGCCGACGGCCGAGTATTTCTTGCCAACCAGGCGCATGTCCTCGACGGGGGTCGTGCGGTCCAAGGCGCCGGCGACGACCCGCAGCGGGACCTTGATCCTGTCTGCGTCTACGTGGGCGGTCTTGTTGGGATCCTTGTCGGGCCAGGCCAGATCAGCCAGTACGCGACCCGAGTCGTGGACCATCCTGGCGTACAGGGCGTCATGTCGGCTGGCCGGAACGGCGTTCATCACGCCCCATTTGAAGCCCGTCTTCCACTGCTTGACCGTCCTGGTCTGCGGATTCGACATCAGGGCGGCGTTCAGGAAGGCCAGCACCGGCGCCAGCTTGGGCCTGCCGCGGGCATCGGCCGGAGAGGCGGGCGAGAAGAGGACCGCGCCCGAGACCAGCCCCGCCTCGGCCAACTTTTGAGCGATCAGCCCGCCCATGGAATGGCCGAATACGATCGGCGCCTCGCCATCCTGCTTGGCGAGCGACGCAGCCAGGGCGCTCATATCGGCGACATAGTCAGCCAGGCTAAGGCCGGCCAGACCCGGGCCGGGTCCGGAAACCTTCCGCTGATCGGCGCGGATGGTTGGGGTCTCGACCTTGTAGCCCTCGGTCTTCAGACGTTCGGCGACGGGGCCCCAGCAGTCGCTCGCGCAGCCGTATCCGTGAATCATCAGGACGGTCTTGGCCATGCCGGTCGTTCTCCCTGTGGTAGCGATCAGTCGCCCGCCACAAACCTTCCGAACGCGGCGACCACCTGTTCGTAGACCCCGCGTTTGAAGGGTACGATCAGTTCGGGGGTTTCGTCGAGCCTTCCCCACCTCCAGCTCTCGAACTCGACCTCGCCATGGGCTTCCAGGTCGATTTCACTCTCATCTCCGGTGAAGAGGAAGGCAAACCACACCTGTTTCTGACCCATCCAGCCCCGCGCCATCTTCGAGCCGGCCACCTCGGGCGGGAAGTCGTAAGAAATCCAGCCGTCAGTTCGCCCAAGGAGGTTGGCGGAGGTGACGCCGGTTTCTTCGGCCAGTTCGCGTCTGGCGGCGTCCAGCAGGTCTTCGCCCTCGTCGACGCCGCCTTGCGGGAACTGCCAGTTGTAGGGCGGGGGCTGCTGATTACGGCGACCCAGCCAGACGCGGCCGTCGCGATGGAACAGCACCACGCCGACATTGGGCCGGTGACGGGCCAGCGGATCCTGGCTCATCGACGGGCGAGGGCCGAGGCCGGCGCCAGCTGCAGGCCGCGCGCCGAAAGTCCGTTGGCCCAGACCCGCACCTGGTTGATGGTCACCGGATAGGCAAATCCCGAGCCCATCGACTGGCCGCGTGCGCTGGCGCCCGTTTCCAGGGCCCGCAGCTGGGCGTCGATGGCGGCGGCTGACAGGTCGTCGTCGATCACCCGGTCGGCCGACGCGCGCGGGATGGAGCCGCCGCGACGGGCGGCCAGGCCGTCATCGACAAAGGCCAGGCCCCGGGCCTTGAGAGCGGCGTTGAAGGTGTTCATGGCCGCGTCGGATTCCACGAACCGCGCGCCCAGATAGTTGCTGAGACCAAAATAGCCGGTGGCGCGCGACATCAGCCATTCCAGCTTGCGCACGGTGTCTTCCGGCCGATTGGCGGCGATCAGGGTGTAGGGGCCCGGGTCATTGGCCGGATAGTCGGCCGGCTCCATCGGCGTTTCTAGTAGCACCTCATGGCCGTTGGCGCGGGCCAGGTCGATCCAGCCCTGCAGGCCCTCGGCATAGGGCGCAAAGGAGAGGGTGATCTCGGGCGGCAGGGTCTCGATGGCGGCGCGGGTGACCTGCGGGTTCAGCCCCAGGCCGCCGATGACGACCGAGACCTTGGGCCGGCCGCTGGCGGTGAACGGGCGGGCGTAGGCCTCGGCGGCCGTGCGGCCGTTGGCGGCGATGATCGGCAGTTGCGCGCCCCCCGGGCCTGGACCTGACAGGCCGGCGATCGGGGCTTGTGGCAAGGCCCCGCCAGCGGTCTGGATGGGAATCGGGCTGTCCTCGCCGGGGAACGATATGGACGCCTCGACCGGCTTGTCGAGGATGGGCTTGGCCGAGAGGTCGAAGGTGTCGGGCGTGAAGGCGGCTTCCTGCTCGCTCTCGTCGGCCAGCGCTTCCTTCCAGCCGTCAGGGGCGTTCCGCGTTGCCCCGATCTTGGTCAGCTCCGCGCGAATGACCGGCGCGCCGGCCCTGGGATCGCCGGTGACCAGAACCAGGCCTGCCAGCGTGGCCAGGAACAGGCAGGCCGCGCCGCTGGCCGCGATATAGGGGTTGGAGACCGCCGCCAGCAGGCGTGCGCGCAGATCGCCGCCGGCCTGGGGGGCGGGCGAGGACGCGGCGTAGGCGGGCTTGCGGGAAAAGATGGCGGCCATTGGGCTGACCCTAGCCGGCAAGCTTCAAATTTATGGTTAACAAACCCAAACCCCGACAGCGCGCCTACGCGGCGCGCTGTCGCGCCCGGTCGGTCAGGCGGCCTGCAGCATCTCGTTCTTCAGCCGGCGAATGGCCAGGGCAACCGATTGCGAAGCCTGGGAGAACGGCGTGCCGGCCTCCAGGTGCTGGGCCGCGCCGGCGAAATCCTTGCGGTTGATCATCTCCGCGATCTTGCCCGCACACCGGTGGAATTCAGTGTGGCTCGTGTCGCAGAGTTTGAAACTGGGCGAGCTGGCATGGGCGACGCGGCCATCGCCCTTGAGCCAGCGCCCAAAGTCACACTGGCAGTCCGATGCAATCCGAGCGGCGTCCAGCGTCTTTTGCGAGCTTATGGCAATGCGAAGATTGACCTTCCAGTCGGAATGGGCGGCCAGGGCGGTATCCAGATCCATGTTCTTAAGTCTCCTCTATCGGCCAAAAGCGGCGAGCACGATGAAGGAAGGCTTAGGGCTCATGCTTAACGCCGGCCGGGAAACCCGATCCGGGGTTGGTCTTGCAAAGTCTCGGCGCGGGGCGCCCGGAAGGGCCTGAAGACTATTTCTTCTCCACCACGGGTTTGCCCATCGCCGCTGCCCTGGCCGTAATATCGGCGATCTTGGCCGGGGGCTTGGGCAGTTTGGGCGTCGCGGCGACGGAGCCCGCCTGCAGCACGGCGAGGGCCCGCTGCAGCTGGAAGTCGCCCTTCTTGTCGTCGAAGGCTGTCGGCGGCGCTTCGGCTGGCGTATGGGCGCCTTGACGGGTCTTGCCCTCGTCGGCGTTCAGCGCGTTCTTGAAGCTGGCTTCGCTGAACCACACGCGGTTGGCGATGTCCTGGGCCTGGTCGCGGGTCTGGGCGACCTCAAGATCGGGCGCGATGCCGGTCTTCTGGATCGATCGGCCCGACGGTGTGAAATATCGGGCCGTGGTCAGCTTCAGGGCGCCGTCGGCGCCGCCGCGCAACGGGATCACGGTCTGAACCGAACCCTTGCCGAAGCTTGTCAGGCCCACCACCTCGGCGCGCTGGCGATCCTGCAGGGCGCCGGCGACGATTTCAGCGGCCGAGGCCGAGCCCTGATTGATCAGCACCACCACGGGCAGGCCATTCAGCAGGTCGCCGGGGCGGGCGTTGTAGCGCTGGATGTTGCGCGGATCGCGGCCGCGCTGGCTGACCACTTCGCCGCCGTCCAGGAACACGTCCGCCACGCCGACGGCCTGGTCGAGCAGACCGCCGGGGTTGTTGCGCATGTCTAGCACGAGGCCCTTCATCTTCGGGTTCTTGGCCTTCAGGTCGTTGATCGACGAGACCAGGGCATCGGTAGCCTTTTCGTTGAAGCCGGGCAGGCGCACATAGCCATAGTCGCCTTCCATGCGGGCGATGGCGGCCTTGGGCTTGATGACTTCGCGGATCAGCTTGACGTCGAAGGGGTCGGTCTTTTCGCGGGCGATCGTCAGGGTGACCGGTTCGCCGGCCACGCCGCGCATCTGCTTGACCGCTTCGTTGACGGTCAGGCCCAGAACGCTCTGGCCGTTGACGGCGGTGATATAGTCGCCGGCCTGGATGCCGGCCCGCGAGGCGGGCGTGCCGTCCATTGGCGAGATGACCTTGACCACGCCTTCTTCGCTGGTGACCTCGATGCCCAGGCCGCCATATTCGCCGCGGGTTGTGTCCTGCATGTCCTCGAAACTGTCGGGCGACAGATAGCCAGAATGCGGATCAAGGCTGGTCAGCATGCCGTCGAGGGCGGCCTCGATCAGCTTCTTGTCGTCGACCTCGGTGACATACTGGTCCTCGACCGTGCCCAGCACATCGCCGAAAAGCTCCAGCAGCTTGTAGGTCTTGGTCTTGGGCGGGATGTTCGCCTGGGCGATGGGGCTAAGATAGGCCATCGTCCCCGCGCCGAGGACAAAGGCCGAAACTCCGATGAGCAGGTACTTGCGCATTAGGCCTGGAAGGCTCCCTGGCGACGCGTTAACGCCGCGCTTCTGATGTCTCG
>Ga0209066_10003533_pt1 | contig 17749 bp, 16 predicted proteins | sample All_14_2_FD_187198 | JGI IMG/M metagenome (GOLD analysis project Ga0209066, IMG submission 187198) | Freshwater microbial communities in response to fracking from Pennsylvania, USA - Allegheny Zone_MetaG_DW_15 (SPAdes) (version 2) ... | reverse complement strand
GCGCCACCCCGGTCGCTCTGATGTGCTCGTCGCCGCCGACCGGGGTGGCGCCGCCGAACTGCTCGACCCGCACGCGCTCGATCTGCACCGGGTCGAGCCCGAGCACCCGCGCCGCCTCCGCCGCGCGCTCGGCCACGGCGCCCGAGTCGCTCTGCAGGCCGTGGTCGACGATCACCGCGCCGGCGCGCAGCCCAAGCCGAGGAGCCTCGAACCCGGCGGCCGCGGCGAGCGCCAGCGAGTCGGGGCCGCCGCTCAGGGCGACCAGGACGAGCGAGCCCTGCGGCAGGTCGGCGAGGGCCTCGCGCACCGCGCGGCGCGTGTCGGCGACCGCCGGGGTGAGCCGGGGGCGCCGGGCTGCCGGGTCGCGCTCGGAGGGCATCCACTAAGGTTAGAGCCGCCGATCGGCACGCGACTTTTCCGTTCTTCCCTCCGTTCTGAAGGAGCACCCCCATGGGCGCCTACCCCGTCGTCATCGAGATTCCCCGCGGCAGCCGCAACAAGTACGAGGTCGACCACGAGACCGGCCGCGTCTTCCTCGACCGCGTGCTGTTCACGCCCTTCGTGTACCCGACGGACTACGGCTACTTCGAGAACACCCTCGGCCTCGACGGCGACCCGGTCGACGCGCTCGTGCTGCTCGAGTACCCGCTCTTCCCGGGCGTGGGTGTCGAGGTGCGCCCGGTGGGCGTCTTCAACATGACCGACGACGGCGGCAGCGACGCCAAGGTGATCTGCGTGCCCGCGAAGGACCCCCGCTGGGCGCACATCCAGGACATCGCGGATGTTCCGGAGCAGACCCGCAAGGAGATCGAGCACTTCTTCGAGCACTACAAGGACCTCGAGCCCGGCAAGTGGGTCAAGACCGAGGGCTGGGGCGACGCGGCCGAGGCCGAGGCGGTCGTGCAGGCGGGCCTCGCGGCCTACGTGCCCGGCGCGCACTAGCCGCTCCCTGCCTCCGCCCCAGATCTGGGGCAAACGGGCGCTATGCCCCCGCGGCTGCCACGTTTTGCGGCAAATCTTAGCCGTCGCGCGCGAAGACGCGCTGCGCTAGCCGCTGGGCCGCGCGACGAACGGCACGCGGTCGTAGCTGCGCGCTGACGTGATGCGCACCGGCACACCCGGATACGGCGCCTCGATCATCTGGCCGTTGCCGATGTAAATCGTCACGTGGTATTTCGACCCCGACGTCGAGCCGCCCGAGCTGTAGAAGATCAGGTCGCCGGGCTGCGCCTGCGCCCAGGGCACGAGCAGACCGCGCGATGCCGCCCGGGTGTACTGCGCTGACGCGCCGTGGCCGCCGATCGCGAGGCCGGCCGCCAAGTAGGCCATCATCGTGAGGCCCGAGCAGTCCCACGCATTGGGCCCGGCCGCACCGAACTGGTACGGCTCGCCGAGCTGCGCCCGCGCGAAAGCGATGGCCGCTGCCACCGCGGCGGCGTTCGGCTGCGGCACCGACACGGGCGGCGGGGTCGACGTCGTCGGAGACGGGCTCGGCGCGGGCGACGACGGTGACGGCGCGGGCGCACTGGGCGACGGGGCCGGAGCGCTCGGGCGCGGGGTCGGCGACGACGTGCTCGGCGACGGCGCGGGAGCGCTCGGCCGCGGCGTCGGCGTGCTGGGCTGCGGGTTCGGCGCACTCGGCGACGGGGTCGGGATGCTCGGCTCCGGCGCGATCGACTCGAGGTACTCGCGCTCGAGCGCGGCCGATCGGCCGGTCAGCTCGGCCAGCAGGGTGGCGAGCTCGCCGAGCCGCACCTGCTGCTCCGCGACCCGCTGCTCGGTGGCGAGGGCGAGTTGCGCGGCCTCGTCGGCGGCGGAGTCGGCGGCCTCGACGGCCGCGGCGTGCGCGACCGCGGCGGTCTCGGCGGCTGCGGTCAGGGCATCCACCTGGTTGCGGTCGACCACGGCGGCGCTCAGCACCGCGTCGGTGCGGCTGGTGAGGGCGCTCATCGTTCCCAGGCGGTAGAGCAGGGAGTCGGCATCGTCTCCGCTGAGGACGAGGGCGACGGTGACGTCGCCTCCACCCGCGCGGGCGAGCTGCGCAGCCAGCTGGCCGGCCTGACGGGCGGAGGCATCGGCGCGCTCGCGCGCCGCATCCGCCCGCCGATCGGTCGCGGCGAGCGTCTGCGCGGCCTGCTCGGCGGCGAGGGTCGCCTGCTGCAGCTGCTCGCCGGCGATGAGGGCGGCGATGCGCTGCTGCTCGAGCTCGCCGTTGAGCTGCGCAACGACCTCGACGATGCGGTCGACGGCGCGCTGAGTCGCGGCGGCGTCACCCTTGGCGGCCTGCACGTCGTCCCAGGTCGGCGGGGCGGGGGCGGCGAGCGCCGGGCTGGAGAACGACGAGGTTCCGGCGACGAGGGCGGCCGAGAGTGCAACGGCGAGGGCCGTCGCGAGGGCGACGGCCCGATGGCCGCGACCCTCGTTGGGTCGCATCAGACGCGTCTACCCAATGGTGAGCCCCTTGCTGCGCAGGAACGGCACGGGGTCTTGCGGGTTGCCGTTGGTGCGGATCTCGACATGCAGGTGGCACCCGGTGGAGGTGCCGGTGGTGCCGATCTTGGCGATTTGCTGCCCGACGACGACCTCCTGGCCCTGCTGCACGAGGATGCCGCCCGGCTGGATGTGGCCGTACGACGAGGTCAGGCCGTTGCCGTGGTCGATGCGCACGAAGTTGCCGTAGCCGCCGTTCCAGCCGGCGTACGTGATGGTGCCGCTGGAGGCCGCATAGATGGGGCGACCGCAGCTGGCCGCGATGTCGGTGCCCGAGTGGAACGACACATACCCGTAGAGGGGGTGCACGCGCGTGCCGTAGGGCGAGCTGATGTAGCCGCTCGCCGGCACGACCCAGCCGTTGACGATCTGGCCGGCGTCGACGTTCGACCCCGCGCCGTACTGGGCGCGGACGCCCGCCTGGTAGTCCTTCTCGGTGGCGTCGCGGTTCTCGACCAGCACGGCGAGCTGCGCCTCGAGGCGCGCCTGGTTCTCCTGCTGCGCGATCAGAGCGGTCTGCGCCTCCTGGGCTGCGGCCTGCGCCTCCTGGTAGGCGGCCTCCGCCGTTGCGCGCAGCTCTTCGCGGATGCCCTTGGCCACGTTGGCCTGCTCGGTGAACGACTGCGCCGCGTTCTGGTCTTGCAGGGCCGCGGCGTAGATGCCCTCGGCCTGCTCGGTGATCTTGCTGGCGAAGCCGAGACGCGAGAGCAGCTCGTCGGCCTGGCCGGGGTTGGTCAGCAGCGAGGCCGACAGGTCGCCGCCACCCGAGCGCGCGAGCTCGGCGACGAACTGGCCGGCCCGCAGCTTGGAGGCATCGGCGCGCGCCTGGGCCTCGTCGGCCTGCGCCTGCAGCTGCTCGGCGGTGTAGGCCGCCTCGTCGAAGGCGAGCTGGGCCTCGTAGTAGATGTCGCCCTTCTCCTGAGCGATGGCCTGCGTGCGCTCGACCTCGGCCGTGATGGCCTCGATCGCGGCGCGGATCTCCTTGATCTTCTGCTGGGCGCGCGCGACATCGCGGCGGGCCTCGAGCACGTCGTTCCAGGAGGGGTAGTCGACGGCGTAGGCGGGCTTCTCGGTGACGGCGATGGTGCCGGTCACGAGCAGGGCGACGGCGGCGAGCGCCGCGACGATCGCCGTCCCCCGACGTGATGTTGCCCGCATGACTTTCCCCTCTGGCCGAGGTGGTCGTCGTGACTTTGTTTCGTTATGTCACAACTCTCACACCAGCACCATTGACAACAGTACCAACGGATGCTCGCCACGACCAGGCACGGCGCGCCCCACGGGGGCGTGCCGCTCGCCGAGCCCTGCTCGGGCATCCTGCCCGCGACGCTAGCCCGCCGCGCCGCCGCCGGCCGGGAGGCCGCCCGGACCGTCGCCGAACCCGATTGGCGAAGTCGGGGCGCGACCCGTATGCTGGTGCATCGGTTGCTGTGCGGCGAATAGCCACCCGGCCCCATCGTTTAGTGGCCTAGGACACCGCCCTTTCACGGCGGCAGCACGGGTTCGAATCCCGTTGGGGTCACGAACGGCAATACAATTGAATATCTGCAAGGCCCTGTAGCGCAGTTGGTTAGCGTGCCGCCCTGTCACGGCGGAGGTCGCGGGTTCAAGTCCCGTCAGGGTCGCCACGGCGACGGGCCCTCTCCTCGGAGGGGGCTTGTTCCGTACGGGGCGTCACCGCCCCACGGCTCTGTAGCTCAGTTGGTAGAGCGCACGACTGAAAATCGTGAGGTCACGGGATCGACGCCCGTCGGAGCCACCACATGGTCAATTGGCGGTTTCGTCGCTCACGATTGTCAGGACGGACTGCTACCGTAAGGACATAACAACCCGGATGTTTCGACTACCGGGCGCGGCCCTCGGTGAAAGCCGAGGGCCTGCTTCGTTAAGTCCAGGTCGGCGGTTTACGGATCGTTCTCCCATCGGCATCCCGAAGGACTGGCGAGAACTGCGAAGAGTGCAGCGTGCCGCGGCGGATCTGCCTCACGGTATCGAGCCCGATGCCATCGAAGGCCTTGTTGTACGCGCTACCGGCAACCGAGATCAGAGCAAGGGAATGGCCGCGTTTCGCGAGCATCGTGAGGGGCGGGACGAGGTCGGAGTCGTTCGTCACGATCGCGAAGGAGTCAGCTACCCCATCCACAGCATCGAAGATGAGGTGTGACGCAAGCGCGACGTCTGTGCCCTTCTCCTCCGGGCGCTTCACGAGAGCGGTGACGACCCTCCCGTCCGGATCCAGAACCTCCGGGTGCACCGGCAGCCATTGCTTCACGAAAGAGAACGTGCCGGTAATGATGTCGACGTTCGTCGTAGCGAGGGCCCGCCAATACACCTGCTGGCGCTGGCCGACACCTGGGTCATTCGTCATTGGCTTCAGGGGAGCGGTGAAGTATTTGACCTGCACGACATCACGATGGGGGAAGAGCCGTCGAGCGAGCGCCTCAAGGTCAAGCCACTTGTACTGCGGATACTGCCGCTGGAGCAATGCCTTGTACAGCGCGAACCCATCGACGTAGACCGCGACTGTTCGACGGGTTTTCATCGCCCGAGGATAGCCAACACCACCGACGACTGTGCGCGGCTCGGGACATACGGCCCAGGTATCGCGCGTGGCCCGGCGGTAGCCTGATCCCGGGGGGATCCCACGCCTCGGCACCGCTTTCTCACGCCCGCCTCGGGCGGCACCGGTGCCGACCAGAGAAAGAGGAACACATGACCGTCGTCGATGGCACCTGCCCGGTGGTTCACGGGGCGCACACCTCCATGAAGAGCGGCCAGGAGTGGTGGCCGAACGCGCTGAACCTGGACATCCTGGCGCAGCACGACACCAAGACGAACCCGCTCGGCGCCGACTTCAACTACCGCGCCGAGCTGAAGAAGCTCGACGTCGACGCCCTGGTGAAGGACGTCAAGGAGCTGCTGGTGACCAGCCAGAGCTGGTGGCCTGCTGACTGGGGTCACTACGGCGGCCTCATGATCCGCATGGCCTGGCACTCGGCCGGCACCTACCGCACCGCCGACGGTCGTGGCGGTGGCGGCTCCGGCACGCAGCGCTTCGCGCCCCTGAACTCGTGGCCCGACAACGGCAACCTCGACAAGGCCCGCCGCCTGCTGTGGCCGATCAAGAAGAAGTACGGCAACCAGATCAGCTGGGCCGACCTGTTCATCCTCGCCGGCACGCTCTCGTACGAGGCGATGGGGCACAAGACCTTCGGCTTCGCCTTCGGGCGCGAAGACCTCTGGCACCCGGAGAAGGACACCTACTGGGGCAGCGAGAAGGAGTGGCTGGCGCCGAGCGACGAGCGCTACGGCAACGTCGACGAGCCCAGCACGATGGAGAACCCGCTCGCCGCGGTGCAGATGGGTCTCATCTACGTGAACCCCGAGGGCGTCAACGGAAAGCCCGACCCGCTGAAGACCGCCGCGCAGGTGCGCGAGACCTTCGCCCGCATGGCGATGAACGACGAGGAGACCGTCGCCCTCACCGCCGGCGGGCACACCGTCGGCCGCGCGCATGGCAACGGCCGGGCCGAGAACCTCGGGCCCGCTCCCGAGGGTGCGGACATCCACGAGCAGGGTCTCGGCTGGAACAACCACGTCAGCCGCGGTGTCGGCAAAGACACCGTGACGAGCGGCATCGAGGGCGCCTGGACGACCAACCCCACCCAGTGGGACAACGGCTACTTCACCCTGCTGTTTAAGTACGACTGGCAGCTGGCGAAGAGCCCGGCCGGCGCGTGGCAGTGGGAGCCGGTGGACATCGCCGAGGAGGACAAGCCCTTCGACGTCGAGGGCACCGCTCGCCAGAACCCGATCATGACCGACGCCGACATGGCGATGATCAAAGACCCGATCTACCGCGAGATCTCGGAGCGCTTCTACAACGACCCCGAGTACTTCAGCGAGGTCTTCGCCCGCGCCTGGTTCAAGCTGACCCACCGCGACATGGGCCCGCGCACGCGCTATGTCGGCCCCCTGCAGCCGACGGAGGACCTCATCTGGCAAGACCCCGTGCTGGCCGGTAAGGCCGACTACGACGTCGAGGCCGTGAAGAAGAGCATCCTGGCCAGTGGCCTGTCGTTCACCGACATGGTGACGACCGCGTGGGACTCGGCGCGCACCTACCGAGACTCCGACAAGCGGGGAGGCGCGAACGGCGCGCGCATCCGCCTCGAGCCGCAGCGCAGCTGGCACGCCAACGAGCCCGAGCGCCTGAACCGCGTGCTGGCGGTCTACGAGGCGCTGTCGGCTGCGACCGGCGTGAGCGTCGCCGACCTGATCGTGCTGGGCGGCAACCTCGGTATCGAGGATGCCGCGCGCAAGGCGGGCGTCGAGGTCAGCGTGCCGTTCCACCCGGGCCGGGGTGACGCGACGCCGGAGTGGACCGACGCCGACTCGTTCGCTCCGCTCGAGCCGACGCACGACGCCTTCCGCAACTACCTGCAGAAGGACTACACCGTGCCGGCGGAGGAGCTCATGCTCGACCGCGCCAGCCTCATGAACCTGACGGCGGTCGAGCTGACCTGCCTGGTGGGCGGCATGCGCGTACTGGGCACGAACTTCGGCGGCACGCAGCACGGCGTCTTCACCGACCGCGTCGGCGCGCTGACGAACGACTTCTTCGTCACCCTCACCGACATGACCTACGTGTGGGAGCCGGCCGGCTTCAACGCCTACAACCTGCGCAACCGGTCGACGGGTCAGGTGGAGTACACGGCGACCCGCGCCGACCTCGTGTTCGGCTCGAACTCGATCCTGCGCGCCTACGCCGAGGTGTACGCGCAGGACGACGCGAAGGAGAAGTTCGTGCACGACTTCGTCGCCGCCTGGACGAAGGTCATGAACGCCGACCGCTTCGACCTCGTGGCGGGTTAGTCGGCAACTCGTCCGGCTGACGGATGCTCGGGCCGGGGTCTCTGCGGAGGCCCCGGCCCTTCCCTACGTCGAGTGCTCCTGTTGCGCTACCGTGCAGCCATGCGGGTGAACGAGGTGGACGAGCGCGACAGCTCGTGGGAAATCGACACCCCGCGATTCCGCATTTACGTCTTCGAGGGCGCGGCAAACGCCGTGTCGACGTTCGACGTTGTCGACGCGACCGTCGAGGAGGCCCTGGAAGCCGCACGAGTGCAGTCTCGGAGCGACCGACACGTGTGGTCATTGGCACTAGTGCACGACGACGGTCGTTCCGGCCGCGGCCTGATCTGGCTCTCGGGCAACGACTACAACGACAACCCGGTCCCCCTCGACGACGCGAACTACTGGAGAGCCAGGGGCACGATGCAGAACCGCTACCTCATGGCCCGAGCCCAGGCTGGAGAGCCGGTCGTCCTTCCGACCGGTGAGCGCCGTATCCGCTTCTTCCCCGACTATGGCGTCGACCTGCCGCTGTGGGAGTCGTTCACCGACAACTACCCGGTCGAGCGGGGCGCGCTGTCCCTCCCTACCGAGCTCGAGGATGCGCTCAAGGCCTGGAACGAGCAGTGGCAGTCGCTCATCAGCATTGACGGGTCGACGGCCGCGACGGCCGCCCAATGGGCCGCGTGGCAACGCGCAGGTCTCACGCTGCTCGCAGATCTCCGGTCGGCACTCGAGGGCCGGGTCGAGGTGCGGCCCGAATTCCTCCTGGACGACTGAGCTGCGACCGGTCGGGTTGAGGCCGAGCGACGAATCGCGCCGACTTCGTGGCCAGCTCGAACTCGACCTTGCGCGCCCACGCCGAGGTGTACGCGCAGGACGACGCGAAGCAGAAGTTCGTGCACGACTTCGTCGCCGCCTGGACGAAGGTCATGAACGCCGACCGCTTCGGCCTCGTGGCAGGTTAGTCAGCACTTCTTCCGGCTGACGGATGCTCGGGCCGGGGACTCTGCGGAGGCCCCGGCCCTCCTTGGCTTCTGAGAACCTCCTCTTGCCCTCTCTGCGCCGTTCAATGGCGCTCGCGGCGTGACCACCAATCGACGCAAGGCGGAGAGTGCAAATCCGTCTTCGGCCTAGCGGCCAATGATCGCCCTGAGGCTCTCACCCACCGTCTTGGGGCTGGCGTTCACCTCACACTCCCATGCCACGAATGGGCGCCACCCCAGACGACGAAGCTCCTCTATTGCCCGCTGGTCTCTCAGGACTGTCCTTGAGAATCGGCGAGCCCACTCCAAGGAGCTCGGAGACTTCACGTTGGAGAGCCGACAGTTTACGTGTCGATGCCAGTAACATCCATGCACAAAGACTACGACTCTCTCGTTCTCAAAGATGATGTCAGGTGTCCCCGGCAATTGACGATTGTGCTGATCGAATTCCAAACCCCGCAAGCGCAGCTCTCGAGCTAGGAGTCTCTCAGGCCGCGTGTATTGAGATCTCATGGTCTCCCGTCCTTACAGCGCTCAATTCCGCTTGGAGGGCCGCAAGTGTGGCGGTGTAGCCGAGGATCGACGGAACGGCGTTGCCAATCCAGCGACTAACTTCCGACCGCGAAGGTGGCTGGCCGGGGTTAACGACAAAATCGAACCAGTCCGGAAAGCCCTGGATGCGAGCAGCTTCTCGCGGTGTCAGAACTCGACGGGAGAAGGGGTGAAGGAAGCGTCCCCGACCCGGCGTAAGGAAACCACCGGTGATTGTCGGGGCAGCGCGATCACCGTACATTCGGCCATAAGTCGCGGGGTAGGTAGTGCCGTTCTTGTGGCAGTCCGGGCGGATCTCGTTAGGAAGCGTGTACTCGCCATTATCGAAGAGCCAATTGACACGAGCGCGGTTTTGAGCGCTAAGCTTCGGCACCGAATTCATCACATCACCGTTGTCAAGCACCCGTTCAGACAGGTCTGAAATGAGCCAGCTGACCGGAAGAGGCTCTCGCCTCATTGCTGTAGCCAGGACTCCAAGATCCGTTGGCTGGGTCTCTCTAGAAGCCACTAGGAAGAAGCGTTTACGAGTTTGAGGCCAACCCATTCGGTCCGCATGGAGGACCCCATGACTGACTTTGTATCCTTCGCTACGCAGTAAAGCCAGAGTCGTTTGCACCACACCATGCTTGTCCGCAACGACATTCGGGACATTTTCGATCACCACGTGTCGGGCCCCCAGTGCAACTGCTGCAGCGGGCACCGTCAAGTACAGCAAGTTCTTGGGATCATCATGGCGGGAGTAGTTGTTGAGGGATGAATGCCCCTGACACGGAGGCCCGGCGAGAACAAGGTCAATGTCTGACTGAGCGGCCAAGCGTTCGTCCACAACAACGGGACGGTAGGCGAACCTGGCTGACTCACCCGCCCCGGAGACACGGAAGTCCAGCATCTGTCTCACTGAGTCTGCGATGGTCGCGCGAGGCCTGATGTTCGCCTTGTAGACCTGCAGAGCTCCCTCGTCTACGTCTGCTGCGAGGATTGGAACGGGCCGTCGCCCGATGGCCGCAATGGCTTCCATTGCCCCAAGGGACAGTCCTCCCACTGAAGAGAACAGATCAATGAACCGGAATGGCCGGCCCACCTTACTTGCGTGAGCAGCTTGCTCAGTTATGTATGAGCGCCACCACGCAGCGAACGGTTCCTCTGGACGTTCCGACGAAACCAGTGAGCGTTGACCTAGGACGACCTGGTCGCCCACGGTCACGATGCGAGTGGAGATGTTGTTCGCACACGCGTACTCAACCTTGAAGCTCCCAGGCTCACTCGGCACGTTGGCTTCTGGTTTTGCGGTCACTCCTAGAATCTAGCTCCCCGGGGGTCATGGAGTCGAGCGCAGGGCCGCCCTGGCTGCAACTCTTGCCTCCGAAGACTCCATCAGGGTCCGAACGTCCTCGGCCTCTAGGACCTCAAACAGAACGTTTGACCGGACACGCTTCAGGTCTTTTGCAACCTCACGGATAGTGTCGGTCTTGAGGCGCCCATCGCGGACTCCGTCTAGGAGCTCTCGCACAACCAAAGGCGCATAAGAGTTACGAACACGGAGGATGTGGCTGATCCAGACGTCAGCAGCGCCAAACTTCGCCAACTCGTACGGATCAGGTTCCCCTGGATGGCTCGCAGCAAGCACAATGTGCGCTCTCCCGAACATTCGCTGAGGCACGCAATCGGCGGCGCCAAGTGAATCGCTCTTCACCCCGAAGTACGGATAAAGGGCGCTGACTGTGGTCGTCGGCTGCCGCCAGACAATGAAGTCGTACATATAGGCCGCGCAGTAACGCCAGAAGTCACGATCAGTAAGCACACTGGCGGGAAGCCCTTTCAGGCCCTCATGGAGAACTACGGCGAGGACTCCTTCAAGTCCATCACGCTTGATCTGGGATTCGAACTGGGTAAGGTCCTCGTTCCGCCAGGTCTCCATGACCCCGGCGAGGGCATCTTCAATCTCGTCCCACCAGTCTTCTTGCGTCGCGGTGCTTTGCCCGGGCTGAAGCGCGCTTTCGTTGACCGTCCCTAGTTGGCGGCCGGTGACATAAGCCAAGGCTTCCTTGCGAGTGAGAACCTGATGCATCTCACTTCTCCTTTAGGGCGTTGGTGGTGACCGTCTTGAGATCCATAGCAGCCTCCAAGTGCGCTCGGAGCAACGCTGGATCATTCGTGGCGATCTGGATCACATCCGCTAGGTCCACTCCCAACCTCCTCGACAAGTTCTCGAAGAAGCGCTTTGCGGCCGGGTACGCATCTAGCGCGCTCGGAGCCGCGACGTCGTCCCCAGTCATCAAGTCTCGAGCGATAGACGAGGCCACAGTCTCAGTGGCGTACACAGCCAAGTCTGCCTGCAGCTGGATCGAACCAGGGTCGCTGAGGTTAGCCAGCAACAGGTGCAGAGTGTCGGGGTCCAGGTACACCCGCACCGCGTCGGACAAGTTCTCTACGCCTTGCCAGGTGTCGACAAAGACAAAGCGCTGGACCCCCTCGCGCAGGCCAAATTGCTTCCGAACGTCTTCGGTCAGCTCTTCAGGGCTGAAGCTCGTGTCTTGGCGCTCGGGGCCCACACTGAATTCCCTCCGCGCCAGCCATGTCCCAGCGATTGAAGGGCGCAAAGGTTCGGGGTTAAGGTTGTGCCTCAGGACCACCGCGACGGTGAGAGTGAATCCTTGCCGATCGTTCAAGACAAGATCAGCGGTTGACCGGTCAAGGTCCAGCTCTGCAGGCCAGGCGTCAGGCTTCAGGTATTCCAGCAGAAAGACCTTTGACACTCGGTTCGTCTTAGCCACTCCGATCACCGCGAGCGCAGCGTCCTGCTCCGGAACAACCGTCTGCGCGACTGCAGCACGGAGATCAAGCGGAGCAGGTAGGCGGAGTTGAAGTCGGGCTGTCCTCAAGACGTCGTCAGGCAAAACAACAGCACCCGCCTCATGCCCTTCCCCACCGACAACTAGTCGGACTTCGTCCAGCGGAGTATCGGCTGCATCAATTTGAGTGAATGGCCGAACGAGAGCGGTCTCAGAGCGAATCGCGGAGCTCACTGACCCCTCCAATCGCCGATTCGAGTCACGCTCGGCTGAAGTGAGGTGGTCCAGAGGTTGGGATAAGCGTCAGAGATGACCTCGAAGTGAACCAACCGGTCTTTGAAAATGTGCCCTCGCCATGTGCCGTCTTCCTCAGCGGAGAACTCCGAATGGGAGTCGATCACCTTGACCTCAACGGGCCACTTGTTTTGACTTTGGTTCTCGTCCTCGTGAATAAACAGATGACACGCAACCTTGACTTCGCAGGAGTCACCTGGCGCATCCGCGGCAACTCGAACTGCGAATGTCGAGCTGATCCGAACCTCCGAATCGTTAAGGACCTCAGGGGCCGGCCGGCCGTCTGGAAAGGAAAGCTCAATCCGTTCCCCACCCACGTTCACCGGCGTCTGCGGTCCGCGCTTGTCTCCCAAGAACCCCTGCATCAGTCTAGAAAAATGACCCAGTGCCTTGTCCGTTCTTGGCGGAGGTGGAGTGATCTCACTCGCCATTCGTTTGACCGAATCACGGATCTTGGTGAGGACTGATCGAGCAGTCTCGGTAGCCTCCTGCGACAGATCACCCGCAGAGTTGTCGGTCCAGCGGTCATGGCTGGACGGCTCTGTCTCTCGGAGCAGCGAATCGATCTCCTCGCTCGCGATAAACACGCCGCGTAACGGGACTCGACTTCGTGAGCCGGACCAGTACTGCACAATCATGCGCGGCCCTCGCATTAGGGCAACCTTGGGAGTTGTAGGTGACTCATCGCCACCTTCGATCGACTCGGAATCGTTCAGCACGAGGGCGAGCTTGCCTAGATTCCTACCGCCGACACCATTGCGATTACGCCATTCGTCTGATGCCAAGCGCTCTCGGTTGGGGTCCGATGGGCTATCAAGGCCGTTAGCAATCGCGAAAGCTCGAAGGAAGGGAGCAACATCCGGATTCAGCTGAGGCCGTGGAACGATCGTTTCCCCGGTGGCGAGGACGATCTCAACATCCAGCTTGTGTTCTTCCAGGGCCGGCCACCACCAATTCTCAACTTCTTGCACGAGAGTCTTGGGGTCGATGGCTGGGTCAACGATCAAGAAGGATGTGCCCAAGTCTGCTGGATCTTCCGGGTTTCTGGCGCGAAACCCAAGTGCTTCCGCGACCTCCGCAGCGACAGAATCCTCTAGCGGGTAAGGCAGGACACTCCCCGAACCCTCAGACCGGAGATCACCGAAGCTAGCCCGGCCCCTCACGAATTCGCCGTCTTGCTGCAAGTCGGGCCACCAAGTGAATCCAATAAGTCGCGAGGCAACCGGGTCGTCTTCCTGAGGCTCAAAGGCGGTGTGCGCGACTACTGACGCGATGCGGCTCGCTCGCTGTAGCGCGCTCTTTCCAAAACCGTACGAACCGCCCGCATCAGCGGCCTTGTCTGACGATCCGATGTAGTACATCGCCATGAAGAGATGGCTCTTTCGATACAGGAAGGGGCTTCCGTACAGGCCATGCGTGCCGTAATCCTCTACGTAGAGCAAACCAAGCGGGATGTCGGGCCGATCAAGATCGTCAAGCACGTTGTTTGGCTGCAGATGGTCCTTCGGGTATTTCTCCCGCTGTGCCTGCAGTCCTCGAAGATCAAGCGCCTCAACCGCACGCGCTTTCTCCTCACCGAACAAATGCACGAATCGAAACACGACCTTGAGCTTCGGTGCTCCCGGGTGCGACTTGGCAAACTCCCTCGCAGCATCGGAGGAGTTCTGGATCGCCTCCCTCGCAAGCAGAGCTGTATCGCTTAGGGCCTGTCCACGAAACAACTTCCCCATCGTGCTGCCGTCGGCACTGTCGGCAAGGCTGCCCAGCGGGAAATGCCAGTTAAGTGTCTTCATCGGAGTTGTCTTCGCCAGTGAGCTCAAGACTCAAGACGAAACGCCCTTTCTTTGCCGGCGCTGGCCTCGGTGAAGCGCAGCTTCATTGTTCGGATCTCCGTTTCGAGGGCCCTGACGATTTGAGAAACGTCAGCGTCGGTGTAGTCGTAGTTGGTTCGGTTGGAGAGGTTCCCCAGAAGTCTGATGGCATTCAACGCCTTCGCCGTACGAGCCTCGGCAAGAGACACGAATCGCTCTCTTCGGTCGCGCATGAAGACCTCCATCACTCTCGAGACTCCATTGTGCTTACATTCTCCATATATTGTCAACATATTCTCTGATGGTGCTCAAGTTTCGGGCTTGACCTTCGGTGGTGAACTAGACAGGAGCCGAGTAACGCAGAGCTCTCTACTATGCTGCGGACAAGCAGAGGGGGCCACCTCAGGTGGAGCGAGACGACGAGTTACGATACCGAGAATCCCTCGCGGTCGCTGTCGAAGGCCTCGTTGTAAGAAACGGTGGTTTCGCCACCCGCGAAGAGCTGTTCCGCTTCAAGCTTGACGGCAGTCTCGCCCAGGTCATGGACTTCAATCGCGGTATTTGGAACCCTTCAGCTCTCAGCTCGACTCTCTCGGTCGTCAGCGACGCCCACCAGGGAGGCCGCATCTGGGGTGCCGGCGGTCGCACGTATGCCGACCGGATCAACATGGACACCGGACTGCTTGAGTACTCCTTCCAGGCGGGCAACCCGAGCGCTGGGGCGAACATCAAGCTCAGAATGGCCATCCAGACGGGGATGCCGATCTTCGTCCTGCGCAAGTACGGGCCGAACTTCTACGTTCCGATCTTTCCGTCTTATGTGGTCGGCGAGGATCTTGAGCGGGAACTGGTCTTCATCGCAATGGAGGACAGCATCCGAACGGCCTTCCAGGTCGGCGGAAGCGACGCCCTCGACAAGGCGTACGTCGAACGCGTCGTGCGTCAGCGCGTCCACCAGCCGATGTTCCGAGCCCGCGTTATGCAGGCGTATACGCTTCCATCCCGATCAGGGTCGAGTCGCCCAACCTGCGCAATCTGTCGCCTGCAACACCCGGAACTGCTCGACGCCGCACACATCGTCGCCGACGCGGATGCCGGGGAGGCTCGGGTGACGAACGGCCTCGCCCTCTGCAAGATCCACCACGCGGCGTATGACGAGAACCTCGTCGGCATCGCTCCGGACTATCGAGTCCATGTGAATCACGACCTGCTGGCAGAGGTCGACGGGCCGATGCTCACCCATGGTTTCCAGGCAATGCACCTGGAGAAGCTCGCGCTGCCTGAACGGCGCGCTGACTGGCCATCGCCCGAGAACCTCGAGCAACGGTTTGAGGTGTTCGCGCGCTGAGGCTCGCGGTTCCTTGGATTCGGGAGTGCGCAGACCTCGACACCCGCACCGCGCAGTGCAACGATGGCCCGCATGGCTGAGGGCAGAGCATCCACCGGCAACGACGGGTTCACGGCGGACGAGCGCGCCGCGATGAAAGAGCGGGCGGCCGAGCTGCGCGCGGAGGCGAAGCGAGCCAAGGGCGCCGCGAAGGCCGAGGCCGAGCTCAACGACCTGCTCGAGGCGATCGCGAAGCTTCCCGACGAGGACGACCGCGCGCTCGCCACACGGCTGCACGAGCTCATCATGGCGGCGGCGCCCACGCTGGCCCCGCGCACCTGGTACGGGATGCCCGCCTACGCGCTCGACGGCAAAGTGCTGTGCTTCGTGCAGCCGGCCAGCAAGTTCGACACGCGCTACACGACGCTCGGGTTCAACGACACCGCGCGGCTCGACGACGGGTCGATGTGGCCGGCGTCGTTCGCGGTCATGAGCATCGGGCCGGCAGAGGAGGAGCGCATCACCGAGCTGGTGCGGCGCGCGGTCGGCTGAGGCGGACGTTCAGATCAGCTTTCTCACGCTCCAACCCAAATTCCACAAGAGCGCTGACGCTCCAAGAAAAGAGAGTATTCAGTTGTAGTGTGGCGCTATGGATGCAACTCGATTCGCAGACTCGATCTTCGGTAGCGCAATTCGAGAGCCAGGCAACAAGTTCGGATTCACCTACTACCTCCCGCGGCCGATCCCTCGGGAGATCGCACTGTCGTCGAGCGTCATCAACGCACTCTCGGAGGCGGATGCCGCCCTTGGGCATCTCCAGGGCCTCAGCGCGCTCATCGCTGATCCCAGTCTCTTGATCGGCCCCTACCTGCGGAGGGAGGCACTCGCCAGCAGCAGAATCGAGGGCACGCAAGCCTCGCTCTCCGATGTTTTCCAAGCAGAGATCGACGCTGAGGCACGCACCGACGAGACGGCCGAAGTCTCGCGTTACCTCCAGGCAACCCAACAGGCATATGAACTCGCCAAAACCCTCCCCTTGACGCAGCGGCTCATCCTCCAGGTGCACGAGACTCTGCTTGCCGGCGTCCGCGGAAGTGAGAAGCGCCCCGGTGAGTTCCGGACCTCTCCGGTTTGGGTGGGCCACGCCGGCGCCACCCCCGAGACCGCGGTGTTCGTTCCGCCCCTTCCGCATCACCTTGGTGATCTGCTCGCCGATTGGGAGCGGTTCGTCAACGAGGACGGGAGATCGCTGCCAGCTCTCGTGCACGCCGCACTGATGCACTATCAGTTCGAGACGATTCACCCCTTCCTCGACGGCAACGGCCGGATCGGTCGCCTACTGATCAACCTCCTCCTGATGGAGCGCGGCCGACTTCCGCTTCCACTCCTGTACCTCTCGAACTACTTCGAAACGCACCGGGAGGAGTACTACGAGCGACTCCAGGCAGTACGTGAACGAGCTGAGATTGACGAGTGGCTTGAGTTCTTCCTCCGCGCCGTGAAAGCCCAAGCGGAAGACGCTGTCGATCGATCGCGGAAGCTCGTCAGGATTCGAGAGGAGTACTACGAAGAGGCCATTCGCGAGCGATCTAACCTGCCGCGCCTAGTCGAGATCATCGTCAGAAACCCCTTCGTCACGGTCAAGTACATCGAGCAAAAACTCGAACTCACCAACCAGGGGGCTCGGAATCTCATCAAGAACGCTGAGAAGAGGGGCTGGCTTCACAGCCTGGGAACGCGAGGTCGCGGTGGCCGCGAACTCTGGTACTCGCCAGCAATCTTCGAGATCATCGAATCGCCGATGAGCTATCGCAGCTAGTGACGCGACCGAGCCCCGGGTCGAGAAACGACAGCGCCGCATCCGTCATTCGAAGATGACGTAGACCTTCTTCAGCGGCTCGGTGACCTCCCAGAAGCCCTGCCAACCGACGGGGAAGATCACGAGGTCGCCGGGCTCGATGTGCTGAGCCTCCTTGCCGTCCTCGGTAACAGTCATGCGGCCCGAGATGACGTAGATGACCTCGCCGCTGTCGGTGAACTCCCACCGCGAACGGCCCGGGTCGGTCTCCCAGATGCCCACGTCGAGCGAGCTGGCCTTGCCGGAGAACACCTCCAGGTAGGTGGTCGCGATGTCAGCGCCGAGCGGGTCGGCCAGCGGCAGCTCGAGCGGGGTGTGGGTCTGGTCGGCGCGGGTCACAGAGCCGGTGCGGCAGACGATGGCCATGGGGGTGCCTTTCGATCAACGGGAACGACGGAACGCTTCCATCGTGCCCGTGCACGCGGCCGAGCGCCTACCTCGCGGATGCGGCGCGTGGGCGGCGGCTCGCTGCGAGCATCGCGGCACCGAGCAGCAGCAGCCCGGCCCCGCCGATGCCCAGCGCACCAGCGACCGGCGACGAACCCGTCTCGGCCAGCTCGCCGCCACCCGAACCGTCGCCGCCGCCCGGGCCCTCCGGGGTGCCGCGCGAGGTCATCCGGATCACGCCGCGGTCCTGCGGCTCGCCGTACCACTCCCAGCCGGCGTAGAAGACGTTCTGCGACGTGACGGCGACGAAGGGCGTTCCCGTGTACGAGTCGAGCTGCTCCGCGGCCTCCCACTGATCACCGTCAAAGAGGCGGGCGAACATGGCACCCGCGTCGACC
>Ga0209066_10003532_pt1 | contig 17750 bp, 20 predicted proteins | sample All_14_2_FD_187198 | JGI IMG/M metagenome (GOLD analysis project Ga0209066, IMG submission 187198) | Freshwater microbial communities in response to fracking from Pennsylvania, USA - Allegheny Zone_MetaG_DW_15 (SPAdes) (version 2) ... | reverse complement strand
GATGGGCCAAACCAATGTATCCATCCGCCTTTGGGAGCAAGCGAGTGAGCGATCTGGTCAAACATGTCGGCGATGCCGATTTCGCGGCAGAAGTGTTGCAATCCAGCGAACCGGTGTTGGTCGATTTCTGGGCTGAGTGGTGTGGTCCCTGCAAGATGATCGGCCCGGTGGTCGATCAGTTGGCGGGTGAGTACGCCGGTAAGTTGAAGGTGGTCAAGGTCAATGTGGACCACAACCCGGCAACGCCCCGCCAGTTCGCGGTGCGCGGCATCCCGACGCTGATCCTGTTCAAGGATGGCAAAGTGGCAGCGACCCAGGTGGGGGCCGTGAACAAGTCGCAACTGGTGCAGTTCGTCGACCGTGCGATCTGATGAACGCCAGAAACACGAAACGCCGATTGCTCGGCGTTTCGTGTTTCGGCAATGCGGCGGAGTTGCTCAGGACTTGCGGCCAGCTTCCTCGTCGCGGATGAACTTGCGGAACTTGATGTAGAAAAATGCGCCCATGCCGAGCATGAAAATAATGCCGGCCAGGCTGTACAAGCCAGCATCAGTCGTCAGTAGCGCGCGCCATGCGTCCATCGTGAACTCCTCTTGGGTTTGCCGTCGGGTCTGCCGCCCAGACTAGTCAACCCGCCCCTGCGGCAATTTGACTCATCTCAATTCCTGAACACCCGGTGGGTCGAAAACGCGCTGCGACGCCGATTGGCGCTTGCGGTGCCGGTGCCCACGGTGTTAGCGTTTCGTCGGTCCGAGCGAGAACCGCGTGGTCGTGCCCGAAACGGTGCAGGTCGCAAGCGTTCACATCGCCGTCCCGTTCCCACTCATGTTTCCGGTCGATGTCTGATCGGCATCGTGCTGCCGCTGGCGGACGCCGCCAACCTTTCCTCTGTTTCATTGCTCGCAACCGCGAGGTAACTCAATTGTCCGAGAACGAATCCCTTCCCCCGACCGAGTCTTCGGTAGTGGTCCCTGCTGTGGTTGCGCCGGTCGCAACCCCGCCTGACATGAACAACGCACCCGCGCCGCTGACCGAAGGCGCACCGGTCGCGGTCAGTCATGCGCCGCGTGAGCGCGCACCGCGTCGTCCGCGGCACGCCGCCGTGGTTGCCGACGCCGGCACCGCAGAGGGCGAAGGCCATCCAGGCACGTCGCCGCTCACCGCGCCGGCCAGCGAAAACGTGCCGCAAGCGGTGGCCAGCCCGACCGTCGCGGCGGCAGCAAATAGCCCAGCCCCCGGGACGACGGAATCCCAGGACGTGGAATCTGCGCCAGTGGCTGGCGATGGCAGCGAAGCGCCGCTTGATGAAGCGGCCGAAGCGGCTCGTCGTGAGCGCCGCGAGAGCCGTCGCGAGTTCCGCGAGCGGCGTCGCGAGCGGCGCAATCGTGAGCGCGAGTCGCGTGGCGGCAGTCCGGGCGAGTTCAACGAGAGCGAGGAAAACACCGGCAGTGGCCCGAGCTTCCCGCACTATCAGCCGCCAGCGGATCTGCCGACCTACAGCCTGACCGAACTCAAGCGCATGAATGCAGGCCAGTTGCTCGATCTGGCCGAGACCTTGCGCATCACCGATGGCGTCGCGCGCATGCGCAAGCAGGACGTCACCTTTGCCATTCTGAAGGTGCTCACCCGTTACGGCGAAGGCGTCGCGGGTGAGGGCGTGCTGGAAATCCTGCCCGACGGCTATGGCTTCCTGCGCGGTGCCGAGGCCAGTTATCTGGCCGGACCGGATGACGTCTATATCTCGCCGAGCCAGATCCGTCGCTTCAATCTGCGCACGGGCGACTACATGACGGGCAAGATCCGTTCGCCCAAGGACGGTGAACGTTATTTCGCGCTGGCCAAGGTCGACACCATCAACGGTGAGCCACCGGAAGCATCGAAGAACAAGGTCCTGTTCGAAAACCTCACCCCGTTGTTCCCGCGCCAACGCTTCGTGCTGGAGCGGGGCAATGGTTCGACCGAGGACATCACCGGTCGCATCATGGATCTCATGAGTCCGATCGGCAAAGGTCAGCGCGGTCTGATCGTTTCGCCGCCGAAGGCGGGCAAGACCATGTTGTTGCAGAACATCGCGTCGGCCATTTCCTACAACCATCCGGACGTGCACCTGATGGTGCTGTTGATTGACGAGCGCCCGGAAGAAGTCACCGAAATGACCCGCACCGTGCGCGGTGAAGTGGTCAGCTCCACCTTTGACGAACCGGCTGCGCGCCATGTGCAGGTGGCCGAGATGGTCATCGAGCGTGCCAAACGCCTGGTCGAGCACAAGAAGGATGTGGTGATTCTGCTCGACTCCATCACGCGTCTCGCCCGCGCTTACAACACCGTGGTGCCGAGTTCCGGCAAGGTGCTCACCGGTGGCGTCGATGCCAATGCGCTGCAGCGTCCCAAGCGTTTCTTCGGAGCGGCGCGCAATGTCGAGGAGGGCGGTTCGCTGACCATCATCGCCACCGCGCTGGTCGATACCGGCAGCAAGATGGACGAGGTGATCTACGAAGAATTCAAGGGCACGGGCAACATGGAAGTGCATCTGGATCGTCGTATCACCGAGAAGCGCGTTTATCCGGCGATCAACATCAACCGTTCGGGTACGCGTCGCGAAGAACTGCTGATCGATCCCGATTTCCTGCAGAAGATCTGGATTCTGCGCAAGCTGCTGCATCCGATGGATGAACTGGCGGCCATCGAGTTCCTGCTCGACAAGATGAAGAACACCAAGACCAACGAAGAGTTCTTCAACTTCATGAAGCGTGGTTGATGGATCGCTGTCCCATTGCCTGATCGACGAAGCCCCGCTCAGCGGGGTTTCGTTTTTCCGTTGCGCGGGGTGCGTGGCGTCGGTTCGAAATCGGTGCTCTGCAATACCGTCCCTGTGGCATTTTCTGTGAGCGTGGTCGATGTCCGATTTTCCACAATTTCGTCATGCGTGTATGGACGACGCCGAGGCCATCGTCGATCTGGTTGAAAGCGGCTATCGCGGTGAACGCAGCCGCCAGGGCTGGACGACCGAGGCGGATTTTCTGCAGGGCCAACGGACCGACCTGCAATCCGTGCAGGCGCTGATCCGGCAGGCCGGAAGCACGGTGCTTCTGGCCGAGCAGGCGGGATTGCTGCTCGCCTGCGCGCATCTGCAACGTCATGAGGGCTATGCCTACTTCGGCATGTTTTCGGTTCGTCCGGAATGTCAGAACGCTGGCATGGGCCGGAAAATGCTCAGTGAAGCCGAACGCTTCGCCGCGACCCAGTGGGGTGTCGGCGAGATGCGTATGACGGTGATCGATATCCGTCACGAGCTGATGGCCTGGTACGAGCGGCGCGGTTATCAGCGCACCGGTGACTACCAGCCTTTCCCCTACGGTGACGAACGATTCGGTGTGCCCTTGCGCGATGACTTGCGTTTCGAGGTGATGCGCAAGTCGCTTTGATGGCGCGGCATGTCGGGACGGCTGGGGACACGTCCAGACGCCATCCGATTCCCCCGCTACAGCGATGGGATCGCAGCGATCAGTGCATCCAGGCGCGCATGCGGGCAATCGAGCTGCAACAGATGCTGGCGAGTGTCGTTCTGCAGCGGCAGCATTTCGGCAAGGCGATAGCTCAGCCAGTGCGGGTCGTCGCGGGTCTGTTTGCTGGCCTGGGCGTGCGGGCCGCCAGCCTGGATCAGCACGTGCTCAAGCAAGGTGTCGAGGATCAGGTGCTCCGGGCGAACCGGGCCGGACGGTTGGTCGGCGAGAAACTCGACGTTTGCGACGGCCAGGCCGTCGTCCTGGCATTGCACGGACTGCAGGCGAATACGTGATTGGCCTTGCACGCGAATCCCGAGCAGGCCATCGGGCAGGGTGTCGAAGTCAATGATTCTGGCGCTGGTGGCGACTTTGGCCGTGACCGTCGTCGCGTGCGCTTCGTGTCCTTCCAGCAGCAATGCAATGGCAAAGGCGCTCTGCTGCTTTGCACACTCGCGGACCAAGCGCAGATAGCGCGGTTCGAATATCCGCAGGCCCAGCTCACCGCCCGGAAACAGCACGGTACGCAGTGGAAACAAGGGCAGGGTCGAGTTGGCCGTCTTCATGCCGACAGTGTAGGCGTCTGCTACGCGGCAGGGCCGTGAAGGTGCCGCACAGCAGGTATCATGGCGGCCCGATTTTCATGCGTATCAATGGACTGGCCAATGCGCAAGCACCTGATGGCAATCTCGTTGTTGCTGCCTTTGGTAGTGAAGGCAGCCCCGGAGCTGAGCGACGCGGCACGCGACGCGTTCGTCGCCGAGGCGGTCTCCACGTATTCGCTGGAGGCTTCCGAAGTGGAGGCATGGCTGAACGCGGCGCGCTATCAGCAGAGCATCATCGACGCCATCACGCGGCCCGCGGAAGGAAAGCCCTGGAAAGCGTACCGGCCGATTTTCCTGAATGCTGCGCGCATCGATGGCGGCAAGGCCTTCCTTCGCGAGAACTGGACCGCACTCTCGGAGGTTGAGCAGCGCACGGGCGTGCCCGCCGAACTGATCGTTTCCATCATGGGGGTGGAGACCAACTATGGGCGGATCACCGGCAGTTATCGCGTGCTGGATGCCTTGTACACGCTCGGCCTGTTCTACCCGCCGCGCGAGGCGTTTTTTCGCAGCGAACTGGCGACCCTGTTCAGGCTGGCGCACGACGAGTCGATCGACCTGTCGCGTGTCAAAGGCAGCTATGCCGGTGCCATGGGCTGGGGCCAGTTCATGCCATCCAGCTACCGCGCCTACGCGGTCGACGGTGATGGCGATGGTCACCGGGATCTGTGGAATTCCAAGCCGGACATCTTTGCCTCGATCGCCAACTATTTTGTGGCGCATGGTTGGCGCGCCGGAGAGCCCGTGGCGCTTGCGGCGCGCAAGGATGCGGCGCAGGAGGAGTTCGTCGCGGGCTCGCTGGAGGCGAAGTTCGGTCTCGCAGAACTCGGCGCCAAGGGATATCGCCCCACCCAGGCGGTCGGCCATGACGTCCCGGCGACGGTGCTCAATCTGGATGGTGAGCGCGGGCGCGAGTACTGGATCACGTTCCACAATTTCTACGTGATCTCGCGCTACAACCGCTCTCCCCTGTATTCCCTGGCGGTTTTCCAACTGTCGCAGCAGATTGCGCAGGCGCGTCCGTCCGCACCGAGGGCAGCGAATCCGTGATGGTTTGGCGCATCGCTTTCGCGGTTGCCGTGCTTGTGCTGGCAGGTTGTGCGGGTTCGCCGTCGCGCACGCCCCCTCCACAGGGCAGCGTGCGCAGCGAACCATCCGACGTGCCAGCGCCGCCCGACTATGTTGCCGGTGGCCTTTACAAGCCGGGAGTGCCGGATGGTGGCCCCGAGATTCCGCCGGACATCAGCGCCTTGCCCGAGCCCGTGCCGCGCGCCGAGCCGCGTGCGCGCTACGGCAACAAGTCGCCGTATTCGGTGCTGGGCAAGCGCTACTACGTGCTGGACACCGCCGAGGGCTATGTCGAGCGCGGCATCGCTTCCTGGTACGGAACCAAGTTCCATGGCCGGGTAACATCGAGTTTCGAACCGTATGACATGTACCAGTTCACGGCGGCGCACAAGACATTGCCGTTACCGTCCTTCGCTGAGGTGACCAATCTGGAAAATGGCCGCAAAGTCATCGTACGCGTGAATGATCGCGGTCCCTTTCATGAGCGCGGTCCCTTTCATGAGGGCCGCATCATCGATCTGTCGTATGCCGCCGCGATCAAGCTGGGCATCCATGTTCGTGGCACAGGTCGGGTCGAGGTGCGTGCGATCACACCGGATGGGCAATCTTCGCGCACGGCGGATGTCGTGTCCGGACCGGTCGCCGCGGCGAATGGCGCGACGCACGCGTCGCACCCTTCAAGGACGGTCGTGATACAGGTCGGCAGTTTCCGTGACCATGACAACGCGCGTCGTCTGAAGCAGCGCCTGCAGGACGCGGACATCCGCCACGTCGACATTGATTCGACCCGTGTCGACGGCGGGCGCGTGCATCGCGTGCGCATCCAGAATGTGGCGGGTCGCGACCTGCAAGCGCTGCTGAACCGGCTTGCCGCATTGGGTCTGTCCGGCGCGCGCGTTGTGCGAGAGTAGGTCGCCGCGCTGCTGTGAATCGCGTTTTCTTCTGTTGAGGTTGGTATGTTGAAGTCCCTGACTATCGGAAAGTATTGCCTGCTGAGTTGTTTGTTGTGGTCCGTGGGCGCGTTGGCACAGGCACCGGCAGCAGGGCCGGTCCCGGCACCGGTGCCCAAGCCGGTGGCTGCCCCGGCACCGGCGCCGCAGCCCCCGGGAATTGAAGGTTCGGCCTGGCTGCTGATGGACTACGGTACGGGTCAGGTACTGATGGGCCACGACATCGACAAGCGTGTCGAACCGGCCAGCATCACCAAGGTGATGACTTCCTACGTTGTTTCGGCGGAGATCAAGTCCGGCAAGCTCTCGCCGGATGACCAAGTGCGGATCAGTGAGAATGCCTGGCGCGGCGGTGGCGGCGGCACGGACGGTTCCACCAGTTTCCTGCCGGTCAACTCCACCATCGCCCTGAAAGACTTGCTGCACGGCATGATCATCCAGAGTGGCAATGACGCATCGATTGCCCTGGCAGAACACGTGGCAGGCAGTGAAGAGGCCTTCGCCAGTTTGATGAATGCCTACGCCGAACGGATCGGCATGACCGGATCGCATTTCGTCAACGCCCACGGCTTGCCGCATCCCGAGCACTATTCGACCGCCCATGACATCGCGCTGCTTTCACGAGCGCTGATCCGTGATTTCCCCGAGGACTACGCGATCTACAAGCTCAAGGAGCTGACCCTCAACGGAATCACCCAACACAACCGCAACACCCTGCTCTGGCGTGATCCGTCGGTGGATGGCATCAAGACCGGGCATACCGCTTCGGCAGGGTTCTGCCTGGCGGCGTCGGCTGAGCGCGATGGCATGCGCCTGATTTCGGTGGTCATGGGGTCGAGCGGCGAAAAGAAGCGTGCCGACGACAGTCAGGCACTACTCAATTTCGGGTTTCGATTCTTCGAGTCGCACACGATCTACGCCGCTGGGCAGACCGTGGTTGAGCCAGCGATCTGGAAGGGTGAGCGCGACAGCATTGCACTGGGTCTGCAGGAGCCACTGCAGGTAACCGTCCAGCGCGGCAAGTACGAGCAGATCAAGGCGGTGATGGATTTGCCCAAACCGCTGCTCGCTCCCTACAGCCAGGGTCAGCAGGTGGGTACGCTGCGGCTTAGCCTGGACGATCAGGTGCTGATCGAGAAACCGCTGGTGGCGCTTGCCGATTTGCCCGAAGCGGGCTTCTTCGGACGCATGAGTGATGAACTGCTGCTGTGGTGGGAGTCCGATTGACGACGCTCCGGGGCCGATCCTGAACGGTTCGCCTCGAGCCGCGACACACAGCGACGGAACCCGGCACGCATCTCGTTGAAGCAAGGGAGAGCACGGCACGCGAGTGGTGCTCTCCTTCTCCTACTCGACGAGGTGTCACATGTCCAAGTTGACGAATCGAATTGCTGCCGCCGGTGCGGCGGTGCTGTTGGTGGTTGGTGTGGCGGCGATGGCGAGGCCGCATGGTGGTCACGGCATGGGTCTCGCGCCGGAAATGGATGTCGATGCCGACGGCAAGTTCAGCGAGGCCGAACTGGCTGCGGCCATGTCCAAGCGCGCGGCAAGCATGGATGCGAATGGCGACGGGTTCATCGTCGCTGACGAGGTGGAGGCTTACCATCAGGCGCGCAAAGCGGAACGTCGCGCTGCACGTTTCGCCCGCATGAGTGAAGCCTTGGATGCCAACAGCGACGGCAAGCTGAGCGTGGAGGAATTTGCGACCGGCACGCATGATCGAATGATGAAGCGTGACGCCGACGGCGACGGTGCGATCATGCCCGGTGAGGGACGTCGCGGGCATCGCGAAGGACGCCGTCCGCCGATGCCGCCACAGGATTGAGCCCGTCCACGTGACATGAGTATTGAGGTGATCAGCCGGATGTCACAACCGCTTGCCGATGCGCATGTCGATGATCCCGACCTGGCCCTGCTGCGTGCGGCAGGGCTGGGTGATCAATCGGCGGCCCTGCAGCTGGTGCGTACCCATGCGCCTGCATTGCAGCGATTGGCCTGGCGCATGCTGGGTGACGAGCATGAAGCGCAGGATGTGGTTCAGGAATCCTGCCTGCGGCTATGGCGAGTGGCAGGCGAGTGGCGGCCAGGTGAGGCAAGGATCAGTACCTGGCTGCATACCGTGGCGATGAATCTCAGTCGGGATCGGCTGCGTCGTCGGCGCGAGACCTACCCGGTGGAGTCTTTCGAATGGCTGGCAGGCGAGGATTCGCCTGAGCAGGATATGGAGCGTGATCGGCGGAGTGCGCGGGTCCAGCAGGCCTTGACGCAGTTGCCGGAACGCCAACGTGAAGCCTTGATACTGAGCCACTTCGAAGGCTATTCGCAGTCGGAAGCGGCGACCGTCTTGGGCGTCAGCGTGGAGGCATTGGAATCGCTGTTGTCGCGCGCGCGGCGCAGTTTGCGGCAGCGCTGGTTGATTGGAGAGAACGAATCATGAAGCACTCCCCTTCTTCGGAGGTTTCGGCAGTGAGTGCTCGCCGGGTGCGAGCGCTGTTGCTTGCCTACGGTGCCGATCCGGCGCGGTGGCCGCCCGCTGAGCGCGTCGCGGCGCAACGGGTTCTTGAACAATGGCCGGAGTTGCAGGCACTGGCGGAGCGCGAGGCGACTCTGGACGCCGTGCTGGACGAAGACCGCGTAGCGGGCGACGTGGTCATGGATGAGGCCGCGTTGCTTCGCTGCCTGCCCGCGCCCCAGAGTACGGTGCCGTTGCGGATGGTCGTAGTCGGCAGTCCGGGAAGGCCGCGCAGCGACGCCGGCTGGCGCTGGGCTGCTCCCGCACTGGCGGCGGCCATCAGCCTCGGGATTGGCATGGGCTGGTGGTTGCCACAGACGGCAGACGCCACCGTGGCCGTTGCCGTGAATGACGTCGAGGATGTCATCGAGTACGCGCAGATCGACGCGGAATACGAGGAGTTTCTGCCATGACGGACATCACCGCCCCGGTTCGCAGGCCGTATGGACTTTGGCTGTCGGTATTGCTGAACGTGGTCCTGCTCAGCGCACTGGGAACGATCCTGTTTCGCTCACTGCCTCCGCCGCCACCGGGGCATGACAGTTCGCTTCGCCTGCCTGATCCGCACCGCATGGAAGCCCTGCTACCGCCGGAGCGTCGCGAGCTGGTCCGCAATACCTTCATGCGGCATCGCGAATCCATTCACCCCCATGTTCACGAGTTGCGTCGTGCGCGGCGGGCGGTAGGTCGTGCAATGCGTGCCGAGCCGCTGGAGGTCGACGCGCTTGGCAAAGCATTCGAGAGGCAGCGTGATGCGGAGGCCGCGACGGCCCGCGAGATCCACGCGATGCTGATCGATCTGGTGCAACAACTGACACCGGATGAGCGACGGGCCTTGAACCGTCTGATGCGTGAAGGTCGCCGTGATCGCGATGGGCGGCGTTCGGACCGGCGTGACCGGGTACCGAACGCGCCAGCGTCCGAAGTGCAGCCCGCAATGCCCGCGCTTGGCCCGGCCACGCAGACCGAGCCCGCTGCGGAGCCTCAGCCGCGCGTCGAAAAGACCGACTGACGTGGCCAAACTGCCGCGTTTCGCTTGGGATTCACTGCCAACGCCCTGATAATGGGCGCATGAATGACGCATCAAACGACTTGCAGGGCGAGGGGCGCGGTTTCCAGTTTCCCTGTCACATCGAGATCACGGCGATCGGACTGATGGAGGCCGATATTCCCGGTCTGTTGCCGACGCTTTTTCTGCAACTTGGCCTTGAGGCGGACGCAGAGAGCATCAATGCGCGGGCCTCCAGTGCCGGCAAGTACGTTTCGGTCACCATGCGGTTTCACGCCCAATGCCGTGCCGATTACGACGCTGCGCATGGCGCCTTGCGCGCACATCCCGCCATCAAGTGGACGCTTTGAGCGACGCCGTGAGCCACTGTGCAGCGGACCTCGCGGGCGTGGCGGTTCAGTCCGCCTGTCTGCGTTCGCTGGGGCGTATGGACTACGTTCCGGTCTGGAAGGCCATGCAATCGATGACCGACCAGCGCACTCCCGAGGCCGCGCATGAATTCTGGTTGGTCGAGCATCCGCCGGTATTTACCCAGGGACAGGCAGGCAAGCCCGAACACGTGTTGATGCCCGGTGACATTCCAGTGGTGCAGGTGGATCGCGGCGGTCAGGTGACCTATCACGGCCCGGGACAGGTGGTGATCTATCCGTTGCTGGACCTGCGGCGTCTGAATCTTGGTGTGCGCGAACTGGTCTGCCGGATCGAGCAGGCGGGCATCGATGCCTTGCGGGATTGGGGAGTTCCGGCGCAACGGCGCGACAACGCGCCCGGCGTCTACGTCGGTGAGGCGAAGATCATGGCCTTGGGGCTGCGTGTCCGACGCGGCTGCACATTCCACGGGCTTGCCTTCAATGTGGCGATGGACCTCAGTCCTTACCAGCGCATCAATCCGTGCGGCTATCAGGGTTTGCAGGTGACCGATCTGGCCCGCTGTGGCGTGTCAGTGCCATGGCAGCAAGCGGGCGAAGCCTTGTTGCATCAATTGACCCACCATCTGGGCCTGCAGCTGACGACCAGCGTGTCACACCTGCCGGGACCGGAATCGACAGAAGAAATCAGCGCATGACCCACTCTTCCAAGCCCGCGTCAGGGCGCGACATACCGGTTCTCGTCACCGGCGAAAAGCAACTCGGCGAAAGCAAGATCGCTCGCAGTCCGGTGCAGTTTGCCGATGCGCCGGTGTTGCGCAAGCCGTCGTGGATTCGCGTGCGTTTGCCAGCGGGCAACGCCGTGCAGAACCTGAAACAGCGCCTGCGTTCCAACGCGCTGGTCACGGTCTGCGAAGAAGCCAGTTGCCCGAACATCCATGAGTGCTTCAACCATGGCACGGCCACGTTCATGATCCTCGGTGAGGTTTGCACGCGGCGTTGCAGCTTCTGCGATGTGGCGCACGGTCGCCCAAAGCCACCGGATGCCGACGAGCCGCGCAAGCTCGCCGAAACCATTCGCGACATGCAACTGCGCTACGTGGTGGTCACCTCAGTGGATCGCGACGACCTGATGGATGGCGGCGCGCAACACTACGTCGACTGCATTCGCGAAACGCGGGCCTTGTCGCCGAACATCAAGATCGAGATTCTCACTCCTGATTTTCGCGGCAAAGGGCGCATGGAACGGGCGCTGGAGGTAATGCGTGACTGGCCGCCGGATGTGTTCAATCACAACCTGGAAACCGTGCGGGAGTTGTATCCCAACGTGCGTCCCGGCGCGGATTACGATTGGTCGCTGCGTCTGCTGCAGCAATTCAAGGCCATGCATCCCGGTGTGCCGACCAAGTCCGGGATCATGCTCGGCTTGGGCGAGGACCGCGAGCAGGTGATCGGCGTGCTGCGGGATCTTCGCGCGCATGATGTGGACATGATCACCATCGGCCAGTACCTGCAGCCCACGCCACATCACCATCCGGTATTGCGTTACTGGACGCCGGAGGAATTCGCCGAGTTCGAGCAGATTGGTCTGGCGATGGGTTTCACCCATGTCGCCTCCGGTCCGCTGGTGCGGTCGTCCTACCACGCGGATCGAATGGCGAAGGAAGCGGGCTTCGTGGACGTGTAAGCAGGGAGTTGTTGCCTGCTTGGCAACACTCCGTGAGTCAGCGATGCGTTGATCGCAGGCACTGGCTGACGTCCAATACCCACTATCTGCCGAAGGAACCACACGATGTCTCTCAAGAACTCGACTCAAGACTGGGGCAGTCTCGCCCGCTTCCTGCACTGGTCCAGTGCGCTGCTGATCATCGCGACGGCGATCATCGGTCTGACCATGGAGGACATCGATGTTCCGACGGTCTACAAGCTGCACAAGTCACTGGGTCTGACGGTCTTGCTGCTGGTTGCGGCGCGCCTGATCTGGCGTTTGCTGGATCGCCGCCCGGCCTATCCTGCCAGCATGCCGACACTGCAGCGCTGGGTATCGGATTTGGCGCATCTGGCGCTGTATGTCGGCATGATCGCCTTGCCCGTGTCGGGCTGGATCATGAACTCGGCGGGCAAGCGCCCGTTGCCGCTGGAGTGGTTCGGACTGTTTCCGGTGCCACCGATCTCCGGCCCGAATCCCGACCTGCGTCATCTGGCCCACGAAGTGCACGAAGTGGGCTTCTACATCGCGGCGGCGCTGCTGGCGGTGCATGTGCTGGCCGCGCTGAAGCATCATTTCGTCGACCGTGATCACACCCTCGCGGGCATGACCCCAGGTGTGTCGCCCCTGCCGCCCAAGGAGTGAGTCATGCGAATCGCCGTCCTCGCGCCGCTGCTGTTTCTGCTTCCCGTGCTTTCGCTTGAAGCCCGCGAATGGCAGGTGGACGCATCGCAGTCGACGCTGGGGTTCGAGTTCACCTACGAAGGTGAGCCGTTCCCCGGAACGTTCAAGCAGTTTGCTCCGCAGATCAGTTTTGATCCGGCGTCGGCCAGTGGTCAGTTCGATGTGACCATCGATCTCGGCAGCAGCAGCACCGATGACAGCGAGTGGGACAGCTACCTGCACGGCGGCAACTTCTTTGCGGTCAAGACCGCACCGATCGCGCGCTATCGTGCCGAACGCTTCGAACCCACTGCCGAGGGCTACGTGGCCCATGGCGAGTTGAGCCTGCGCGGCAAGACCCAGCCGGTCGACTTGCGCTTCACCTGGGCGGGCGATCCGTCGGAGTCGGTGCTGGAAGGTGAGGCCAATCTGCAGCGGCTGGACTTCGATGTGGGTGGTGGCGAGTGGGCGGACGACGAGACCATCGGCAAGACCGTCGTCGTTCGCACGCGACTGTTGTTGACGCCGAAGTGAATCCTGACGAGCGCACACCGCGGTGAGCAGGATCGGTCGCTGGTGGCGGCGCGGATCGGTGGATTCGCCTGCCGCCGCCGAGTCCACGCATGAATCGCTGGACGCCTTGAGTGCGCAGGCAGCGGACAGCCTGCGCCGCTTGATCGATGATCCGCGGGTACCGGCGGAACTGCGCCGCGAACTGGCGCAGGACTACGCCGAAGTTGCCGAATTGCTGACGCGCGTCGAGCAAGGGCATCTGCACCTCGCCGTGTTCGGACGCGTCAGTGTGGGCAAATCCTCCTTGCTGAATGCCTTGGCAGGCGAAGCGCGTTTTGCCACGGGCGTTTTGCATGGTACGACGACCGAGCGCGGACAAACGGTCTGGTCCGAGGCGGAGTCACACGGCGTGGTGCTGATCGACACGCCCGGCATCAATGAGTTGTCCGGTGAGGCGCGCGAAGCTCTGGCGCTGCAAGTCGCATCACGCAGCGACCTGCTGCTGTTTGTGGTCGACGGCGACATGACCGCCCTGGAGCGTGATGCGCTGCGTGCGGTTGCCGCGCAGCATCGACCTGTCTTGCTCGTGCTGAACAAGGCGGACCGCTATACCCGCGAGGATCGCGACCTGCTGCTGCAGCGCCTGCGCGAGCATGCGGCGGACTGGGTCAGTGCCGAAAATGTGATCGCTGTGGCCGCGCAGCCTGCGGATGAGTCCATCCTGACAATGCATGCGGACGGTCGCGAGGAGCGCGTGCAACGGCCACGCGATCGCGACATCGGCGCGTTGAAGCAACGCATCCTGCTCATCCTGGAGAAGGAAGGCAAAGCGCTGACTGCGCTCAACGCGATGCTGTTTGCCGGGCAGCTCAGTGACACCTTGGGCCAACGCCTGACTGCCGCGCGCGCGGGCCTCGCCGCGCGCATCACCCGCAGCTATTGCCTCGCCAAAGGCGTGGCGGTGGCGCTCAATCCGGTGCCCGTCGCCGACCTGCTGGCTGCGGCATCGCTGGATGTGGTCTTGGTGATGCATCTGGCGCGTCTCTACGGATTGCCGCTGACCCGTCGCGAGGCGGGAAACCTGATCGCCACGATCTCCGCGCAACTGGTCGCCCTGATGGGCGCCATCTGGGGTGTGCACCTGGTCGCCAGTGCCTTGAAAGGGCTGAGTGCCGGCCTGTCTACCGCCTTGACGGCGGGCGCGCAGGGCGCACTGGCCTGGTACGCCACCCTGTTGGTGGCGCGAGCGGCCGAGCGATATCTCGCCCAAGGCAAGAGTTGGGGCGAGTCCGGCCCCAAGCGCGTGGTGGAAGAGATTCTGGCGCAACTGGATCGCGATTCGGTTCTGCGCGAAGCGCGTGCCGAAATCTCGCGCCGCTTGTACGCGCGCAAATCCAGCGATTGAATTCGATCATTTGACGGGAGCCTGCATGTTTACCGGAATCATCGAGGCCATTGGCCAGGTCATCGCCATGCAGCCCAACGCGGGGGACCTGCGGCTGCGGATTGGTCGTGGCAATCTGGCCCTGCACGACGTGGTCCTTGGCGAGAGCATCGCCGTCAACGGCGTGTGCCTGACGGTCGTCGCCTTCAGCGTGGAACACTTCGAGGCCGACGTATCCAACGAAACCCTGCGCTGCACCACCTTGGGCGCGCTGCAGGTGGGCAGCCCGGTCAATCTGGAGCGCGCCATGCGTGCCGATGGACGCTTCGGCGGTCATCTCGTCTCGGGCCATGTCGACGGCGTCGGCGAAGTGCGGTCGATCACGCCCGAATCGCGCTCGCAGATCTGGCGCTTCCGCGTCCCTAAATCGCTGTCGCGATACATCGCCGCGAAAGGCTCGGTCTGCATCGATGGCACCAGCCTGACCGTCAACACCGTCGAGGCCGACGAGTTTGAAGTCAACCTCGTGCCGCACACGCTGGCGAATACCCGCTTCCACGCCTTGTCGCCCGGCGCAAAGGTGAACATCGAAGTCGACCTCATCGCGCGTTACGTGGAGCGACTCCGGTCTGGTGGTGTCGGCATCGTGGAATGAGGGCGCTGGCCAGACTGAGCGCGAATTGAATGCGCACAGTAGCCACGGCTTCCGGCACGCTTGACATCGCTCGGATTGATCTAGAGTCCGCTCAGTTTGGGCGGGACGGGATGTGTACATGTCGCAGAAGCGTGATCGTCTTGCGGGACTGCTGTATCTCGTTGTCGTGTTGACCGGCCTCTTCAGCTTGGCTTACGTGCCCTCGAAGGTCTCGCTGGCGGCCAGTCCCGACGTATTGCTGACGAAGCTTGCCAACTCGGAATCCCTGTTTCGCCTTGGGATTGCCAGTTTCGCGCTGGAACAGATCGCCTTTCTGCTGCTGCCGCTGGTGCTGTATGGCTACTTTCGCGACGTGAACGCGATGGCGGCGAAGCTGATGGTGCTGTTCGCATGGATCGGCGTTCCGCTCGCCTTTGTCGCACTGGCCCATCGCATGGACCTGTTGGCGGCTCTCGATGCGACCTCGTTGGACACGCTGGCAGATCCGTCCCTGCAGCACGCGGCCGTCTCCCATGCAGTCAGTGCCTATCGAAATACCATGGCAATGACGACAGTGTTCTGGGGTTTGTGGCTTGCGCCCTTCGGCTATCTGGTTTTTGTATCCGGGCGATTGCCGAGGGTGCTCGGCGTACTGCTGGTTGCCGGTTGCGCCGGTTATCTGATCGATTTCTTCGGCAGCGTGGTGTTTCCCGCCTACCCGGAGTCCTGGTTGGCCTCCCGTGTCCTGCTCCCCGCGGCAGTCGGCGAAATCGGGACCTGTTTGTGGTTGCTCATCAGAGGCTACCCGCGCCCCGCCTGATTTGATCTATCGCTGTTCGCCCGCCGCATTTCCCTTGAGACCCTTCACGTATCGGAGTTGCTCGTCATGTCGCTATCGCCGGATGTTCCCGCTTCCACGCGACTCAAGTTGAGTGCAGCGTGGGCATCGACCATGTTCTGCTACCTCTACTGCGACTACTTCGAACTGTATGTGCCCGGAAAGTTGTCGGACATGTTGCAGGGGGACATGGCCCCACTGGGACCCGTGACGCAGGGCGTCTTGCTGGGGACCGGCATCCTGATGCTGATTCCCAGCCTGCTGGTATTCCTCTCCGTGGCACTGCCACGCGTAGCCGTGCGATGGCTGAACGTGTCATTCGGCGTCATCTACAGCGGCATCATGGCATTGCTGTTCGTGATGGCGGGCTGGTGGTTCTACAAGCTGTTTGCCGCCGTGGAGATGCTGCTGACGGTCTACATCACCTGGACAGCCTGGCGCTGGTCGGAAAGCCGCTGACGGCGAACAAGTAGGGAGATCGAGCGAGAACGGCGTCACCGCAGTGCGCCGACGCTGCGCATGGTTGGTTGAATCCCACCCTAAAACATTGGCAGCGACGGACTTGGAACAATATGCGTCGGGCACAACGATCAGATTGCACATGACATCGATCGTTGCGCTGCCGGTTGCATTGCTCGTTGGCCGCGACACGCGCTCGCCTATCCAGCCATCGGCGCCGTCTTGTACAGTCGGGGCTGGCCTCAACGGTAGTTCACCATGATGATTTCTATGCGATTCGTGATGCCGCTTTGCTGCGGGCTGGTTTTGTGCGGTGCATCGGGTCTGGCGCGCGGGGATGCGCCGGTGACGCCGATGACGCCGGATGTGGTTGAACGATACGAGCGGATCCTGCCTTCAGCGGATTACGTGCGGCGCGAGTTGATGGTGCCGATGCGCGATGGGGTGAAGTTGTTCACCGTCGTAATGATGAAGAAGGGCGTGCAGAACGCGCCGATTCTGCTCTCGCGTACGCCGTATGACGCGAGCGGGCAGACCGGTCGCGTCGCCAGTCAGCGCATCGTCGATGTGCTGGAAGTGATGGACGCCGAGTTCGTCGAGGATGGCTACATCCGCGTGTATCAGGACATTCGTGGAATGCACAAGTCGGAAGGCGTGTGGGTGCTTAACCGGCCACTGTCCGGGCCGCTCAATGACACCGGCATCGACGAGTCAACCGATGCCTTCGACACCATCGAGTGGCTGGTGAAGAACACACCGGAGTCCAATGGGCAGGTCGGCATGATCGGTTCGAGCTATCTCGGATTCACCGCCCTGATGACGCTCATCGACCCGCACCCCGCGCTGAAGGCGGTGATTGCACAAAGCCCGATGGTCGACGGCTGGATGGGGGACGACTGGTTCCACAACGGCGCATTCCGTTGGACCTCGTTGGGCTTTCCGCTGAGTCAGGGCTTCAACAAGGGCAATGGTGGCGGTGAGTTCGCGTTGGGTGGCGGAGACGACTACACGCGCTTTCTCGAAGCCGGTTCGGTCGCTGACTTCGTTCGGACGGTCGGTGCCGAGCACGTGCCGGGGATTCGCAAGTTTCTGGAAAACCCGGCGTATACCGAGTTCTGGTCCCTGCAAGCGGTCGACAAGTGGCTGGCGGTCCGACCGCACCAGGTTCCGACGATGCTGGTAGTCGGTCAGTGGGATCAGGAGGACAGCTACGGCGCACCGGCGGTCTATCGCGCGCTGGAACCCAAAGACACCCATAACGATCGTGTCTCGCTGGTGATCGGTCCCTGGCGGCATTCCGGGTTCAATCACTACGGCTATGGTCTCGGTGCCTTGACCTTCACGGGCGATACCGCACGCGAATGGCGGGTGAAGTACGCCAAGCCGTTCTTCGATCATTGGTTGAAGGGAGGACCCGACCCGCAGACGCCGCCGGTACTGACCTATGCCACCGGGGTAAATCAGTGGAACGAGTCGCCGCGTTGGCCGATGGGGACGGCGCAGCCGATCTACCTGGCAGCGGACGGCAAGGCGGTG
>Ga0209066_10003531_pt1 | contig 17751 bp, 13 predicted proteins | sample All_14_2_FD_187198 | JGI IMG/M metagenome (GOLD analysis project Ga0209066, IMG submission 187198) | Freshwater microbial communities in response to fracking from Pennsylvania, USA - Allegheny Zone_MetaG_DW_15 (SPAdes) (version 2) ... | reverse complement strand
GGATAACTCAACTTTTCTCCGAGGCGACGCGCCATGCTTACTGGCGCACGCGAATCAGTGCGATTCCTCGAATCGCCGACGTTGCCGTACCCCGTAGGCCGCCGCCTTCACGGCTTCGTCGTCCTCCATCCCCGAACCCAACGCGCCGCCCAACGTGGCGATGGCGGCCACCAACCACGAGATCAACAGCAATGACGAAAAGCTGACTGGCTGACCGATGTTCTGAGACACCAGTTGCGGCGGCAACGTCCACCACGCGGTCACCAACAGCAAGACAAATAGCGCGATGTGGAAGACAATCACTCCCAAGGTCAAAGTGATGACAGTCGACGCGTTGTACAACGCCGCACGGTCCCGCTCGTCGGGCGATGAGGGCCGTTCCCACAAGCCGTGTTCGACAATGAGCCAACCGATCATCGCTGCGCTCGCCAAGACCGTTGCCGCGCCCATCCGCCACGGGCCCATGGTGACCGACAATTGCCAGATCGTCGGATAGGCAAGGCTGACAGCTCCGGTCGCGAACGCCGCCATCATCACCTTCGACATACCGGTAACCAGTCGCCACGGGCGGTTTGCGTACACGATGCCCGCGAGCAGCCGCAGGCGCGGAAGGGCTGACTGCGCGACATAGCGGACAACGCCGTCGCCCTGTATCCGCGCCAGCCCGTTCACCTGCGTTTCCCGTTGGCCCGACTGCCGCGACACCTCGGCCACGACCGTGCGCGCCACCGATCTCACTCGACGATCGATGAACGCACCACCCAAACCGGGGATGCAGATGACGCCGAATCGGTCGCGCACGCTGATATCGGCTATGACCGGCGTCTTGCCCCGTCGCCGCGGCAGATCGGTGAGATAGATGACGATGTCTTCTGTCTCGTCGTCCGGACCCACCGCGCTGATGACGTCCGCCATCTCGGCATGTTCGTCGATCGGGAAAGCGTGCGGTCGCACAGCCACGTCCCAGCTGTCTCCGGCGGCGCCAAGGTCAGTGAGCATCTCCGGCAGCGAACCAGACAGACGCTCGGCGATCTTGGCCGGTGCGCCAGGGTCGGCGACCAGCAATATCGATGAGAGCTTTCCGGGCATTTACTTCGGCTACCCGCTCGGTGGGCAACCAAACTCGCCATGTTGGTCAGACGGCGACGAAGCCCGACCAAGCTGCAGGTGCCACCCCGATCGCGTTCGTCGGCCCGCTCAGGAGTGCGTGGTCCACCAGTTGTACAGGTGATCGAGCGTCGGCCCGGCCGGACGGCCCTGGGTCACCGCGATCATCTGCTGATCGATATCGGTCCAGGCCAGCATCGGATTGTCGTTCTGGATACCGCAGACAAGGGTGCCGCTGACCTCGTGCAGCGACGCGTTGTGCCGCCACGGCCCGGGTGTTCACTCACCCATCCAACAGTTGTCGACGACACTACCTTGATTCCCGGCGTGCGCGAAGCATGAGTAGCCGTCGGCGTCAGTCGAGCCCATCATCACCGTCCGCGGTTTTTTCGACCATGCGCAAGGCAAACCCGGCTTACCACCGCCAATACGTGCCGCTGGTGTAGTTGGTCGCCGGTAGTGCGGTTTCGACCTGTTCACCGGCGACCACCACCGTGATGTGCGTGCCGGCCACGCTGCGGCACGTGGTTATGGCGCAGTCGCGTTGACGTCCTCATACTCCAACGAGCGCAACGTGTGGCTCTGAGGGTTCTTGCGCTCGTCAGCGTTCTTGGAGCTATCCATCGGCTCGAATGGCTTCGTGGAGCGCGGCGTCGAGGATTGCTATCGCCTGGTCGAGTTCGTCATCGCTTACGGTCAGCGGCGGGGCAAGCCGGAAAATGCCTCCCATTCCGGGCAATTGAACGATATTCATGTGCAGACCACGTTTGAGGCAGGACTCAGTAACTGTTCGACCGAGTTGGTGGGCAGGTGTCTTCGTTGTGCGATCGGTCACGAGTTCGATGCCCTGCAAGAGTCCACGACCGCGTGTGTCGCCAATGACCTCGTGGTGGGACTGAAGGTCAAGAAGATGTTCTCTGAGCTTCTTACCCATGATCTCTGCTCGCGTCACCAAGTCGTCACGCTCGATCACTCGAAGAACTGCCGAGGCGACGGCCCCCGCGAAAGGGTCGGATACATGCGTGGTGAGGAACAAGAAACCCTTCTCATGGCACTGCGCCTCTATCTCCTCCGAGGTGATCACGGCTGCGATCGGTAGTCCTGCCCCCAGAGTCTTGGACAACGTCAAGACGTCGGGGACCACACCATCGCGCTCGAAGGCATACATTGCCCCAGTACGCCCGAGCCCGGTCTGCGCCTCATCGAGAATGAGAAGCATGCCACGCTCCATGCACTTAACCTTTAGCGCCGCGAAATACCCTGGGGGCGGCTCGATAACGCCACCTGAGGACAAGATCGGCTCGACGATGCACGCCGCCAGGCTGCCCGCCGATTGTTGATCTATCAGCATGAAACCGTAGTCCAGTTCAGACTGCCAGTCATACTCGCCGTCAGCGGTACGAAATGGCGATCGGTACGCGTTCGGAGTCGGCAGGCTGAGATTGCCGGGGATCGCGGGGCCGTATCCGCGTCGCCCCGCCGAGTACGTGGCGGCCGCGGCCCCTGACGTCATGCCATGCCATGACATGTTGAACGAAACGATCTCGTACTTGCCGGTGAAGCGTTTAGCGATCTTCAATGCTGCTTCGTTCGATTCGGCGCCCGTCGAAAGCAGCATGACCTTGTCTAGACCCGCAGGCAGCGTATTTGACAGTGCAGTCGCGAACTCGACGACCGGGCGACTCAGCATCCCGCTGAACAGATGGTCCAGAGTCGTCATCGCCTCATGGGCCGCGGCCACCACATCTGGATGAGAGTGTCCCAGTACGGAACTCATCTGTCCTGAGGTGAAGTCGAGGATCGCGTTGCCCTCGCTGTCGTACACATAAGATCCCTTCGCCCGCTCGATAATGCGCGGTGTGAAGGGTGTCCCGTATCTGAGGATGTGGCGATCGACATCGGACCAGAAGGGTGAATTGTTCATGAACTCGTCTCCAAATGTTGGCGTGATACTTGCGATGGCTCTCCGCCGGGCCGGCCCCTACCGCAGCGGCGCGCCCGGAGCCCGGCCATTGATCAGTCAGTGGTCGCGTTGCGCGGCGTAATTCCCTTCAGTACGCCCGACAGGGGCGCATCGATTGCTGCTCGGACCTGTTGGCCGCCAACGACGTAGTAGAGGGCGGCGGCCAGGAAGGAGACGATGAGGAAGATCAGGCTGGCCCAGTTCTGAAACCACGGCAGTTCGGGCGAACGCGGCCAGCCAACGTTGACCGCTAGCGCGGTCCCCAGTATCGCTGCGCAAAGGTAGATCGGCTTCGCGGCCTTTCCGAGACTCCAGCCGGCCGGGGCCCACCGGTTGGTCAATCGCATGTACACCGCCGGCCAGATGCCCATCTGATATGCCAAGAACAGCGCTGCGATTGCTGCAGATGCGATGATCGCCAAGGCGCCCGCGAAAAGCACGAGTACGCACGAGACGACAGCGACGAGGGTGGTCGGAAGTACGGGGACACCAGTCTTTTCCGGCGTCCGCATGAGCGCTGTGGCCGCGGGTACCTTCTTGTCTCGGGCCAGAGAGAAGATGATTCGTGCGGTCAGCGCTTGATTGCCGACCATTGACATCACGATGGCCACGATCACAATGACCGCAAAGAATTTATAAGTCGCGGAATTGAGCACACCTACGATGACGGTCTGCAGAGGGTCAACCTCACCTGGCAGGTCGGCAAGACTGCCTGGAGTCGCCCACAGCACCACCAGCAGGAAGAGCATTCCCACGACGAAAGTCAGCGTGATGTTCATGATGCCCGCCCGTGGAATCGCACGCGCGGCGTCGTGTGTCTCCTCTGCCATATCGGTCGGCATTTCCAGCGCCGTATAAGGCCACGACCCGAAAAGTAGTACTGCGCTGGCGATTCCAAGTAACGTCGAGTTCACGGGAGCCCCGTAGGAGTGCAAGATAACGTCGAAAGATTGGTTGCCGAATCCGAACACCGCCAACAGAATCGTCAAGCCGGCCATGACGGTGATCTCCGCGACGGCACCGATGGTCGTTAGCCGCGAGACGACCTGCACACCAGATAGGTTGATCACGTTCACCACCACGATGACGGCTATTGCGATCAGGCTGGCTTGCAGCGTGGTCGGGACGAAGTTGAACAACGATCCGATGATCGGAGCAATGGCCAGGCCCAGACTGCCCAGGATTGCCGTTTGGGCCAGTGCGTACAGCCAGCCCGTGAGATAGCCGTACTTAGGACCACCCAGCCGCGAGGCCCACTGGTAAATGGCACCGGCGATGGGCATGTTGGCGCCCAGTTCGGCGAAGACCAGTGCTACCAGCAACATCACCACGAATCCGATGGCGAACGACCAGACGAAAGCCGTGCCACCCGTGGCTATTCCGAAGGTGAACAACGTGAAAATCGCTGTTGCCGGAGAGGTCGTCGACAGGGCGACCATAGCCGACTTGAACCAGCGCATTTCCTTGTGCAGGGTTCGGGCATATCCGAAGTCCTCGGCGTCGACATCGCCGGGCGCAGCGGCATCTCTCCGGGACAAACTGTCCGATGAGTCCAGTGCCATGATTTTGACTCTTCCGTGTCGTGAGGGGAGGTGCGGCCGCGTGAGCAGCGATCCTCATGTGGACTAGCTATATAAGCCAAACATAGTTTCCACGTCTTATGCCAGATGGCAAGCGCTAAGGCCGGGCTGTCACGCCGGCCAGGTGCTGTCAAATACGCATTGAACTGCTGCAAAGCAGTCTCATCGCTGGGTGTCATCGCAGTAGAACTTTATTTGGACGTTACATTCGCGTCCCAGCGGGCAGGAATCTGCGTCACCCCGGTATGTGCCGCAGTGTGGTTGATCCACTATGACTTGGTGCCGTTGCATGGCGTGTTGGCATCGCACGGTCGATGCTCTTGACGAGGCGGATCCACTGCTGGCGGGCACTATGACTTCCGCCCAGGTGACGCTAAGGCGAAAGTGCGGGCCGCCACGGCTTTCCGGCCTTAGCGGCCCGCAGATCGCCCACCACCGCCGATGCCATTCGAATCGAGGCCTCATCGAGGACGTTGCCGAATTCTATGATCCTGACGCGCCCGGCGAGTCGCGTCTTGAGTTCCGGGATTTCGCTGGGGATGATCACCAGATCCATGCCCGCAAGCTGATCGTCGGAATCCCCGGTGATGATCTGAACATTCTTGATTCCACACTGGGTCAACGAATCTCGGACACTAGTCGCCTGATCATCTGTCGCGTACCAAATACCCACGCGGCGATCCTTCGGAACCTGGGCGATTTGGACGAGGGTCTGCACGTGCGGTGCTACCACGATCGCCACAACCTCGGTCTTCGACGTGCGGGGCATCTTGCGGACCTCAGCGAGATGAAAGAAGGTTGTCAGAATCAAGTCCGCGTCCTGTTCCGCTGGGTCGAACTCCCCCAGCACCAACGGCGTGACGGCAATCCGCAGGTGTCGGCTGAGCTCGTCGGAGAAGTACTTGGACCGCTCGGCATTGCACTCGACGAAGCACACCCGCAGTAACTCGTCCTGTGCCTGCACGGCGAGGCTGACTACCTGAGAGAACACTTCTTCAGCGGACAGGCCCAGGCCCAGGCACTCCACCACGGCGACCGCCAGGACTGCACGCGCCTGCTCACGGGCAGACGATGTATTTCGGGCTTGTTCTGCGCCGATGACGACCATCCCACTGCGGCTGCGAGACTCGACCAAGCCGCGTTCGCGCAACTCAGCATAGGCGTGAGCCGCGGTGTTTCGGTTGATGTGCAGATTGTCGGCGAGCAGCCGCGTACTCGGCAGACGATCGCCGTCGTTGAGCTCCCCGGTCTCGATCATGTAAGTCAGTTGCGCGACTATCTGCCGATAGATCGGGACATCAGAGTTCTGACTCACCTGAATAGACGACTTCACACATCTGACCCTAGTTATGACACACCCGTGTGGTCAAATAGCTATGTCATAGTCGAGCGGTGTCGCGGTCTCAGCCTCTATCGCACGTCGCTAGATCATCCATCGCCCGCAAAGTGCCAGGTTAACGCCAGGTTGCCAACGTTACAGTTTGTCGCGACGTGCAGGGTCGATGGCCGATCCAACTTGACACACGGCCCGGGACGAGCACCATGGCACAGGTACATATGCCACAAAGTGATTGTGGCCAGGCACTGCACTCGCCCAGCACTGTTTCCGTCACGTTGCCTTTGGGCCGCCAGCACATTAGTTAGGAGAGGACTGCGGATGATTGAATCCGAGCCATCGACAGAACAACCCGAAGACGGGCCGGACGTGGCGCTACATCAGCGGCTGCACGATCTGAGGGAAGATGGATTGGACACGCTGATCATCGGCGCGTCGGACCTGAACGGACGCCTGCGGGTCAAGCGTTTCCCGCTCGAACTGTTCTTCGAGTCCGAGGTCGAAATCGCCTTCAGCGATTACGTTTTCAGCGCTGACATCGCCGAGAATCTGATGACGCCCCGCAGCGGGTATCAAGGCTATTTTCCCACCGCTGCCGCGGGTGTGCCGGATCTTTTCGTCCGACCTGACTGGGACCAGATCCGCGTACTGCCCTGGGAGCCACGAGCCGCACTTGTCATCGGTGATTTCTTCACCCGCGAGGGACGCGAGTTGGCCATCGCTCCCCGAGCGATACTCAAGCGAGTCATTACGCGATTACACGATCGCGGTTTCTACCCTATGACCGGTGTCGAGTATGAGTTCTTGATCTTCAAGGGTGATCCGAGCCGCCCCAGCAACGACCCGGGTTCCCTCACCCCACTAAGCACCGGGCCAGCCTACGGTTACGGGCGCGCGGCGCTCGACGAGCAGTACCTTGGACCCCTGCGCCGGATGCTCCAAGGAGCTGGAGTCCCTGTCGAGGCGGTGATCCCTGAAGCCGCCCCCGGGCAGTTCGAGATCACCATCCGTTACTCCGATGCCATGAGCTCGGCCGACAACGCATATCTGTATAAGGACTTCGTCCATGAGCTCCTGGGCGCGCAAGGACTCGTCGCCTCATTTATCGCCAAATACGGACCCGAGTATGGGTCAAGTGGACACGTCCACATCAGTTTGCGCGACGAGAGCGGCCAGCCGCTGATGACCGATGCCGATGGAGCGCTATCCAGCTCGGCGCGTCATGCCATCGCCGGCCACCTGGCGACCGTTCAAGAGTTCACCGCCATCTATGCACCCGTAGTCAACTCCTACAGCCGCCACCATTCGGAGTATTCTTTCGCGGGCAACACCGTTGCCTGGGGAATCGACAACCGAACCTGCGGGTTGCGGGTCATTCACACCACACCTAATTCGACCCGCCTGGAATGCCGCACACCAGGTGCGGACATGAACCCGTACCTGACCTTGGCGGCGCTCCTTGCGGGCATCGGCCACGGGCTCGAGAAGGCGCTGGACCCCCCTGCCGCCGTCACTGGTGACGCCTACCGCGCCGACAGCATCGAGCGACTCCCACACGATCTGCACAGCGCAACCGAGTTGTTCAGCCGCAGCGACGTCGCACGCGACTGGCTGGGCGACGACTTCGTCGACTTCTACACCGAGACCCGCATGTGGGAAGTCCAACAGCACCGTATGTCGGTCAGCGACTGGGAAATTCAGCGCTACCTACGATGACCCAAACGATTAGGAAGGCTCTTTCAATGACCGATAAGAAGCTGCAAGGGCGCGCTGCGCTGGTAACCGGCGCGGCGTCCGGAAATGGCGCCGCGATCGCAGAGCGGCTGTGCGCAGACGGTGCCCAGGTCTGGCTCGCCGACCGCAACGAAGAGGGCCTCAACGCAACTGTGGCCAACTGGCCAGACGAACTCGCCGCACGTGCCCACACCGTAGTATTCGACGTCACCGATGACAACGCAATCGCGACCGCGTTCGGGAAGCTGCGCAAGCTGGACATACTCGTCAACAACGCTGGAGTTGTCGAGGGAAGCGCCTTTCCCCAACTATGCGTGGACGCCTTCTCCAAAGTCCTCGACGTTAACCTCCTCGGCGCTTACAGATGCACCAAAGCCGCAGAATCGCTGCTCCGACAGGAAGGCTACGGCAGGGTCATCAACATCACATCGATGGAGGCCCATCACCTCCTCGCCACCGGCGGTCACGTACAGCCGCACTACAACTCGTCTAAGGCCGCGTTAGACATGCTCACCAAGGCCTTGGCTTTTGAACTGGCGCCGCACGGCGTCACCGTCAACGCCGTCGCTCCAGGCGTCATCGAAACACCGTTCACCGCATCCGCATTGACCGATCCAGCTCTTTCGCAATGGGTTCTGGAACACGTTCCCGCCGGCCGCATCGGGCGCGCCAGCGACGTGGCGGCTGTGACCGCGTTCCTCGCCTCTGCTGACAGCGAGTTCGTTACCGGGGCATCGATTCCCGTAGATGGCGGCTTCACCCTGGGCTGGTACCGGAACCCGCAGGATAAGGAATAACGCCCATGAGAACACCTGTCGTGGGACTATCCACCTACTCGACCCATGCGGACTGGGGCTCATGGGCAGGCGAAGCCTGTCTAACACCTCGTACCTACATTGACCAGGTGATCCGCGCAGGCGCAGTACCGGTCCTGCTTCCGGCGGCGACCAGTGACGAAAGTGTCATCGTCGAACTTGTGGCCAGCATAGACGCGCTCGTACTCATCGGTGGCGAAGATGTCTGCGGGGTGTTCACCGAGACCGCCGAAGACGATGGGGCACACGCCACACACTCGAGCGAACGAGATCAGTTCGAGATAGCTTTGGCGCAGCAAGCTTGGAAGTCTGGCACCCCCATCCTGGCTATCTGTCGCGGCGCGCAGGTGCTTAACGTCTCACGCGGCGGCACGCTGATCGCGGACCTTCCCACCGCCGGGTTCTCCGACCAGCACCGGCCGACGCCCGGTACCTTCCACAACCATGACGTGGTCCTCACTGATGGCAGCCGCGTCGCACATCTTTACGGCCCAACCGCGTCTGTGCCGTCACACCACCATCAGGCAGTAGACACCCCTGGGAGCGACCTGCATGTCACTGCGCGTGCAGACGACGGCGTCATCGAAGCCATCGAAGCCATCGAAGCCGACGCTGACCGGTTCGCGGTTGGCGTGCAATGGCATCCCGAAGAGGCAGACAATCTCGTGCTCTTCACCGAACTCGTTCAGCAAGCGAGGCAACGCCAATGACCGCCAACGTCCACCAAGCCCTCGACATCGTCGAACCCGCGACCGGCAAACCTCTGCAGGCTTTGCCCCCGACCGACCCGCTGACATTGTGTGCACGCATCGCGAATGCTCGGGCAGCACGACAGCGATGGGTCGCTTTGGGAACCAGTCAGCGCCGGTCGGTCATGCTCGGTGTGGCAGAAGGCATCCAGCGGGATGCCGATGACCTCGCCACGCTGGAATCCCGCAACGCCGGAAAGCCCATCGAGCAGGCGCGCGCGGAAATACACGCCGCGGCAGCAGCATTCCAGTACTACGCCGGGGCGATCGACAAGCACACGGGCCAAACGTTTGCCGCCGATAACGCCTTGCACTACACACTGCGACAGCCCATCGGGATAGTCGCAGCGATCGTGCCATGGAACTTCCCCCTCTTGTTGGCGACCTGGAAGATCGCCCCTGCCATCGCAGCTGGAAACGCGATACTCGTCAAACCCTCAGAGCTCACCCCGTTGACCGCACAACTCCTCGAAGGCATCTGCCACGCCGCCGGCGTCCCACGAGATCTGATACAGGTCCTTTTCGGTGGACCTTTACTGGGCCGCGCGCTGGTGGATCACCCGGATATCCGCAAGATCTCCTTCACTGGCTCAACCAGCGTAGGCGCTGAGATCGCGCAGCGATCGGCACATCGCTTCAAGCGTCTCACACTCGAACTTGGCGGAAAGGCCGCCAACATCATCTTCGCCGACGCCGCCGTCGAAAAAGCCCTACAGACAGCTGTTTCGGCGTGCTTCGACAACAACGGTCAGGATTGCTGTTCACGAGCGCGGATCCTCGTCGAGCGCCCCATCTATGAACGTGCCCTCGATGTTCTCGGCGATCAGATACGTGCCTTGCGAGTCGGTCCGCCGACCGAGGCGGAAACAGATGTCGGTCCACTCATATCGGAGGACCAACGTGCCTCCGTCATGAGACGCGTCGAATCAGCACTGGCGGAGGGCGCACGAATCGAGACCGGTGGCAGCCGAATCGATGGAGACGGCTTCTACATGACTCCCACGCTGATCTCGAATCTCAACCCATCGATGTCGATCATGAGGGAGGAGATCTTTGGTCCCGTGGCGCTGCTACACCCCTTTGACTCAGAGGCCGAAGCGCTAGCAGTGGCGAACGATACCGAATACGGTCTTGCGACGTCGGTTTGGACGTCTGACTCTGCGCGAGCCAACCGCATGGGCGTGCAACTCGAGGTCGGAATGGTCTCGATCAACAGTAACAACGCCGTGCATCTCGGCGCGCCCTTCGGCGGGCTGAAGAACTCCGGACTAGGTCGCGAACTTGGCATGGCCGCGATGGACTCCTACACAGAGCTGAAAACCATCTACCACTCTCAGTAGCGTCGAAGTGCAGTGCACATCATCCTGGCAATACAATATTCGAGGACATACCATGGCACTGCTGGACAGCAAGATCGTCATCATCACCGGTGCGGCCGGCGGAATCGGCTCTGCCACTGCTGATGTCGTCTGGGAGCAAGGCGCAACTGTCATACCGACTGGCCGCGACGAGGGCGAGCTAGCCACCCTCTCGGCGGTGCGAGACGATCCGAGATGGCAGCCGATCCAGATGGATGTCACCGACGAACCCGGCGTCATCCGAGCCTTAACAGACGTGCTCACACGGTTTGGGCGCGTCGACGGTCTCGTCAACAACGCAGGAATTTTGATCCTTAACGACGTCCCTTCCAGCACGCTCGCCGAATTCGACGCAATGTTTGGCGTTAATGTCCGCGGACGTATCTGTGCTGTCGGGCCGCGTTACCCATCATGATCGAGCAGCACGCAGGATCCATTGTCAACATTGGTTCCATCAACTCGATCGGCGCCGAAAAGCGACTCGCCCTTTACGTCGCAAGCAAGGGAGCCATCCTGATGCTTACCAAGGCCATCGCCTTGGACCACGCACATCAGGGTGTCCGGGCAAACGTAGTCTGTCCCGGGTTCGTCGATACCCCGATAAACGTGCCCCACTACGAGAAGCTCGGCGGGCGAGATGAACTGGAACGGTCGTTGGCTGACTTTCAACCCATCGGACGTCCCATCGAGACGCGCGAGATCGCTGGCCCGATCGCCTTCCTGCTGTCCGACTCGTCCACCGCGATGACAGGCTCCGCCGTGATCGTAGATGGCGGCGCGCTTGCCAAGGCGTGAGCCCAGCTGACTGCCCCTGTATGCGCCCGGTTGCATCAGACCTCACCCCACCCCAGGTCAGCCGATCGCCTTGGTGACGGAGCCGCAGCCGCTACAGCATGGTCCCACGCAAATCTGCACCTACCGCTGTCACTGTCCGATCTTGCAAAGCACGCCCAGATGAGTCGGCGCAACGACGGTAGGTGATCAGGTGACAGTTTTTCCTGCCCAGGCGGTAGATCAAGTCAGGTTTCAGTTATCCGGGGCTGTCTCGGTCAACCGCGCTCCAGCCGAGACGCCTCGTCACGATGCGCGGCTTACTGGAGGTGATTCCGCGCGATCGGTACGACGACGTTCGCGCTGGCGTTGTCGTGGGTGAGTTCGGTGATCACCGCCGCGAGGGTTCGGATCTTGCCTCGCAATTGCGTGTTTTCGGCGACCAGTTCCTGATTGCGTTCACTGGCCTGTGCGAGTTGTCGCTGAACAGCCTGGGCATTCGAAGCGACGGATCCACCCCCGACCGCCGCCTTGAAGTCGTTAAGCAGGTCGCTGTGGTGTTCGTAAAGCCGCTGCCGGGAGATCCCTGATTCCGAGGCCAGCGCGACGACGGTGTGTGCGCCGTTGCTCCGCTCGGCCCGGCCAGCGTGGATCCGGGTGATCGCGGACAGCACCGCCTGTCGCTCCTGATTGTTGCGTGTGGTGTTGTGCGGGAGGGTCATTCGTTCCCCCAGTGCAGGTGTGGGATGGTGGAAGGTCGACTGGCTTCGTGGTCGGCGAGCGCCTTGACATGCTCGCTGAGACGATCCTGAATTCGTTGTCGCAGTGGTTCTGGAAGCCCGGGGGTGTCCAAGTCGTGTTGTAGTGCTGCGACGTGCTTGTGGAGGTTGGCGGCGTCTCGGTCGGTGCGGGCGACGTTGACGCAGCTGAGGCGGCACCGGTTCCAGGCGGGTGCAGCGGAGCTGTCGGTGGGCTGTAGGCAGGCCGCGGTGGCGCGTCGGAAGACGCATGTCACGAGGGCGCCGTGGTGGATCTGCAGCTCGGGGTTGGCCAGGGCATTGTTGATCTGGCTTGTGGTGGTGACCGTCAACCCTGCGAAGCCGCGTGCCCGTGCGATGCGGGCCCGGTATTCCCCGGCGGCCGGACCGGACACATGCTCGCCGCGTTCGAGTCGGTGGGCGTCGTCGTGGAGAGTTTCGGCGCGGTGCAGAAACTGTTCGAAAGTGATCTCGTCGAGGAATCCTGCATCGGCTCCACCGGCATATCCTTGAATGATCTGGGTGTGCAGGTGTCCGTATTGTGTTGCCCCGGCGATGGTTCCGCCTGGTCGCCGCACGATGTGCCAAGCCAGCGTGCGGCGCAACCTCGGAACCTGAATAGGTCCGTGTGGATCGGCGGGTATCGGCGGATGGCTCACCGATGGCGCTATATCGCGGTTGAACCAGCCGATGAATCGGGTGATGTCGGTGTTGATGGAGCCGGGTGTCCTGGTCCGTGTCGATCCGTGCAGAAACTGTTCCTGGGAGCACCACTGGAAGCCCGGGAAGAGCAGTTCACCGGCCGTGATCTGTTCCAGGACGCTCACGGCGTGGGCGGTCTCGTCGGTCACGACCCATGGGATCGTCGCCGGGGACCGATTTCGGCGCAGGTCGCCGACTTTCAACTGCTGCCCGGACATGAACGTCAACGCGAGCTTGACGTCGCGGCTGACGCAGCCCCGCCGCAGGTTGAGGGCCTCGCCGGTGCGGACTCCCGACAGGTACGCGATCACGAGGAAGCAGGCGGCGACGACGTGTCTCAGTAGCGCACCCAGTTCATCCGCCTCGACCGGAGTGTCTCGCCACGGGCGTGTGCCGGCGGTGCTGAAGGTGGTGGTGCGCAGCATGTCGACGTCGATCGGCAGCCCCGAGGCGGCGATCATGACCGGTGTCTCTTTCATGCGTGTGAGTTCGGTGTGGTTGAGCCATCCCCCCACCGCCAGTCCCCTGAGGTCGACGCTAACCGTGTCATCGGCGCGGATTCCGGGAAGTGCAGTGTCATTGTGCCTCAGTGCCTTCAAGAGGGCGTCGAGTTGCGTCTTGGTGGTCTGGAACAGCGATACGGTCCGTGTGCGAGCCCGGCGGATGTCGGGTGCGATGCGGTGGGCCAGCTGCCGCATCTCCAGGAGTTTGCGCGCGGCCGGCAGAAGGTCAGCGGCGACGGTGTGGGTGACCAGCAGTGCCGCCGATAACAGCGGCTCCATGACATCGGGATGAATGCGAGGGGTGGTGTTGGGTTTGCCCCAGGAGGACTCGTACTGGGCGAGCCCTCGCGCGCTGGCACCACCCCATAGCGGTCCCGCGGGAAGCTGGCACACAGCGGGCAACTCCTCCCGGTACACGTGCAGACGCTTGACCGCCTGCAGTGCCGAGCGTTTCCTCTCGCCGCTGACACCCGTGGCGTCGGTGACATGGAGCACGTAGCGGTCTAGATGCTCGGCGCTGACCTGCCTGAAGGACGTCACCCCGTCGTTCAGCAGCCATGTCGTGAATCGTCGCAGCGGCACCAGCTCGGCAAGAATGGTTTTGATATGCGGATGGAGTGAGCGCGCCGCGTCGAGCCGGGGTGCATCCTGGACCACGTTGAGCAACGCGAACAAGTACAGCTTGCAAGCATGCCGAAACGCGGCCGGGAAGGTGTCCCAGTGCACAGCCTGCCCGGCGCTGTGTCGGTCCTCGATGGCCGCTGACAGGTCCCACACCGGGTCGCCGAATCGACTTCGACGTCCAGGGATGTAGACGGGGCGATGAAGCAACACCTCGGTGTGCGGGGTGATGCGAACTCCGGCGATGACCTCGAATGCCTGCACTGCCTGCGTCATGACGCGTCCAGGTTCCCTGACAACAACAGGTGCACGGTGCGGTGATCACGCTCAGAGATGTCAGCGCGCGCGGCGGCCAGCTGACCCGGCTCGTACTCGGCGGCGATATCGTCCAGTTGCGCCAATGGGCCGGCGTACTCGGCCACCCACTGTGGTAGCGGCATCTCTGTACGCAAGTCGCGCAGTCGGTCGGCGACCAGCAACTGCGTCGGCAAGTGGCGCGGGAAGGCCCGCGCATTGCTGCAGTCCAGGCACGCCAAAAACGATTGGCGGCACCGCTTCTCGTCGATCGGTGAATGCTCGAAATCAGCACAGTTCCCCAGGACCGCATCCTGGCCGGACCCGGTGTCGTCGCCGTCGGGGTGCACAGTCAGCGAACGCCGGGCCAGCGCCTGGGCCACCTGGTCGTCGAGGGCTTCGGCGACAATCTGGAATCCCTCGGTCCGCACCGAATCCATACGACTCAGGTATCGCGCCAAGGTCGCTGGCGTGTGCGCGGTGGGCGTGCGGACCTGCTCCAGGTAGGTCTTACGTAGCCGGTCCATGCTGATCCCCAACAGCGTCTCGTCATGATCGGGCTCGCCGGTCAGCCATGGCGCCAGCCACCGTTTCCGCGCTTCTACACCGCTGGCGGTGGTGCTGATGCCGTATCCGAAAGGTTTTTGTTCCGCAGCGTCGGGTTGGGCGCTGTAGTAGACGAAGGCCCGCCGGCACCCGGTCAACAGCCGAGCTGGCTCGGTCAGCTCCAACAACAGCGTAAAGACTCCGTACGCGGTCGTCAGCGACGTGTTGAGGACCGCGGCGCGCTGAGGATCAGCGTGGAGGGGTTTCAGTTCGGGGCGCAACGCCGTGACCGGCACCGTCATCACCGATCGCCGTCCACGGCGGGGTTTGTTGGCCTCGACGAAGAGGATGCCGGGTTCGTCTGGGCTGCTGGCTGATCGATGCGGGGCTGGCAGCTCGTCGAGTGTCGAGCGGTTCAGGCCGGTCAGCCCGGCAAGCAGCACGCCGAACGCCCAGGCTTCGCCCGGGCTCAGGTGCAGCAGCGGTAGTAGTCGGCGGCCGCCGGCCGCGGTGACCGCCCGCCGGGTCACATTTGCGCGTGCGCCGGAGGCGGTGCGCGGGAAATCGCCTTCACGGGCACAGTGATCGAGGACTTCGGCCAGACTGCGCGACAGGTCGGCTTTGGGGAGATGATCGAACAGGCCCCCTCGGTAGTCGTCGACCATCTGCCAATGGGTCCGCAACCGGGTCCGGGCTCGCCGAACCATCCCTCGTGCCACCACGTTGATGCGGCGGAACTCCTCCTCCGAATAGGGTTGTCTCGCCGTGTTGGTCTTCTCGTGACGCACCCGGGCGAACGCCGTGCGTGCTTCATCGGAGACGGTCGGGCTGCAGCGCAGCAGGGTCTTCAAGCTGAATGCCGGACCGGGGCCGCTGGGAACCCGGCACGACAGCGCGAGCAGCCGGGCATCCGCGGCCGACAGCCCTGCGAGGTCCTGCAGTCCTGGCCGGTTATCAGCCAGCCAGCCGCTGGCGTGCCGGGCGGCCTGCCACAAGGCGCCGGCACCGCGCAGTCGTTTTGATACCCCGAGAACGCCGGTCGCATCAGCGAAGGCGACCGCCAGATCGTGGCGGATGCCGTGATTGCCCGGTAAGCCACCGAAGTCGAAGTCTTTCCAGCGAGTGCCGTCCTCGGTGATGAACCGCACGACCAATCCCTGTCGCCGTAACGCGGGCCGCCACGCCGGACGTGGCTGCGCCGCACGGTGACCCGTCACCGGTCTGCTGTCAGCACGCGAGGCTCGCCGGCACCGACGGTGGCAACAAGACGCTCCAGCGAGTGCCGATCATCGGCGTCCATCAACGCGATCAGTTCCTCGATCTGCAGTGCCTGAAAAGGCTCCAGATACACGCTGCGTGTGACCTCGGCGCTGCGATGCCCGAGCAGGGTGGCCAGCAGGAACCAGACATCGCCGAGCTGGTTACGGAAATTCCGCTGCTCCTGTTTAGTCAACATATCGGTGCGCTGCCACGCGACGAACGTCGCGATGCAGAACCAGCGCAGAGCAAAAGAATGCCTCAACATATGCGGGCGACACCACAACGGTGCGGCCGACTGGTGGGCAAGCGTTCTCGCCACCCGAGCGTTCGCCCGATCGAACGTCTTGTACCAGGAATGCTTCGGACGAGGTGTCCCATCGTCGTTGAGCCACAACCACATCGGCTCCAAACCACCCGATCCACGAGAAAACAACCGCATTCGCGTCGATGGGTCGAGCGCATCCAACCGGACCGTACGCTGAGACCCGTCGGGTGCCACAACCTCCAATTGCCCGTCTCGCCGAATGTCCTCGACGATCCACCGATCACCAACCTGGTCATATCGACCGACAGCCTGCGCGCGGGTGATGGACGCAGTGCGACTGCCCTCCTGGGTATAGAAGTCAACCTGCTGCGCGACGCGGCGCCGCATCCAGAATGCCCGCCCACTACCGCCTTTCGCACACGAGGACGCAACGCGTGAACGCACAAGCCCCTCCGACGCAGGGGTCGGCACCTCGATGGTCAAGATGCTGGACCACTCGCCGATACGTAACCCCGTCCCGAACAACCCCTCAACGAACGCGACGTCGCGATCCTCGGTCCGTCCCCGCCACTCCTGGCGCGGCACGCCTTCGGATGTGAAGCCCCGCAATCCGAGATTGCGCCACAATCTAAACGCCTGCGGAGTAAGCCATTTGACGTCAGCTCTACGCATCCCGGCGGGGGTGCTTTCCAAAACGGCGGGTCTGCCTGCCGGCCACGACGCGGCCAGCGCAGCCGCTCGAACGGGGTTGTCGACACCGTGTTGCTGGGCGGCCCACAGATAGAAACTGCGGATCGCCGCGCGGTCGACGCAGAAACTGTTGGCGCTCACATGGTGAGGGTTCGCCTGCGCTGATAGGCGCCACTCCTTGAACGCCGCCAGTTCCGATCGCGAGGCTCGATCCCATCGGACGTCGATGGCGTGCAGAAAGTCGAGCCAAACCTTCAACGACAACGCGTAGCGGCGCACGGTAGTGGGCGCCCGCTGCCGCACCAGCGGATCGCGCCAGAAGGCGTTGACCAACGCATCCGCCCGACCCCACGGATCAAGAAAGAAGGGAGTGCCATCCCGCGCACCGTTGCGCTTCGCCCACGACTCGACATCACCCAGCCCCGGAACCACGTCGTCGACTGGAGCAAACGGCTGCCGGAAATCGTAGAAATGAAGAGTCCACCCACCCGCTAAATCTCCAGCCATCGCCATTCCTCTCAGTTCACAAGCATCGCCTTCATGATCGGCGACCCGACATCCAGAACACCCTCGACACGCCCTGTCGGGCAGTGAACGGGTGACTGGATGCGGCCGGGACAATCGACCACGGTCGAGGTCGCCGCCAGATCCTCGATGGCGGTGTTGAGCGCAGCGGTGTCCACCAGCAGTGAATAGGTG
>Ga0209066_10003530_pt1 | contig 17751 bp, 12 predicted proteins | sample All_14_2_FD_187198 | JGI IMG/M metagenome (GOLD analysis project Ga0209066, IMG submission 187198) | Freshwater microbial communities in response to fracking from Pennsylvania, USA - Allegheny Zone_MetaG_DW_15 (SPAdes) (version 2) ... | reverse complement strand
AGAAATTAATGGAAGGTTTCGGAATGAATACCACAAGGGACTTATCAATTTGATCTATACTGTCAAATTGTTAAGTTATGAGTTTCATAAATCCCTTAAAGCACGCGGCCTTGCCGAACAGCAGTATAACGTTTTAAGAATACTTCGTGGTTTTCGTTCCCAGGCACCTCTTTCTATTGGTTTTATAAAACAGCGAATGCTTGACAAAGATTCGGATGTAAGCCGAATTGTTGACAGACTTTTTGAAAAAGGATTGATTAGCCGGAAGGAAAATCCGGACGACAGGCGGCAAAAATCTGTCGAAATTACAACAAATGGCATGGAATTATTGGATAAGATGCTCAGTTGTGAACAGAAAGCAGATACGTTATTAAAAAATTTATCTATAGACGAAGTTAAACAATTGAACTACTTGCTAGATAAAATAAGAGAGAATAAAGAATAATGCACATGGTGGTAACACGCTGTCGTAAAACACTAATCGGTATAAAATAATGATTATCGAAGACATGTATGAAGACTAAATTCTTTATAAAAAGGAAAAGCCAATTAACCAATATCGGATTACTTCGATATTGTCTTGTTGTGACGTCTAAATTCAATAAACAAGGTTACAAGACGATAAGTCACTTTTTGTGCCTGGTACTTGGCATTCTTCTTTTTACCCCTGTTTCGGCTGAACCCAATGAATTAACCACAAAGTACAGCATGCACCTATTAGGTGCAAATATTGGTGAGTTTTCTGTCAGGCAAACAGGCGAGAGTGGAAATGTAAGTGTTGAAGCGATAACGGATGTGAATGTAAATCTACTTATTTCCTATCGTGTAAAGTATATTCAGCATACCGTTTATAATCAAGGTGTTTTGCAAAGTTCCCTCGTTGAAACATATAAAAACGGGAAGCTAAATTCGACTACCTTCCTCAAACTTCAAAATAACTCTTACCAGCTTGTTGCTGATGGCGATACCACAATCATTAACGATTACATAACATACAGCGGGAGCCTGATTTATTTCAACGAACCAACAGAAATAAAAAAAATATACAAGGAGAGAAGTGCTGAAATGCAGCAAATAAACCCTGTAAGTGAGCATATCTATGTTATAAAAGATGAAAACGAAAAGGAGCTTAACAGGTATTTCTACGAAGGTGGAATATTACAGTACGCCCAAATGAAACATGCGATAGGTACCATAGAACTAAAAAGAATCACAACAAACGAACTTAATGATTGAATTTTCGGAGATACAAAACATCTATTTCATATTACCGATACTGGGATTTATTATCGGTTTGTTCGGAACTATGGTTGGTGGTGGTGGTGGTTTTTTCTTTCTGCCAATTCTTACCCTACTGTTAAAAGTTCCGGCCCAAACAGCGGTTATTACTTCGCTGGCAGCTACTTTGCCCATTTGTATTGTTGGTTCATTGGGGCATTATAGTAAAAATAATATTGATTTTAAGGTAGCTGTACTTTTTATGGTAACCGGAATTATTGGGGCTTTTATTGGCGCAGAAATAACCAACAGGATTAGCGACCTGGCACTAAAAACGGCTTTTGGAGTTTATTCAATTTTGATTGCGCTTAACATGGTTTTTAGTGCCGGAAGAAAGAATGTTGAAAGAGAAGGAGAAAAGACAAGAATATCACCAAGAAGTTTAAAAACATTTAAAGGTTCGTTTTTTGGAATGGCAGCAGGTTTAATAACCGGAACATTTGGGACCAGTGGCACAGCGCCGGTTCTTGCAGGATTGTTTTCAATGAAAATACCATTCAGGATGGTTATTGGCACATCGCTTCTTGTGGTACTAGTGAATACATTTTTTGCTGTAGGCGCTCATTTTATTGTGGGGAAAATAGATCTTACACTAGTTATTTTTCTTACAGCAGGCTCAACAATAGGTGCAATACTTGGTCCGCGCCTGCTTGTCAAAATTCAAATCGACAAATCGGAAAACAAAGCAAAATATGCCTATGCGATTATAATGGTCGCCATCGGTATATTAATGATTTTAGGAAGAAATTAGTTTTATGGAACGTTTGATTTACAGTATTATACTGGCCTATTTTATTTTGGGTGGAATTGGTTTTTACCTGATTAACAGGAATAAAGCTCCCGAAATTGCACGTAAGAGTTACACGAAATTTGGTGTTTACTTTATTATCATCAACGTCCTGTTTTTTAGTATTGTTATCGATGGTCTGGCATTCAGGTATCTTTCTGTACTGATTATCGTGACAGGTCTCTGCGAACTGGCAAAACTTTTCAGGACAGGAGGCTTTAAACAAAGCACGGTTTTTGGTTCCTCCCTGCTGGTGTATGCAATATTAGCAATAGGTTTTTACCTTTTTAGTGGCTTTGAAAAGGAATTAGTCCTGTTTTCATTTCTGATAGTCTCCATATTCGACAGTTTTAGCCAGATAAGCGGACAACTTTTCGGAAAAACCAAAATAATGCCGAATATTAGCCCAAATAAAACATTGGGTGGCTTAATTGGAGGAACTTTAATTTCATTGATAAGTGCGTTATTATTAAAAAGTCTTTTTAGAGGAACAATTCCTCAATTATTCCTATTTACCATAGGAACAGTGGTTTTTGCATTCGCCGGCGATGTTTTGGCATCGCTTTATAAAAGAAAATTCAAGGTAAAAGATTACAGCAATCTGATTCCCGGGCACGGCGGCTTTCTCGACAGGTTCGACAGTCTTATTGCAGGAGGTGCCTGGGCAGCATTTGCTGTTCATATTTTAGAAATTTAACAGAGATATTGTTATGGGGAATATTATTGTATTGTCATTTGTTTATTTGATTGGGATTGGTTTGTTGTTGATTTTTAATGAGCTGGTTTATCGCAGACTTAACCCGACAGGAGAAATAACGCGCAAGTTTGCTCACTTCTCTTCTGTTCTGGCTACGGTGCCATTTCCATATATTTTCCCTTCACACTGGTATATTCTGGTGCTGGCATTTTTGTTTGCTTTGGTATTGTTTATTACACGGAAGGGGAAATTGCTAAAGTCGATTCACGGCATTGAAAGAAAATCGATGGGTAGCTATTTATTACCCATAGCAATTTATCTTACATTTCTTTTTTCCGATTTACTGGATAATAAATTCCTCTACATACTTCCCATGCTTATTCTGGCTGTAAGCGACCCGATGGCAGCCATTCTCGGAATCAATATAAAAGCTTACAATGGAAGAATTAAAGTATTTGGGAAAAAATTAAATAAAACATGGCTGGGGTCGGGGGCATTTCTGGTTTCAAGTTTTGTAATCAGCATTATAGCGCTTTATTTTCATCGCGGGGTATTCGATTTTGAAACATTCTGGCTGGCAATGCTGGTTGCTTTGGTAACCATGTTTGCTGAAATGATAAGCTGGCGCGGATCCGATAATCTCAGTATTCCCTTAAGTGCGCTACTTGTTTTGCTTTTGATCCTTTAATACAAATAGAAAGAAAAAAACAGAATATTAAATTGAAATATGAGAACAGTAATTATTAACGGGGCAAACGGATATGTTGCTTCAAACTTCATCAACAATTTATTAAAACAGCATTACGCGGTTATTGCTCTGGTTCGTGCAAATAAACAAGATCCGGAAGAAAGAATGAACGAAGTACTCGCGCATATTAATGATGGAAAGGAAATAAATGCTTCCAATCTTGAGGTTTACAACTATTCCTTAAACGACAAGAATTTTTCGATGGATGAAAATGTTCTAAAAAGCATTTTTAGTGGTAATGTCGATTATTTTCATTTTGCCGCCAGTTTAAAATACGATGAAAAATCAATTAACGAAATATTTTCTGCAAACATTGAAGGAGTTGAAAATTCAATTAAGGTTTTTTCGAAATATGCCATGAAAGACTCCCGCTTTTTTTACATCGGAACGGCCTATTCGTGTGGCAGGTTCAGCGGCCTGTTCGAGGAAAAATTTTATGGCAATAAAGATTTTTCTGAATTCAGAAATTACTATGAGCAATCGAAACGATTTGCGGAGAATATTGTCAGGGAAAATATTCGAAACAACGGACTGAATGGGCACATAATCAGGTTGTCACAGGTGGTAGGAAACAAGAAAACCGGCGTGACCAAAACCGATTACGGGATTTTCGATTTTGCCAAAAGGATTTACAACCTGGCCAACCGGTATCCCAATGAAATAGTGCGGGTACATGTTGATCCGGATGCTACACAAAATTTAATTCCGATCGATACTGTTACAGGGCATTTAACCAGAGTAGTGGAAGAGAAAGAGATTCCTGAGATAATGAATTTTGTGTCAAAAAACCCGGTTCAGAATAGTTTTATTATCGATACCCTGAACCAGTTGGTGCCAATTCAAATTATCCCGGTAAAAACTCTGGAACGAAAAGATATGAACCCCATTGAAAGAATGATTTCTGCAGGAATGTCGTTTACTGAAAGTTACGCTTCAATCGACGTGTTATTTGATACGCGGCAAAAAGACAGGTTTCTGAAAAATACGGAAACAGGTCCCGATTATAAATCTATTGCTAAAATGATGGAGTATTTTATCGAAACCCTTTCGGAAAAGAAAAAGAAACGGGAACACGAAGTTACCTGATAATGCAGGTTTGAAACTACATTATAAATAATCATGTAATTAAACATAAAAACAATGAAACAGATAATAGTAAAAGGCGAAAATATCGTTAACGTTCCCAATTTTATTAGTTTATACCGTCTTCTTGTATTTCCGGTTATTCTTTATATGGCACTTACCGGACATGAGAACTGGTTTGTAATTCTTTTGTGCATAAGTTTGGTCAGCGATGCTATTGATGGAAGTATTGCACGCTACTTTAAACTTCAAACTAATTTTGGGGCTGCACTCGATAACCTGGCGGATATTTGTACTTACGCTATGGCTATTCTGGGTTTATTCATTTTTAAATGGACTGAAATTGAACAGCATTCCTGGGTTTTATTCTTGTTTCTCGGAATATTTGTTCTTAGTTATATTGTCTCTTTTGCCCGGTTTGGAAAAATTCCTGGCCTACACCTTTATTCTGCAGTTTCTGCCGGGTATGCCCAAAGTATATTCTTTTTTGTGTTGTTTGTTTTTGGCTTTTATCCCTGGATGTACTATCTGGTTGTTTCCTGGGGAATAATTGCTTACACCGAAAAAATAATTATCCTGTTTAAACTCGACGACATTAAAATCGGGGTAAAAGGATTATACTGGTTAATAAAAAAGGAGAAGGAGCAAGCACACTAACGATGTTATATAAAATTAGTTTGGTCATTATCATGGTCATCACAAATCTTGGCGTTTTCGCACTGGAAATTACAGGATATGTAAAAGACAGGAAAAGCCAGGAACCAATACCTTTCTCGAATATTTGGGTTAAAGGCTCAACGAAGGGGACAATGTCTGACACAAATGGTCAGTTTATAATAAAGCTATCGCAGAATGATACGCTTTGCTTGTCTTCAGTCGGTTATCAAAAGTGGGAAATTCCTGCAAAAAAAATAACAGAGAGTCCGCTTATCGTTTTTATGGACGAAGAAGTACAGGAACTGGGTGAAGTGACTGTAAAACCCGAGGTTTCGCGTGCCAAAGTTTTGTTGAAACAAATTCAGGAAAGAAAAAAGGAAAACCGTGAAAACATACAAAAAGTTAGCGACTATAAAATGTTTGAGCGGACAACTGTTTATGTGGCAATCGATTCTGCTTCACGGGCAAACAGGATTATTAATAATTTAAATGAAGTTACAATGAAGCTGGATGGGCAGAGCCTTCGTTTCTCGCCTATTTATCTGGCTGAACTGGGAAAGAAAAATTCATTTGGAAAAGACAGCATAGTTTACAACCGGAAAGACGGAATCTTCCCCAAACTGAACCAGACTATTGAAAGCCTGATTCTTTTGAACGTAGTTATTGATATGGATTTCTATAAAGACCAGATTAATATCCTTGGCAGGGGAATAACATCGCCGTTAAGTAATTCTGCACAACTGCATTATGATTTTTATTTAAATGACAGTACATATATTGACGATACAAAATATTTCAGTTTTTCATTTACGCCAAAAAACAAATACAACCCCCTCTTTACCGGGCGTTTTACTGTTGAAGACAGCACATTTGCACTGACCAGTATTTTTGCTTACGTACAGGAAAAAGCCAATATAAATTTTGTTAACGGGTTCAAATCAAATGTAAATTATTCCAAAACTTACGATGATAAATGGTTTTATGACAATCAGGAAATTAGTTTAAACCTGGCGCTTTCACTAAACAAGGATACTGTTTCGAAATATGGTTCGCAGCGAATCGACGAAATTTCGAGTGGTAATTGGTTGGTAACAAAAACAACACAATATTCCACATCAAAGCGATTAAATGAAATCAGGCCTGGTAACTGGAAAAACCAGCCCGAGTTTGCATCTTCCAACCATTTGGATGAAGGTACCTACATGCGGGTGGAGAAGTTAAAGGAGAACCCGGTAGTACAGGGAATTGATGCCATTGGAGGAATGGTTTTAACCAGTTACATTGATGCAGGGAAAATAGAAATTGGGCCGGTGTTCGATATTTACAGCACCAATGCCATCGAGGGGCAGAGGTTTTCCATTCCGCTCCGAACCGGAGAAAAAATGTTCGAACGTTTTACCGTTGGAGGATTTTTAGGTTACGGAACAAAAAGTAAAGAGTTGAAATACGGGCTGAACTTTGCCTGGCAGCTTTTGCCAACCGACAAATTTATTATACGGGGAAACTATTCTGATGATTATAACCTTGTATCGCAGGATAAATACCTCCGGTTTATTAAAAAAAATCCCAATACAAGGGGAAACGGAAACTTTATTGCAGCCATTACAAGCAAGGTGGAAAATCCCTATCTGAAGGAAGAAAAAAAATTTAATATGATATTTGAATACAATGCCCGTGAAGACATTAGTTTTGAAGTTTCACCTTATTTTCTGCATAGTATAGAAACTCCGGATGTGCATTTTACGCGCAATAATGTGAATTATCACACATATAATAATTACGGGATTTTATTTAATACAAGGCTGGCATTCGGCCAGTATTACGACCAATATTACTTTGCTCGTGTTTATTATATTGATGAAACCCCGATAGTAAATCTGAGTATGGATATTGGCCAGACAAAATTACCAGGCAGTAATTCAGATAATTTTGGATTGTATGCCCAATTTCATGGCTCAGTCTCAGGGAAAGTAAACATGGGACTTACTTTTATGCGCTACATGGTAAACAGCGGCTACCTTTTTGGCGATGCGCCTTATGATTTACTGGATATGCCGGTAGGTTCCATGTCGTACGGATATGCAAAATACAGCTACAACCTGTTGCACCATGCGTCATTTGCACATAATCTATATACCAATGTTCATCTCGATTTCAATGGTGGAGGTATCATTCTAAACCGTATTCCTTTTATACGAAAACTGAAATTACGTGAAATGGTATCGTTAAAAACACATTACGGGAAACTTACCGGAAGTTATAAACCGGTTTTCGATTTACCAGGATATTATACCACAGAAATGAGTAAACCCTATGCAGAAATTGGATTCGGACTGACCAATATTCTCAAAGTACTGCGTGTGGAATATGTTCGCCAGTTGGGGGGCACTTATCTCAACAGCGGCTTTACGGATAAAAACGGAATATTTTTCAGGGCTGAAATGAGTTTTTAAATTCGATGTGAGAATAATATGATAAAAAGATTTAAAAATTGGAGTTGTTTGGGAAACATATTAGGAGTTAGGAACTCATATGTCAGGACTGTTATACACGAAATGGTGTCAAAAACAAAAGATGGAACATTTGAAAATATGGAGAATTTAAACACATGGTAAAATATTATCGGAAACCAGAAAGACAAATACCAGAGAATAAATAACCTTATGAGTTGTTACCAAAAATAATCTTGCTAGATAATCGATTTAACTAATAATTAAAACATGGTTGAATATGTTACCAAACTACGCAAAGAAACTGATGAATTAGTTGACCGTATCGAATCATCAGATTTCAATGTCCTGAAAAAATCATTGGAAGCTTCTCGTGTGCTCGCAGGGGCATTTGATCAGTTGAAGGCTTTTATCCTTTCATACCAGTTTAAAAGTGAAACGGAAGAGATCACTTTTTTTAAAGAAATAAAGCCAAAGTTGTGTTATCGTCTGATTTATTACAGAAAGCTTTACAATATCGAGATGAACCGGCCTGCAGGAGTCGACAAACAAAAGGAGTATCTCTACGAAGAATTGAATGAGATAAACAAATATAATTTTAAACGGCTGGACTTTATCCGGTATTACCGTTCCGGCGCTGCGCACCTGGATTCTTTGTATTTCCTGCGTAGGAAGACAGACACAGAACAATATCTTGAAACCTTCTACTACGAACTCGACCCAAATTTCTCCACCAACTACGATTTCAAGGTGGCGAAGATATTGTCCAATGACATGCTTTTGGCGTATCTGACACATGAGATGGAACTGTTGGATAACAATGGGATAACTTCTCTCCCTTCAGGATTTCCTTTAATCAAACTAACCTGGAGAGGGACCAAAACTGAACTAATGGAACAACTCTACTGCTGGGACAGCGCCAGTACCTTTGGAAACGTGCCGCTCACGCAACTATCTGACTATATTCAAAATGTTTTTAACATCCAGCTCGACAAAAACCTGTCACGCGCATTCAGCTACATGAAAATTCGTAATGTCCCTACTCCTTTTTTAGACAAACTGAAAGATGCACTGCTCAGACGTATGGGCAGAAGGAAATGAATAATTAATACCGAGTATCTATTCATTTTTTCATGGCTGTTTCTCCCCAAAGCAGTCCTGTAAACCATTGAATAATAAGCTGTCGGGAATTATTTCAAAAAAAGTAGCACCGACTTCCTTATCAGCCATGTGGATGGCTCCTAACTTTGCAGTAATTCAATGAGTTACAGCAATGTTTATAGACAAGGAATATTTCGAGAGTTGGATGCAGCGTATCCTGTCAAAGCTTGATGAGGTTGCTGACAAGCTGGAGGGTTCCGGGGAGGAAGTCCCTTTATTTGATGGAGAAAAATTGTTGGACAACTACGATGTATGCAAAATGCTCAATGTCAGCAAACGAACATTGCAACGTTACCGTTCTTCAGGCGAACTCCCCTTTCAAATGATCTATCACAAGACTTTTTATAAGGAATCAGATGTCATGAAATTCATTGAAACCCATTTCAGCTGTTTCCACACACGGCGTAACCGAAAAGATAAAAAATGAGTTATTTGTTTTTGCTTTACCCGCTTCGTTGTTAAACGGTGCGGGTTGGGAAGTTAAAAGAAAAGTGCCGGTATAAGTTATAGAATACCGGCTCTTTTCGTTGTATACTATACTTTCAAACTTTTAGAAACAATGGGATTATCCGGTTTTGCAGAATGACCAATACCGGCAATAATAATTCTTCCGCCTGATGCTTCAGCAATTTCCTGTAAGCGTTCCGGTATTTTAGGTGACTTTTCCGGGTTATTCTTTTCGGGTGGAGGTAGCTTGCTTACAGTTTCATTAACCGGAGCAGATGTTTCCCCTTCCATTTCATCGGTTGATTTCAGCGACTGCTGAATTTTCCTTTCCAGCGTTGCCATTTCCGACTTTAATTCAGCCAATTCCGGTTCCTTTCGCCAGGTACTTTCCACCACTTCTTTGAGCACAGGAATATCATTTGACAGTTTTTCGTTATCCGCTTTATAACGTTCTAACAGTCGTGGCATATTTTCCACCAATGCATGCAGAAAGTTTTGAGAGGCCAGCTTTGGGTCAACGGCCATCTGTCCGTTGTTGTATTGATAAAATATTTCTCCGTCGCCAAGGACAGAGAAGCGGTTTTGTATGAAATCAAGTCCGTCTTTATTGGTGGTTTCACTTTTCACGTAAAGCGTGAAACCATACAGATTTCCAATCGGTTCATGTGCGTCATGTGTTTTGGCTGTACTGGCAATTTCATTCAGCTTTTTACCAATTATTTTGAAATCGCTGCCGGTAACGGCATCCAACTGTATCGGGTTACGGTATGAACCGTCTTCGTTGGTCTGAACGCGGGATTTGAAGTTCTCCATATCTTTGGAGATACGCTCAATAAGCCCTTTATTCCTTTCAACTGTTTGTGTAATATTCTCCAGCTTGTACCGGCTGGATGACTTTCCCCGGACAAATGCCTGGCGTTCGCTTTCCAGTGCGGCTATTTTCTTTTCCAGCCTTGCTTTTTCCAACAGTTCTGTATTGCCCGATAAAATGGCCACATATTCTGAAAAGTTCATACCGCTTTTTTCGTCCATTGCCCCTTCATCAATGGTACGGCAGCCCAGGTTGTTGTTTTTTAGCTGTCGGATAAATAGCTGTTTGTTATGCAGCAGGCCAAACTTATACGCATCCAACGATTTTTCAACAGCATAAAGAATAACATCCACTTCATTTCCGGCAACTTTTTTAGCTATCTCGTTGCCTTTTCGTATCGCCCTGCCATCCCTCTGTTCCAAATCCGACGGACGCCACGGGCAGTCCAGGTGATGAACAGCTACGGCACGTTTCTGGGCGTTTACACCTGTTCCGAGCATTTCGGTCGAGCCAAACATTACCCGGATTCTCCCGTTGTTCATATCGGCTATCATCATTTTCCGGGCTTTCTCTGTTTTTGCCTCCTGGATAAAACGTATTTCGTGTGCCGGGATGCCGTGGTCTTCCACCAGTTTGCGCTTAATTTCGCTGTAGGCATTCCACTGCCCCGGTTTATAGGTCCCCAAATCACTGAACACAAATTGCGTCCCCTTCTGTCCGTTGTACCTTCGGTAATACCCGCTAATCATCTGGGCACAGTGGCTCGCCTTGTTGTCGATGTGGTCATCAAAGCGGGAATCGACCATACGCATATCCAGCGACATTTTGCGGGCATAATCAGTTGCAATCAGCATCTTTGCCTTTTCTTCCCGGTCATTCAGGGGAGCGCGGAACAACAACGTTGCATCACCGGTTTTTGCAAACTGTACCAGGCGGTTGATAAAATCAACCTGGTCAGGTGTCGGCGGAATATTGTGCAGGATTTCATTTTTCTTAGGACGGTCGATTCCAATATCAGCAGCCGTCCTGTAGTCAGTAATCTCGGCGTAAAACTGGGCCAATTCCGGCACCTTAATAAAATACCGGAAACGCTCTTTCTGAACTATTTCATTGGTTACTGAAAACTCATAATCAATGCTTTTCTTTGCAAAAATAGCTGCCCATGCATCGAATGTTTTAATGTTTTGTCGTTCCAGTTCCTTTGGACGCAGGTACTTGAATAACAGGTACAATTCCGTTAAGGAATTGGAGATGGTGGTTCCTGAAAGGAAAGTTGCCCCCAAATCCCTGCCGGTGCGTTCCTGTATGGTGCGAAGCGCAAAAAGCATATTCAATGCCCGCTGACTGCCTTCGGGATTGCCCAGACCGGCTACCCGGTCGTGCCGGGTGTTAAAGGTCAGGTTCTTGAACTTGTGCGATTCATCCACATACAAATGGTCTATCCCCATTAGCCGGAAGTCAACAGCATCGTCCTTCCGGTTTTCAATGTTGAAAGTAATTTGTTTTAACCTGGCTTCCAGGTTCAGTTTACGTTTCACACAGCCTTTCAGCATGGCACGTGAAACTTCTTTACCCTGTCCTTTTAGGACTTCAAGGTTTTCCTCCACACTGTTGAGTTCTGCCTGTAAAATATCGCGCTGTACTTCCGGCGACTGGGGAATCATCCCAAACTGTTCATGTGTCAGGATTACAGCGTCCCAGTTGTTGTTTTTTATCTCATTGAAAATCCGTTGCCGGTTTTTGGGTGTAAAATCCTCCTTGCCCGGATACAGGACACGGGCATTGGGATAGGCTGTGCAGAAAGTTTTGGCAATCTCGTGGATATTGGCTTTCAACCCTGTAATCATCGGTTTGTTGACCAGCCCGAGACGTTTCTTTTCATAGGCACCGCAACACATGATGAGCGTTTTCCCGCCACCGACTTCGTGGTCGCAAATACCGCCACCGTTGATTTTGTCCATCCAGATAGCATCTTTCTGGCTTCGGTAAAGGTTGTCGATGCCCAGCCCTTTCAGGTCAAGTCCCGGAAAATTTTGGTGCGAACCGTCATAAGCCGGGCGGACAAAACAGTTAAAAGTGCGGTTATACAAACCGGCCAGCCGGTCTTTGAACTCCGGCGATTGTTCCCGGAGCCAATCTGAGAAACCGTTGCGCATTTCATCGATACGGGTATTGGCAAGCTGGATGGCTTCCCCGTCGCGGACCTTTACTTCTTCACCGTCCACTAGGATTGTTTTGGTGATGTCCGGCGAAGTATTTTGTAAACCATGCTTCATCAGTGCCAGCCCGTCGAAAGTGCGGCTTTGCGATTTTACGGCATACTGGTCGGTAATCTTTACATTCGAATAACCGGATTGAACACTGAACTCATCAGGGCTGGAGGCATAGTGAATGTTAACTTCGGTGTCAAAAAGGTGTGAAGCATATTTGTTATAAATGCCTGTCGGAATCCAGCGTTCACCAAAATTAAAATCAAGGTCGTCGAAGGCAATGGGTTTGGGTGTGGCTTCCCGTAGGGCGTGTAACGATTCTTCCGCCTCACGGTGTCCGGGATTATGTTCCAGGAAACGTTCTGCTTCTTCTGCTTTGGAAATGACATTGCCCGATATAAATTTATCTGCCACCTCGTATCCGCCGGTCATTGGATTGAAATATACCGTCCCTTTCAATTCTTCCTTTAGGTCATCTATCGTATTACCGGTAAGGGAGGCCATATAGCCCAGGTTTACCCCGGCATATTTATTAAGCGAAGCTGCCAGCGCTTCATGTGGTGTATCAACCGAGGTAAGTTCGTTTGGATTGAACGCCACCGGACGGTTGAAAATATCGGCTTTTACTGCTTTTCCGTCAATATAGCGTTCCAGCGATAAAATTTCCGTTCCCCATACATCCATCTTAATCAGGTCGAGGTTTTTCTTGTCGTTGAGTAACCCGAACCGAAAGGAAAAATTATCGTACAGGTGGTTCAGCATTTCACGAAGGGCGGGATTGGCTTCCAGCCGTTTAGCTTCGTTGCGGTACAGGTGGTGATAAGTATCGCGTATTTCAATATATAGAGATGCTTTCTGCTTTTGAGTGCTGTTTATATCCAGCGGGTGGAACATAGGCTGTAAGCCTTCAATATCCCTTAAATAACCGATACGGTTGGACTGGTCGGATACCAGTGAACCTTCTCTGTAGTGAGGTAATAACCCTGTTTTGAATGGCACAGGCTTCATTGCTTCCTCACGTTCGCGCTGTTCTAGTTCCCTCGTTAAGTTTTGCGGCTGTCCTACTTTTTCCGTACCGTTTAACGGATGTACATTCCTGTTTTTGAGGGATTCTTTTTCCAATTGCTTTCTTTTTTGGATTCCTTCGTAATGCAACCGTTCCCGCCATTCCATAAAAGGAATTTCCTGTTGCTCTTGTTTTTGGGGCATTTGCATTCTTCTCCGGTTGGGGCGTCCCTGCTGGCTGCGTTCTTCTTTGGAAAGTCCAAATAATTCGTACAAACTGATTAACGGTTCCTGCGTAATAGTCTGCCGGGGTTTCGCCTCCGTAGCAGGTTCTTTCTGAATGGCCGAATCATCCATATCGAAAAGCGTACCCTGCCCTGAATATATTCGTTGTTGCTTTTGCGGTTCGGGTTTATTTTCTATCGTAGGTTTTACCGCTCCGGTTTGATTATCGTTGGGGAACCAATTATCCTCGATAGCTTGCCAAAATGGATCGAGGTCATTTGAATCTAATTTAAGCGCCGGTTTGATTTCTACGGTGGCCGCTGCCTGTTGTTCCGGTGTGTCCTGTGCATGGGATTGATAACGCTGCAAGTCCAAATGCCGGGAGAAATCTTCTTTCAGCATTTGCCTCAGGTCTTTGGCCATTCCTTCTATGCCGCCTTTATGGGTGAACACCATTGCCGGTTTGCCGTATGGGTCGGTATCGACTTTGGCATCGGTATGGACCACCCTGTCAAAGGTTTTAAAGCAATTGTTGACCGTTATACCATTGGATAAGGTGCGTGATTCAATAAATGCCTGTTTTTCTGGCTTCGAAACAGACTGGTCTTGTTGTTCCCGTTTTTGCAGTACAATGAGGTCGCTGCCAACCTCGGTTCCTGCATGTTCGGTAAACAGGTTGTTTGGGAGTCGGATAACTGAAACTGGATCGCAAGGGGACATCAGGTATTCCCGTACCGGACGGTTTGCCGGGGCGTTCAATACTCCCTGCGAGGTAATGAAAGCCACCAGTCCTCCCGGACGTACCATATCCACCGATTTCAGGAAAAAGTAATTGTGGATAGAGCGTGAGGCTAGCTTTCTTGCCGGGTCGTTGCCGGAAAAGAAAGCCGGGTCGAACACTGCCACATCCCCGAAAGGGATATTGCTTGCCACTACATCGTAATAACCGGCATATTTTTTTTCAATATTTTCAAAACCCTCTACTCTTATTTTATCTTCCGAATGAAGGTGTTTGAGTATCATTCCGGTAATAGGGTCTTTCTCAAAACAGGTTACTTCTGCATCAGGGGAAAGCTGTTTAAAAGCTTGGGCAAATACTCCTGTTCCTGCGCTCGGGTCAAGCAAGCGGGATGGTTTGATTCCGCTATCACTGAGTGCTTCTGCCAGCGCATTTACTACTTCCGATGGAGTATAAAATGCTGTCAGTATGGAGTTTTTTAGACCCTCGAAATAGCGTTTGTATTCTTTCTCATCGCGGGTATTTTCGCTTAAAACCTTGTGCAGTTCATTTATCAGGGGATTGGCTGAACCGTTGGCCGGAAGAGGGTCGAGTATTTCTTTAATGGCACCAAACCCGGAATACCGAGCTAATATTTCCTTTTCCCCAACTGTTGACAGCCTGTTTTTCTGTTCAAGGGTAAATGCCGTTTTTATCGCATCTATATTTGCCCGCAGGTGTAACTTTTTATTGTAAGCCATCTTCGAGCAGTATTTCGACGGTCCCCGTCAGTTCAGTAAATAATTCATCGTATTTCGGCGAACTGGCAAAATCATCTGAACGGGTGTATTTGTCCAGTACTTCATTGCAAAGTGGTAAGATTTGAAAGGCAATCTCTTTTGCCTTGTCTTCGGGGATTTCATCTGAAAACTCGTTCCAAAGGATATGAACGAGGGTGTTGTAAGGGGAAAAGTGCAGGCCCCGGAAAAGTTCCGCTGATGCCAGTTCTTCCGCCTCAATATGTGTCTGCCCGTCTTTTATTGCATTGCTGTACATTTCTGCTGCGGCATTGGCGCGTTCCTCAATGAAAGCCGTGTCTCCGGCACGGTCTGGATGGTTTTCCCTGAGGTAAGAAAGAAGTGAAAGCCCGTAATAGGAAAATTCCTGTCCGGTTTTATTTTTTGCATTTTTCATGATAACGGATATTTAGTGGTTGAAAAAGGGAAGGCTATGCCAAGCAAAAACGCCCCGGGTTCCCACCCGGAGCGCACCACTAAAATATCCGTCACCAACAATCAATAAACAAACAAAGAAATGTTATGCGTATCGAAGAAAGCAGCGGTATATTCAGTGGTAAATATAACCATTCCTGATTGAACTTGTCTTCTGTTATTTCATACGGAACTGTTTAAAACAGAACTCAGATTTTGAGACCACTTTTCTTTGCAGCAGGCCTGCGTGCTTCTTGCTTAAACTGGTTTTCCGTAGGCTTTTGCTGTTCCTGTTTTAATGGCTCTTTTACATTCTTGGTCGCTTCATTGGTTTTGCCATCGTTGTTTACAGCTACCTGCGTTTTGCTCTCTTCCGCAGGTTTGACTTCTGCGTCCTGCTTTTTGGCTTTGTCGGGGTTCCACCTGAAAAAATCGAATTTCATTTTCTCCGGATTCGGTTTTACCCATGCGTTGAATGGTTCCCCTTTGTCGTCTTTCAGCATCCCCCGGATATAGGTGGCCTGGCCTGCTTTTAGGTATTCCTGTTGTTTTTCAGTCAGTTCAACGCCAAGCAATTTTTTAGGGATAAACAGTTGTTTTGTTTTCTCTGTCTCTCCTTCAGGAGCGTTCTCTTTCTGTTGACTTCGGATTTCCTTGTTCTCTATTGAGTAGCGGTTACGATCGAGCCCTTCATAGGTGAAATCAAACTTTTTGTCCGAAGCGTTAATTTGGATATACCCGTCAAAGAACCGGCCTGTGCGGGAAACCATTTTTTCAACCAACACTTTTTCGCCTGCGCCAAGCCTTTGCTGTTGGCCTTCAGAAAGGTCTGCTCCTTTAATTTTATTGGGAATGGAAATATTTTCAACCGGCAAGGCTTCGAGTTTGTTGGTAAGCCGGTCGAGCGAAACGAAAGCCGGTATTTTCTGTCCGGGCGAAGGTTCTAGTTCAACCACCCTTCCTGCGTTCAATGATTGCCGCAGATTCTCCTTATCCTGTTCATTCAGAAGGACACCGTGAAACGGGGCATCCAGGTTGGGCTTTTCCTGCCAGTAATGAGGAATGATTTTTAGTGAACCATCGGTCTGTTCTTCCAGCGACACACGCCCTTTGGTAGGAACGCGGATACCTGGTTCCAGTTCAGGGTTTAGAGGAATCATTTGAGGTGATTTGTGCCCGTAGGACATGGCTTTGAGGTGGGGTTCCAAATCGGCAGCAGCGATTCCGTATTTTTGGAGTTCCTGCCGGTCTATTTTATTGACATCCATCGGCTGGAATGTACTTTGTGCGGTTTCGTCTCCGCCACCTTGCGTTTTCTGCGGATTCCGTTGCTGTACCTTTTCAAGGTACTCCGCCGGATTTACACGGTGCAGTTCCAGTTCGTGGGGGTCGAGGTCGGTTTTAACAAGCTTATCCAGCATTTTTTCTGTCATCAGGAAGAATCCCGTGTGGGTGGGTTGCTGCGCCTGTTCCACCATCTTTTTGAAGAACGCCTCCAGCATGGCCTCGTTCGTGTTCACCGCAAAAAGGCTGTTTTGGTTTTTAGCTGTCGGTTCTGCTGTTTGGATGTTGCCTTTTTCATCCATACCTGTGACGGCTTTTACTTTGCCGTCCTTAACGTCTTTGACGAGTAATACTTTTTTGTCGTCGTTACTGATTTTTTCGTCCATCTTACGAATGTTTTAGTTTTTGCACCACTATTGATGCATGGACGAATTTATGCGTAACTACATGACAAATAAAGGGATGTTCAGATGGTGGCAGCTTGAGGAACTGTGGTGGTGGTTTGTGGCGTTATTGAGAATCTGATAAAAGAGAAAAAATGATTCCAACCGCCATTATTGTGAGAATACGTCACATATATTCATTTCATTATATATAAAACCAATTGATATTTTTTGAGGCTGGCATGGTTGGACCGAAATCGCCATTTGTAGCCAGCCCGCAAATTTCCTATTATATTTAGTGTATTTGGAAAACCTATTTTGTCAATTTTTCTATGAATAGCTTGTTACGCAATATAGCCCTATCCAATAATGTTGTGTATTTTATAACTTCTGTGTATAATGAACCATCGGAACGATTTTCGCCTGGTATTGTTTTAGATGGTCTGAATAAATAATCAAATTGGTAAGATGCCTTGAAATCACCATCAAAAGATTTAACTTCCCTTGCAGTTATTCCCTCTCCAATTAAATATCCGTAAAAAGTATCTATCTGCAAACCCTCTTCGCTGAAATTTCTTATTAATGATGCGTATCTA
>Ga0209066_10003529_pt1 | contig 17756 bp, 17 predicted proteins | sample All_14_2_FD_187198 | JGI IMG/M metagenome (GOLD analysis project Ga0209066, IMG submission 187198) | Freshwater microbial communities in response to fracking from Pennsylvania, USA - Allegheny Zone_MetaG_DW_15 (SPAdes) (version 2) ... | reverse complement strand
CGGGGCGGTCAGGGGTTCAGTGGCGGGCGCCGGCTCGACGGTGCGCTGGGGCCACAGGGTCTTCAGGATCGACAAGGGCGACCTCGCTTCGGCCGGGGGCGGCCTCTATGATGCAACACTGCAATGTTCCACGGACGTATGGCGCCCTCTTGAACCTTGCGATAGACGAGGGAGTCTGTGTGATCAGGGATGTTGGCGCAGCGTGTGACGCATTTTCGCCTCATCCCGGAGACACGACGGTGTTTGGTCCGGTTGCGGGGAAGTTCGCCCATGGTTCGTAAAACTCTGATCGCCAGCGCGGCGGCGGCTCCGCTGCTGTTCTTCGCGGGCTCGGCCCTGGCCGAAACCACCATCAGCAACACCCGCACCACGGGGGTCGCCACCGCCACGGTGAACAACGGCGCGGCCGATGACATCAAGGTCGTCTCTCCCGGCAAGTTCGAGCTGACGACCGGCGGTCCGGCGATCACCCAGAACAGCAATAACAACGTCAACAACGCCGGCGGCATCACCACCAAGGCGGTCGACAACGCCGTGGGCATTCTGGTCGACACCGGGGCCGGCGGCATCACCGGCAATCTGACCAACTCCGGCGCCATCTCCCACAGCGACGACTATACGCCCAAGGACGACAACAAGGACGGCAACGAAGACGGCGACTTTGCCAAAGGCACCGGCAAGTATGGCATCCGCGTCACCGGCGCCGGCGCGTTGAACGGCTCGATTCTGAATTCCGGCTCGATCACCATCGAAGGCAATGATTCTTTCGGCATCAGCGTCGAGAGCGACGTTACCGGAACAATCCGCAGCGTCGGGGCGATCTCGGTCATCGGTGACAACGCCACCGGCGTGAAGATCACCGGCGATGTCGGCGGCGGCGCCCTCCAGACCCGGGCGGTGTATCTGTCCAGTTCGATCAACGTTCGGGGCAAGGACGCGGTCGGCGTCGATATCTCGGGCGACATCGATGGCGCCTTCGTCCTGCAGGGCGCGGTCGGCGCCAGCGGATACCGTTATTCCAGCCGCCCGTTCCAGCTAGAAGACCGCGAGAACCTCGACGACAATGACGTTTTCCAGGGCGGTCCGGCCCTCCGGATCACCTCCAACGTCGCCGGCGGCGTGCTGCTGGGCCTGCCCTACAACGCTGCCACCTACGACCAGGACGGCGACGGCAAGGCCGACGACGTCGATACCGATGATGACAACGACGGCATCCTCGATGATGTCGACACCGATGACGACAACGACACCATCCTCGACACCGATGACAACGACAAGGACAATGACAGCATTCCGGACGTCAACGAGGGCGCCGGCTCGCTTCAGGTCTACGGCTCCGCGCCGGCGATGCTCATCGGGTCGACGACCCAGGATCTGACCATCGGCAACCTCGGCGCGGCCGCCGACGGCGCCGCCTTCGGGGTCTACATCCAGGGAGCGGTGAACTCGGACGGACTTCTTGACGACGTCTCCTCCACCGGCATCCAGATCGGCGGCTCGCTGGCCAACGGCGATCCGACAGGGTTCGGCGTCGATCTGAACGGCGGTCTTTGGATTGACGGCACAGCGACAGCCCGGGCCTACAACGCCGACGCCAAGGCCATCTTCCTGCGTGATGGCGTGACGGGCGACCGCATCGTCCTCGACGGCGCGGTGGTCTCGATCGCCTCCACGACCTCGGCGCCCACAGGTGTCGGCGCGGGCAAGGAAAAAGAGATTGAGACGGTTGCGCTGGATATCGAAAGCGGCGCCCAGTTCAACAACATCACTATCGGCGGCCTGGTCTCCGCGGCGGGGATCGGCGAAAGCGTCAACGCCATCGGGATCCGTGACAGCTCCGGCACCGTCAGCTCCATCACCATCACCGGCTCGCTGACCGCCAGCATCACCCCGACCGACGACGCCGACGACACCGACGACGCGGACAACGATCCGAGCAACGAGGCGGTCAAGGGCCAGGCCATCGCCATGGACCTGAGCGCCAACACTTCCGGCGTCGCGGTGACCGTCGACGGCATCGTCAGCACCGAAACCGACATCTCCGACGCCGACGAGGACGGGGTCCCCGACAACAAGGAGCCGCTGGTTCTGGGGGCGGTGCTGTTCGGGTCGGGCGCTGATACCCTGGATCTGAAGAACGGCCGCCTGATCGGCGACATGGCCTTTGGCGACGGCGCCGACACCCTGAACATCACCGGCGGGGCCACGGCCTCCGGGGCCCTGACCGACAGCGACGGGCTGCTCGACGTCAACATCTCCAAGGGCCGCCTGACGGTCGGCAACGCCGAAACCATCAACACCACCAGCCTCAATGTCGGCACGGACGGCGAACTCTACGTCACCGCCACGCCGAGCGCGAACGGCGGCGCCGGCGCCAACACCAGCTTCAATGTCTCCGGGAACGCCAACATCGCCTCGGGCGCGACCATCGGCCTGGCTCTGGACGGCCTGATCGACGGGCCGGAGAGCTATCTGATCGTCAAGGCCGGAACCCTGACCGTCGGGGCCGACCTCGATCTGACGCCGCTGGAAAACGTCTCCTACTTCTACAAGACCACCCTGACCACCGACGTTCCCGCCGGCGAACTGCGGCTGAACGTCGAGCGTCAGTCGGCGACCGAGATGGGTCTGTCGGTCAATCAGGGCGCGGCTCTGGACGCCGTCTATCAGGCGCTCCTCGACAGCGATGACGAGGGTCTGGTCGACTCCTTCCTGGGCGTCAGCAACAAGAAGGACTTCCTGAACCTCTACGAACAACTCCTGCCCGACCAGGGCGAGGGCCTGTTCGCCTCGCTGGACACCACCAGCCAGGCGTTGTTCCGCCTCACCGCCACCCGGCCGGACATGACCCAGCGCTATGGGCCTGACAGCTTCTGGGTTCAGGAAATCAACGTCGGCGTCCTGCGGGAATCCGGCGCCACCATCGGCTCCGAAACCAAGGCCTTCGGCTTCATCGGCGGCTACGAGAGCATGGACGACAAGGGCGGCGCGCTTGGCGCAACCCTCGCCTACATGAACTCCGAGGAAAAGGACGACGTCGCCCAGATCGGCGAACAGACCAACGTCTCCCTGCTTGAGGCGGGCGTCTACTGGCGCCAGTCGACCGGCTCCTGGCTGTTCGCGGCCCGCGGCTCCGCCGGCTACGGCTGGTTCGAGGGCGAGCGCCGGTTCATCGACCCGACCACGGCGACCTATCGCTCGGCCAGCGCCACCTGGGGCGGTTTCACCGCCTCGGCCAACGTCATGGCCGGCTATGAGGCTCGCTTCGGCCGCTTCTATGTCCGTCCGACCGCCAGCCTCGACTACTACTATCTGTCGGAAGGCGACCGCGACGAGAACGGCGACAGCAACGCTTTCAGCCTGAACGTCGACGGCCGCACCAGCAGCCGGCTCTCCGCCGCCGTGGAAATGGCCTTCGGGGCCACCTTCGGCCGCGAGAACTGGTGGCGTCCGGAACTTCGCGTCGGTTACCGCCAGCACCTGGCCGGTGAAATCGGCGACACCACCGCGCGCTTCGGCTCGGGTAACAGCTTCACCCTGACGCCGACGGAGGCCGGAGACGGCTCGGTCATCGTTGGTCTGTCGCTGAAGGCCGGAACGCCGATGAGCTATGTTGCGGTGGAAGGCGACTTCGAAACCTCCGATGGCGAAGACCGCTACAACCTGCGCCTCGCCGGTCGGATGATGTTCTGATCCGCCGGCCGGAACGGCCCGCCTCGCGCGGGCGTTCCGGCTGCCGGGGCGCAACCGCTCCCGGCCTGAGGCGCGGTGATGAAAGACATCTGGATCAATGCGGTCGGCGTCGGGGCGGCGTTGTGCTCCATGACCAGCTTCACGCCGCAGATCTTCAAGATCTGGCGTGAGCGGGACGCCTCGAACGTCTCGCTGCGGATGTTCATCCTGACGGTGACCGGCTTCACCCTGTGGACCACCTACGGCGCCCTGTCGGGCAGTTGGCCGATCGTGCTGTCCAACGTCGTCTGCCTCGCCCTGTCGGCGGTCATTCTCGCCCTCAAGATCCGGTTTCGCTGATCCCGCGAGGGCGTCGGCCATAGGCCCGGATCGGGTGCAGATCATAAACGGTTAACCACGCCCCCTAACCTCGCTGAAATCGAACGCGGTTACGGTTAGGGCCATGGACCTCTCAGCCACCTTCGACAGCCCGCGCGTTCGCATCCTCGGCGGGGACGTCGATCCCCTGACGCCGGACGGCATGCTGGCCGCGACCGAAGCTTTCGTCGCCGGCGGCGGTACGGCGGTGATCGCCAATCACAACGCCCACAGCCTGGCCCTGCTGCGCCAGTCAGCGGCCATGCGGGCCTTCTTTGACGACGCCGATCTGGTCCAGATCGATTCCCTGCCGATGATCCTCTGGGGCCGGCTTATGGGCCAGCCGGTCGGCCGCGAGCATCGTTCGACCTACCTCGACTGGAGCGAGGCCTTCTGGGCCCGCGCCGCGCGCTGCGGCTGGCGGGTGTTCCATGTCGGCGGTGAACCCGGCGTCGGCGCAAAAGCCCGCCAGGCCATCCTTGAGCGGCATCCCGGCGTCGTCCTGGAAGAACACCACGGCTACTTCAAGGTCGAGGGCCTGGAGAACCACGCCGTTCTGCGGAAGATCGCCGAGTTCGGCCCCGACATCATCCTGGTCGGCATGGGCATGCCCCGGCAGGAAGCCTGGATCGCCGCCAACCGCTATCGCATCGGCCGGGGCGTCTTCTTCCCCGTCGGCGCCGCCTTTGACTATGAGGCCGGCGTCCAGCCGCCCGCGCCGCGCTGGATGGGAAAGGTCGGGCTGGAATGGCTGTTCCGCCTGGTCTCCCAGCCCGGACGACTGGCCCATCGCTATCTGGTCGAGCCCTGGTCCCTGACTCCGGCGATGCTGGCCGACCTGCGGGCCTCGACCGCCCGGCGCTGACCCCGCTACCATGGCCGGATGACGACCCCTCAGGACGCCATCCGCGCAAGACGGCGGATGACCAACCGCTTTATCGCCGCCCATCAGGCCCAGCGCCTGCGCCCCTTCATGACCGCCGATGCGCGGTTGACCGGCGGGGAGGGCGGCATGCTGATGGGCGCAGACGCCATCATCGCCGCCTTCGAGGGCCAGTTCAGCGACCCTGACTTCGTGACCTATGAGCGGACCTCCGGCGAGATCACCCTCGATCATGACGGTCTGCGGGCGGCGGAACACGGAACCTGGATCGGCCGCTGGCGCGACCAGATCCTCGGCGGCGACTATCTGGCCGTCTGGCGCAAGGTGGTCGGCCAGTGGGTCATCGAGCAGGAGCTCTATGTGACCCTGACCCGCACCGACGCCTAGATCGTCGCGGCCAGAGCCTTGGCCGGGCGCGGTCCCCAGGGGGTCATGGCGACAAAGGCGGCGGTCATCAGCCCCATCACCACCATGCCAAGCGCGACCAGGGCGAACAGGGCCCATGAGGGCGCGTCATTGCGGATCAGCAGCCAGCCGCCGACGGCGATCACCACCAGCCGCGCTGTCCCGGCCAGCAGGGGTCCCATGATCCGCCCGGCGCCCTGGGAGGCGAAATAGAGGGCCAGGCTCAGGCCGAAGAAGACGAAGGCCGGTCCCGCGAAGTGAAGGTAGAGGGCCGCCGCCGCCCGCACGCCCGGATCGCTGGTGAAGATGCTGACCCAAAGGTCGGGAAACAGGCTGAGCAGAATGCCGATCGCCCCAAGGCCCGCCGCCCCCATGGCCCCGGCCGTCCAGGCCACCCGCCGGGCGCGGGCGACGTAACCGGCCCCGATGGCCAGACCGACCATCGGCAGGGAGGCGACGCCGACCGAGAAGGCGATCGGCACCAGCAGAAACTCCAGGCGCGAGCCGATGCCGTAACCGGCCAGGGTCTCGACCCCGAAGCGGGCGGCGATGGCGGTGATCACCAGAATGGTGCCGACCGTCTGGATCGGCGACAGCAGGGCGGGCCCGCCGACTTTGAGAATATCGGCGAAGTGCTCGCGGCGCAGGGAAGGTCCCTTGAGATGCAGACGCACCCTCGCTCCGGGCGAGCGCAGCATCATGAACATCAGTCCCGCGCCCAGCACCGCGGCGATAGCCTGCCCCAGACCCACCCCCACGATGCCCAGACGCGGCGCCGGGCCCAGGCCAAAGCACAGGGTCCCGCCCAGCACCACCTGCAGGGCCGCGGTCGACAGCATGGCGATGGCCGGCCCGCCCATATTGCCCGAACCCCTCAGGACCGAGGCGAAGATGTTCGACAGCCAGATGAAGCTGGCGGCGGTGAAGACGATGCCGGCGTAGGCGACCGCCTGCCCGAGAGTCTCGCCCTCGCCGCCGAGCAGGCGAAACAGGCCCTGGCCAAAGCCTGCCAGGAGAAGCGTAAAGCCCAGCCCCATGCCAAGGCCGATCACGGCGGCGTGGCGGGCCAGGGCTTCGGCCCGAAGGTCATCGCCGGCGCCCAGCGCCCGGCTGACCGCCGAGGAGACGCCGCCGCCCATGGCCCCGGCGCTCATCATCCCCATCAACATGATCATCGGCAGGACCAGGGCGGCCGCGGCCAGCGAATGGGCGCCCAGCCGGCCGATATAGGCGGTCTCGGCGATGGAGACGGCGGTGGTGGCGCTCATGCCCAGGAGATTGGGGGCGGCCAGCTTGACCAGGGTTGCGGCGACCGGCGAGGTCAGCAGCGGATGGCGCGGGGCGGCGGGCGCGGCATTGAGCACCGGCTCGACCTGCGGCGCATCGGCGGCGGCGCCGTGCAGGGCGGGGGTGTCTTGAGCGTCCATCCTCAAAACCTAGACCGTTTTCTTTCGCTATGCATAGCGGGAAGATTGCCGTCAGCCCTGGACAGCGGTGTTTCGCCAGCCGCGACCGACCTGCCGCACCGCCGCAAGGGCCTCCAGCCGCCGCCCGATCAGCTCGGCCCGGGTCTGGCTGATTCCGCTCGCCTCGATGAAGATCGACAGGCCGTCCTGACCGTGATCGAGGCGAATGCCGGCGATGACCGCCTCCTGCACGGCAAAAGGCCCCAGCACCCGCATCAGGATGTCGGTCTCCGGCGCCGTCTCGACGACAAAGGTGTGCAGCCGGCCGCAGACCGGTTTGGCGGGGTCATCCATGGGGGCCGCTCCCCGCCGGGTAGGTCCGCCGCAGAAGGATCCGTCCCGCCTCGTCAAACGCCGCCAGCGCCAGGGCCTGCGGCTCCAGCCCGGCCGCGCCCCCCGCCCACATCAGCTCGCAGACCGGCGCGGGGCGCTCGCCCGGCGGCCAGGCGCGGGTCAGCCCGTCCTCGAGGGCGAAGAGGTCTTCCAGCCGACCTGCGGCGGGCAGGACGGCCTCGATCCGGGAGGTCAGCGGCGCCAACGCCGTCCAGGTCAGCGCCTGGGCAAAGCGGCGGGCCGCGAGGCAGGGCGGGAAATCGGGGTCCTGAAGTCTGGGTCTGGTCATCGGTCTGGTCCTTGAGAGAGAAAAAGGGGACCGACGGCGCGCAATAAAAAACCCCGCTGCCTGGAAGGGAGCGGGGTTGCGATCTTGCGATCCGTCGGCGTGCTGTCTGGCCTAAGTGGCGCGCGCCTGTCCCGTCCCTGGCATGGGGGATTTGGTAATCGGCATCATAATGGTCATGGCGCGCGCGGAGATCGCCGCGGACGAGGCCGTCCGGGCGGTCAGGGAGCGAGCGAGGGTCAGACCAGAGGCCATGTTCATCCAGGAACGCCGCAGCGGCGACAGCAGCGCCAGATAGGCCAAGCGATGGCGGCGGGCAAGAGCTTCGTCGTCTCGTCCGCCGGGCCCTCTAACGCGCGCAGACCTTGAAGTCGTCGCCGGCCCAGCAGGCGCGGTCGGTCGGGACGCGCCTGGCGTATCCCCAGCGCGCCATGTCATCCGGCGTCAGGCCGGTGACCTGGGCGGCGTCGCCGTCGACGCCGACGCTGATCTTCGTGACCGCGTCCCCGCCGGTCCAGAAGGGGCGGCCGCCGGGCAGGGAGACGGTGAAATGGCCCCCTTTCTCCGCGCTGAACAGGCAGGGGCCTTCGTAGGACCGGCCCTCGGTGCGGGCGCCCTGGTCATCGTATCCGGCGTGGGAAATCTCGCACCGGGCGGTCTTGCCGGCTTCGGCGTCCGGCCTGTCCGCGACAACGACCGGGTCCGGCGCGACGGCCTGTTCCGCCGCCGGGGCGGGGGCGGGGGCCGGAGCTTCGCCGGCGGGGTTGTCGCTTGCCTGCGAACAACCGGCCAGCAGAACGGCCAGGCCGATGGCCTTGATCACCTTGCTCATGGTCGTCCTGTCTCCCTGGAATGGCCCGATCGGCATTGCGACTCTATAGCGAATGGCAGCCGGGTTGGTGACAGCATCGTGCCGAACAGGCTGATCATGACCGGGTGCTTGGCCCGTGATCAGGGTCCGGGGGCGTCCAGCGCCCGGACCAGGGTCAGCTGATGGTCCGGGGTCTTGGCCAGAACGATATCGGCCAGGTCCCGCGCCTTGATGATGTGATCCCTCAGGTTGGGCAGATTGATTCCGGTCCAGACCGACCGGGCGAACAGGATGGCCTCGGCCTCGGTCATGGTCCGGAACTGGACGTAGAAGGAGGCCGGATCGGTTTCCGCCGCCCGCCAGAAGCGCAGGAACCGCTCGAGGAACCAGGCTTCAAGCAGGTCCTCGGCCGCATCCAGATAGATCAGCAGATCCAGACGCCGGGCCGTTTGCGCCGGCGGCGCAAAGCCCAGCCCCTCCAGCAGCAGGATGTCCGGTGGATCGATCCGCCGGTCGCGGGCCGGATCGGCGTCATAGGTCATGTGTGAATAGCCGGGAAAGGTCGCCGGACCGGTGCGGATGTCGGTCAGGGCCTGCTCCATCCGGGCGACGTCATAGGATTCCGGGAACCCCTTGCGCAGGGACAGGCCCATCTCCGCCAGCCGGGCGTTGGGCAGGATGAAACCGTCCGTCGACAGGCTCTCGACCCGGTAACGGCCCGACAGATGGCCGACCAGGGCCTCGCCAAGCGTCGTCTTGCCGACCGCCACCGATCCGGTCATCCCGATGATCAGCAGCTGGCCGTCGCGCTTGCGGGCCGCCAGCCGGCCGGCCAGTTGCGCCAGGTCCAAATGCGGGGGCGGGGCGGAGGCGGTCACGCCCCCATCCTGCCTGATCGGCGCATCGCCGCAAGCGGCAAGCGGTCCGGCTCGAGCGCCGATCGCTGGAAAGCGCTAGGGGACCCGATTGTCCGGACGTGATCTTGGCAGGGACTGACCCAGAAGGGCCGCTTCGGTGCGGTTTCGCGCGCCCAAGGCCCGGAGGACGGCGCGCACGTGAACCTTGACTGTCGGCAGGGCGATGCCCAGCCGTTCGCCGATCTCCAGATTGGTCTGGCCGCGCATCAGCCCGTCCAGCACGTCAATCTGGCGCGGCGACAGAGAGGGCGGGAGATCCAACGCTTTCGGCTCGATTGGCAGGTCCTCGCTGGTCGGAAAATAGCGTCCCCCGGCCAGAACCACCGCAATCGCCGCCGAGACGAGTTCCCGGCTGGAAGACCGGGTCACATAGCCGCTCGCCCCGGCGAGGACGCAGGCCCGTAGCGCCTCCAAGTCGTGGCGCGCATCAAGCACAAGGATCGGCGCCTGCGTCAGTCTGGCCAGCATCGCGACGCCGACCTCGCGCTCAAGCCCCGGCGTCCCAAGCTCGACGATAATGAGGTCGTGCCGAATTTCGGCGAGCCTTGTTGTCACCGCGCCGAGATCGCAAGTCACCTCGATCGTAGCGTCGGGCGTTCGTTCCAGCAGCGTCTCCGAGAGTTGGCCGATACAGAACGCCATATCATCGAGGATGAGGACTTGCAGACCCACAGTGAATTTCCCCGGAACCGAGGGCTCACGCATCGGGAGCCCGGGGGGGCTTCTATTGCGCTGTGACCGGACACGCAATACCCATAAGTAAAACATGGACATATAGTCCTTATGGATTATGGGTATCGATCCAAAAGAATAAGACTTCAACATTAATCTGATAGAGAATGTGTACTAAAGTATATAAGAGATCATATTCTTCACGTTATTAAATAATTTACCAATTTTTTACATGGTAATAGCAACGGTCGCTTTTCAGTATTTGAGTTTCAATCTTGAGGTTTGGCGTTGGAATGACGTGAATGGCTTGTTCAGGTCCCTTGGCACGGCTTCGACATACCGCGTCCAGCACGGGAAAGTTTCAATGACCTTCGACAAAGCGCTCACGGAGCGTCTGACCTTCATGCAGTTTGGGTCGTCGTCCCAGGCGGACATCCGGGGTGTGAAGGAGATTGTCCGGGCGCGGTTGCCGGAAATTCTCGACAGCTTCTACGGTCAGGTCCGCTCAACGCCGCAGACGCGTGTTTTCTTTGCTGACGAGACCTTGATCGGTTCGGCCAAAAGCCGGCAGTTGAGTCACTGGAACACCATTTCAGAAGGCGTGTTTGACGCCGCCTACCTTGGGGCCGTCACGCGAATTGGCGAGACACATGCGCGCATCGGCCTGGAGCCGCGATGGTATATCGGCGGTTACGCCCTGGTTCTGAGTGGCCTGGTCGACGCCATTCTTGAAGAGCGGCTGCCGCAAAACTGGAAGAAACAGCGTGCCCTTTCCGCGCGTCTGGCCGCCGAGCTGGCCGGCCTGATCAAGGCGACACTGCTCGACATGGACCTGGCGATCTCCGTCTATCTGGAAGCAGCGGAGCGCGATCGCGTTTCCGCCGAACTCAGGGTTCTTGCGGAAGAGCGTCAGCGGGTTCAGCTGGCTCTGGGCGAGGCCCTCTCCGCTCTCAGCGAAGGCGATCTGACGCGCCGCGTTGCGGACGATATCCCGGCAGAGTACGCCGGTTTGCGCGACGCCTACAACAAAGCGGCTTCGACCCTTGGCGAGGCTCTCGCCGCTGTGACCGCCTCGACCGGCGAACTCGCGCGCGGCTCGGATGAGATCGCCCGGGCCTCCGACGACCTTTCCAGGCGCACCGAGCAGCAGGCTGCAAGCCTTGAGGAAACGGCGGCCGCTCTGGACCAGATCACCCAAACGGTCAGGCGCACCGCCGAGGGCGCGAAACAGGCCTCCGAGGCCGCGACCAACGCGCGATCGGAGGCGCAGAAGTCCGGCGATGTTATGCGCGAGGCCGTTGACGCCATGGGCGAGATCGAAAACTCGTCCTCGCAGATCAGCCAGATTATCGGCGTGATCGACGAGATCGCCTTCCAGACCAACCTTCTGGCGCTCAACGCCGGGGTTGAAGCGGCCCGGGCGGGGGATGCCGGACGCGGCTTCGCGGTCGTCGCCCAGGAAGTGCGGGCCCTTGCCCAGCGCTCGGCCGAGGCGGCCAAGGAAATCAAGGCCCTCATCGGCGCCTCGAGCGCCCAGGTCAATCGCGGCGCAAAGCTTGTCGGCGACACTGGAAAGGCGCTGTCGACCATTGTCGAGGCGATCGCAAACATCGACGGCCTGGTCAGTGAAATCGCCGTTTCGACCCACCAGCAGGCGACCGGTATGGGCGAGATCAACACAGCCGTGAACCAGATGGACCAGATAACGCAACAGAATGCGGCGATGGTCGAGCAGGCTACGGCCGCCGCTGCGAGCCTCCGAAGCGAGGCTGCGGGCCTCGCCAGTCTGGTTTCAAGGTTTGAAGTCGGCGACGGGGGACAGGCCGCGTCAGGCTTGCGACCGGCGCCGCCCGCCCCGGCTTGCGCGCCGACTGGACGCGAGAGCCCCGTTCACGCGGCCCGCGCAAGGCTGGTCTCTTTCGGCCGCTCAGGCGCAGCCGTCGCGCTCAAACCCGCCGGCGACTGGGAAGAGTTCTGATGGCCGTTCACCTGATTAGCGTGCTCGCGTGGGATGGCGACCAGCCGAAGATCATCTCCCGGATGATGGAGGACGTGGATTTCCCCGTCGATCCAGAGACCGCCCGCGACTTCCGGGCGCCGCAGCTCGCTATCCCGGCGCGACCCTCATCGTTTTGCGTGATTGCCGAAATCAATATGCCGGTCGCCGGCGCGCCAGGGCCCGTCCTGGCCGTCCAGGACCAGACCGCGCGGGCGGCGTAGATGAGCAGCGCCGCCCCGGTCCAGTCTCTGGATATCCTCGTGCATAGAGACCGCGCCCAGCGTTTGTCCGGAACGGGAAGCTGGGAATGGGATATTGTTGGCGGCGGCCTTGTCTGGTCCGATCAGGTCTTCGCCATCTTCGGGTTCGATCCCGTCAACTTCGCGCCAAGCTATTCGGCCTTCTTCGACTGTATCCATCCCGATGACCGGAACGCCGTTGCTGAAGCCGTCGAGCGGGCATTGGGGGGCGAGCCCTTTCATATCGAGCACCGGGTGGTTTGGCCGGATGGCGAGGTGCGCTGGGTCATCGAGCAGGGCGAGGTGGTGCGGGATGACGTTGGCCGGCCAGTGCGCATGCTGGGCGCGATTCAGGACATCACGGAACTGCGGGGACTGCGGGCGGCCTCCCGCCGCAGTCGGGACATGCTGACCGGGATGATGGCCATCTCGCCGGAGGCCATCGTTGTCGCCGACGCCGAAGGGCGAATCGAGTTTTTCAGCCTAGGGGCCGAGGTCTTGTTCGGCTACAGCCAGCAAGAGATCGTCGGACAGCCGGTCGAGCTCCTGTTGCCGCAGGCGGCCCGGGCTGCTCACAGGGGCCATGTGCAACGGTTCGCCCGCGGCGAGCTATCCAGTCTGCGCATGCATGACCGCTCCGAAATCTCCGGCCTGCGCCGCAATGGGGAGGCGTTCCCTGCCGAGGCCTCTCTGGCTCGTCTGGAGACCGAGAACGGTCCCTTCTTCGCCGCCATAATCCGCGACTTGTCAGACCGCAGGGCCAACGAGCAGCGCCTGCTTGAAGCCTGGGAGGCGGCCGAGCGCGCCAGCAGGACCAAGTCAGTGTTCCTGGCAAATATGAGCCACGAGATTCGCACCCCGCTCAACGGCGTGCTCGGCGTCGCCCAGGCCCTTGCTCGGACGCCCTTGACCGCCGCCCAGCGCGAGATGGTGCACTTGATTGATGTTTCCGGGCGTGCGCTGGAAAGTCTGCTGGGCGACATCCTCGACCTGGCCAAGGTCGACGCGGGCCGCCTGACGGTCAGTTGCGAGCCCTTTGACCTGCGGGCTCTGGCGCACGATGTTCACGCCCTCTTCCGGGCCAGCGCGCGCGAAAAGGGGGTTGAGCTGCGCATGGTCCTCGCCGCCGGGAGTTGCAGCTGGTTCAGGGGGGACGCGCTCCGCATCCGCCAGGTGCTATCCAACCTGCTCAGCAACGCGGTGAAATTCACGCACCAGGGCGAAATATCGCTGTCGATAGGCGTTGACGACGGCGAGGACGGGCCGATTGCGCGCTTTACGGTACGTGACACCGGCATCGGCTTCGACCCTGCCCAGGCCGAGCGCCTGTTCGAGCGGTTTGAGCAGGCTGACAGCTCCACCACCCGCAGCTTCGGCGGCACCGGCCTGGGTCTGGCTATCTCCCGCTCGCTGGTCGAACTGATGGGGGGTGTGATCTGGGCGACCGGCGAGGCCGGGCAGGGGGCGACCTTCAGTTTCGAGCTGCCGCTCGCTTGCGTGGAAGCGCCGGCCGGATCGGACGGCGCCTCTGACCCCGACGCGGCGGCGCAGACCAGGGCCGAGCGTCGGGTGACGGTGCTGCTCGCCGAGGACCATGCCATCAACCGCCGGGTGGTCGAACTGATGCTGGACCCCGACCTGGTCGACCTGGAGTCGGTGGAGAACGGCGAGCAGGCGGTCGCCCGCACCGCGGCGCGCAACTATGACCTGATCCTGATGGACATGCAGATGCCGGTCATGGACGGCCTGACCGCCACCCGCGCCATCCGCGCCGCGGAGATCGCAGCCGGCCGACCCCGCGCCCGAATCGTTACTCTGACCGCCAACGCCCTGCCCGAGCACCGCCGCGCGTCTGATGAGGCCGGCGCGGACGGCTTTCTGACCAAACCAGTCGATGTGCGCGCGCTGCTGGAAGCGGTGTTCGCCGAAGGCCAGGCCGGACCGTGATGGGCGCCCGGACGGCACGGGTTTGACCGGGCTATCCTGATGCCCGAGCAATGGGCAGACGTCTTGCGTGACGCCTTCTGCAATCCAGGAGACGCCGCCAAGAAGGCATTCGAACGCCGGCAACGTCTTTGCCTTTCAAGATGCCAGGCAAGCTTTCGATGTCAGGAAAGAAGAAAATGGCGCGCCCGGAACGATTCGAACGTCCGACCCTCAGATTCGTAGTCTGACGATATCGCTACTATCAAATCTTATCCGCCCATCATGGTTCCAGAAAACGTCCCATATTGCGGCGGATTTGCTCTCGACAACTCTCTGATGCTCTCGTGAAATTGCTTACTGGCTGCTTACTGAGATTAGACCTATAGCCTCACAGGTTGAAGCGCAGAGGGTTGGCCATGCCTGGCTTGAGGTTGACGAAGATATCGGTTGAGCAAGCTCCGGCGGGAGTCCGAGACCAGATTCTGTGGGATGACACCCTGAAGGGCTTCGGCCTGAAGGTTACGCCTACCGGCAAGCGGATATTCCTTGTCCAGTATCGCCCGAAGGGTGCGGGCGCTCGCACCAGATCGGTACGGCGCTATACGATCGGCAACTACGGTGCGCCGTGGACGGTGGAGAAGGCACGGGTTGCTGCAACCCAGATTCTCGCAAAGGTTCGGCTGGGTGAGGATCCCTTTCTGTCCGACAAGCAGGCGCGTGATCGCGAAGATGCGGAACGGGCGGCTCAGTTGAAGGAGGTCGAGGCCGCCAGATCGGCAAGCGACCGCAACCGACGGGAAGCCTTCGGCAAGCTCGTCGCAGAATTCATTGAGCGATACGCCAAGCTGAAGAACCGTTCCGTCAGTGAAACCAAACGCATCCTGAACAGTGACGACGTGGCCGAATGGTTCGAGACCCCCGTTTCGAAAATAACCCGGGGCATGGTGAGGGAAGTCGTCGACGCCGCATCCGACCGGAGTAGAGGCGGAGCCAGGCTCCTGTTTGTCCATTTGCGGAAGTTCTTCAACTGGTGTGTGGAGTCGACCTACTTGGATGTGTCCCCATGCCAGGGGATGAAGGCGCCGCCCAAGTTCGCGGCAAGGGATCGCTGGCTGGCTGATGATGAATTGAGATTGGTCTGGACGGCTTGCAGCCGTCTCGGCGAACCATTCGGGCCGCTATTCAAGGTGCTCATCTTAACCGCTCAACGACGGGAAGAGGTGGCCAGCATGATGGGGCCTGAGGTCGATCTCTCCCGAGCGGAATGGGTTATCCCAGCGGACCGCGCGAAGAATGGGAAAGCGCATGCCATCGATCTCTCGCCAATGGCTCTCAAGATTTTGGCCGACAGGATGGTCGGTGGCGGTTTCCTGTTCTCGACAACAGGCAAGACGGCTGTGTCTGGCTATTCTGGCGCCAAACGTCGGCTTGATGCCCTGGTCGAAACGATCCGGGTTGAGGAAGCTCTGGAGAAGGGCTTGCCGCCGCCGACAATCAAGATGCCGGGGTGGCGAGTGCATGATCTGCGTCGGACAGCCGCGACGGGAATGGCACGCCTCGGCCATCCACCGTTTGTCGTCGAAGCCGTTCTCAATCACATTAGTGGAGTGAGAGGCGGTTTGGTTGCCGTGTATCAACACTATGATCATCGCCCGGAACGCAAGGCCGCCCTCCTAGATTGGGCGAGCCACGTGTCGGCGCTGGTAAGGGGCGATCCCTCCTGACATGAACGCCACAGTCAGCCGCTGCGCGCTAGCTTGACGATCCGAGCTGCAATCTCAACGACCTCGGTGGCTTTGGCGTGATCCAGGCCGGACAAGCCTTCGGCAAGTGAGTTGAGCAATTGCTGACGCGCCACCGGCTGCCGTGTCGCCGCCCCATCATCGAACATGTCCTGCAATCCAACACCAAGCACCTCCGCGATGCGCGCCGCGGTCTCAATCCGGGTTGAGCTGACGCCTCGCTCGATGCTGCTCACGGTCTCGAGCGAGCGGTCGATCGCCTCAGCGAGTTGCTGCTGCGTCAAGCCAGCTTGGCCCCGCAGCACCCGCACTCGAAGGCCAAACCGGCGTTTTAACTCTGAACCAGACATGACCCGGAGTTAGCGGGCGTATCGCATCGCTACGGAACGAACTTAAAGCACGGTTTTCGGATTACTCGCGGCAAAACACGAGGTAAAACTACCAACACGGCCTGCGCCCATACGGACTTTCACTGGGGGTTACCATTGTGCTTGGAACAACTTATCGACATGGAGCCAAGGCCTGTGCCACCGGCCGTCACCTGGGGCGTCAGTTTGTCGTCATAGCCGCTGCAGCCGTGATCGGCGCTTGCTCCCCCACCGGCGGGGGCGGATCCGCGGATGCCGCAACAGCAGTCAGTGCTTCTGGGATCGAGCAGTTGAACGGGCTTTGGATCGACGGCTCCGGCCAGAAGACCTTTTTCTACTTCACTGGAAGCAGAGGGTACGTGCTCGGCCAGAAGGTGATGGGTATAGCGAACGTGACCGCTTCTGGCGGGGCTAGCCATACACTCGACGTGCTCCTTCCCGTCGTGGATCAGCACACCGAGGTCATCCTGCGAAGGAATTCTGATGACTCACTGACAATGCTAGCCGCCGGCGGTCGTGAGGATTTAGAGTTCGTTCGGCCGCTGAATGCTGGCGAACTTGCGGAGTTGAAACAGAATCTAGCTGGCGCGGACCCTCTTCGTGACATGAGGCCGCCTGCCCCCTCGGCCGGTAGTGTTGGGCTGGACAGCAGCGACTTTAGCGACAAGACCGGGCTCGACGTCATGTCAGACGACCGATTGGTCAAGGCGATGAGCTTGAAGCGATTTGGCTCGGACGGTTTCGATACAATCAAATGCATAATGGGCAACTCCATCGACCCCGTCGAGATAGTCGGCGGGCGCTATGTCGTGGGAAAATCGTCAGCGCCGCCCGTCTGCGGCGAAGGCCTTGAGTGGGGCGTGTTTGCTTATGACATCCAGACAAAGCAGGCCGTCATGGCTTACGGGAAGTACGACTCCACGACCGAGACAGCGCTGCCAGAGATCGTCGGGGGGGACGCGGCAATGATCTCCTGGCTAAAATCCACGTTCCCGGAGCTTTTCGAGATATAGCACGAGACCCGCCTAGCCGTTTGCTGTCAGTGCCGCTCCCTCCGCCAGCCAGGCGCTGACACGCTGAATCATATGCGATTATTTGGTTCCACCCGATAGCGCCGCAACACAGTCTCGACTCTCGGATGGCTGCGGTCCCGGTGGCGTCGTCGCTGAGATCGGCAAGCAGGCCGCTCGTTTGGTCAAGCAGCACCTGCATCCGCGCCGGAACCTCGCTCGGCACGACAAACTCGACCTCTGCCTCCGGTCCAAGTTCGCTCGGGGCCGACATTCTCCGGCTTTCCAGGGCAGTCGCCGGTGTGCCGCGATAGGTGCCGGCATACTCTAGGTGCGTCGGCGGGGCGAAGCTCAGGAAAAGGTCCCTATGCAGGCTACGCGGATCGGCGACGATCCTCAGCCGCAATGTTCGGTCGGAGATGATCTGTGCAAGCAGTTCAACACAGCGCGCACCCATCACCTCGTCGAAGTCTGGCGCGCTGTGGGCCTGCCATGGTGGAGCGGTGATCGTCATCGTGGCTATCTCTTCAAGCCCAAAGGGCGGGACGGGTCTTCAAACCCAATTCACGCAAAACTGCCTCGTGACGCTTAGCCATTGTCAACCCCAGCGATCCGTTGCTTTGCTCGATGTGGGCGGTGGGCGGTGGGC
>Ga0209066_10003528_pt1 | contig 17773 bp, 14 predicted proteins | sample All_14_2_FD_187198 | JGI IMG/M metagenome (GOLD analysis project Ga0209066, IMG submission 187198) | Freshwater microbial communities in response to fracking from Pennsylvania, USA - Allegheny Zone_MetaG_DW_15 (SPAdes) (version 2) ... | reverse complement strand
GGCCTCCAGCTGGTCGGCCGGGATGCCCGGGCCGGTATCGCTGACGGTAAAAATCACTTTCTCCCCTTCCGCCCTGACAGAGGCCGTCACCTTGCCGCCGGCCGGGGTGAACTTCCAGGCGTTGGAGATCAGGTTCTCCAGCACGCGGCGCAGCAGCGAGGAGTCCCCTGAAAGCTCCGCTTTCCCCGCCCCGGCCGTTTCCACGGAGAAGGCCACGCCTTTCTCCTCGAATATGGCCCGGAAGCCGTCCGCGGAGGCGGAGAGGAATTCCGCGGCGTTTATTTTTTTAAGTTCCGGCTTGAGCTGGCCCGCCTCCATGCGGGAGATGTCCAGGATGTTCTCCAGCAGCTTGAAGAGCCGGTCGCTGGAGTCCTTGACGTTGCGCACGTAGCCGGCCTGTTTGGCCCCGGGCTCGAATTCTTTTTCCAGCAGCTTGATATAGCCCTGCATGGTCAGCAGCGGGGCGCGCAGGTCGTGCGCCACCGAGTGGAAGAATTCCTCTTTCATCTTCTGGATCTTCCGCTCCAGGGTGATGTCGCGCAGCACCATGAAGACCGCCGGGTTCTGGGTTTTGGCCGAAAGGGTCTGTACGCTGAGGCGGTAATACCTGGTCTCCCCCGCCAGCTGCAGTTCGATGACGCCGCTCCTGGACCTGGATCTTTTATCCACCAGGTCGGCCACTTTCCGGCGGATGGCCTCGTTCTCCCCGGGCACGGCGCCGGGGCCCAGGATGTCCTTGGCCGCGGCGTTGGCGTAAAGCAGCTCCCCGCGCATGTCGCTGAGGATGATGGCGTCGTGGATCAGGCTGACCAGCAGCTCCAGCTTCTGCTTTTCCTCGAAGACCTTCTCCACCTGGATGCCGTGGTAGCGGTCCACCTCGCGCATCATGGAGTTGAAGGCCCTGAGCAGTGCGGAAAGCTCGGTAAACTCGGTGGCCTCGCTCACCGGGACGCGGAACTCCCCGGCCGAAACGCGGCTGGCCCCGTCCATGAGGGCCGCCACCGGGACTCCCAGCCTGCGGGTGAACAGCAGCGCCGAGAAGTAAAAAACGGTCAGCACGGCCAGCACGAAGAAGGCCATCAGCCAGGAGATGCGGTTGATGCCCGCGAACGCCTCCGCCCGGTTCTCCAGGGCCACCATGAAAAGGTCGAAGCCCCGCACGGGCGCGGCCGCGCCGATGTAGGCCCCCTCCCGGCCCTCTATGCTGAAAACGGAACCGCGTTTGAGGATGTCGCGCACCTCGGCGGGATTGAAATTCTCGAAGGAGCCGGACAGCGGCAGGGCCTTGCCCTGCGCGTCGGCCAGCAGCAGGCCGCCGGTGGCGCCCAGGCGCTGCGAGCGCAGCTTCACGAACAGGTCCCGCAGGTTGACCACCGCGAAGGCGTAGAAGCCGCCCCCCATCGGGTAGACCAGGCGGCAGACGGGCATATCATAGATCATCTCGAAGCCGCCCAGCGCGGTCCTGCCCTCGCGCGAGGCCTTCTGGAACTGCGGCTCACGCGACAGGTCCACGTAGCCCCCGAAATAGCGCTTGAGCTCCGGCGCGCCCCCGCTCATCAGCCCGCGCCCGTCGGCGCGCGCGAAGGCGAGGAAGAGGAACTCCGGGTTCTTGCGAAGGGCCTTGTCCAGGGCGGCCTGGTTCACGTAAGAGGAGTCGGCGTCCCACATGCGTTCGAAGCGGCGCGACAGGTCCTGGGCCTCCCGCTCCATCATCAGCGAGCCCATCTGGGCCACGTTCTGCTGCAGGCTGGAAATGTCCTGGCGGGCGCGGGACTGCAGGTAGAGCAAAAAGAAACCGGCCGGGGCCAGCGGGATGAGCCCGGCCCCGAAAACGATAAGCAGCAGCCTGTTTAACAGCGTCACAAATTTATAGGCAGCGGCGCCCGGCTGTCCGGCCGCCCCCTGCCGGTCACTTCCCGTTCTTCAGCGCTTCTATCAGCCTGGGCACGATCTCGTGCGCGTCGCCCACTATGCCGTACTTGGCGACGTTGAAAATGGGCGCGTTCGGGTCCTTGTTGACCGCCACGATCACATCGGAGGCCTTCATGCCCACGATATGCTGCACCGCGCCAGAGATGCCGAAAGAGAGGTAGAGCTTGGGCGACACCGTGGTGCCGCTCTGGCCCACCTGGTGCGCCTTGTCCTTGAAGCCCAGGTCCACGGCCGCGCGCGAGGCGCCGACCACGCCGCCCAGCAGCTTGGACAGTTCCTCGAGCTGCTTGAACTTCTCCTTGGTCTTCATGCCGCGCCCGCCCGAAACGATTATGCTGGCGCCCTCTATCTTCACGGCGCCGGCGTCGTGTACGATCTTGCGCTCGAGCACCTTCACGCGGCGCAGGCTCTTGTCGAGCTTGGCGGACTCGCGCACCACCACGGCGGTGCGGCCCAGCACGGGCTCGTTCATCTTCATGACGTTGGGACGCACGGTGGACATCTGCGGCCGGGAATTCGGGGCCAGGATGTCCGCCATGATGTTGCCGCCGAAGGCGGGGCGGCTCTGCAGCAGCAGGCCGTCCTTGATGGCGAGCGCCGTACAGTCGGCCGTCAGGCCGACGTAGAGCGTGGAAGCCACGCGCGGGGCCAGGTCGCGGCCCTGGATGGTGGCGCCGTAGAGCATGGAGGAGGGCTTGTGGCGGTTCACCAGGCCCACGATGACGGTGGAGAAGACGTCGGTATTGTACTCGAACAGCTCGTCGTGCTCGACCATGTACACCTTGTCGGCGCCGTAGGCGCCCAGGTCCTTCTCGTAATTATGGTTCTTGTCGGTGAGCAGCACGGCGCACAGGTCCTCGCCCAGCTCGTCGGCCAGCTTGCGGCCGGCCCCCAGCAGCTCGAAGGTAACCGGCTTGATCTTCTTGGGATGCGCTTTGTCGCCGGTCTCGGTGAGTTCCACGTACACCCAGACGCCTTTAAAGCCGGAGAAATCCCTGGCTGAGGCCTCCTCGCGGGTTATAGTGATGGCCTGCACCGGGCAGACCTGCACGCAGGCGCCGCACAGGGTGCAGGCTTCGTTCATCACGGCCTTCTTGTCTATCATGTTTATCGCCGCGAAAGGGCAGACGGGCACGCACTTGGTGCAGCCTATGCATTTTTTGGAAACTTCGATCATCGTTCGCTCCTTGCAAAATTCAAAAGTAAATCCGCCGCCGGGGCGGGGCTATTCTTCAATGAAATGTTCCTGCCGCATTATCTGCAGGATCCTCGCAACGCTCTCCTGGCCCGAGCCCGAGAACATGGCGGCCTTCTCCCGCTGCGGGGGCGGGTAGATCTTGCTGACCTGGGTGGGCGAGCCCTTGAGGCCCAGGTACTGCTCCTCGGCGCCAACGTCGGCCGCGCCCCAGACGTGGAACGGCTTCTTGAGCGAGGCGTTGACCGCGAGGAAAGACGGGTAGCGCGGCGTATAATCCTTGGTCATGATCATGGTCAGCAGCACGGGCGGCCGGGCTTCCAGCACCTCGTAGCCGCCGTCTATCTGCTTGCGCGCGATGACGCGGCGGCCGTCCACCTCCACCTTTTCGCAGAAGGTCACCTGCGGCATGCCCAGCTGCTGGGCCACGCCGGGGCCGGTCTGGGCCGTGTCGCCGTCTATGGCCTGCATGCCGGCCAGGATCAGGTCCACCTTGCCGATCTTGCGGATGGCCTTGGCCAGGGCGTAGGAGGTGGACCAGGTGTCGGACCCCGCGAAGGCCATGTCGGAAAGGAGTATGCCTTCGTCGGCGCCGAGCGCCATGCCCATCTGCACCACGCTCTTGGCCTGGGGCGGGCCCATGGAGACGAGCGTCACTTTGAAATCGTGCTTCGCCTTGAGTTCCAGGGCCGCCTGGAGGGCGAAGTGGTCGTAGGGGTTGATGATGCTCGGGACCCCGGCGCGTATAAGGTGGCCGGTCTCGGGGTTGATCTTCACCTCGGTGGAATCGGGAACCTGCTTGACGAGTACAACTATGTTCATTAGTCTCTCTCCTGAAATATTTTCACCGCCGGGGCCGGCAGCTTCGCCGCGCCCCGCTTACTTCGCCTTGAAGGTCTGCTTCAGCTTTGCGGCCGCCAGGTCCATGTCGGCGATCATGCCTTTCTGTTCGGCCTGAACCGCCTCGATGTTGACCGCGTCGGCGAGGTTCCCCGCCTGCTCGGCCGCGCCGAGCACCAGCGCCAGGCCTTCCAGCGCGGTGTTAAGGGCGGCCTCGCGGGCGAACACCCGGGCCATGGCCTGCCAGCCTTCGCGGTCGAAGCGCACCGTCTCGCTGTATTTCTTCGCGGCGGCGGCCGTTGAGAAGATGGCCGCGGTTTCGGCGGCGCAGATCAGCTTGCCCAGCTTGAAAGTAACGTGCTGGTGGCGGGTCAGTTTCTGGACTCGGCACTCTTCCAGCACCGCGGCCAGCGCGCGCAGCGCCAGCGCGGCGGCGTGCGCGCCCGCCTTCGGCTCCTCGGCGTGGACCTGGTCGAGCTTATCGGCCATGTCCAGGTAATACCGCCCGCGGGATTTGAGGTGCTCCTGCCAGCGGCCGCGGTAGATGGTCATCTCCAGCACTTCGCTGGTGCCCTCGTAGATGCAGCAGATCTTGATGTCGCGCTTGATCTTCTCTACGGGGAAGTCCTTGGTGTAGCCGTAGCCGCCCAGCGCCTGGATGGCGTCGTCGGCGGCCTTGTTGCCCCACTCGGAGGCGCCGTACTTGGCGATGGCGCCTTCGGTCTGCAGGCCGTGCTCGCCCGAGTCCAGGCGCTGCGAGGTGTACTCTATATAGGCGCGGGCGCCTTCCATGCGCACGTAATTGGGCACGATCAGTTTATGGGTGTAGCCCTGCTTTTCGGACAGCGGCCCGCCGCCCTGGATGCGCTGCTGGCTGTAGCGGATGGCCTGTTCCAGGGCTTCTTCGCCGGCGCCGAGGCCGAAGGCGGCCACCATCACGCGGGTGTAGCCGAAGACGGCCTGGGCCTGCAGCAGACCCTTGCCCTCTTCCATGCCGATGAGGTTCTCGGCGGGCACGTAAACGTTGTCGAGCGACAGGCCGGCGGTATTGGAGAGGCGGATGCCGTGCTTGTCTTCGTGCTTGTTGGGGCTGAAGCCCTCCATGTCCCTCTCAACGAGGAACCAGGACGGGCCGCCGGGGGCCAGCGCGAGTATGGTATACAGGTCGGCCACGCCGCCGTTGGAGATCCACTGCTTGTTGCCGGTAAGGTTGTAGCCCACGATCTTGCCGTTCTTCACCACGTGCTCGGCCCTCGTGCGCAGGTTCACCAGGTCGCTGCCGGCGTCGGCCTCGGTGGCGCCGTAGGCCACCAGCAGGTTCTCGCTGGCTATGCGCTTGAGCCACTTTTCCTTCTGCTCCTCGGTGCCGCCCACGTTGAGCGGGTCGGTGCCGAGGAAGGTGGCGAACACGCCGGTGGCGATGCCGAGGTCTATGCGCGCGAGCAGCTCGCAGACGCGGTAGATATCGAACGTGCCGCCCGAGACGCCGCCGTACTCGGCGGGCACCATCAGCAGGTGCAGGCCCAGCACGTCGTGCCGGTACATCTCCTTGAGGATCTCGGCCGGGAATTCGTTCTTTTCGTCGAGCTCGCGGATCAGGTCGTAGGGGATGCGCCGCTTGGCGTACTCCTTCAGGCTGTCGAGCATCAGGTTGCGTGAAATAGCGTCCATGCTTGCCATTCAATACTCCTTATCGCTGAAAAATCAGGCCTTTACACTCTCGCAGGCGGCCAGGTAGCCCTTCACTTCGGCGGTGATCTTCTCCCCGAAAGCCTTGTCCTCCAGGCCTTCGGCGTTGATGAAGACGTTCTCCGCGGCGCAGCGGATGGCCGTCTCCAGCAGGTAGCGGGCGCTGCGGTAGTCGGAGATCACGTGCTTGGAGCAGTGGGCCGAGCAGACCGTGAGGCCGGCCATGGCCTCGGAGGCCAGGCGGGCGGTCTTGAGCGGCACCTCGGCGGCGTATTTCAGCGCCGCCTGCATCTGCGTCTTGCGCTCGGGGTTCTCCTTGGGGATCTTCATGGCTTCCATGAACTTGTTGAACGAGGCCACGTCCTCGCCCACGCAGGCCTGCAGGGCGGCCTTGTGCCCGCCCAGGCGCTCGTGCAGGTCCTTCAGGGCGGGCCGCTTGGCCTCGTCGAGTTTCTTGCCCCGCAGGGTGATGCCCAGGGCCATCTGCCCGAGGGCGCAGCCCATGGCGCCGGCCACTCCGGCCGCCGCGCCGCCGCCGGGGGTCGGGTCGGTATTGGCGAGCGCGTCCACCAGCAGGTTCGCGCCGGCCTCCCACGAGGACAGCAGCTTCAGCAGTTTGGTCTCCAGCACCTGGTCGGCCTTGTTGAAGCCCTGCACCTGCAGGTTCTCCACGGCGTAATCGGTAAGCGCTTCCTGGGTGGTCAGGCCGATGAGCTCGGTGCCGCTGACGGTGATGCCCTTGGGCCCGAGGTCCTTCTGCATCTCGTCCATCACGCGCTTGATGGAGGTGGTCTTGTAATCGGTGAGCACGGTGGACATCTGCACCTGGCCCTTGGACTCCAGGAAGATCTCCTTGGCGCGCAGGGCCGGCAGGCCGCCGCCGGAGGTGCGGATCTTCTTCGCGAGGGCTTTGGCGAACTCCATGTCGGTGGTGTTCAGGTTGACGTTGAAATTGACGATCTGGTTGCGGGCGCCCACGGCCATGGCGCCGGCGGTGGGGTGGATATGGTTGGGACCGAAGTCCGGAACCCTTTCCGGGTCCTTGCCGATGACCTCCTTCAGGCCCTCGAACTGGCCTTTGCGCACCTTGGCGAGGTCCTTGCGGTGCTCGAATTTGGCGGCGCGGTCGTAGAGGTACACGGGGATGTTCAGCTCGCGGCCGATGCGCTCGCCGGCCTTCTCGGCCAGGGCTATGCAGTCCTCGATGGTGGAATCCATGACCGGGATGAACGGGGCCACGTCCGTGGCGCCCATCCGCGGGTGCTCGCCCTTATGGTGGTTGAGGTCTATGAGCTGGGCGGCTTTTTTGGTGACGGCGAACATGGCGTCGGCGGCGGTCTCCACGGGGGCCATGAAAGTCAGCACGGTGCGGTTATGGTCGGCGTCTTTCTCCACGTCCAGTATCAGCACGCCGGGCACGGCCCGGGCGGCGTCAACAATAGCGTTTATCTTGGAGAGGTCGCGGCCTTCGCTGAAATTAGGAACGCATTCCACGAATTTACCCATAAATCCTCCGTATAAAGGTGAGGGGCGCTGCAAACGCCCTATATATATAATTAAACAAAATTAAGAGGGCCTGGAAAAGTGCCGTAAAAAGCGATAACCCCCTTTTGGGGGGTTATCGCTCTCCCTTGTGTCGGGGAGTTCACAGGTGGAGGCCGCTATGCGGCGTCCATATATAGTATAGCAGACAGTCTTGACTTGTCAAGGGGCAGGTACGGGGGATTTTTTATCCTTCCAGACGCCGTACTGCACGGTGAACATGAGGTTGATGTTATTAACCGCGCCCAGGTCCAGGTTGGCGCCGTTTAGGTTGAAGATCCTGTGCCAGCGCAGCTCCAGCCCGGCGTTGGTGCCGAACCAGAAGGGATACAGCACTCCGCCGCCCAGGTTGAACCCGCCGCTGGAGCCGGAATCTGACCCGTACCGCACACCTCCCGCGCTATAGGCCTCCTGCCGCCACTGGTAGACGCCGGCTCCGAACAAGCCGAAAAAAACCTTGTTGCCCTGCGGAAAGGCGGCCCGCACGAAAGGGGTAAGGGAGACCATCCTGACGTCCAGGCCCTCCACGCCGGAGTTGGGGTAGAGCGGGCCGTAGAAAGACTCCGCCCCGTAGCTGAGCAGCTCGTCCACCCTTTTGGAAATAGCCAGGCTGAGGGCGCCCGAGGTTTTAAAGCCGCTGTCCCCGTCGCCCCAATGGCCGCCGAAGGGCCTGCTCCAGCCGGCCCCCGCCGTAACATAGCCGGCCAGGTAGCGGGTCGGCTCCGGGAGGTCGCCCAGGTCCGGCAAATCGGGAAGGTCTGGCAGGTTTTGCGCGGCTCCCGGCAGGGCCAGGCAGGCCAGCAGCAGCGCGGCGGCGGCCAGGCGCATCAGCGGGGCTCCACGCCGACGCCCGCCTTCACGCGGTCGAGCGAGTAAACCCCGTCGGAAGAAAGGAAAGCGGGCCGGCGCAGGCCGCTGTCCTTGATGAAGAAGGGCGTGTCGAGGTCTATGAAATCGAAACCGCCCAGGCCGGCGGCGAACTGGGCCGCGGCGCAGGAGGCCAGTTCGCTCTCCACCATCTCGCCCATCATCAGCTTTACGCCTTTGGCGCGGGCCAGGGCCCACACTTCACGGGCGCGCAGGAAGCCGAGCTTGGTCAGCTTGATGTTGACGGCCGTGACCGCGTTGCGGCGGATCAGGTTAAAAACGTCGTCGAGTGAATAGGCGGACTCATCGGCGCAGACCGGCATCGGCAGCCGCCGGGACAGATAGGCCAGCCCGTCGAAATCGTCCTTCTTCACCGGCTGCTCCACCACCTCGGGCCGTATCCCCCGCCGCATCAGCCCCTTCACGAATTTCTCGGCTTCCTTCGCGGTATGCGCGCAGTTGGCGTCCAGGTAAACGGCGCAGCCGGGCGCGGCCCTGCGGACGGCCTCGAGCCGCCGGTAGTCCTCGTCCATGTCCACGCCGGTCTTGATCTTGAAGATGCGGAAGCCGCGGGCCCGCATTTTTTTAGTAAATTCGTACGCGGCTTCCGCGCCTCCTATCACCACGGTCACGTCGGTCTTAACGGCCGGCACCCGCCCGCCGAAGAATTTCCAAAGGGACACGCCCTGCAGGCGGCAAGCCAGGTCCAGCACGGCCATTTCGGCGGCGGCCAGGGCGGCCCGGTTGCCCTCCAGCAGGCGCTCGAGGCGGCACAGGGCGCCGAGGTAATCGGAGGCGTCCAGCCCCGCCAGCAGTTCCCCCGCCTTCTCCAGGCTGCGCATGGTCTTTTCCCGGGTCTCGCCGGTGATATGGGTGGCGATGGCCGCCTCGCCGTAGCCCTTTACGCCGCCGGCGGCTTCCAGCGTAAAGAGGGCGTTGGTCATGCTCTTGTGGCTGCCGCTGGAGATGGTGAAAGGCGTGAACAGCTCCGCGTCGAGCTTCCTGACGGAATATTTTTTTATCACTGAATCTTTCATGTTTTTTCCCCGGTGGTGAGTTCCCTGCCCAGCAGCATCAGCACGACCACTATCAAAAATATGAGCACGCTCTGCGCCAGCAGCAGCCAGGTGCCGGCCGTCGAGGCGGTATGCCTTATGGTCCAGGCTCCCAGCCCGAGGCAGATATTGAGCAGCACTATGAAGCCCACCGTCTGCTCCACGCCCAGCCCCAGCTTCATCAGCCGGTGGTGGAAATGGTCCTTGCCGGTATACTCCAGCCACTGTCTGACGCTGGACACGCTGCCGTTGCGCACCCGCGACACCGTGGTGTAGATGATGTCGAAGACCGGGATGCCCAGCACCAGCAGCGGCGTGGAGAAGGCCACCGCCGGGTTGTCGGTGGCCCAGCTGCCGTAAAGCGCCAGGCAGCCCAGGATGAAGCCGATGAACGTCGAGCCGGAATCCCCGAGGAAGATCCTGGCCGGGCGCCAGTTCATGCGCAGGAAGCCCAGGCAGGCGCCGGCCAGGGCGGCGGAGATGAAGGAAAGCGGGAACTGGCTGGAGTTCCAGCCGATCCCCAGGAACAGCAGGGCGCAGACCGCGCCCATGACGGAGGCCAGCCCGTCGATGCCGTCCATGAAGTTGAAGGCGTTGGTTATCCCCACCAGCCAGGCCACGGACAGGATAACGGACAGGGCAAAGCCGAAAGGCAGCTGCAGCGGGAAGCTGAGGTGCAGGCCGAAGAAGGTCACGACCAGCGCGGCGGCCGTCTGCCAGAACAGGCGGGTGCGGGCGGAAAGGCCTTTCCAGTCGTCGAAGAAGCCCAGCAGGAAAATCATGGTGCCGCCCAGGAGTATGCCCCAGATCTCGCGGGAGAACTGCTGGTTGCGCAGCACCGCCAGCATGAAGGCCAGGTAGACCGCCAGCCCGCCTATGCGCGGCACCGGTTCGGTGTGGACCTTCCGCGCGTTCGGCACGTCGATAGCCCCTATCCTGACGGCCAGCCAGGCGCTGGCCGGCGCCAGCAGGAAGACCGCCGACATGGCGATGAGGAACAGGTAGAACCAGCGCAGGCCCTCGGTCCAGGTCCAGGCGGAGAAGCCGCCGGCCGGCAGCATGGCCAGCAGCGCCACCAGCACGGCCAAAGAAAAGAAGCCGCCCTGGCGCTTTATCGTCACGAGGGCAGCCCCTTTTCTATCATGAGCGCAGGCGTCATTTGCAGCCGAGCAGGTAGTCCAGCAGCAGGCGCCGCGGCACGAAGCCCTCGGCGTATTTGACCCTGTCCTGGTAGCCGCGGAACATGGCGGCGGCCTTGGCGCTCTCGATGATGGAAAGATTCTTGACCCGGGTCTTGTAGACCTGCGAGCGGTGGCACTTGAGGAGCGCCACCTTGCGGGCGATCACCGGCCCGATGTCGACGAAAACCCCGGGGTTGAACTCCATGGTGGTAGGCACCTCGTAGAAGACGAGGTTCCTGGCGTAGCGCGCGGCGGTCTCCACGGCCCTGGCCACGCTGCGGTGGTCCTGGTGCGTGTCGGCCCCGTAGTTCACAAAGATCAGGTCGGGCTTGACGGCTTCGATGCGCTCCTCTACGGCGCGGATGAGCTCCCTCGTCAGCGTGACGCCGGTGTCCTCGAAGCCGCCCCAGTAGAGCCGGGCCTTGATCATGGCGGCGGCCTTTTCCTGTTCGGCTATGCGCGCCCGGGGGTCTCCCCCCACGGAGCCCTTGGTCATCACCAGCAGGCTGATCTTGTGGCCCTGCGCGGCCAGCTTGCAGAAGGTGCCCCCGCAGCCGAATTCCAGGTCGTCGGGATGCGGTCCGATTCCGAGTATTTTCATAATTTCAGCGGCTGCTCTCCACGCCCTCGGCCACCAGCTCCCCGGTGATGGTCTTCTCCCCCTTGGAGTAGGCGGCCAGCATGCTCAGGTTGGCGATATTGTTTATCCAGCGGGGAATGCCGCCGGAGCGCTCGTAGAGCAGCTCCATGGCTTTCTCGTCGAAGATATTCGCTCCCAGGCCGGCCACCTCCAGCCTGTGCTGCACGTACTTGCGGGTCTCCTCGAAGTCGAGCGCCTTGAGGTGGTAGCTCAGCGTGACGCGCTGGCTGAACTGCTTGTTGGCGTCCAGCTTTTCCTTCAGCTCGGGCTGGCCGCTCAAGAGCAGCGTCAGCATGAAGCGGGTCTCGGTCTGGAAATTGAGCAGCAGGCGCAGTTCTTCGAAGACGCTCTCGTCGTTTATCAGCTGCGCCTCGTCGATAGCCACCACCACGTGCTTGCCGTCCTGCACGGTGTCGCGCAGGAAGCGCTCTATGCCCATCAGCACGTCTTCCTTGGCCTTGGGCACGTTGTAGCCGGTGAAATTGTGGAGGATTATCTTGAGCAGGCCCAGGTCGTCCAGGCGCGGGTTCTGCACGAAGGAGAAGACGTAGCCCTTCTTCTTGAACTGGCGCTCCAGCGCCTTGAGGATGAGGGTCTTGCCGGTGCCATAGGGCCCCGTTATCACGCCGCAGGCCTTGCGCTCGTCTATCACGTAGGACAGGCGGGAAAAGGCTTCTTCGTGCTGTTCTGACTCGAAGAAAAACTCGGTGTCGGGGGTGTTTTCGAACGGCAGTTTTTTCAGGCCCCAGTGCTTTTGGTACATGGGGTATATTTAATTATAAATAAAGCGGGAAAGCAAGAAAGCCGGGAAGCGGGGAAAGGCGGCCGGAAGAGATAAAAAAAGACCGCTCCGCGCGGTCCGCGCCCGCCGCCCCTCCCGGGCCCGGTTTTCAATTCCCCTTCGTCCAGACCGCGTAGCCCCCGCCCGAAGCGGCCGGGCGCCACCCGGCCCCGGGGTTCCAGGGCTTGTCGCCCAGCTTGACGGCCACCTTGCCGTCCACGAAAGCCGCGTAAAGGCCCTGCTCGGCCCTGGCTATGCTGACCGCGCTCGAAGCGGTTATGCCGGCGGCGCGCCGTATCTTTATGAGCGCCGCGATGCCGTCCTTCAGGCCCCAGTCGAAGAAATGCGGCCAGTAAACGCAGGGAATGCCGGGATGCGTCAGGATATAGGCGTAACCGGCCGCCACTTTGTCCGAAGGGAAAGGCCAGGACCGCCCCTGCACGCTGCCCGACGGGCTGGGGCCGGTGTCGTGGTTGTCGATAAAAGTGACGGCGTTGGCGGGCCACCAGCCCAGCACTCCGGAAGGGCGGCCGTCCGCGCCGGCAAGGCGCCAGTACTCGCCCGACAGCGCGGCCTGCTGCAGGAGCCCCTTGGTGGTAAAGTCGAAAACCTTTATCTCCCCGCCCGCCGCGTCCATCCAGTCGCAGGAGGCCTGGCGGTGCGCGTCGGAGGCGTCGGGGTCGAAGTCGTCCCAGATCTCCGCCACCGCGAAGGAGGCGCCGCTGGCGCGGTTGTACTCCAGCAGGTACTCCGGGGAAAAGCCGCGTGCGTAATCGTAGCGCCAGCCGTCGAAACCGGGGCCAGCGCGCAGCGCTGACAGCCAGGCCTTGACCGAGTCCCGCACGTATTTTTTGGTATGGTCGATGTCCCGGGCCGCGTGGAAGCCCTTGCCGGTGTCGGGGGCGCCCTGGCCCCGTCCCCACTCGTCGTCGGAACAGACCGAGTCCGGGCCCCAGGCCGGGGCGGTGAAATCCGCCCAGTCCTTCGAGCCCACGCGGTGGTTGACCACGACGTCGGCGATCACGCGCAGGCCGGCCCCGTGCAGCGCCCGCACCGCGGAGGACAATTGTGCGGCCGTGCCGTAGCCGGAATCCAGCACCTCCAGCCTCCTGGGCATGTAGCCCTCGGGCGAGAGCGAATCGGAAGGCGGCGGCAGCCAGACCAGGTCGATGCCGGCCGCCGAGAGTTCGCCGGCTTTGTTTTTGACCTCACCCCACCAGGACCCGCTCTGCCACGAGGTCCAGTGGAACCCCTGTATCATGACCGTGGCGTCTCCGGAGGCGGCAAAAAGGGAACCCGCCTGCAACGGCGGCAGGAGGCAACAGGAAACCAGCGCGGCAAAAATATGTCTCCGCATCTACATTAATTTTTAGCAGATTCCGGCCCGATGTCAAGGGCCGAAGGGGAAGGGTTTCAGGGGCCGCGGGGGCCGCCCCGGTCAGCAGAGCTTCTTGCGGAGGAATTCCGCCCGGAAGGCGTCGCGCTCGGCGGGGTTCAGCTCGCGGCCGGCGGCCGCCTGGATATGGCCGGGCTGCATCAGCAGGGTGACCTGGTTGAAGGTGCTGAAGTCCAGCCCCATGTTCCAGCCCATGGCCGCGCCCATGCGGGCCAGCGAGATGTTCTGCATGAACTCCTCGTAGGAGAGGGTGCGGGCGTGCCTGAGCAGCCCCAGCGCGCGGAACACGGCGTCCTCGGTCTTGAGCTTCAGCGGGCCCTTGAGCAGGGTCTCGCGGGCGGCTATCTCCTGGCGGATGAGGTTGCGGATGACGCGGTCTATGTTCTGGCAGAAATCCTCTTCGGAGCGGCCCAGGCAGGTGGCGTTGGAGATCTGGTAGAAATCCCCCAGCACGAAGGTGCCCTCCCCGTAGATCCCGCGCGCCGTGACGCCCAGGTGCGACAGGTTCTCGAGCACCTGCGGCATGCGGCCCAGGCGCGACAGGGCCGGCAGGTGGGCCAGGCAGGACACCCGCATGCCGGTGCCGGTATTGGTGGGGCAGGCCGTCAGGAAGCCGAAGCGGGGGCCGTAGGCGAAAGGCAGGGCGCGGCCCAGCAGGCCCTCCAGCTTCAGGGCGGAGGCGAAGGCCTCCTCTATGGCGAAGCCGGCGGCCAGGCACTGCAGGCGCAGGTGGTCCTCTTCGTTGACCATCACCGACAAGTCCTCGTCGTTGGAGACGGCGGCGCCCGCCGGCAGCACGGCGGCGGCCAGCAGGTGGGAGACGTGGTGGCGCTCCACGAGGAAGCGCTTGTCCAGCTGGGAAAGGGTCTCGAGCTTGAGGAAATGGCCGCGGGGAAAAAGCCCCGTTTCCCGGGCGGCGGCCAGGGCCAGGCGGCGGATCTCGGCCAGCTGGCGGGGCTCGGCCCGGTTGGAGAAGGGGAAGCCCTGCAGGTTGCGGGCGAAGCGCACCCGGGTGGAGAAGATCATGTCGGGCCAGGCGCCGCGCGCGTTGGCCCAGGTGACGTAGGGCCGGAAGCTCTTAACCATCTCAGCCATGGCGCCCCTCCAGGCCTTTCAGGGCGTCGCGCAGGCGGGCGGCGGCCTCGAAATCCTCCCGGGCCACGGCGTCCTTCAGGGCCGAGCGCAGTTCCTCCAGGCGCCGGGCGGTCTCGGCCTTGGAGAGCTTGAGGGCGGGCCCTCCCGCGTAGGCGCGCCCCTGGTGCTGGGCCGAGCCGTGGATCCTGGTCATCAGTTCGTTGAGCTGCGGCTCGAAGCTGACGTAGCAGTCCGGGCAGCCCAGGCGGCCGGTTTCCTTGAACTCGGAATACTTGAGGCCGCAGCCGCGGCAGCGCAGGGTCTTGCGCTCCTGCGGCAGGAAATCCTTGAAGTAGCCGCTCATGTTGCCGACGATGTCGGAGATGTTGAAAGCCCCGGTCTCCGGCCCGAAGCCCATGCCTTTTTTAGCGGCGCAGGCGGGGCAAAGGTGGAGTTCGCTGACCTTGTTGTTCACGGCCAGCTTCAGGAAGACCACGGCGTTGTGCTTGCGGCACTCCTCACACAGCATCGAGCTTCCCCCCGCCCATGTGCAGCACCCGGTCGGCGCGGCGGGCGGCCTCCTCGTTATGGGTGACCATCAGCACGGCGGCGCCCAGGCCGGCGGCCGCGCGCAGGTCGTCGAGGATCGCGCCGGAATTATGGCGGTCCAGGTTGCCGGTGGGCTCGTCGGCGATCAGCAGGGCCGGGCCGTTGCGCAGCGCCCGCAGCATGGCGGCGCGCTGCTTCTCGCCTCCGGAGACCTCCATGGGGAACTTGTGCGCTATCGCTTCCAGGCCGAAGCGGCGCAGCAGCTCCAGGCCTTTGCCGGGGCCCTCCCGGCCCAGCACCCGGGCCGGCATCTCTATGTTCTCCAGCACCGTGAACTCCGGCAGGAGGGAGTCGAACTGGAAGACGAAGCCGATATTCTCCAGGCGGAGGACGGCCTTCTGCGCCTCGTCGAGGTCCTCCAGCTTGCGCCCGAAAAGCTTCACTTCGCCGCTGTAGACGTCGTCGAGCAGGCCTACGATATTGAGGAAGGTGGACTTGCCGGAGCCGGACGGGCCGACTATGGAGACGAACTCGCCCTTGGAGATATGGAAATCCAGGCCCTCCAGCACCAGGATCTGTTCGTGCCCCTGCGTGTAGGCCTTGCTCAGCCCTGAGATCTCTACGACTTTATCCATATCTTATCGCGTCCACGGGGCTCACTTTGGAGGCGCGCAGCGCCGGGAAGACCGCGCTGAGCATGCAGAGCAGGTAGCTGCCCGCTGCGGTGGCCAGGATGTTGGAGAGCTTGAGCTCCACCGGGACCTTGGTCACGTAATAGATGTCGGCCGGCAGCTCTATCACCGGGTAGACGGAGATGAAGACCGAGATGCCCACGCCCAGCACCAGCCCGACGGAAATGCCGGTCAGGGCTATCAGGTTCCCCTCCCAGAAAAAGACCCGCCGGATGAAGCCCGGGCTCGCCCCGATGGCGCGCAGGATGCCTATATCGCGCAGCTTTTCCATGCTCATCATCAGCAGGTTGGAGGCGATGTTGAAAGTGGCCACCAGGATGATGAGGCCCAGCACCAGCGTCATCATGAACTTCTCCAGCTTCAGCGCCGCGAACAGGGTCTGGTTCATGTCGGCGTAGGTCTTGATATTGTAAGCGAAGCCCAGGGTCTTGCGCAGGGCGGCCGCCGCCTCGGGCGCGTCCTCTATGTCGCCCAGGCGCACCCCCACCCCGTTGGCGCCGGCGGGCAGGCCGAAGAAATCGCCCGCCGCGGACAGGTGGCAGTAGGCCATGGTATTGTCGAACTCGAAATAGCCGGTACGGATGATGGCCTCTACCCGGAACTTCTTCATCTTCGGCAGCAGGCCCATGCCGGCGGAGACGGCGCCCTGCGGCGAGACCAGCACGGCCTCGTCGCCCACCCAGAGGCCCAGGTTCTTGGCCAGCTCCTCGCCGAGCGCCAGCGCGGGCGGGCCGGTTTTGGCGGGCTTGCGCAGCGGCTCCCAGGAGCCGTGGGCCAGGGATTTCTCAAGGTTATTGACGGAGAACTCGGAGGCGGGGTCGAAGCCCCTGACCACCGCCCCGACGGACCGCCCCTCGTAAGTGAGGATGCCCTGGCCCAGCACGAACGGGGAGTCGGCCGCGGCCCTGGCGTCCCGGGCCAGCACGGCGCGCACTATCTCCAGCTCGCGCGGCTGCATGCGGCCGTAGATGGTGATATGCGCCTGCGCGTCGATGATCTTGCCCTTGATGTCGGTCTGGAAGCCGTCCATGATGGACAGCGTCACGATGAGGGCCGCCACCCCCAGCGCCACGCCGGCCACGCCGATGAAGGTGGTGAAGGTGGCGAAGAGGCCCTTCCTCTTGGCCAGCAGGTAGCGGCGGGCGATAAAAGATTCTGTGGACATGGCTTAAGAACGGCCTTCAAAAACTACGGAGCCCCGGAAGGCCCGCCGGGACCTCTTCCCCGCGGCTGCCGGAACTCCGTAAACCGCTTCGGGCTTACTGCCTGGCGGGTTCGCTTTCCGCGGGGCGCAGCAGCGGGAACAGCACCACTTCGCGGATGGACGGCTTGCCGGTCAGCAGCATCGTGACGCGGTCTATGCCGATGCCTATGCCGCCCATCGGGGGCATGCCGTATTCCATCGCCTCTATGAAATCCTTGTCGAGGATGTCGGCCTCGCCGTTGTTCTCTTCCTGCTGCTGGCGGAGCTGCTCCACCAGGCGGCTCTTCTGGTCCTCGGGATCGTTGAGCTCGGAGTAGGCGTTGGCGATCTCCTCGGTGCCCGCGAAGAACTCGAAGCGCTCCACCAGGCACTCGTCGCCGGGCTTGCACTTCGCGAGCGGGGTGATGGCGGTCGGGTGGTCGAAGACGAAGGTCGGCTGCTGCAGCTCGTTGAGGATCTTCTCGTCCATGATGCGGTCGAAGATCTTGGCCGAGGTGGTGTCGGGGCCGCACTCTATGTGCAGCTTCTTGGCGAGCGCCACCAGGTTGGGCCTGTTGAACCGCTTGCCGTCGAGGATGTTGTGGATGTCCTCGCCGGTCTTGGCCTTCCATTCGTCGGGCAGGGAGAGGCGGCGGAACGGCGGCTTCAGGCTGATCTTGACGCCGTTGTAGTCGACGCTGTCGGAGCCCACTATCTTTATGAAGCGCTCGAAGAGCTTCTCCACCAGCTCGGCCATGCCGTGGTAGTCGGAGTAGGCCTTGTAAGCCTCCACCATCGTGAACTCGGGGTTGTGGCGGGTATCCACGCCCTCGTTGCGGAACACGCGGCCTATCTCGTAGGCGCCCTGGAAGCCGCCGATGAGCAGCTTCTTGAGCGGCAGTTCGAGGGCGATGCGCATGTACAGCTCGTTCTTGTAGGCGTTGTGGAAAGTGATGAAAGGGCGGGCGGACGCGCCGCCGGCCTGCGCGCAGAGCACGGGGGTCTCCACCTCGAGCATCCCTTCGCCGTTGAGGACCTCGCGCAGCGCGGCCACGATCTGGGAGCGCTTCACGAAGATGCCGCGCACGTCGTCGTTGGTGAGCAGGTCCAGGTAGCGGTCGCGGTAGCGGGTCTCGGAATCGGTGAGGCCGTGGAAC
>Ga0209066_10003527_pt1 | contig 17773 bp, 18 predicted proteins | sample All_14_2_FD_187198 | JGI IMG/M metagenome (GOLD analysis project Ga0209066, IMG submission 187198) | Freshwater microbial communities in response to fracking from Pennsylvania, USA - Allegheny Zone_MetaG_DW_15 (SPAdes) (version 2) ... | reverse complement strand
AAACGAGACCACGGCGCCCGAAAAGTTTCGGCCGCCTACATCCACCTGCGATGTCGAGAGTCCCGTCTGTTGATTCCAGAAGCGTTCCCCGACCATACGGATTGGACCCTCCATGTCAACCCGTGGTGGCCGGTGCATCAGGAACGCGCGGGAATTGAAAGGGTTGCATTGTCCCTGTCGCGGACCTGTGTCTTCCGTGCCGCGCGGGTGGTTTCAACCGCCACGCCCCGTACTGGCATCACCCGTGGGCGCTGGCTGGTCGTTGCCGCCGCGTGCCGAAATGCACTACCCTTCGCACCGCACCATATCCGCCGCACGTTGGTCGCGGCGTATCGTTTGGAAAGGCTTTGCCCATGAACATCCATCCGCCTTATCTGATCTTCCTCGGCGACGTTCCCGATGCGCTGGCCGCCAAAACCGGCCTGGGCATCGTCGACTGGCGTCCGGAATGGTGCCTGGGCCAGCTGCGCCTGCCCGGCTGTCAGGCGGATGCGGAGATTCCCGATCTGACGATTGCCGAAGCCAAGGCGCAGGGCGTACGCACCATGGTGATCGGGGCGGTCAATGCCGGTGGTGTGCTGCCGGCGCATTGGGTTTCCAGCATCGTGGCCGCGCTGCAGGCGGGCATGGATATCGCGTCGGGCCTGCATACCAGGCTGGGCGATATTCCGGAAATCGCGGCGGCGGCCGCCGGCAGCGGCGGGGCGCTGCATGATGTGCGCCACACGAAGGAACGGTTTGCCACCGGCAAGGGCACCAAGCGTGCGGGGCGCCGGTTGCTGACGGTCGGTACGGATTGTTCGGTCGGCAAGAAATACACCGCGCTTGCCATGGAAAAGGCAATGCGCGAAGCCGGGATGAATGCCGATTTCCGCGCCACCGGCCAGACCGGCGTCTTCATCTCCGGCCGGGGGGCGGCCATCGATGCGGTGGTGGCCGATTTCATTTCCGGCGCGGTGGAATGGATTTCACCGGCCGCCGACGATCCGGATCATTGGGATCTGGTTGAAGGGCAGGGCTCGCTGTTCCACCCCTCCTTCTCCGGCGTGACGCTGGGGCTGCTGCATGGGGCGCAGCCCGATGCCTTCATCGTCTGCCATGAGCCGACCCGTACCACCATGCGCGGCGTGCAGCACAGGCTGCCCGATATCCGCGACGTGATCGACATGACCATCGCGCTGGGGCGGCTGACCAACCCCGCCATTCGCTGCGTCGGACTGGCCATCAATACGGAGAAGCTTGGCGAGGCCGAAGCCAGGGCCTATCTGAAAGAGGTGTCGGAGCGCTATGGCCTGCCGGCCAGCGATCCGGTGCGTTTCGGGGTGGAGCCCATCCTGCGCTTCCTGCAGGCCAGCTTTGCCTTCTGATCGTTGGAACATGCTCTAAAGGAACCAATCATGCGGATTTGGGCAGCGGCGTTTCTGACCCTGTTGGGGGCGTTGCTGCCCGGGGCCGGCCTGGCCCATCCGCATGCCTGGATCGATCTGACCGTGCATGTCCGCTTCGATGCGGAAGGGCGGGTAACCGCGCTACGCGAGGAATGGCTGTTCGACGAGTATTATACCGCCTTCGCGCTGGAAGCCCTGGGCAAGGCCCCGGGGGACGAGCTGACCCCGCAGGACATGCAGGTGCTGGTCGACCAGTCCATGGAAGCCCTGCGGGAATACCGCTATTTCACGCGGATTTCGGTGGGAACCAAGGATCTGGATACGGCCAAGGCCGTGGATGCGGCCGGCATGATGCAGGATGAGCGTTGGAAGATGGTGTTCACCCTGCCGCTGAGCCAGCCCCGCGCACCGGGTAAGCAGGGTATCGCCTATGCGATTTACGACCCCAGCTATTATGTCGAAATGCTGCATCTGGAAGGGGCGGGCGCGGTCGTGCTGGAACAGGCGCCGGGAACCTGCACCTACCGCAAGACCCGACCGGAACCGAATTTCGAGGCGCTGAGCCTTGCCGCCGCAGCCGATATGGAGCGGACGGACGGTACCGCGACGCTGGGCGCGCTGTTTGCGGAGAAGGTGACGATCCGATGCGGTTGATCCGTTTCCTGCCCTGGGCGCTGACGGGGCTGGGCATATTGGGCGTGCTTGCGATGCTGGCGCCGGGCGGGGCCTCTACGCTTGGGCTGACTGAACAGGCGGTCTCCCTCTGGCAATGGCTGGTCGGAAGCGTCTTTCTGGAACAGCAGGCGCTGCATCGCGAACTGGCCGGTGCGGTGCGCGAAGCCGGGCAGGCGGGGATCGCCGCCGCCTGGGGCCTGATCGCGATCAGCTTTCTGTATGGCGTGTTCCATGCCGCGGGGCCGGGGCATGGTAAGGCGATCCTCACCACCTATCTGCTGGCGGAAGGCACGGAAAAACGGCGCGGCCTGCTGTTGGCCTTCGCCTCCTCCATGACGCAGGGGGCAGTGGCGGCGCTGATCGTCTATGGCCTGATCTATCTGGTGGGGCTGGTGCCGCGTGATGCCCGTGCCGCGATGATGTGGAGCGAGCGGGCAAGCTTCCTGCTGGTGATGGCGCTGGGGCTCTGGCTGCTGATCCGCACCCTGCGCCAGCTGCGTAGTCGGGCTGTCACCGCGCATGTGCATGACCACCACAACCACCATGACCATGGGCATGCGCACCATGCTCATGATCATCACGCCCATGATCATGAAGGGGACTGCTGCGACCATGCCCATGGGCCGGACTTGGCGGGGATCCGCAAGGCCAACTCGCTGCGGGCAGGGATCGGGGTGGTGCTGTCCATCGGGCTCAGGCCCTGCACCGGGGCGATCCTGGTGCTGATCCTGGCCCAGGCGGCCGGCATTGCCTGGGCGGGGCTGACGGCGGTCTTCGCCATGTCGCTGGGCACGGCGCTTGCCATCGCGGCGCTGGCCTGGGCGACGGTGGGCGCGCGCGACTGGATTTCCGGACTGCCCGCCGGCACGACCGATTTCGGGCGCATGCTGGTGCTGGCGGCGGGTATCGGCGGCGGGCTGCTGCTGCTCGCCCTCGGCGCCGATCTGTTCTGGTCCAGTTTCGGGACGATGCATCCGCTGGGGCTATAACCGGCAATCCCCCAACCGGGCCAGCCGCATGCCTTTGCGGTTCAGAAGCGCGGGGAAGGCGTCGGATGCGAAATAGGCAAGCTCGCTGGCGCGCGAATTAATCAGGCCATCACGTTCCGTTAACCTTGTATCGGGTATACCGGGATGGCAATGCACCAGCAACCCTTCCCGCGAAGGTTCCAGGAAAGCCGGAAAGATCGCGGCATAGTCCGTATGCTGGTCGAAATCATAGACCCCGCGAAATCCATGGTTCTGTTTCAGTCCAAATTTCCGCGCCATGCGTGCCAGACCCCGGTCCAGCCAGGACAGGAGCAGCCCCTTGCCGCGCGCCTGTGCCCGATGCAGTATCGCGCCGGCCGGATCGGCACAGCTTCTGATCCAGGGCTTTTGCCGGTCGGGGTAACGATGCAGCAACACGCCGATCAGCGCCTCGCGGACGCCCGGCAGCAGGTGTACATGTTGGTGTCCGTCGATAAAGGCCGGCATCTCGCCATACGCATCCTCGAACCGGTCGAGTTGGGCGGCGATCTCCCTTTCCAGCGCGTGCCGCTTCAGCCCGCCCAGATGGCTGCGCTGCAGCAGTGCGCCGATACCCGGTCGCTGCGGTCCGAACGGGGCGGTCAGCAGGGTCTGGTCGGTCAGGGTCAGATGCAGCCCGACCTCTGCCGCGTGCGCCTCGGCCAGGGCTTTCAGGCCCGATGCACGTTCCAGCCATTCCGGAAAGATCGTCATGGCGCCCGTAGCCGACAGGCGATGCGCGGCGATCAGTTTCTCAATTCCGTCACATACGCCATGCGACAAGGCGTAATCATCGGCCGCGAGCACAAAGCGGACCGGCGAACCAGCCTGTTTTTCCCTCATTTCCGCCCCCTCAAGAGTCCATCATCGTGACCGATAGCCCGCAACCCGTTCTTGCCACGAATTCGGCGACCTCCGCCAGCCCGGCCGCAGGGTCCGTTCCGAAGCTGATCAGCGTGGTGCTGCCGGTCTATAACGAGGCGGGCAGCCTGATGCGTCTGCACCACCTGCTGACGGAGGAGCTGGCAGCCCTGGCAGGCGGGCCGGATTGGGAACTGGTCTTCATCGATGATGGGTCGCGCGACGAGAGTTTCGAGCGGATCCGGGCGCTCAGCATCCAGGACCCAGGCCATGTGCGCGCGCTGCGTTTCGCCCGCAATTTCGGCAAGGAGGCGGGCATGCTGGCAGGGCTGGAGGCGGCGCGGGGCGACGTGGTCGTGCTGATGGATTCCGATCTGCAGCACCCCCCATCCCTGATCCCGGACATGCTGCAACGCTGGCGCGACGGGGCCCGCATGGTGACGGCCGTGCGCCGTTCCCGCGAGACGGATTCCCTGCCGCGCAAGCTGGTGAGCCAGAGCTTCTATCTGCTGTTCCATTGGATGACGGAGGTGGAGCTGCCGCGCGGGGCCGGGGATTTCCGGCTGATGGACCGGCAGGTGGTGGATGCCATTCTGGCAATGCCGGAACGCAGCCGCTTCATGAAGGGCATTACCGCCTGGGTTGGTTTCCGCCAGGAACTGTTGCCCTTTGACCCGGCGGAGCGACATGCCGGCCGGTCCGCCTGGTCCTTTCGTTCGCTGTTCCGCTATGCCTGGGACGGGATCACGGCCTTTTCGACCGTGCCTTTGCGCGTCTGGTCCCTGCTGGGGGTGATGCTGGCCCTGATTTCCGTACTCTACGGCGCCTGGATCGTGTTCGAAGAGCTGTTCATCGGCATTGATGTGCCGGGCTATGCCTCGCTGATGGTGGCGACGCTGATGCTGTCCGGGGTGCAGTTGATCAGCCTGGGCGTGCTGGGCGAGTATATCGGGCGCATTTTCAACGAGGTGAAGCGCCGCCCCTTCTTCATTCTGTCGGAGCGGATCGAACCCCCGCCGGAATCGCGCGATCAGGGGGACGGTACCGGATCATGATGCTGCGTCCCCTGGCGCCGGCGGAAGCGGTGGCGGATGCCTTCGCCCGCAAGGCGCTGCGCTATGCGCCCTGGCTGGTGCTGGCCTTCATCCTGCTGACCTTCCGCCAGCATGGCGTCAGCAATGACGAGCTGGTGCAGCATCGCTATGGCGAGCTGATCTGGAGCTATTACCTGTCCGGCTTTCAGGATCGGACGGTCTTCTCCTACATCAACCTTTATCTCTATGGCGGGCTGTTTGACATGATCGCGGCCCCGCTGGCGAAGCTGGTGCCACAAGGCGCGGTCTGGGATCTGCGGCATCTTCTGTCGGCCCTGTTCGGCCTGGCCGGCATGATCGCGGCGGGGCGCATCGCCACGGAACGGGCCGGGGTGCTGGCCGGGCTGTTTGCCTGGGCGGTGCTTGGCCTGACGGGCATGTGGTCGGGCGCGATGTTCACCCATACCAAGGATATACCCTTCGCGACCTGCATGGCCTGGGCGCTGTATTTCCTGATGCGGGTCCTGCGTGCCGCCGAGCAGGGCGAGGGGGTTCCCGGCTGGCGCGACGCGCTGCTGTTCGGGGCCTGTACGGGTCTGGCGCTTGGCCTGCGGGTGGGCGCGGTGCTGATCGGCTTCTATGCGCTGGCGGGGATCGCGCTGATGCTGGCGGCGCGGCTGCGGGCGGGGCACCCCATCACCGGCCGGGCGGGCGCGCTGGCCCTGCGCATGGGCGCGGCCGCCCTGCTTGCGCTGGCGCTGATGGCGGTTCTGTGGCCCTGGTCGGTGCAGGGTTGGGGCAATGTGCCCTCGGCCCTGTCGCAATTCTCCCACTTCTCCTTCGATCTCAAGACGCGCTGCGCCGGCGTGGATTATTCGATGGGCGCGCTGCCCAATCTGTATCTGCCGCTCTATATCGCGGTGAAACTGCCGGAGCTGGCGCTGGCCGGGCTGGCGCTATGGGCGGGTTTTGCGGTGTTCCGACGGCCGCGCTCCATGGATGCCGCCGGGCTTGCCCTGGTCCTGGCTGCCTTCTTTCCGGTCGCCTATGCGCTGATCAGCGATCCGCCGCTGTATAACGGCATGCGCCATTTCCTGTTCGTGACGCCGCCGCTGGCGGTTCTGGCCGCGCTGGGGCTGGCGCAGGGTTGGAAGAAGGCGGGCGAGGGGCTGCGGCCGGCGCGCTGGCGCGGACCGGTGCTGGCCGGGCTGCTGGCGCTCGGCGTCCTGCCGCTCGCGCTCCTGCATCCCTATGGCTATGCCGGATATAATGCGCTGCTTGGCTGGCTGCCGGGCGCTGCCAGGGGGTGGGAGACGGATTACTGGTCCAGCGCGATCAAACCCCTGGCGGAGAGGCTGGCCAAATTGCCGGACATTGCCCATGCCGCGCCCGGCTCCATTCCGCTCGCGCTGTGTGCGGAAGGGTTTCAGATAGCCCATCTGCTTCCGCCTGCCTTCCGCATCACCAAGGCCTGGCCGGCGGCCGAGTATTTCCTGTCGACCACGCATATGGGCTGTGATGGGGCGCTGGACGGCCGGGTGATCGCCAGCGTCAAGCGCATGGGTGTGCCACTTGCCGTGCTGAAGGAACGTCGGGCGGAAGGCCGCGCCTGGCAGAAGGTGCATCCCGGCACGGGACAGTAGCGCGGTTCTCGAGGAACGGAATTCCGAAGCCGGAACATACAGCCGCGCCTCCCCACCCAACCGGGGCAGGATGGGTGGAGAGGCGGCAGCCCGTCAGAACATCGGCGGGAATTGCCGCCCGCCGCGTTCCAGCGTGATCCAGCGGGTTTCGGTGAAGGTTTCCATCGACCAGCGCCCGCCATGCTTGCCAAGGCCCGAGGCCTTGATGCCACCGAAGGGCACATGCGGCTCGTCATTCACCGGCGAGCAGTTGACGTGGCAATTGCCGGTATCCAGCCGGTTGACGATGGCCAGACCGCGTTCCTCGTCCGCCGTCATCACGCCTGCGGTCAGCCCGTATTCGGTGTCATTGGCCAGCCTTACGGCGTCCTCGTCGCTGCGCACCTTGAAGATGGAACAGACCGGGCCGAAGCTTTCTTCCTGATACAGCTGCATCTCGGGCGTGACGCCGGCAAATACGGTCGGGCTGATGAAGCGGCCATTGATCTCGCCACCCGCCAGGATGCGCGCGCCCTTGGCGCGGGCGTCGTCGAAATGGCGGCGGATACGCTCGACCGCGCGGTCATTGATGACCGGACCCAGCACATTGCCCTTGTTGTCGGTCGGGCCGACCGACAGCTTCTTCACCCGGGCCAGGAATCGCTTGACGAAATCGTCATAGATTTCCTCGCGCACGATCACGCGTTCGACCGACATGCAGATCTGGCCCTGATGCATGAACGCGCCGAAATTGGCGGCCTGCGCCGCGCGGTCCAGATCGGCGTCCTCGCAGATGATCATGGAGTTCTTGCCGCCCAGCTCGACGCAGCATTTCTTCAGATGCGCGCCGGCCTTGGCCGCGACCTGCCGGCCCACCGCCGTCGATCCGGTGAAGGACACGCCCTTGACCAGCGGATTTTCGATCAACTCATCGCCCACTTCCGCCACGTGATCGCGAGAGCAGGTGACGACATTGAGCACGCCCTTGGGCAGGCCGGCCTCCTCGAAAATTTCGGCGAACAGCAGCCCGCCGATATAGGGCGTATCTTCCGACGGTTTCAGCACGATGGTATTGCCCGCCACCAGCGGGAACAGCATGCCGCGCGCCGTCAGGATCAGCGGGAAGTTCCACGGGCTGATGACCGACACCACCCCCATCGGGCGCCGGATCGCCATGGACAGCTTGCCATATTCCGACGGCAGCACCTCACCGATCGAACCGTAATTGGCGGCAGCGGCCGCCGGGAAGATTTCGGCGGTATAGCCCGTCTCGAACATCGCCTTGCCGAACCAGCCGCCCCCTTCGGCCATGATGGCCTGGGCGATTTCCTCGCGGCGCTTCTCGAAAATCTCGCCCGCCTTGATCAGGATATGCGAGCGTTTGGTGAAGGGCAGCGCCGCCCAGCCTTCGAAGGCCGCATGGGCGGCTTCAATCGCCCGCCTGGCATCCCCGGCATCGGCATCGGGGATATTGGCCCAGACCGACCCGTCCGACGGGTTGTAGTCCGGAAAGGTGCGCACGGTGGCGGTCCAGCCGCCGTCGATGAACATGCCGTCGGTAATTCTGGCCATTGGTCTCTCCTGCTGCTTCCGTTAGTTCCTGGCCGGGCGCTTTGCCCTTCCTGTCATGCCTGTTTGGGTTTCCGGGCGCCCGTCTTGCCCTTGGCTTTGACCTTCGTCTTCGCGGCCGTCTTCTCGCTATTCCCCAGGTCTTCCTGCTTTTCTTCCTCAGGGACGACCAGGGCAGGCAGATAGATCCGCTCCTGCGGTTTCGGCAAGGCCGGCAGCTCCGCCGGGCGCAGGGCGGCGACATGGGCTTTCAGGATACGGTCAGCCCGTGCCGCCATTTCCGCCGCATTGCGCGCCAAGGTGCCAGCCTGCCCGGTGGACAGGGCGGGCAGGGTGGAGCGCACCGCCGCAGGCAGGGCGGGGATGGCAGGGGCGTTGCGCCCGGCCTTGTGGGCTATCTGGGCGCGCTGGATGGCCGATGCCCGCATGGCGAGCGCGGCCGCATCCAGCCCGTACCCGGACGGGGCCGTTGCCCGGGCGGGGGTGGAGGGTGCGGGCAGGCTGCCTTGACCCATCGCACCCGTTGCCGCCGCGCCGCCCAGATAGGCCGCCTGCACGGCCGGGTCCTTCGCCAGCCTGTCCGCCGGGCCTTCGCCGGTGATATGGCCGTTTTCCAATAGATAGCCGTGATCGGCGATGGCCAGGCTCTGGCGGGCATTCTGTTCCACCAAGAGGATGCCCACCCCCGTTTCGCGCACCCGCTCCAGGCCCCGGAACAGCTCCTTCGTCAGCAGGGGCGACAGGCCGAGGGAGGGTTCATCCAGCATCAGGATCTTCGGATTGGACATCAGCGCCCGGCCGATAGCCACCATCTGCTGCTCGCCCCCGCTCATGGTACGCGCGATCTGGTCCTGCCGTTCGGCCAGCCGGGGAAACAGTTTCAGGATCGCCTCGCGCATGGCGGCCTCGCCAACTCTGGCACGCTTTGCCCAGGCGCCCAGCGTCAGGTTTTCCGCCACCGTCAGGTCACCGAAAATACCGCGCCCTTCCGGCACCAGGGCGATTCCCGCCTCCACGATCTCATGCGGTTTGGCATGGGATACATCCGCCCCGTCGATGGCGATGCGCGCTCCGGCTTTGGTTGCGATCAAACCGCCGATGGCCTTCAGGAGCGAGCTCTTGCCAGCCCCATTGGCACCCAGGATGACGCGGATTTCTCCGCGCCCGATGTGGAGCGCGACATTCTCCAGCGCACGATGGGCGCCGTAGCTCACCGAAAGGGCTGTGATCTCAAGCATCCTCGACCCCCAGATAGGCTTCGATCACACCGGGCTGGGACAGGACCGCGCGCACCTCCCCCTCGGCGATTTTCGATCCGCTCGACATCACCACGCAGCGATCACAGAGCGAGCGGATGGCATCCATCACATGTTCCACCATCACGATGGTGCGTCCTTCGTTGCGCAGATCGCGGATCAGGGCCATGCCGATCCGCAGTTCCGACGGGTTCAGCCCCGCCAGCCATTCATCCAGCAGCAGAAGCCGGGGATTGCAGGCGAGCGCACGGGCCAGTTCCAGCCGCTTCTGGTCGATATAGGTCAGGGTGGAAACAGGTGCGGAGCCCCGACCTTCCAGCCCGACCTGCTCCAGCAGCGTCTCGGCCAGGGTTTCGGCGTCCTTCCCCCAGTGTCGCGAATGGCCGAAAACCGCACCCGCCACGACATTGTCGCGCACGGAAAGCCCGGGCAGCACGCGCACGAGCTGAAAGGTGCGGGCGACGCCCCGCCGCGCGATTTCATGGGCGGGGCGGCCGGAAATCACGCGCCCGTCCAGGCGGATCGTGCCGGCGCTGGGTTTCAGCGCGCCGGAGATCAGGTTCATCATGGTGGTCTTGCCCGAACCGTTCGGCCCGATCAGACCCAACAGCTCGCCCTCCGCCACCTCGAAGGATACGTCGCGCACCGCGACCAGACCGCCGAAGGTCTTGGTGGCGCCGTCCACCGTCAGGATATTGCCCTTGCTCATCGCCGCCCCGCCCCCTCGGCAAAAGCGATGCGCAACCGGCCCGACAGCCGCCGGATATCGGCCAGCAGCCCCGATACGCCGCGCGGCACCAGATAGACGATGGCCATGAAGGCAAAGCCGATCACCAGGCTGGTATGGTTGGGGAAGCGCGCCGTCACCCAGTCGAACAGGATGGTGAAGGGGATCACGCCCAACAGCGGCGCCCAGAGCCGCCCGGTCCCGCCCAAGAGCGCCATGATCACGACCTGGAAGGAAATCATCGGATTGAAGGCCGAAGTCGGCTCGACATAGGCAAAGCGCGGCGCCAGCACCGCGCCCGTGGCCCCGATGAAGGCGCCCGACAGCATGAACAACGCGACCTTGGCCCGTGCGGTGTTGATGCCGACATGGCGGGCCACCGTCTCGTCATTGCCGATGATGCGCATGGCAAAGCCCAGGCGCGAGCGGTTGACGGCCCAGCCGATCAGATAGACCGCGCCGGCCAGCGCCAGCAGCATCCAGAAGATGTGCTTTTCGGTGAAGTCGGTGAAGACATACAGCCCGACCGAGGTGGTGAAGCTGGTCTGCGCCCAGGTGACGAGCTGGCGCACGAGCTCTGCCAGGCCCAGGGTGAAGATCACGAAATACACCCCCGACAGGCGCAGCGTCGCCGCGCCCACCAGCCCGGCCAGCAGGGCCGCGCCAAGCGCACCCAATCCCACCAGAACGGGGAAGGGCAGGGCATCGATGCCCAGCGCCACGGCATAGGTGCCGATGCCGAAGAAGGCCGCGGTGGCGAGCGAGATGTAATGCGTCGGGCCGGAAAACAGCGTCCAGGCCGTGCACAGCACGGCGTAGAGCGCCATGTTGAGCGCGATGGACAGGTAATACCCCTCATCCACCACAGGCAGCAGGGCCGCGGTGCCCAGGCCCAGAATGGCCAGCCCCGCCAGTTTCCATTCCGATTGTGTCGGGCGGATCATGCCGCATGTCTCCCGAAAATGCCCTGCGGCCGGAACAGCAGAACCAGGACGAACAGAAGATAGGTGGCCGCCAGCGTCAGACCGGGATCGACCAGGGCCGCCACCGCCGTTTCCGCCAGCCCCAGCAGCAGGGCGGCCACGATGGCCCCGCGCACATCGCCCACGCCCCCCATGATGACGATGATCAGCGCCTTCATGGTGAAGACCACGCCCATCGCCGCGTTGAAGGTATAGAAGGTCGACAGCAGCGCGCCGCTGGCCGCCGTCAGCGCCCCGCCCAGGGCGAAGGCGAAGGCCGATGCCTTGGCGACATCGATCGCCACCAGCCCGGCCGCCTGCGGATTGACCGCGACCGCGCGGATCGCCGTTCCCGGCCGGGTGAAATTCAGAAAGGCATAGAGCGAGCCACAGATCGCGAGCGCCGCGCCCAGCGCCACGATGCGGTTCAGCCCGTAATTGGCGCCCAGGATCGCCACCGGTTCCGACAGGAAGGAGTAGTTGAAATAGGCCCCGCCAAAACCCAGCAGCATCACCCCCTGCAGGATGAACATCAGGCCGAAGGTCGCCAGGATGCTGTCCACCTCCAGCTGGCCCCGGTTCTTCGCCCGGCGCACCAGGGGCTGCAGCGCATGGCGATAGATCGCCCAGTTCAGCGCGAAGGCCGCGGGCGCGATCAGCGCGATAGCCAGGATCGGATTGATCGCGAAGGCGCTGAACAGCCAGAAGGCGCCGAAACAGGCCAGCACCAGGTTTTCGCCATTGGCCAGATTCATGATCCGCGCGACGCCGTATTGCAGGGTCAGCCCCACCGCGATCAGCGCATAGGTGCCACCCAGAACGACGCCGTTGATCAGGATTTCCATCTTTGCATCCCCGAAGGCGGGCAAGACGGCCCTGTAATGGCCGCCTTGCCCAGCCAAAGCCGGTGTTACTTCCAGCCCTGCTTGGTGATGACGGCGGTTTCGCCGCCCGTGCCGGTGGAAGCCACGCCATGGAAGACGCCCTTCTGCCACTGGCCGACCGTCCAGAACTTGCGGATCACATTGCCTTCAAAGGTCCAGTTCCCCATCACCGTGTCGAAGCTGCCGGATTTGACTTTCTCGATCACGGCCGCCTTGTCGAGCGAGCCCGCCGCCTTGATCGCCTGTTCCAGCACTTCCAGGCTGGAATACTGCACGGCACTTGCCCAATAGTCGGGTTCCTTGCCGGTCACTTCGACATGACGCTTGAAAAAGGCCTGGAAGGCGGGGGAGGCGGCATTGACCCCGCCCGCGCCCAGCACGCCTTCGGCCGCCGGGCCGTTCGCTTTGGCGAAGGCCGGGAAGGCGGTCGCCACGCCGACATAGAAGGCCTTGACCTGCAGGTCGGAAATCGCGGCCTGCTTGGTCAGCGCGAAGGTATCCGGCGGGTAGGAAAAGGCAACGAAGGCATCGGGCCTGGCCCCCTGGGCGGCGGCCATGATGGTCGCGAAATCCTGCGTGCCCAGCGGGTAGGAGCTGTCATAGACCAGTTCGAACCCGGCCTTCTGCAGGGCCGGTTTGCCCGCGCTTGCCAGTTCGATGCCGAAGGCGTCGGCCACATTGACCACGGCGACCCGGCTGCCGATCTGGCCCTTGTCGCGCATGCCCTTCAGCACATCGGCCAGCGTGATGGCGAAGCTGGAGGAGGTGCCGAGTGTCCAGAAACTGTTCGGCCAGCGTTTGGCGAATTCATCTACCCCGTCGGTGACGGCCGTCACCGCGATATGCGGATAGCCATAGCGCGCGATGATCGGCGCGGTCGCCAGATTGATGCCGGTGCCATAGGGCGGAAGGATGAAATCCACCTTGTCGACCGTCGCCAGACGCTGGACATTCTTGATCGCCTCTTCATTGGAGGTGCGGTCGTCATATTCGATCAGTTCGACCTTCATCTTCTTCGCGCCGACCTCGATGCCGCCACGGGCATTGACGTCATGGATCCAAAGCTGGATCGCGGGCCAATAGGATACCGCCGAACCACCGGCCAGCGGGCCGGTCTTGGGCGCGCTGGCGCCGATGCGGATCACATCCTGGGCCTGGGCACCGCCCATCGTGCCCACCATGCCGGCCATGGCCAGCGCGGCGGCTGCCTTCAATATGCTGCGACGTTCCATCTCTCTTCCTCCTGTTCTTCCTTGGTTGTGCCGTCCCGTGTTGTCCGGGCGGTCAGATCGGGTAGCGCCTTGCCCCCGTAGCCATGGTGAGCCATCTCAGCTCGGTAAATTCGTCGATCCCGGCCTTGCCGCCGAAGCGGCCATAGCCGGATGCCTTGACCCCGCCGAAGGGGGCCTGGGGCTCGTCATCGATGGTGGCCCCGTTGATATGGCAGATGCCGGTTTCCAGCCGCCGGGCGACCGCCATGGCGCGCTGCGTATCGCGGCTGAACACCGCCGCCGACAGGCCGTATTCCGTGTCATTGGCGACGAAGATCGCCTCTTCCTCATCCACCACGCGGATGACGCAGGCGACCGGGCCGAAGCTCTCCTCCGCATAGATCCGCATCGCGGGGGTCACCCCTTCCAGGATGGTCGGGTCCAGGAAGGGGCCGTCCTGCCGGCCGCCAGCAATCAGCCTGGCGCCCTTCAGCACGGCATCATCGATCAGCCCTTTGACGCGGCGCGCCGCCTCTTCCGTGATCATGGCGCCGATGGCCCGGCCCGGCTCGCGCGGATCACCGGCCGGGATCGCCTCCGCCCTCGCCTTGAAGGCCAGCAGGAAGGCATCGGCGATGCCTGCATCGACGATCACCCGCTCGGTCGCCATGCAGATCTGACCCTGATGGTAGAAGGACCCGAACACGGCGGCATCGACCGCCGCATCCAGATCGGCATCGTCCAGCACCAGAAGCGGGCATTTTCCGCTCAGCTCCAGCACGCAGCGCTTCAGATGGCGGGCAGCGACCTCCGCGATGCGCCGGCCGATCCGGGTGGAGCCGGTGAAGGTGACCCGCCGCACCGCCGGATGGGCGATCACGGTTTCGACCACCTCGGCCGTGGTCTCCGGGCTGGAATGCAGCAGGTTGAGTACGCCATGCGGCAGCCCTGCCGCCTGCAGGGTTTCGGCCAGCAGCGAATGGGTGCGCGGGCACAGTTCAGAGGCTTTCAGCACCACCGTATTGCCGCAGGCCAGCGGCAGGGCAAGCCCGCGCACCGCCAGCACGATGGGTGCGTTCCAGGGGGCGAGCGAAAACACCACGCCGCAAGGCTGGCGCAGGCTGGTGGACAGGATATCGGGATTGTCGCTGGGCAGGGTTTCGCCCTGAATCTGGTCGGTGATGGCGGCCGCTTCGCGCAGGTGGCGGGCGGCCAGCGCGCAGTTGAACCGCGCCCAGCCGGCCGTGCCGCCGGTTTCCGTCACCATCGCTTCGACGAATTCGGCCTCGCGGGCCAGGATCGCGGCGGCCCCTTGTTCCAGACAGGCGCGGCGCGCGGCGGGCGATGTGGCGGACCAGGCGGGAAAGGCGCGCGCGGCGACATTGGCGGCATGGCGCGCATCGTCCATCCCGGCGGCGGCGGCACGCGTTGCCACCTCCCTCGACACGGGATCAATTCTTTCGAAGATCGCCTCGCCCCTGGCGGGCATGGCGGTGCCGTCGATCAACAGCGCGGCCGTGAACATCGCTCCCTCCCTCGCGCAGGCGGGCGCATCCGAGGAGCACCTTCGCCATCGCTGCCCGGCCCTCTCTCGACCCAGACCCGAGAGGGCGGGCGGGAAGGCTCATGACAGGCAATAAGGTATCTTAGCTTGCCATAAAGAAAATGCAGAAATCAGGTCTATTCTTACATAGAATTGGTGCTGTCTTTCGTAATACCAACCTGCTCGGTCTTCGACCGATCAGGTGTGGGTTTCGCTCAGGCGCCGCGCGGGCTTAACCAAGCTGCGATGAGCCGGGCTCATCACAGCTTGGTATATTTCACCCGAACCGGCCCGGATAACACTATGCCCGATCTCGGAACCAGCCCACCCATCGCCATCCAGCCTCTGCGCAGCGCCTTGCAGCCGCGCCATCTGCCACTGCCCATCACAGGGCGGGAGCCGGGCCATGCCCTGCTGGTCCTGCAGGATGGCGGGGCCGTGCTGCGCGTTCCGGGGCAGGAGGATCGGGCGCTGCCAACGCCATCCATCCACTGGTTCCGCCCTGCCGTGGGGGAAAGGCTGGTGCTGGAGGCGGGCACGGTGGGTACGCTGGCCCTGATCCGCCCGGATTTTCCGGTGCGTGCCCTGTCCGGCCAGGTGGAGGCGCCGGCCCTCTTGGCGATGCTGGAGCGGGATGGATCGCTTGGATCGGCCGAGACCGAAGGCTGTCTCGGTGCGGTGGCGCGCGCGCTGGAGGCGATACGCGCCGAGCTGATGGCTCCGCAATTCGGGGCGGAGCTGGTACTGGCGGCCGAGCTCGGCCTGCTGTTGGTAGCCCTGGCCCGCGCCCGTGGCCTGGGGGAGATCGACCGCGGCGGGGCCGGGGGCGATGCGCGGCATCTGCAACGCTTCCGCCAATTGCTGGAGGCGCATTTCCGCGCCCATTGGCCGGTCGGGCGCTATGCCGACCAGCTGGGCCTCAGCCCCGACCGGCTGCATGCGATCTGCCAGCGCAGGTTGGGCCGGACGCCGAAGGCGCTGATCGCGGAACGGCTGGCGCGCGAGGCGGCGCAGGGGCTGGAACGCTCCAGCCTGTCCATCGCCCAACTCAGCCACGCGCTGGGCTTTCGCGAGCCCGGCCATTTCAGCCATTTCTTCAAACGGATGACCGGGCTGACGCCACGGCGGTTCCGGGGCATGGCCTCCCGCCCCGATCCGGGCGGACGGGACGGCGGGACAGCCTCCGCCGCCGGCGGCTTCACCCCGCCGCGTTTTTCCGATTGGCCGTGAGGGGAGGGGCTGGCAGGCCGGGCCGCAGCGCCTGGGCAACGGCTTCGGGGTTGCGGGCGATAACCGTAAGGTAGGCTCGGCTGGCTGGATCGGGATTCCGTCGTCCCTGAAGCCAGTTGTTCAATGTGCCGACGGGGATGCCGAATTTCTGTTCGAAGTCCTTGGCTGAGCGCGCCACGGATTTGTAAATCGAGCGGATGCGTTCCGGCGGCATCGGATCCAGATGGATGGTTTCCAGGGCAGCTGCGCCGCGCTTCCAGGCCAAAGCCTCACGAAGTCCTTCCTCGATGGCCTGCCCCAACTCGGTGCGGGTATCGTCGGTCATGGATCGAACTCCTTCAACAGGGTCAGAATGGCCTTCCGGTCAGCCGGGGAGAGATCATCCTTCTCGTTCTTCGCATAGGCGGCCAACATGATCGCAGCATCATCCGCCACCAGAAGGTAATAGATTGCACGACCACCACCGCGTTTGCCTCGGCCCGCCAGACCAAAGCGGATTTTCCGAATGCCTCGCAAACCAGGGACAACCGCTCCTGAAGTAGGCATGTCCGCGATATTGCGTTCCAGCGCTTCCATTTCCGCGCTTGATGCACCGATCCTGTCCATATCGCGCCGGTAGCGCGTGGTGCGAACGATCTTCATATCCAAAAATACGCCAATGGCGTGATTTTGCAAGGCTGGGTATGCGCTAATACGGATCGGATAAACGTTTCGCCCTACATTTCGGGGCGGGCCTAAGGCCTTCCTCTGTGCGCGGGTTGCCTGAAATCCCGGCCCCGCACGGAATGGTCAGAGATGCCACGCGCCGCCAAAGCGATGTCTGTAAACATCCGGGACCTTGTTGGGGAGCCGGAACCCTCCGGAATCGGTCAGGCCCTGGCACTACGCCGCGTGATCATCACGGTCGAGATATTGGCGCAGCGCATCGCTCACGACGGTGTTCAGGGTGGTGCCCCGGCGTTTGGCATACAGCATGGCGCGGCGGTGCAGGTCGCGACCGGGGCGCACGTTGAAGCTGCCCTTCAGGGGGATATCGGGCTTGCGGCCTTCGGCCTCGCATAGTGCAAGGTAGTCATCCACGGCTTCCTGGAACGCGGCCTTGATGCCTTTCGCGTCGTCGCCTTCATAGCTGACCAAATCCCGAATGAACTCAAGCCGGCCATGCAGCACCTCATCCTCGTCGCTGTATTCGACCGATCCGAGATATCCTTTATATTCCAGCATCGTGCTCATATCAGACCCTCCTCGATCAGCAGCTGGCGCACATAGTCGATGACGTACATCTTGACGATGTTGCCAGGGTGCGGCTTGTGCAGCAGGATGGCGGGCGCGGTGGCATGGACGAAACGTCGCCTGGAACCGCCTGTCTTGCCCGTCACGGCCTCGACATAGTCTAGACCCTCCAGCAGCTTGACGAGTTCGTCCCAGGTAAAGTCTTTCGGCCTGCCCTTCAGTCGGGCAATCAGCTTGTCCCGCCGGCTCATGCCGCCTCGCCGCTCTGATCACCTATCTGGACATGAGTATGGGCGCTGTTCCAGGGGCGACGCAACCGGTTTCAGTTGCATGGCATGATCAGACAAAATTCAGCGTAGCCGGCGATGGCCCGGTGCGAACATGCCAAGTTGACTATTCAGGCATTGATTTTTGCAGATACGCTTCCTTGCAAGGGTTTCAGAAAGCGCCGGAAACCCTTGGATGCTGTGGTGGGCGCACGAGGGCTCGAACCTCGGACCCGCTGATTAAGAGTCAGCTGCTCTGCCAACTGAGCTATGCGCCCACAACATGTGGCCGGTGGGATCATCCT
>Ga0209066_10003526_pt1 | contig 17774 bp, 32 predicted proteins | sample All_14_2_FD_187198 | JGI IMG/M metagenome (GOLD analysis project Ga0209066, IMG submission 187198) | Freshwater microbial communities in response to fracking from Pennsylvania, USA - Allegheny Zone_MetaG_DW_15 (SPAdes) (version 2) ... | reverse complement strand
GTGACAACATTGCAATGACAGTGAAACTGATTGCGCCGATTGCCATGGAAGAAGGCTTGCGCTTCGCGATTCGTGAAGGTGGCCGGACCGTAGGTGCCGGGGTCGTTGCGAAAGTGCTTGAGTAATTATTTTGACTTAACAGTTGTAGCCGATGTATCTAAGTTGTATAATTAAAAGTTACCCTGTTTTATTATCGCTCTTTAAGTTCTAAGGAAATTCTATGCAAAATCAAAAGATTCGCATTCGTCTCAAGGCATTTGACTATAGGTTAATCGATCAATCTGCTTTGGAAATTGTGGAGACTGCAAAAAGAACTGGTGCGGTTGTTAGTGGGCCTATCCCATTACCTACAAGAAAAGAGCGATTTGATATTTTGCGTTCTCCGCACGTGAATAAGGCGTCTCGAGATCAATTTGAAATTAGGACGCATCTGAGGTTGATGGATATCATTGATCCAACTGATAAGACTGTAGATGCGCTAATGAAGCTGGATTTACCGGCAGGTGTGGATGTGGAAATTAAGTTGCAATAAACGGTTTAATTTAATTGTGCTTTAACTGATCTGGCCAATCGTAGCCAGAGTTTAGGAGAATAAAATGAGTCTAGGCCTTGTGGGTCGCAAGGTTGGTATGATGCGTATTTTCACTGAGGATGGTAGTTCTACTCCGGTGACTGTGCTTGATGTGTCAGACAATCGCATATCCCAAATTAAAACTGAGTCCGAGGACGGCTATTCTGCTGTTCAGGTGGCTTTCGGCGGTAGGCGTGTGAGTAGGGTTTCAAAGTCAGCAGCCGGTCATTTTGCTAAAGCTGGTGTTGAAGCGGGAAATGTTTTGCGCGAATTTAAGGTTCATGGCTCTCAAATTGATGCTCTGAATTTGGGCGATAAAATAAGTACTTCGATTTTTTCGGTTGGTCAATTGGTTGATGTTAGTGGTGTCTCTATTGGTAAGGGTTATGCAGGTGCAATAAAGAGGCATAACTTTTCTTCTAATAGGGCGTCTCATGGTAATTCGCTATCACATAACTCTGCGGGCTCTATTGGTATGGCCCAGGATCCCGGCCGAGTTTTCCCTGGTAAGCGGATGGCGGGGCACTTAGGTGATCGCGCGTGTACTGTTCAAAATCTTGAGGTTGTTAGGGTTGATGATGCGCGGCAGCTGCTTATGGTTAGAGGGGCTATTCCTGGTGCAAAAGGCGGTGATGTAGTGATTATGCCAGCAATCAAATCTTCTATGAAAGTTGGTGTTTGATTATGGATCTAAAAATAGTCGATTCGCAAGGTGCGGCAAGTGCCCTCCATACTGCTAATGATGCGGTATTTGGAAGGAATTTCAATGAGGCGTTAATTCATCAAGTTGTTGTTGCTTATCAGGCAAATGCTCGTTCAGCAAATAGCAAACAAAAAGATCGCGAAGAGGTCAATCATAGTACAAAAAAACCCTTCAAGCAGAAGGGTACTGGCCGAGCTCGGGCAGGTATGACATCTTCCCCTTTATGGCGAGGTGGTGGTCGAATTTTCCCTAACTCGCCTGATGAAAATTTTTCGCAGAAAATTAATCGCAAGATGCACAAGGCAGGTATGGCGTCAATTTACTCGCAATTAGTACGGGAAAATCGTTTGCTTGTTGTTGATGCCTTCCAGATTGATGCCCCCAAAACGCGTCTTGTTGCAAACAAACTAAAGGCAATGGGTTTGTCTGGCTCTACACTCATTTTGATTGACGCTCCGGATGAAAAGCTTTCCTTGGCTTCACGTAATCTCCCCGGCCTTCTCATTTTAGAGGCCCATCAAGCGGACCCCGTGTCTTTGGTGAGATTTTCGCAGGTTATTTTGACTAAAGCGGCTGTCGCTAAAGTTGAGGAGATTCTTTTATGAGTGGTAACTACAGTCAAGAGCGTTTGTTGCAGATATTGCTTTCCCCGATGATAACGGAAAAGGCAACTCGCGTTGCCGATAAGAATGAGCAGGTGATTTTTGCAGTAGTTTCTGATGCCACAAAGCCTGAGATAAAAGCTGCTGTTGAATTGCTCTTTAAGGTAAATGTTGAATCGGTTCAGGTGAGTAACTTGAAGGGAAAAGTTAAGCGTGTGGGGAAGCATTTGGGTCGCAGAAATGGTTTACGTAAGGCTTATGTTTCATTGCAGAGCGGTCAGGAAATTAATTTCAGTGAAGGGGGCGCCGTTTAAATGTCTCTCATAAAAGTTAAGCCCACTTCACCGGGCCGTAGGTCACTAGTTAAAGTGGTTAATGCTGATTTATATAAAGGTAGGCCTTTTGCTAAGTTAGTTGAATCAAAAGTTAGAACTGGTGGTCGGAATGCCCATGGTCATATCACTTCAAGGCATGTCGGTGGCGGTCATAAAAAGCTATATCGACTTGTCGATTTTTTTAGGAATAAGGATGGTATCCCTGCCAAAGTTGAGCGGATTGAGTACGATCCCAATAGATCGGCAAACCTCGCTTTGATATTGTATGCCGATGGTGATCGCAGTTATATCATTGGAACCAAGGGTATGGCAATTGGCCAGCAGGTAATCAGCGGTGTTGATGCACCGATTAAGTCTGGAAATACACTGCCTATTCGTAATATTCCAGTTGGTACTACCATTCACTGTATTGAGATGACTCCTGGTAAGGGTGCCCAAATGGTTCGCTCAGCTGGCACATCCGCACAGTTGCTTGCACGTGAGGGTACTTATGCACAGGTTCGATTACGTTCCGGTGAAATTCGCCGGGTACACGTTGAATGCCGAGCAACCATTGGGGAAGTTGGAAACGAGGAACATAGTCTGCGTAAAATTGGTAAGGCAGGTGCTCAGCGTTGGCGTGGTGTAAGGCCGACTGTGCGTGGTGTTGCAATGAACCCTGTAGACCATCCGCATGGTGGTGGCGAGGGAAGAACAGGAACCGGGCGCGTTCCGGTAAGTCCTTGGGGGCAGCCAACAAAAGGTTATCGCACCCGTAATAATAAACGCACTGACGTAATGATCGTTCAGCGCAGACACAAGCGGTAAGGGGTTAAATATGGCACGTTCAATTAAAAAAGGCCCATTCGTTGATGATCATCTTTTGAAGAGAGTTGATTCGGCTAAACTTTCAAAAGACAAGCGTCCGATCAAGACTTGGTCGCGTCGTTCTACGATTTTGCCTGACTTCATAGGTCTTACTATAGCTGTTCATAATGGCAAGCAGCACATCCCGGTTTTTGTTTCTGAGAACATGGTTGGTCATAAATTAGGTGAGTTTGCTTTAACGCGTACATTTAAAGGGCACAGTGGTGGTAAAAAAGCTGTCGCCAAGAAGTGAGGTCTTAGAATGGAAACGAATGCAGTACTTAAAGGTGTTAGGTTGTCTTCCCAAAAAGGGCGCTTGGTCGCGGATTTGATACGCGGGAAAAATGTTGAAGATGCGCTCAATATTCTTTCATTCTCGCCTAAAAAAGGTGCAACTATCATTAAAAAAGTTTTGGAGTCTGCAATTGCAAACGCTGAACATAATGATGGGGCTGACATTGATGATTTGAAGGTGAAATGTATCTATGTTGAAAAAGGTACGGTGCTGAAGAGATTTACCGCTCGAGCAAAAGGTAGAGGCAACAGGATTTTGAAGCCTACATGCCATATTTTTGTAACTGTTGGTAATTAAGGATATCAAATGGGACAAAAAATACATCCAACAGGCTTTCGGTTAGCGGTAACTCGTAATTGGAGCTCTCGTTGGTATGCAACGACAAAAAATTTTCCGCAAATGCTTAAAGAGGATCTTGATGTAAGAGCTTTCCTTAAGAAAAAGCTGTCACATGCGTCAGTTGGTCGAATACTAATCGAGCGACCGGCAAAAAATGCACGTATCACTGTGTTCAGCTCACGTCCTGGTATTGTTATTGGGAAACGCGGTGAAGATATTGAAGTTCTCAAGGCTGAATTGCAGAAAAGAATGGGTGTTCCTGTTCACGTCAATATAGAAGAAATTCGTAAGCCAGAAATCGATGCTCAGCTTATTGCAGATTCAATTGCTCAGCAACTTGAAAAGCGCATAATGTTCAGGCGTGCAATGAAAAGAGCAATGCAAAATGCAATGCGCCTTGGTGCTCAGGGCATCAAAATTATGAGCTCTGGTCGACTTAACGGTGCTGAGATTGCGCGTAGGGAATGGTATCGTGAAGGTCGTGTTCCCCTCCATACGTTACGAGCAGATATTGATTATGGTGTTTCTGAAGCCCATACAACCTATGGAATTATTGGAATTAAAGTATGGGTTTACAAGGGTGAATACATTAATAAAAATGATGTCGTTCCCGAACCCCAAGCAACTGGTGACGACGCTAAGGCGAAAGCAAAGCGTTTTACTGCGAAAGCTCCAGATGATGTCGCTACCAAGGCCCCGGTTAAAAGAGTTCGCAGGGCTGCAGTAGAGAGTAATACTGAAGTTGCCAAGTCAGAGGATAAGGAATAAAAATATGTTACAGCCCTCTAGAAGAAAATATCGTAAAGAACAAAAGGGACGGAACACCGGTCTAGCTACCCGCGGTGCAAAAGTTAGTTTTGGTGAGTATGGGTTAAAAGCAATCGGCCGAGGACGTTTAACTGCAAGACAAATTGAAGCTGCCCGTCGAGCAATGACTCGTCATATTAAGCGTGGTGGCCGCATTTGGATTCGGATTTTTCCTGATAAGCCAATCTCCAAAAAGCCAGCCGAGGTTCGAATGGGTAATGGGAAAGGCTCACCAGAGTATTGGGTTGCTGAAATTCAACCGGGTAAGGTTTTATATGAGATGGATGGTGTTGATGAGGTGCTTGCTCGTGAAGCTTTTCGTCTTGCCGCAGCAAAACTTCCCCTTGAAACAACCTTTGTAACAAGACATTTAGGGTGATAAATATGAAAGCTGCTGTAATACGATCTAAAACTGCAACTGAAATTGCCGAGATGCTTATTAGCTTAAGGAAGAGTCAGTTTGGCTTGAGAATGCAAAGAGCTACCCAGCAATTAACTGATAACAGTCAGATTAGAAAAGCAAGAAAAGATGTCGCTCGTGTGAAAACTATTTTGCATGAAAAGGGAATGGTGAAGTAATGATTGAAAACTCTCGGAAAATGAACCGAACCCTCCAAGGGCGTGTTGTTTCAGATAAGATGGACAAAACTGTAACGGTCTTGGTTGAGCGTAAAGTCAAACACCCAGTAATTGGGAAAATACTTGTTCGATCAAAAAAGTACCATGCTGATATAAGCGCTGTTGTTGCTATTGCAGGTGACTTAGTAATGATTGAAGAGTGCGCCCCAATTTCTAAAACTAAAGCATGGAAGGTTACTCAAGTACTATCCAAGTCATAACTTGTGTTTTGACCAAAATAATCTTGACAAAATCCCGGAAGTTGAATATAATTTTTGGCTGTATTCGACTTTCTTGTCGAACTTAAGCTCCTAGCGGGCGCCAAAACTGATCACTTATAACATTGAGTGAATTAAGTTGGAGAAAAAATAATGATTCAAATGCAAACCATTCTCGATGTTGCTGATAACACCGGGGCTCGCTCAGTGATGTGTATTAAGGTTCTGGGTGGATCAAAGCGCCGCTATGCTAGCGTTGGTGATGTTATTAAGGTGAGCATCAAGGATGCTGCTCCTCGTGGCCGGGTGAAAAAAGGCGAGGTTTATAGTGCGGTGGTTGTTCGCACGGCGAAGGGTGTGCGGCGTAGTGATGGTTCTCTCGTTAAGTTTGATGGTAATGCGGCAGTGCTTCTTAATAGTAAGTTAGAGCCTATTGGTACGCGTATTTTTGGTCCGGTAACGCGTGAGCTGAGGACTGAGCGCTTTATGAAAATTGTATCGTTAGCCCCTGAAGTTCTTTAAATTGGAAAGGGTTAAAGAGATGAATAAGATTTGTAAGGGTGATGAGGTTGTTGTTATTACTGGGAAGGACAAGAATAAGCGTGGTTTGGTGCGTGCTTTGATTGGGTCATCCAAGGTTCTGGTTGAAGGTGTTGGTTTGGTAAAAAAACACGTTAAGCCTAATCCAATGAAGGGTGATATGGGTGGTGTAATTAACAAAGAGATGCCCTTGAATATTTCAAATGTGCTTTTGTTTAATCCAGTTACTAATAAGCCGGATAGGGTTGGTTTTAAAGTGCTTGAGGATGGTAACAAGGTTCGGGTTTATAAATCTAACGGTGAAGTTATTGTAAAGGCTTGAGGTAGATATGGCTCGTTTAAAAGATTTCTACAAGGAAACAGTCCTTCCGGAGCTTACTGAGAAATTCTCTTATAAGTCTGTAATGGAAGTGCCTCGCATCAGAAAGATTACCTTGAATATGGGGGTTGGTGAGGCCGTAGGCGATAAAAAAGTTTTGGATCATGCGGTAGCAGATATGACCTCTATAGCTGGTCAAAAGCCTGTTGTTACTAAGGCTCGGAAGGCAATTGCGGGCTTTAAGATTCGGGAGGGTTACCCTATTGGTTGCATGGTGACCTTGCGTGGAAAGCGGATGTATGAATTTTTGGATCGCTTAGTGACGATTGCTATGCCTCGGGTTCGTGATTTCAGGGGCATTTCGGGTAAGGGTTTTGATGGTCGCGGTAATTTCAATCTTGGTATTAAAGAACAGATTATTTTTCCTGAAATTGAGTATGACAAGATTGATGCGTTACGCGGCATGAATATTAGTATAACCACGACAGCAAAGACGGATGAAGAGGCTAAAGCACTTTTAGCAGCTTTCAAATTTCCTTTTAGAGGTTAATTAGAAAATGGCCAAATTATCTCTCATAAATCGCGAATTAAAGCGTGAAAAAACAGTTGCAAAATTTGCGGTTAAACGTGCTGAGTTTATTGAAGTTTTTAATAATGCTTCATTGTCTGAAGATGAGCGCATGGCTGCTCGTTTAAAATTTCAGAAATTGCCAAGAGACTCAAGTCCTGTAAGGCAGAGAAGGCGTTGTGCATTAACTGGCCGGCCGCGTGGTGTATTTCGGAAATTCGGATTATGTCGTAATAAATTGCGTGAAGTAGCTATGCGTGGTGAGATTCCAGGGCTAACGAAAGCCAGTTGGTAAGGAGATACATATGAGTATGACAGATCCAGTAGCAGACATGCTAACACGCATCCGCAATGCGCAGATGGCGTCAAAACTAAATGTAACTATGCCTTCATCGAAGTTAAAGTTGGCTATTGCCAAAGTTTTAAGGGATGAGGGTTATATTGATAGTTTTAAAATACGTGAAAATGGTGTTAAGCCTGAGTTAGACCTTGAGTTAAAGTATTACGCGGGTGAGCCGGTTATTGAGCGTATAGATCGGATTTCTCGTCCTGGCCTTAGAGTTTATAAAGGCAAAGATGATCTTCCTACTGTGATGAATGGCCTCGGTGTTGCCATTATTTCCACGCCTAAAGGTGTGATGACAGACAGGCAGGCGCGCGCCGGCAATATGGGCGGTGAAGTTATTTGTATCGTTGCGTAAAAAAGGTTTTATTAACTATGTCTCGTATTGCAAAATATCCAGTTGAAATACCCAATGGGGTTAGTGTTACTCTGAATGAGAAAGAGATCACTGTTAAAGGCCCGTTAGGTGTTTTAAGTCAGTTTCTTCTTCCTTCGACAGCGGTGGAGCAAAAAGATAATAGGTTATTATTTTCCGGGTTGTTTGATATGCCAAATTCAGACGCTATGTCTGGCACTATGCGATCTCTTGTGAATAACATGGTGACCGGTGTTACTAAAGGGTTTGAGAAGAAATTGAACCTTATTGGCGTTGGCTACAGGGCTCAGGCGCAAGGATCAAATCTGAATTTAACATTGGGTTTTTCTCACCCTGTTGTTCATCCTGTTCCTGCTGGTATTAAAGTTGAAACTCCAACACAAACAGAAATCCTTATTAAGGGGATTAATAAACAAGTTGTTGGACAAGTTGCTGCTGAGATTCGTGCATATCGCCCCCCAGAGCCATATAAAGGTAAAGGTGTGCGTTATTCGGATGAAGTGGTTGTTATTAAAGAAACTAAGAAGAAATAAGCGGAGCGCATTATTATGAAAAAGAAGCTTGCTCGCCAACGAAGGGCGCTTAAAACCCGCGCAAAAATTGCAGAATTGAAAATGGTTAGATTGACTGTTTCACGTTCGAACTCTCATATTTCTGCTCAGATTTTTTCAAGTTGTGGCACTAAAGTGTTGGCATCTGCTTCCTCTATGGAGGCTTCTGTTCGCGCAACACTATCTTGTGGCTCAAATGTCGAAGCTGCTAAGGTAATCGGTGGTTTGATTTCTGAGCGCGCAAAAGCTGCTGGTGTGGATCAAGTTGCATTTGACCGTTCTGGTTTTCATTATCATGGCCGCGTCAAGGCTGTGGCTGATGCTGCCCGTGATGGCGGCCTGAAGTTTTAAGCGAGATTAGAGATTATTATGTCAAAACCTCAAGGTAGAAAATCGCAACAGGGCCAGGAAAAGCCGGATGATGGCATGCGCGAAAAAATGGTCGCCATCAACAGGGTTACTAAGGTAGTCAAAGGTGGTCGAATCATGGGCTTTGCTGCATTGACCGTTGTTGGTGACGGAGATGGTGGCGTAGGAATGGGTAAAGGTAAGTCGCGGGAAGTTCCTGTTGCTGTTCAAAAAGCAATGGAAGAAGCCAGGCGTAAATTAGTAAGAATTAGTATAAAAGACGGTAGCCTTCATCATACTGTTACCGGGCGTCATGGTGCAACTAAAGTACTAATTTCTCCTGCATCTGCTGGTACAGGAGTTATTGCTGGCGGACCTATGCGCGCAGTTTTCGAGGTTATGGGTATTACTGATGTTGTCGCCAAGACTATTGGTTCAAGTAATCCTTACAACGTTGTACGAGCAACACTCAATGGTTTATTGGCAATGAGCACGCCTTCTGAAATTGCGGCAAAGCGTGGCAAAGCGATTACAGAAATTTTGGAGTGACATTATGACAACCAAAAAAATTAAAATCACTCTAGTTAAGAGTGTTATTGGAACAAAAAAAGATCATCGCGCAACAGTTAAGGGTTTGGGGCTTGGGCGTATCAATAGTGAGTCCACGCTGGAAGATACGCCTTCGATTCGCGGCATGATTCGTAAAATTGCTTACTTGCTTAAGTGCGATTGATAATAGGTATATAGCTCATGGAACTCAATAACTTAAAACCAGGGATTGGCGCTAAGCATTCTGCTAAGCGTGTTGGTCGCGGTATTGGTAGTGGTTTGGGAAAAACTGCTGGTCGCGGCCATAAAGGTCAGAAGTCTCGCGCAGGTGGATTTCATAAAGTCGGATTTGAGGGCGGTCAGATGCCTCTGCAACGACGTCTTCCTAAGCGAGGTTTCGTGTCTTTAACTGCTCATCGAAATGCTGAAGTGAGGCTTTCTGAACTTAATGCTTTACCTATAGAGGAAGTTGATCTTTTGGTTTTAAAGCAAGCCGGCATTATTTCAATGACTGCACTAGCTGCAAAAGTTATTCTTTCTGGAGAGTTGTCGAAGAAAATAGTTTTGCGCGGCGTAGGTGCGACAAAAGGTGCTAAGGCTGCTATTGAGAAACTCGGTGGTACTGTGGAAGTAGTAAATGGGAACGCTTGATTGAGAAGTTAATCAGGGTAATTTAGTGATCAATAAAAGCTCAACTTCGCAAGCCGTGACTAACCGATATGGGGATTTATGGCGTCGCTTAGCATTTCTTCTTGGTGCCCTTATTGTTTATAGGATCGGCGCGCATATACCTGTGCCAGGTATTGACCCGGTGCGGCTGGCTGAACTTTTTCAGTCTCAAGAAGGTGGAATACTAGGCGTTTTTAATCTATTTTCTGGTGGCGCCTTATCTAGATTCACGCTATTTGCTTTAGGCATCATGCCTTACATTTCGTCGTCCATTATTATGCAATTATTGACAATTGCAGTTCCTTCTTTGGAGGCACTCAAGAAGGAGGGTGAGGCAGGGCGAAGGAAGATCACTCAGTACACTCGCTACGGTACTGTAGGTCTGGCATTGTTTCAAGGTATCGGTATTGCAGTTGCTCTTGAGTCGCAAGCTGGTCTTGTTCTTGATCCAGGGATGATGTTCCGCTTTGTTACTGTGATGACTTTGCTCACAGGGACAATGTTTCTCATGTGGTTGGGAGAGCAAATAACAGAACGTGGATTAGGGAACGGTATTTCAATAATTATTTTTGCTGGCATCGCAGCAGGTCTGCCTAGTGCTCTAGGTAGTCTGTTTGAGCTTGTTAGAACTGGATCTATTCATCCTGTATCAGCACTGTTTATTTGTTTTTTGGCTGTTGCTGTCACTGCATTTGTTGTTTTTGTTGAGCGTGGCCAAAGAAAGATTCTTGTTAATTACGCAAAAAGGCAAGTCGGGAATAAAGTTTATGGTGGTCAATCTTCTCATTTGCCGCTAAAGCTCAATATGGCAGGTGTCATCCCACCTATTTTTGCTTCATCCATTATCTTGTTTCCTGCGACAGCAGCTAACTGGTTTGGGAGTGCTGACGGTGTAAGTTGGTTAAAAGATGTGGCGAGTAAGCTTGCTCCTGGTCAGCCTGTTTATGTGATGCTTTATGCTGTTGCTATTATTTTCTTCTGTTTCTTTTATACGGCGCTTGTTTTTAACTCAAGAGAAACTGCTGATAACCTCAAAAAGAGTGGAGCATTTGTACCTGGTATTAGACCAGGTGATCAGACGGCGCGTTATATAGATAAAGTATTAACAAGGTTGACGTTTGTAGGAGCCATTTATATTACCTTGGTTTGTTTGTTGCCAGAGTTTTTGATTCTTAAATGGAATGTCCCTTTTTATTTTGGTGGAACAAGTTTGTTAATTATCGTCGTAGTTGCTATGGATTTTATGGCGCAAGTTCAAGCTTATGTGATGTCCCATCGTTATGAAGGGCTGCTTAAAAAAGCTAACTTTAAAGGCGCAGGGATTCCTGTCAGGTAATAAATGTCAAAAGAAGATGTTATTGAAATGCAGGGGGAAGTACTAGAAAACCTTCCTAATGCTACGTTTAGAATCAAATTGGAAAATGACCATGTTTTGCTCGGTCATATCTCTGGGAAAATGCGGATGCACTATATTCGAATTCTCCCAGGCGATAAGGTAACTGTACAGTTGACGCCATATGACCTCACTAAAGGTCGTATTGTCTTCCGTGCAAAATAAGTTAAATTTAATATCCGGAGAAGTTAAATGAAAGTTATGGCTTCGGTCAAGCGTATTTGCCGCAATTGCAAAGTCATCCGTCGCAAAGGTGTGGTCAGAATTATTTGCACTGATCCGCGCCATAAGCAGCGTCAAGGTTGATTCAGTAATGCGAATCAGATACAATCTTCGGTTTTCCGCATTTCGGAAAACCACTTCACAAACGCTTAATGGCGAGGGACAGGTAAGCAAATGGCTCGTATAGCAGGTGTAAATATTCCAAATCACCAACATGCAGAAGTTGCTTTAACTGCAATTTACGGTATTGGTCGCACTCGTGCGCAAAAGATTTGTGACAGTGCGGGGATCAATCGCTCAATCAAAGTTAAAGAATTATCTGAGGTTGAACTCGAGCGATTGCGTGACGAAATTGGCAAGATCTCTGTTGAAGGGGATCTGCGTCGAGAAGTTACCATGAGTATCAAGCGACTGATGGATCTTGGTTGTTACCGTGGCTTGCGTCATCGTCGCGGCCTGCCTCTTAGAGGTCAGCGTACCCGAACAAATGCTCGTACTCGTAAAGGTCCGCGGAAATCTATCGCTGGCGCTAAGAAGTAATAGGGAACCTAATTAAATGGCTAAGACTGCAACTAAAGTTAGAAAAAAGGTTAAGAAGAACGTAGCTGAAGGTATTGTGCATGTTCATGCTTCCTTTAATAACACTATTATTACCATCACTGACCGTCAGGGAAACGCCCTGTCGTGGGCAACTTCTGGTGGTGCAGGCTTTAAGGGGTCGCGTAAGTCGACACCTTTTGCGGCTCAGATTGCTGCTGAAGCTGCTGGTAAAGCTGCTCAAGAGTGTGGTGTTAAAAATCTTGAGGTTCGGATCAAGGGTCCGGGACCTGGTCGTGAATCTGCCGTACGTGCTTTGAATGCACTCGGCATGAAAATTACCAGTATTACCGACATTACTCCTATTCCACATAATGGATGCCGGCCACCTAAGCGCCGCCGCATCTAACGTATTAAGGAACTCTATGTATGGCTCGTAATTTAGATCCCAAATGCCGTCAGTGCCGCCGCGAAGGCGAAAAGTTATTCTTAAAAGGCGAAAAGTGCTTCACAGACAAGTGCTCAGTTGAGCGTCGTGCTTATGCGCCTGGACAGCATGGCCAGAAGTCTGGTCAGCGCTTGTCAGGGTATGGTACGCAATTGCGTGAAAAGCAGAAGATTCGTCGTATCTATGGCATTCTTGAGCGTCAATTTCGGAAGGTATTTGCTACAGCTGACCAAAAGAAGGGCGCTACAGGCGATAACTTATTGCAGTTGCTTGAAGCTCGTTTAGATACAGTAGCTTATCGTATGGGTTTTGGTATTTCACGTGCTGAATCGCGTCAAGTTGTGCGACACAATGGCGTGCTTGTCAACGGTAAGCGAGTTGATGTGCCGTCTTACAATTGCCGTCCTGGCGATGTGATTCAACTGCTGGATAAAACTAAAAATCACTTAAGGACAAAAGCAGCCTTGACTGCAGCTGAAGGCCGTGGTTTTCCGGAATGGCTTGAAGTTGACATAAAGAGTGGTCGAGGTGTTTTCAAAAGCTACCCAGCGCGCCAAGACTTACCTTCCTCGATCAACGAAGGTCTGGTTGTCGAACTCTACTCGCGTTAATCGTAGTTTTACGCCTGATGCCCTATGGGGGTATCAGGCGTATTCCCATTTGAAGGACAGATAAATGCAAACATTGCTTAAGCCACGCAGTATTGATGTGCAGCAACTCTCACCACTTCATGCGCGTGTTGTCATGGAGCCCTTTGAGCGTGGTTTTGGTCATACACTTGGCAACGCTTTGAGGCGGATTTTGTTATCCTCCTTAGAAGGCGTAGCACCCACTGAGGTTTCTATTGAAGGTGTTCTTCACGAATACTCGACTTTAGATGGCGTGCGCGAAGATGTCGTTGATATCTTGCTGAATGTTAAAGGTGTTGTTATCAAAATGCATAACCGTCGTGAAGCGATTTTGACGGTAACTAAAGTTGGTGAAGGTGTTGTCACTGCGGCAGACATTGTGGCTGGACATGATATTGAGATTGTTAATCCAGAGCACGTCATTGCTAACATTGCACCTGGCGGTCAGTTGAAGATGGAAATCCGTGTTGAGTCAGGCCGCGGTTATATTCCTGCAAATCAACGCCAAATCGCTCGTGAAAATGTTTCAATTGGTCAGATGATGCTTGACGCTTCTTTTAGTCCCGTTCGTCGCGTGAGTTATGCAGTTGAGTCGGCGCGTGTAGAGCAGCGCACTGATATGGATAAGCTAATTCTCGATATCGAAACAAATGGCGCGATTGATAATGCCGAAGAAGCAATTAGAACGGCTGCTCGTATTTTGATGGAACAGCTCTCGTTTTTTGCTGATCTTGAGGGTGTATCAACTTCTGCTGAAGCGGCTGAAGGCTCGACAGTTTCTCCTGTTCTTGTTCGGCCGGTTGATGATCTGGAATTAACTGTCCGTTCCGCTAATTGTCTCAAAGCTGAAAATATTTATTACATTGGTGACTTGATTCAACGCACTGAATCAGAGTTGTTGAAAACGCCTAATTTAGGTCGCAAATCACTCAATGAGATTAAAGAAGTGTTGGCTGCACGTGGTTTGTCGCTTGGTATGCGATTAGACGGATGGCCGCCTGAAGGCTTGGAAAAGCTGGTTTAAATTGTAAAAACTCGATAACCATTAACGGGTTGTTTGCACTGTGCGACAACCACATAACACGAGGTAATTATCATGCGTCACGGAAATGGATTGCGGAAGCTGAATCGTACTTCTTCCCACCGCCAAGCAATGCTGCGCAACATGGCAGTCTCACTTCTTCGTCATGAAGTGATTAAGACAACACTTCCTAAGGCTAAGGAGTTACGCCGAGTGGTAGAACCGCTGATCACGCTAGGCAAAAAAACCAGTTTGGCCAATCGTCGCTTGGCTTTTGATCGCACACGTGATCGTGAGATTGTTGGCAAGCTTTTCAATGATTTAGGCCCTCGTTTTGCAACACGGAATGGTGGCTATTTGCGCATTTTGAAAATGGGTTTTCGCGTTGGTGATAATGCACCGATGGCCTATGTTGAGTTGTTGGATCGCCCAGAAGGTAGTGATGCTGTAGAAGGTGTGGTTGAAGAGTAAGTTTTGCTTTTAGCTGTTTGTTCTACGCATAAAAAAGCCAGACATTGTCTGGCTTTTTTATTTGCAGCTGAACTTTTGACACTGGGTTATAAAACCATCCCTGCAGCAACCGTATTATTCGTCGATTCATCAATGATGATGAAGGCGCCGGTAGCCCGATTTGTCACATAGCTATCCACGCTTAAAGGCTGTGCCAGACGTATGACGACATGGGCAATGTCATTCATTTGCAGAGATTCAACGGGTATTCGCTCAAGTGAATTCACGTCTATGCGATACTCAATTGCAGAAACCACGGCTTTTGATTCGCGAGTGGCCTGGCGAACCAGATATTTACGTTGCCGATCCAATGGTGTTTCTGCCAACCAGCACACCATGGCATTAAGTTGCCGTGTCACCAGCGCCGACTTTTCGGTTTGTACGATCATATCGCCACGCGAGATATCGATTTCGTCTTCAAGCAACAGCGTGATGGATTGCTCGGGGTAAGCGGTGGCAAAAGATTGATTCAGCACCCGAATGTCTTTAACGCGGGTTTCTTTTCCGGAAGGCAATACTGTCACTGCGTCGCTAATGCTGATGCTGCCAGATTCGACACGTCCCATAAAGCCGCGAAAATCATGCAGCTCTGGGTCATCCGATTTATGCGGACGACAGACAAATTGCACCGGAAAGCGGAAAGGTTCGTCCGCTTCGCTATGGGCTGTGGGGGCATTTTCCAGCACATCCAGCAAAGTGCTGCCGGGATACCAAGGCATGTTCTCACCACGATCGACGACCATGTCGCCTTTTAGCGCCGACATTGGAATAAAGTGAATGTCCTTAATGCCTAGTTGCTCGGCAAAAGTGAGATAGTCTTTGCGAATGCGTTCAAATACCGCTTGATCGTAATTCATCAGGTCCATTTTGTTAACGGCGACGACGATATGCGGAATGCCCATCAGATGTGCAAGATAAGAGTGGCGACGTGTTTGCGTAAGAATGCCCTTGCGCGCATCGATCAAGATGATCGCCAGGTTCGCCGTGGAAGCGGCCGTAACCATGTTGCGCGTGTATTGCTCATGCCCCGGCGCGTCAGCAATGATGTACTTGCGCGTGCCGGTGCTGAAGTAACGGTAAGCCACATCAATCGTGATGCCTTGTTCGCGCTCGGCTTGCAGGCCATCGGTGAGCAAGGAGAGATCAACCTCATCCAGCCCGCGCCGGTGCGAGGTGCGCTCGATGGCAGACAGTGTGTCAGCCAGAATGGTTTTGGTGTCAAACAGCAGCCGCCCGATGAGCGTGCTCTTGCCATCATCCACGCTGCCGCAAGTCAAAAAACGTAGCAGCCCGGCGTTGTCTTTGGGCAATGAAGCTTCTGGCAAATCGTGTATTGCGCTCATTAGAAATAACCTTCTTTCTTGCGTTGTTCCATCGAAGCATCCGAGGTTTGATCGTCCAGCCGGGTCGCACCGCGTTCGGTAACCGTGGTGCTGGCAGTTTCCAGAATAATTTTTTCCAGCGTGTCTGCGTCCGACGCGACAGGCGCGGTGCAGGTCACATCGCCCAGGGTGCGAAAGCGCACTTGCATGGTTTCAATGACTTCTCCCGGATCGGCTGGGGTGAGTTCGGTAATCGGTTGCAGCAGGCCGTTACGGCGCACAATCGGACGTTCGTGCGAGAAATAAATGGACGGGATTTCCAGTTGCTCGCGGCCGATGTATTGCCACACATCCAGCTCCGTCCAGTTGCTGATGGGAAAGGCGCGGATGTTCTCGCCTTTGTGCACGCGGGCATTGAACAAATCCCATAGCTCAGGGCGCTGGTTTTTTGGATCCCACTGGCCGAACTCGTCGCGGAAGGAAAAAATCCGCTCCTTGGCGCGCGCTTTTTCTTCGTCGCGCCGCGCGCCGCCGATGCAGCAATCAAAACCGAATTCTTCAATCGCTTCCAGCAGCGTCACCGACTGATGCTTGTTGCGTAATTCATCGGGTGATTTCAACACCACCGTGCCGCGCCGCATCGAGTCTTCAACCGAGCGCACAATCAAGCGCTCACCCAACTGCGCAGCGCGGTAGTCGCGAAACGCCAGCACTTCGGGGTAGTTGTGCCCGGTATCGATGTTCAGCAAGGGAAAGGGGAAGCGGCCGGGGCGGAAGGCTTTCTCCGCCAGGCGCAGCAAGACGATGGAATCCTTGCCGCCGGAAAACAGCAGCGCGGGGTTGGCGCATTGGCCGGCTACTTCGCGCAGGATGTAAATGGATTCGGACTCGAGCCAGTCGAGATGCGAGAGTGTGTGTTTGGATAATTGAGCCAGGTTGCTCATGACGATGTTCCTTCTTTAACAATGCGTTGCAGGCGGCCATCCACCATATGCAGGCCGCACTCTTTGGTTTGCGGGTTTTCCCACCACCAGCGGCCGGCGCGGATGTCTTCGCCGGGTTCAATTGCCCGCGTACAGGGCGCGCAGCCTATGCTGGGGTAGCCTTGGTCGTGCAGGGCATTGTAGGGCACGTTGTGGGTGTGGATATACGCCCACACTTCTTCTTCACGCCAGTCAGCTAACGGGCTCACTTTAACCAAGCCGTTGGCTGCGTCTGGCGCGATGGGTGCAACGCTTGTGCGCGTCGCCGATTGCGCAGCACGCAGGCCTGTCACCCAGGCGCCTTTGCCAGCCAGCACGCGCTGCAAGGGTTCGACTTTACGGGCATGGCAGCAAGCCTTGCGCGCTTCAATACTGTCGTAAAAGCCATTGATACCGTAGCGGATCACACAGGCTTCCACATCTTCGGGGCGCGGAAAAATAAGCTGAATGCGCTGGCCGTAATGCTTTTCCGCCGTGGCAATCAAGGCATAGGTTTCCGCAGGCAAACGGCCGGTGTCGAGCGAGAAAATGTCTATGGGCAATTGCTCGCGCCAGATCAAATCGGTGAGCAGCATGTCTTCAGCGCCCAGGCTATTGGCAAACACCACCGGCGCATGCTCATTGACGGCTGAACGCAGCAGGGCAACAACAACCGCCGCTTTGGCGGTGACGGTAGCGAGCAAATCAGGATTCACAGGGTTATTAGGCATGATGTTTAAAGCTGCTTAGGCCGTGCGGCGACGGAACAAAGGCAAGGGTTGATCGACCGCGCCTTGGTATACCTCAGGAAAGTCATTCAGTGATTGCAAGGCTTCTTCCGCATTTTGCTCCGGCGGCAATAAAAACGCATTAAACCCGACGCGGCGCAAATAGAACAGCTGGTCGCGGCCGATATTGCCCACAGCGCGCAACTCGCCTTGATAAGCATAACGCTCGCGCAACAAGCGGGCAGTGGAATAGCCACGGCCATCAATGAATTTGGGGAATTCAACCGCAATCAAAGCGAAGCGATGCACATCATGCGCGATGTCTTCAACGCGAAAAGTCGGCGCTAGCGAGACGGCGATATCGTGCAAATGCTCGGTGCGAGTCAGCAAATTATCGCGTTGAGC
>Ga0209066_10003525_pt1 | contig 17776 bp, 12 predicted proteins | sample All_14_2_FD_187198 | JGI IMG/M metagenome (GOLD analysis project Ga0209066, IMG submission 187198) | Freshwater microbial communities in response to fracking from Pennsylvania, USA - Allegheny Zone_MetaG_DW_15 (SPAdes) (version 2) ... | reverse complement strand
GGTGACGCACTCTTCGACGGGCGCGGCTCACCGAGACGATCAGGTGGATGCTCTCAGCCGACGGTCTCGACGCCGACGGGCTCAAAGTCGACTTCACGCAGAGGGCTCCTAGCGGCACGAGCTTGCGCCGAGCATCCGACGCTGACGACACCGATGGCCGCTGGGGTGTTGCTGCGCTGCACACGCTACTGAGCACGATCTATCAGGCCGCCCATGCGGCGAAAGCCGATGCCCTCGTCATCACGCATGCGGTGCACCCATCATTCGGGGACTGCGCCGACATGATCCGCACCAACGACGTGCTCGTCGCCGACGCGACTGGTGCGGTTGTGCCAGCAGCCACCCAATTGCGCGAGCGTGCGGCGATCGTCGCCTCCAGTCAGCCCAGACATCTCATCGACACCGATCAGTGGCCCATGCAGAATCGCGACGAGTGGCTTGGTTATGCAGCAGTGCAGGGCACAGTCGGGGTACCTGCGCTCTACTACGTCGAGCGCATCGACAACTCTCGCGAACCCATCGAGAGCGACGACTTGCACCGTATCGCCGAGCTGTGGCGCGACTACCGCGAGAGGATCACGACATGAGTTCGACAGCCCCCCGGCTCGTCGCCGACGGCGTATGGCAGATCGCAGACACCTGTCACGTCTACCTCATCGCCTCGACGACTGATCCGGGCAGCGCCGTGTGCATCGACTTCGGGTCGGGGGCGGTGCTCGAGCACCTCGCGCAACTCGGCATCGAGCGCATCAGCGACGTGCTCATGACGCATCATCATCGAGACCAGGGGCAGGGGCTACCGCGCGCTGTCGAGCATGGCGCGCGCATCCACGTTCCTCCCGTTGAGGTCGATCTCTTCGCGAACGTCGATGAGATGTGGCAGATGCGTCAACTCGACAACGACTACAACCTGCGCGAAGACCGGTTCTCGCTGTTGGAGTCGGTGCCCGTGCACGCGACTGTTCCGGAGTACCGCACCGCCGACTTCGGCGGAGTCGCACTCCGCACCGTGCCCACACCCGGTCACACCCCCGGATCAGTCACCTACCTGCTCGAGCGGGACGACGAGCGTCTCGCCTTCACGGGCGACCTCATCTACGCGCCGGGAAAGGTCTGGTCGCTCGCGGCGCCACAGTGGAACTACACCGGCCACGAAGGCGCGGGCAGCGTCGTGCTGAGCGCCATGCTGCTGGATCGCGAAGCGTGCACGATGCTGCTGCCATCGCACGGCGTGGTGATGCACGATCCGCATGACGCACTCGAGCGACTCCGCGAGACGATGATGCGCTACGTCGACTCGCGACGTTCGTTCCCCTGGCGCATGCCCGAGCAACTCGATGACCCTTTCGTGCAACTCACCGAACACTTGCTCCTCAACCGTTCGAGCATGTCGTGCAGCTACGTACTGCTGTCGTCAACCGGTGAGGCGCTCTTCATCGACTACGGCTACGACATGTTCGTCGGCGGGGCCTGGGGCAACGACCGCGCGTCGCGCCGGCCGTGGCTCGCGTCGCTGCCCGCACTGCGCGAGCGTTACGGTGTCACGCGCATCACGGCCGCGCTGCCGACGCACTACCACGACGACCACATCGCGGGAATGCCGCTCTTGCGCGACGTCGAGGGAACCCAGATCTGGGCGCCGGCGAACGTCGCCCCCATCATGGCCGACCCGTGGAAACACGACTTGCCGTGTCAGTGGTACGACCCCGTACCCGCCGACCGCATACTGCCCATCGGCGAAGCGGTGCAGTGGAACGAGTACCGCATCATGGTGCACGAGTTGCCGGGTCACACGCTCTACGCCGCGGCGTTCGAAGTCGACGTCGACGGAGTGACCGTGCTCTTCACGGGCGACCAGCAGGAAGGCCTCGGCGGCCAGGATGGTCGGCACGACGGTCGGCGCGACATCATGAACTACCAGTACCGCAATCGCTTTCGCACGGGCGACTACGCACGCAGTGCTCAGCTCTATCGTCGTGTCGCGCCCGGCCTCATGGCCAGCGGGCACTGGGAGCCGCGCTGGGTCGAGCCCGGGTACCTCGACTATCTCGCTGATGAGGGCGACTTCGTGCAGAGCATCCATGAAGAGCTCCTGCCACTGGATGAGTTGGCGATGGATGCCGATACGCAGTTCGCGCGCGTGAGCCCATACCGAGCGCGGGTCACAGCGGGCTCGCCGCTCGACATCGTCGTCGCCGTGCGCAACCCTTTCGACCGCGAAACTGCGGGCCGCCTCGAACTGGCCACTCCACTAGGCTGGCTCGCACCCGACGGTCCCGTCGACATGGTGCTGCCGCCGGGTGACGTGAGCGAGTTCGTCATGCGGGTGATCCCCGCTGGCCCGCCCGCTCGGCGCAGGCGCGTGGCCGTCGATGTCACGATCGGCTCGCTCGCGCTGGGCCAGCACGCGCACGTGATCATCGACGTTGAATAGGCAGGTGGTGTCGAGTGGCAGCACGGTGGGAGTCACCGGAGGCACAGTTGCCTCGCCGCGCCACAATTAAAGAGGTCGCCGAAGCGGCAGGGGTGTCGCGCTCGACCGCGTCGAGGGCGCTCGCCGGCAACGGCTACGTTGCTGACGCCGTGCGCGTCAGGGTGCGTCAGGCGGCAAAAGACCTTGGGTATGTGGTCGACACGACGGCGCGCAGTCTCAAGCAGCAGTCGAGCCGGCTCATCGGCGTTGTCGTCTCCGATCTGCGCAACTCCTTCTATTCGGCGGTGGCTGCTGGCGCCTCTCGGGCCTGCCGCGCCGCTGGCTACACGATGGTGCTCATCGACGACAGTGGTTCCAGCGACGAAGAGGAGTCGGCAGCAGAGGCTTTTGTGGGGCTGCGCGTTGCGGGTGTCGTGGGAACGCCAGTGTCGAGTGCACTCGTCACCTTCCTGACGCGGCACCGCATCCCCGTCGTCGAGGTCGACCGTCGTTTCGCGGGAGATGTCGCTTCGGCAGTCGTGGTTGACAACCGCGCCGCTGCGCGCTCGACCACCGAGCACTTGCTCGACCTCGGCCACCGTCGCATTGCTCTCTTCATCGACGAGACAGAGTGGACGACGGGTCGTGAACGCTACGAGGGCTACGGAGACGCGCTGCGCGCGCGCGGCGTCGAGGAACAGCCGGGCCTCCTGGTACAGGCTGGCTGGGACGTCGAGGAGGCGCACTCCGCGGCGCGCAGGCTGCTCGCAGCACACGATCGGCCGACGGCGGTCTTCGCCGCCAACAACCTGCTCGCCGAAGGCGTATGGCGTGCGGCGGCCGAACTCAATTTGTCGGTTCCCGGCGACCTCTCGCTCATCGCCTTCGACGATGCGCCCTGGATGAGCATGGTGACTCCAGGTGTCACGGCGGTGGCTCAAGACCCCGACGCGATTGGTGTGGCAAGCGTCGAGACGTTGCTCGCGAGCATCCGGAATCCGGCCCTCACGCCCCGAATCGTCACGATTCCGACCAAGCTCATGCTGCGCGGTTCGACCGCCGCTGTGTGAGCCGCACTTCTCGCCGGAGGAAGTTGACCGGCAATGCATCGTGCTCCTAGTATGTGGGAACGATGTCATATCGCGATCAGTGAGATCACTCGCCGGCCGCGCATAACGGAGGTAACAAGGAATGGCCGCACAGACGCGACCGGTGCTCGCGCTCGACATCGGAGGGACCAAGCTCGCTGTCGGCGTCGTCACCGGCGATGGCATCACCTTCGGCTACCGGGTGGAACCGACTCGACGCGAAGAGGGCCCAGACGCGATCATCGCGCGCCTGCTCCGCATGGGCCACGAGGCGATCGAGCAGGCCGGTCTCGGCCCGATCGCTGCGGTCGGCATCAGCAGTGGCGGTCCGCTCGATGCTCAGCGCGGCATCATTCTCGGCCCGCTCAATCTTCCTGAGTGGACCTACGTGCCCATCACCGACATCGTGACCGTCGAGTTCGGGGTTCCCGCCGTGCTTGAGAACGATGCCACAGCGGCCATGCTCGGGGAGTTTCGCTACGGTGCCGCGCGCAATGCAGACATCGCGCTCTACCTCACTCTCTCGACGGGTGTCGGTGGAGGTGCGATCGTGCACGGTGCGCTACACCGCGGTGCTGCGGGCAACGGCGGCGAATTCGGCCACCTCATGGTGCGCCCGGGCGGCCGCCGTTGCACGTGCGGACGGCTCGGTTGCCTTGAGGGATACGCCTCGGGCACGTCGATCGCGGTGCGCGCCAGGGAGGCCGTGAGCGCCGCTCACGCCCCCTCGGTACTCGACGCGCTCGAGACGATCCGCGCCGAAGACGTCGTCGGTGCCGTTCTCGTGGGTGACGAGGTGGCCACCGACATCTGGAACGAGACGACGGCCATCGTCGGCCAGGCCGTGACCGATCTCGTCAACCTCTTTGAGCCCGAAGTCATCGTGCTCGGCGGGGGCGTCACGCACGCGGGCGATCTGCTGCTCGATCCCGTGCTGCGCGCCGTCGCTCGTGACGCGATGCCGCCCGCCGCCGCTGCCGTGCGCATCGAGTTCGCCGCTCTCGGCGACGCGGTGTGCGTCGTGGGAGCCGCTGCCCGCGCTTTCGACTATGTCGACGAGACCCAGGAGACGACGAATGCCTGACACTACGCGCGACTGGATGCACGATCAGCTCGATGATCACCGCTCGGTTGCCGCGGCCGCCGAGCACCTACTGCCAGCAGTGCGCGCCGTCGGTGACGCGCTCATCGCTGCCTATCAGGGCAGCGGTGTGCTCTACACCTTCGGCAACGGCGGCAGCGCCGCCGACGCTCAACACTTCACGGGCGAGATCATCGGACACTACAAGCGCGACCGCCGCCCTCTGCCCGCCGTCACCTTGAGCACCGACTCGACGACCATGACGTGCATCGCCAACGACTACGACTACGCCGAGATTTTCAGCCGGCAGGTGCAGGCGCTATCGCGTCCGGGAGATGTCGTTGCGGCCTTTACTACGAGCGGCAAGAGCCCCAACATCGTCAACGCCTTGCGAGTCGCGCGAGAGAACGGTGCCACGACCGTGCTCTTCGGCGGAGGCGACGGCGGCCCGGCGGCCGAGTACGCTGACCACTTGCTCGTTGTGCCCTCGAGCACGACACCGCGCATCCAAGAGATGCACACGTTCATGCTCCACGTGATTTCGGAAATGCTCGACGCGTGGGCGGATGGCGACGAGGAGTACGCATGACGACGGCACCCATGGCCAACGCGCCATCAGGTCCCCAACCGGCTGGACTCTCTCGCGAGCAGCGTCCGGCGGCAACCCCCGACCGCACGTTACACATGATCGGCAACGCGCACCTCGACCCGGTCTGGCTCTGGCCGTGGCAAGAGGGATATCAAGAGGCGCGCTCGACCTTCTGGTCGGCCATCCATCGCATGGATGAGTACCCCGACTTCATCTTCACGTGCGACCAGATCGTGCTGTTGAGCTGGGTCGAAGAGTCAGACCCCGAACTCTTTGAGCGCATTCGTGAACGTGTCGCCGAGGGCCGGTGGGTCAACGCTGGCGGCTGGTGGGTCGAGCCTGACTGCAACATGCCCATGGGCGAATCGTTCGCGCGTCAGGGCCTGCACGGTCAGCGTTATCTGCTCTCTCGCTTTGGCAAGGCCGCCGAAGTGGGCATGAACGTCGACCCCTTCGGCCACAACGTCATGCTTCCGCAGATCTTGCGTCAACAGGGCATGGACTCCTACATGTTCTTGCGGCCGGGTCCGCAGGAGTCCGACTTCGGGCACACCCTGTTCTGGTGGCAGGCACCCGACGGTTCGCGCGTGCTCGCCTATCGCATCCCCTTCGAATACTGCAGTCCGCCCGGCGATGTGGTGGGGCAGACCGAGAAGTCGCTCGCTCAGCTCGACCGCAGCCTCGGCGAGATGATGGTGTTCTACGGAGTGGGCAATCACGGCGGAGGCCCGACGAAGGCCAACATCGAGTCGATTCACCGCTACGACCGCATGGGCTCGTTCGGAAGGATGAAGATGTCATCGCCTCGGGAGTATTTCGACGAGATGATCGCTCGCGGTCCGGCCTTTCTCGACTCTCTCGCCGTACGCGCAGACGATCTGCAGCACCACGCTCCCGGCTGCTACTCCGCCCACTCGGGCATCAAGGCGTGGCAGCGCCGCGCGCAGTTCGCTCTCCTCTCGGCAGAGCGCTGGGCGGCGGTCTCGGCTCTCCATGACGGCATCGACTATCCGCGCGCCGAGCTCGAGCACGCGTGGAAGCAAGTGCTCTTCAACCAGTTCCACGACATCCTGCCGGGTTCGGCGATCGAGCCCTCCTACGACGACGCACGCGACCAGCTGGGCGAGGCGACGGCGATCGCCAAGCGCATCATGACGCGCGCGCACAACGTCATCGCCCGTCAGGTCGACATTCCGATGGATGCCGGCACCCAACCCGTTCTCGTCTTCAACCCGCACCCCTGGGCAGTGAGCGCCGATGTCGACCTCCAGTACGGCGCTCAGCCCACGGGAGTGCACATGGTCGATGCGAACGGCGAACCCGTGGTCACCCAGCGCAGCCAGTCGACGGCAACCACCGATGACAAGAACCGCGGCGCGATCGTCTTCCGCGCCGACGTACCCGCATTCGGGTATCGGCTGTTCCGTCTGCTCAGCGGACCGGCACCCGTTGCACCCGAGGCCGGGGAGCTCACGGTCACCGAGTCGCTCATCGAGAACGAACACCTGCGCATCGAGCTCGACCCCGACTCCGGCTGGATTCGCTCTCTCGTTCACAAGGCGAGTGGCCTCGACGTCATGGCAGGTGTCGACGGCACACAGCACACGCAGGTCTGCGACGACCCGACCGACACGTGGGGCCATCGCGTCGTCTCGTACGCGTGGGAGGGCGCGTCGATGTCGCTTGATCGCATCGTCGTGCGCGAGACCGGTCCGCTGCGCTCGCGCGTGCGCATCGAGCGCAGCTGGGGCGCATCGACGCTCGTCGAAGAGCTCGTGCTCTCGCATGACTCTCCAGCCCTGCGTGTCAACGTCACCCTCGACTGGCGTGAGAAGGCCCACCTTCTCAAGCTGCGCTTCCCAACTCGCCTTGAGTCACCGCGCGCAACGTACGAGGTGCCGTACGGCATGCTCGAGCGACCGGTCGACGGCGCCGAAGAGCCAGCCCAATCGTGGGTCGATCTCACCGGCACGATCGACGGTCGCCCGGCGGGCGTCACGGTCGTCACGACGGACAAGCACGGCTACGACGTCTCCCCAGGGGCTGAGCCGAGCATCGGTGTCACAGCGGTGCGCAGCCCTGTGTACTCCTGGCACGACCCGCGCCTGCTCGACCCCGAGGGCTTCTATAGCTTCCAAGACCAAGGCATTCAGCGCTTCAGCTACGAACTCGTGCCGCACGCGGGTGATCTGCGTGAAGCGCAACCCGCGCGTCGCGCCGTCGAGCTCGGCTCGCCGGTGCGCGCGATGCTCGAATCGTTCCACGACGGTGCCCTTCCGTCGCAGGGCAGTTTCGCCGACGACGGCGCGGGCTCGGTCATGGTCACGGCGATCAAGGGCAGCGAAGATGTCGCAGATCGCCCTGGAGGCGCTGACCTCATCGTTCGCGCCGTTGAGACTCGCGGAGAGTCGACCGACGCGGTCATCTCCTTGCCGCTTATCGGTCGAGAACTGAGAGCGCATTTCTCGCCGTACCAGATTCGTACCTTCCTCGTGCCCGAGCGGGGTGAACCCATCGAGGTGAATCTGCTCGAACTGCCCGTGGACGACGACACTGCGCCAGACGCCCGTGACAGCGATGCCGTTGCGACGTCAGAAGCGTCGTCGATCGAGCAGCCCGACGCGTCGTGACCGCGACCGCCCCTCCCGAGGTCGTGGTCGAGGTACTCGACGCCGAGCCGGGGGCGCTCGAGGTCGAGCTACAACTCGGCGAACTCGAGGGTGATGAGTGGCGCGTGACAGCGCGCGTGCACAACCGCGGCGAGAGCGCCGTCGAGGGCGCCGTGAGGCTGTCGGTGAGCATCCCGTCGACGGCGCCCTTCTGGCTGATTCCGGGAGCCTTCTACGGCGAGAATCGGCCAGCAGACAACGATCGTGTGTTTCCCCGCTTTGAGAGCGGGGCGACGTCGCTCGAGCAGCACGCCGCCATGGTGAGCGACGAGTGGCACTTCCGCGCTGATCGCTCGGCGACCCCCGCGGTGTTCTGCTGGCCAGACGAGGGTGTGAACGGCGTCGCGATCGCGACCACAGAGTCGGGAGAGCTCGGCCTCCAGGCGCTCGGCTTGCGTCATCGTGACGGCGTCGCGACGATCTCGATCACGGCTCCGGCGCGTGAGTACCCCGTGACCTACTACGGTTCTCAAGAACCGCGCACTGCTGAGGTGCGCAGCGCGACGTTCGCTGCGGGCAGCGTGACGACGCTCACCGCCACCGTTCACGCGCTCACGGCCGATCGGCACGATTACGCGCCGGTGCTGCGCCGACTGCACTCTCGGTCTGCGCCTCGTTCGCCGCTGCGGCCGCGGTCGACGGTCGAGCAGGCCGCCTCATCGGCCGCCGACGGACTGCTGCGCTGGCACTATGACCCTGACCCGGGGGTGTTGCTCGAGACGGCTGGCTTCGACCGCGAACTCAAGGGTGCTGATGGCCGACCGGTCGATCGACAGGCGATGCACGTCGGTTGGGTCAGCGGTATTCCCTGGGCGACGGCCATGCTGCAGCACGCGAGTCGCACCGGCCGTGACGACGTGCGCGCTGCAGCGGTGAGCGTTATCGACTTCGTGTGCGATGCGCTCTCGCCGAGTGGCACCTTCTGGGGGGTCTGGTATCGGGCGTCCGGATGGCGACAGAGCTGGACGCCTGTTCCTGGCGGTGTGCACTCGCGCACGCTCGGTGAAGCGACGCACTTTCTTGTGCGGGCGCTCGACCACCACGATGCACCGCACTGGCGCACCGCCGCACTCTCGAATCTCGAGGCTGTCATGCGACGACAGCGCACCGACGGCAATCTAGGGGCTTTGCACCATGCGGAGACCGGTGAGGTGTTGTCGTGGCGGGGTTCGGCCGGCCTAGCGTGGGTGCCGGCGTTCGTCGAAGCTCACGAGCGCGGGTGGGGAGACCGCTTTCTCGACGCCGCCCTGCTGGCGGGAGAGTACTACTCGCAATTCGTGCTCGACGAACTGCTGCACGGTGCTCCCGAAGACGTCGACCTCGCACCCACCTCCGAAGACGGCTATGTCGCGATCATGGCCTACATGGCTCTGCACCGAGTCTCGAGCGACGCGCGCTGGCTCGAGCTCGCGCGCCGAGCCGCCGACTGGATGCTCACCTTCCGGTACAGCTACAACGTCGAGTTCTCACCCGACTCGATGCTTGGTGTGTACGGCTTCGGCTCGCGCGGGGCTGACCAGGCCTCAAGCTCGAACCAGCACTTGCACTCTTACGGCCTCATCTGTACCCAAGAGCTGTTCGCTCTGAGCGAGGCCACCGGAGACTCCCACTACGCAGAACGGGCAGAGGAGACGCTCGCGTGCTTCCGGCAGCTCGTGCCCCTCGCCGATGGAGATTTCAACGCCTACCGCGGCATGATCACCGAGCGGTACTACCAGACAGCGTGCTTCCAGCCCAAAGGCATGGTGCACGTACTGGCACATGCCTGGTGCGCAGGCGTGTTGTTGCTCGGCTGCGAGCAGTCGATCGCGCGCGCTGGTCGGAGTTCTGCGTGATCGACTCCCGCCAGCCGTCAGGTGGAGAGGGTGACTTTCCTGACGCGCTCGCCGCAGACGGCGCCGCGCCACGACCGCAACTCGTGCGCGAGCACTGGTGCGACCTCGGAGGTGAATGGCAGGCGGCGTTGGTGCCGTTCGACAGCACTGCGCCCGCTCCGCTCGCGACGACCGCTTTCTCGCCGCCGCCGTTCGATCGCACCATCATCGTCCCCTTCCCGCCCGAGTCACCGGCGTCGGGCATCGGCCATCGCGCTCCGCTCGCGGGCCTCTGGTATCGCAGAGAGATCACGACCGAGCACGTCATAGAGGCCGGATTCACGGGCGGCGATGACCGGCTGATCGTGCACTTCGGTGCCGTCGACTACCGCGCTGATGTTTGGGTCAACGGTCAATACCGAGGTGCTCACGAGGGCGGGCAGTCGCCGTTCTCGATAGACATCACCGATGCGGTTGAGGATGCCCCGCTCGACCTCGTCGTGCGAGCACTCGACGACCCCTCTGACCTCGAGGCGCCTCGCGGCAAGCAAGACTGGCAACCCGAGCCGCACGCCATTTGGTACGAGCGCACCACAGGCATGTGGCAGCCCGTCTGGCTTGAGGCTGTGCCGCGAGCGTCGGTGCGCCGTGTGCGCTGGTCGAGCGACATCGATCGCGATCTCGTCGAGCTCGTCGCCGACATCGAGGGAGCTGCTCCTGGTGCCGTGCTTGAGGTGCGACTGCGGCTCGGCGATGAGCAACTCGCGAGTGCGCGGGTTGCGGCGACGGCGCGTACGAGAGTGCTGCTCGATGTGCCTGCCTTGCGCAACGGAGTCGATCGCGACCGTCTGCTGTGGAGCCCTCATCACCCTGTGCTCATCTCGGCCGAGGTCGAGCTCATCGCACCAGGCTCGCGCCGCGATCGCGTTGGCAGTTATCTCGGACTGCGCAGCGTCGCCGTCTCGCGCGGCCGGTTCGTGCTCAACGCGCGACCGTTCACCGTGCGTGCCGTGCTCTCTCAGGGTTACTGGCCGCAATCCCACCTTGCCGCGCCCTCAGTCGACGCTCTGCGTCAGGAGGTCGCCGCCATGAAGGCGGCGGGTTTCACGGCTGTGCGACTGCACCAGAAGGCGGAGGACCCTCGCTTGCTGTTCTTCGCTGATCGGCTCGGGCTCGCGGTCTGGGCCGAGACGGCGAGCGCATTCTCGTTCAGCGAACGGGCGGTGGAGAGGCTCGCGCGCGAGTGGACCGAACTCGTGCGCCGCGATCTCTCGCACCCCTCGATCGTGACCTGGGTGCCACTCAACGAGAGTTGGGGAGTGGAGCAGATCACCGTCGATGAGCGCCAGCGCGAGTATACGCGAGCACTCATCTCGCTGACTCGCGCGCTCGACGGAACGCGGCCCGTCGTCGGCAACGACGGGTGGGAAGTTGTGGACTCCGAGCTCATTGGTGTGCACGACTATCGTGGCGCCGATGCGATCGTCGCTGACTGGAGTGCAGCGAGCAGCGCGGCGGAGGCGCTCGAGCGGTTCGGTGCTGCCGGGCGCAGGCTCTTGCTGACTCCCCGCGACGCGGAAGACTCGGCGATCGTGATCTCTGAGTTCGGCGGCATCTGGTGGTCGGAGGACTCGGCGAATTCGTGGGGCTACGGCGACCGGCCGTCGAGTCTTGAGGAGTATGAAGAGCGCGTGCGCTCGGTTTTCCGTGCCGTGCAGAGCTCGAGCGTGCTCGCCGGGTTCTGCTACACCCAGTGGGCCGACACCGCTCAAGAGACCAACGGGCTCGTCACGGCCGATCGCCGCCCCAAGCTTCCGTTACCGACCTTGTTCGGCATCGTGCGCGGGTGACCTCAAGGCGCCGCTTAGGCTCGCATCATGAGCATGAGCATGGGCGGCGGCATGGGCCGAGGTGGAGGGGGCAGGGGCTCGCGCATCTCGAGCAGCGACGCTGAAGCGCAACGCGCTGCGAATGCCGAGGCGCCCCGCATTCCGCATCTGCTCGGCCGCATCGCCGAGTTGTTCCGGCCGCATCGTGTCACGATTGCGATCACCATCACGCTCGTCCTCATCTCGGCAGGCATCAGCGTGCTACCGCCGTTGCTCACGCAGCAAGCGTTCGACCGCGGTCTCTTTCCGCCGGAGGGTTCGCCCAACGTGCCGTTGCTCGTGCAGCTCGTCGCTGCGATGGTCGGGCTGTGGATTCTGTCGGCCGGACTCGGCATTGCGCAGACCCGGCTGACCGCTCTCGTCGGCAACAGCGTCATGGCGCAATTGCGCGTCAGGCTCTTCGAGCACTTGCAGTCGATGGAGCTCGCGTTCTTCACGCGCACGAAGACGGGCGTCATTCAATCACGATTGCAGAACGACGTCGGCGGAGTCGCGAGCGTACTGAGCAACACGATCTCGAGCGTCATCGGCAACACGGTCACGGTCATCGCCGCTCTCGTGGCGATGCTGCTCTTGAGCTGGCAACTCACGATCGTCGCCGTCGTGCTGTTGCCGTTGCTCGTGTTCGTGCAGCGCCGCGTCGGGCAAGTGCGGGCTCGCATTGCGACGAAGACGCAGGAGTCACTGAGCGACATGACGGCGATCACGCAAGAGGCGCTCAGCGTCTCGGGCATCCTGCTGGCAAAGAGCTTCGACCGCCAGCTCGACGAGGTCGAGCGCTATCGGGTCGAGAACGATCGGCAGCGCGAGCTCCAAGTGAGTCTCGCGATGAGCGGTCAGTGGTTCTTCGCGCTTGTCAATGTGTTTCTCAGCATCGTGCCCGCCGTCGTCTATCTCGTCGCTGCGTGGCTCATCGAAGCAGACGTCGCGGTGACGGCCGGCACGATCGTCGCCTTCACGACCGTCCAGGCGCGACTCACCTTCCCTCTCATGGGGCTCATGCGCGTGGCGCTCGATCTGCAAACCTCGGGGGCACTGTTCGCGCGCATCTTCGAGTACCTCGACTTGCGGCCGCGCATCACCGAGTCTCCCGGCGCCGTGGACGTCGATCGCAGCCAACTCGGGCGCGTGCGGCTCAACGACGTGGTATTCCGGTATCCAGATGCTCCGGCTGACGGGGCCGCGACGCTCGACCACGTCAGCGTCTCGATCGAGCCCGGCCAGTTCGTCGCGTTTGTCGGCCCGTCAGGAGCAGGCAAGACAACGATCTCGTACCTCATTCCTCGGCTGCACGACGTCACGGCAGGCAGCGTTGAGTTTGCCGGTGTCGACGTGCGCATGCTGCGACAGCGCAGCTTGGTCGAGTCGATCGGCATCGTCAGCCAAGAGACCTACCTCTTTCATGCGACGATCGCGGAGAACTTGCGGTACGCGAAGCCTCAGGCCACGGACGACGAACTCGAGGCCGCCTGCCGTGCGGCGAACATCCACGACACGATCATGACCTTTCCCGCTGGCTACGCGACGGTCGTCGGAGAACGGGGCTATCGGCTCTCGGGCGGCGAGAAGCAGCGCATCGCGATCGCGCGCGTGCTCCTGAAAGATCCGCCGGTGCTGGTACTCGACGAGGCGACGAGTGCGCTCGACTCGGTGTCGGAACGCGTCGTGCAGCAGGCACTCGACTCGGCATCGCGCGGCCGCACGACGATCGCGATCGCGCACCGCTTGTCGACGGTGCGCGATGCCGATGAGATTCACGTCGTGAACGCGGGGCGCATCGTCGAGAGCGGAACTCATGACGAACTCATCGCCCGCGGCGGACTCTACGCGCGGCTCTTTGCCCAGCAGTCGCGCGCTGCGACCGAATCGCCATGAGCGTAGCGGCGCGCTACTGGCGCGCGTCGAGCAGCTCCGTCATGTAGTCGATCTCTTTCTGCTGCAAGGCGATCATGCCCGCGGCCAGGTCGAGAACGACCGGCTCGTCGCTGCGCGCCACAACAGCCTCGGCCATCTCTACCCCACCGATGTGGTGAGCGATCATGAGTTCGAGAAAGAGGCGCTCGGCCTCCACCCCTTCCGCCTGCTGCAAGGCCTGCATCTGCTCGAAGGTTGCGAGCCCCGGCATCGGCTCGCCTGGAACGTGCTCGGTGCCGGAGTGCTCACCGTGCGAGGCAGAGCCATCGAGCGGCGGCCGAGTCATCCACGTCATCTCGGGTTCGCTCGACGTCTGGGGCAGGCCCCACATGGCGAGCCAGGCATACATCTGACCTTGCTGCTGCGTTTGCCCCGTCGCGATGTCGAGGGCGAGCAGTCTGATCTCTGGGTCTTCGGTGCGGTCGCGCACGAGCAAGGCCATCTCGACGGCCTGGCCGTGGTGCACTTGCATGTCGCGGGCGAACCCCGCTTCGGCGCTCGTGTCGCTCGGCGTCGGCGGTGCACTCGCTGCGGTCACACGCCCCACAATGAGCCCCACGACGACGGCGACGAGCACGAGCAGCGCCGCCGCGACGACAAGGCGCGCACGACTGGGCGCCGAGGGGCGAACTGTTGCCTCGGTGCCGGGCAGCGTGTGCTCAGCAGTCATGCTCAGGCGATCTTGCCCGGACCGTCGAGCGCCTGGCTGCAGAGAGCGCCCGGTTCGGGAGCATTCGGGTCGAGGCGGTACTTCACGATGAAGTCGACGAGTCGCTCGTCATCCACACCGTCGAGAGCGATTGAGGCACCCCAGGCGCTCGCGGCGACGGGGGAGGACAAGCCTTCGAAGGGCGAAAGAATGATGTAGTTGCTCGGCATGAGGTCGCGCAGTGCTTCGAGTTCGGCGCCCTCGACTTGCTCGGGGTCATAGGTCACCCACACAGCGCCGTGCTCGAGCGAGTGCACCGCATACTCGTTGGGCACAGCCTCTTCGTAGATGCCGCAGTTGAGCCAGGTCGGGTTGTGGGGTCCGCCGGCGGGAGGCGTCATCTCATATTCGACTGCCGACTGCACATGCGTCGACTCCACCTCGAAGGTCTCGAGCCCCTCGATCTCGAGCTCGGCGCGCTCGGCAGCGGTGAGGTTTTGGCTCGTCGGAGGCGGCGGGGTCGCCGACGTGACGACGACGGCGATGAGCACTCCGATCACAGCGGCACCGGCGACGATGGAGCCGACCAGGCCGAGCATGCGATTGCGCTTCTCTTTCGCCTGCTTGGCCTTGAGCGCTGCGACCTTCTCGGCTCGGCGCGCTTCGCGCTGCTGCTTGATGGTCAGGTTCTCGTCGCGGGTCACGTCGTCTGCGGCCACGGGGCGGTACTCCACTCGTGCGATGGGATGGGATGAGGGCACAACTCTGTCTCCAGCATGACAGACGACGCACTAGTGGATGCTGTGAGCACTGCTCGCTACCCTCTCCCCTTGAGCCTGCCGAACGAGTACTGTGAGGTCACCTGACAGGCCGAGCGCCCCCGCGCTCCGAGCTCGAGGAGCCGCATGTCGCACGCCGCCGAGCCGGACGACGCCGGGCCACGGATGGGTCGTTCCCGCCGGCGCAGGGCTGGGCTCAGCATCCAATCGACGGTCTTGCTCATGCTGCTGGGCGTGAGCCTCGTGTCGAATGTGCTCGTCGGGGTCATCGGCTACGTCAACGCGACCGACTCGCTGCGCGACGCGGCTTTCGAGCGGCTCGTCGAGGTGCGCGAGTCGCGCTCACGTGAGATCAGCCGGCTCTACTCGACGATCGAGAACACCGTCGTCGTGCACTCTCGCGGTCAGAGCGTCGTCGACGCGGCGCTCGCCTTCTCGCGAGCGATGGACGACCTTGAGGGCGCCCAACTCGACCCTGAGCGCGAGGCTCTGCTCGACGCGTACTACAGCGAGGTGTTCGGCCCGCGCCTCGCTGCGGCGACAGGGGAGTCGGTCGAGGCGAGCAGCTTCGCGCCTCGAGACGCTCCAGCGCGCTGGCTGCAGGCCTACTACACGGCACCGCACTCGAGCTTCGACGACGCGATCGCCGTCGACAACGCTGGCGACGGTAGCGCGTGGTCAGAGGCGCACGCGCGGTATCACGACTACTTCAGGTCGATGACCGAGTTGCTCGACTACGAAGACGTGCTGCTGCTCGACACAGACGGAGTGGTCGTCTACTCGGCCTTCAAGGGCGTCGACTTGGGCACGAACGTGCTCTCGGGCCCCTACCGTTTCTCGGGGCTGTCGAGCGCCTACGGTGAGGCGATGGCGGGCAACCTGGTTGGTGCCGTCGTGTTCAGTGACTTCGAGGCGTACCCACCGTCGTTGAACCTGCCGGCGGGGTGGGCTGTCACGCCGATCGGTGCAGACGGCGAGATCGTCGGGGCAATGGCGATCGAGTTGCCGATCGACAGGCTCAACGCGGTCATGACCGCCGACGCCGATTGGAGCCAGGGAGGGCTCGGCGAAACCGGTGACGTCTACTTGGTCGGCGTCGACTCGCTCATGCGGTCGCCCTCGAGACTGCTCGCCGAAGACCCCGATGCCTTCGCAGCGCAAGCGAGAGCTGCGGGCATCGCCGACGATGTCGTCGACCGCGTTGTCGAACGCGGATCGACGCTCGGCGTGCTTCCTGCGCGGTCGACCGCAGTCTCGGCCGCGCTTGGCGGTGACGAGGGCACCATGATCGCTGACAACTATCTCGGTCGCGAGACGCTCAGCGCGTTCGGATCAGTCGACATCGATGGCATCGAGTGGGTTATCGTGGCCGAACTCGACACGCGCGAGGCATTCGCCCCGGTGACCGACTTCACTCGCAACCTTGTGCTGTCGAGCGCGGTGCTCGCGCTCGTGGTGTCGGTGCTCTCGCTACTGCTTGCGCGCGTCTTCGTGCGTCCGTTGCGTCGACTCGCCGAGGCGGCGCAACGGATTGCCGCTGGCGAGACAGGAGTCGTGGTCGACGCGGGGGCGAACGACGAGATGGCGAGCGTCTCATCGGCGTTCAACGACATGAGCCGCAGCTTGCAGATCAAGGCCGAGTTGCTCGACGAGCAGCGCGCTGAGAGCGAGCGGCTGCTTCGCGCGCTCATGCCCGAGCCGGTCATCCAGCGCTATCGCGACGGCGACCAGACGATCGCGGAGGATCACCGCGACGTGTCGGTGCTGTACGCCGACATCGTCGGCTTCGACGACTTCAGCCGCGATCGGGGCTCGGAGGACACCCTCGCGATGCTCAACGAGCTGGTGCGGCAGTTCGACGACGCCGGGGGCGCCTTCGGGGTCGAGCACGTGCGCACCACGACGAAGGGCTACCTCGCGAGCTGCGGCCTGACGATCCCCCGCGTGGACCACGCGCGCCGCATGGTCGACTTCGCGATGGAGCTCGAGCGGATCGCCGAGCGCTACGGCGGTAAGCACGGCACGAGCCTGAGCATCCGGGCCGGCATCGACACCGGGACCGTGACGAGCGGCCTCGTCGGGCAGTCCCACATCGCCTACGACCTGTGGGGCGACGCGGTGAGCCTGGCGTTCCAGCTGCAGGGCACGAGCAACGAGTCGGGCATCTTCCTCACCCAGCAGGTCGTCGACCGGATGCCCGACACCGTCCACGTGCGCGACTGGGGGTTCGTCAACACCCCGTCGGGTCCGCAGAAGGTGTGGCGCATCGATCCTGACGACGTGCGCGCCGGGGTCGAAGCGTGACGGCCTTCTGGCTCCAGCCCTGGTTCTGGCCGGCCGTGGGCGTGGTGATCGGCCTGCCGATCGTGCTGCTCGTGCTCACCGAGGTGCAGAGCATGCTCGAGCGGCGCGGGAGCCGGGCATCCCGCATCATCCTGCTGCTGCGCAACTATGTCGCGCCAGTCGGGGCCCTGCTCCTGCTCATGAGCCAGGCGCAGTACGCCAACATCGAGCTCACCTGGACCAGGGTCGTCGCGACCCTCTTCGGCTTCCTGCTCATTCTCGTGCTGCTCAACACCCTCAACTTCGCGCTCTTCGTGACGGCGAAGGAGGGCACGTGGCGCAGCAAGGTTCCGTCGATCTTCGTCGACATCGTGCGGATCATCCTCATCCTGGTGTGCCTGGCCGTGCTGTTCGCCGTCACCTGGAACACCGATATCGGCGGACTGTTCGCCGCCCTCGGGGTGGGCTCGATAGTGATCGGCCTGTCGCTGCAGAATGCCGTCGGGTCTGTGGTCTCTGGACTGTTCCTGCTGTTCGAACAGCCCTTCCAGCTCGGTGACTGGCTCGAGGTAGACGGCGCTCGCGGCCGCATAGTCGAGGTGAACTGG
>Ga0209066_10003524_pt1 | contig 17777 bp, 15 predicted proteins | sample All_14_2_FD_187198 | JGI IMG/M metagenome (GOLD analysis project Ga0209066, IMG submission 187198) | Freshwater microbial communities in response to fracking from Pennsylvania, USA - Allegheny Zone_MetaG_DW_15 (SPAdes) (version 2) ... | reverse complement strand
CGAGATCACCCGCCAGGCGGCCGCGGAGTCCGTTTGATGCTGGCGACCCCTCGTTTCCCGCTGCTGCAGGCCGTGCTGTCGGGGCTGCTGCTGGCCCTCTCTTTTCCCGGCGGGCCGGGGTGGTGGCCGCTGCTGGCGATTGCCCTGGTGCCGCTGCTGCTGGCTCTGCGGGGCGGGAGTCGGGGCCGGGCCTTCCGGGCCGGGCTGGTCGCCGGGATGGTCCACTTTGTCATCCTGCTCTACTGGATCGTCATCGTCCTCGGCCATTACGGCGGCCTGCCGTGGTACTTTTCGGTGCCGGCGCTGGTCCTGCTTGCTCTGTACATGGCGCTGTATGTCGGCCTCTTCGCCCTCGGCGCCCGGGTGCTGGTCGAGAACCTGCCGCCCCCGGCCGTCCTGTGGCTGGTGCCGGCTCTCTGGGTCAGCCTGGACTGGCTGCGTGGCCTGCTGTTCAGCGGCTTCCCGTGGATGGACCTTGGTTATGCCCTGTGGGGGCAGCCGGCGCTGATCCAGGTCGCCGACCTTCTCGGCCACCATGGCGTCACCTTTCTCCTCGTTCTGGTCAACACCCTGCCGGTCCTGCTCCTCAGTGCCGGACCGGAGGCGAGGTGGCGTGGCCGGATGATGCTCGCCGCGCCGGTCGCCCTCGTGGTCGCAATCGTCGCGGTCTACTCGGTCGTGCGCTGGCATCAGGTCGAACGGCAGATGGCCGTCGCCGGGCGGATGCACATCGGTATCGTCCAGGGCAATATCGATCAGGACCTCAAGTGGTCGCCCGAGAATCAGGGCAAGACGGTGGCCACCTATATCGATCGGACCGCCTCGCTGTTTGCCGGCGGCGATGGGGGGCGGCGGCCGACCCTGGTTGTCTGGCCGGAGACGGCCCTGCCATTTTATCCCGCGAACAGCATGTTCGTCGAGGACCTGCAGCGGCTGAACACCCGGTTCGATATGGCCCTGCTGACCGGGGCGCCATGGTACGAGGTCGTCGACCGGGAAAAGAAGGAGTATGATTATTATAACAGCGCCGTGCTGATCGCCCCGACCGGCGAGTTCATCGACCGCTACTCGAAAAGCCATCTCGTCCCGTTCGGCGAGTACGTTCCGCTCAAGCCGCTGCTGCCGTTTCTGGCGCCGCTGGTCGAAGCGGTGGGCGATTTTTCACCCGGGATCATCGGCCGGCCGCCGGAATGGAGGCAGGGGCGACTCGGGGTGCTGATCTGCTTCGAGAGCATCTTTCCCGCCATCGCCGGGCAGTGGGTGCGAAACGGGGCCAATGTGCTTGTCAATTTGACCAATGACGCCTGGTATGGTAAATCGAGTGCCCCCTACCATAGTTTGGCGATGACGGCCTTCCGTTCGGTGGAGACCAGGCGCAGCCTGGTCCGTTCGGCCAATACCGGGATTTCCGGATTTATCGACCCGCTCGGTCGGGTCGTTCGCCAATCCGGGCTGTTCGAACCGTGGGCGGCCGCCGAGGACGTGGTCCTGATGGAAGGAAAGAGTCTCTGGCTGCGCGGCGGCCATCTCTTCGCCCCGCTGTGCGCCGGAGCGGCGCTGGTTGCCATCGGCGGGAGCGTCGCCGGACGCCGGCGCCGACAAACCCTGTAACAACGTGCCCCGTGGCCCCTGTCGGGCCCGGCGGCGGATCTGATCAATTTTATCGTGTAGGACGCCATTATGACGCTTGATACCGGTGCAGCCGTGTCGAAACAGAGGATAACCGAACTGAAGGATCGCCTGCTGGCCCTGAAGGAGCATCTTTGACCTGGCTCAAAAGAAAGACGAGCTGGAACGGCTGGAACAGCAGACCCTCGCCCCCAACTTCTGGAATGACGCCGAGATCGCCCAGAAGGTCCAGAAGGCGCACGGCCAGCTGCAGGAGATTATCAACGGCTGGGAAAACAAGTGGAACGAGCTGGAGGAAGTCGACCTGCTCCTCGATATGGGGGTGGAGGAGAACGACAACGACACTTTCGATGAGGTCGCCCTCCGTCTCACCGACCTGCAGGATATCATCGCCGTCTCCGAAGTGGAGTGCATGTTCAGCGGCGAGCACGACAACAACAACGCCATCATCACCATCCACGCCGGGGCCGGCGGCACCGAGGCCCAGGACTGGGTCGGCATCCTGCTGCGGATGTACCTGCGCTGGGCGGAAAGGATGGGCTTCCGTTCCGATATCCTCGATATCCTGCCGGGAGACGAGGCCGGAACGAAGAGTGTCACCATCCTGATCCAGGGACGCTACGCCTACGGCTACCTGCGCTCCGAACTCGGCATCCACCGGCTGGTGCGGATCTCGCCGTTTGACGCGAGCGGTCGCCGCCACACCTCGTTCGCCTCGGTGATGGTGATGCCGGAACTCGACGACAGCGTCAATGTCGACCTCGATGAGAAGGATATCCGCATCGACACCTTCCGTGCCAGCGGCGCCGGCGGCCAGCATGTCAACAAGACCGACTCGGCGATACGTATCACCCACCTGCCGTCCGGCATCGTCGTCCAGTGTCAGAACGAGCGCTCCCAGCACCGCAATAAGGACATGGCGATGAAGATGCTGATCTCCCGGCTCTACGAACTGGAGGAGCAGCGCAAACTCGCCGAGCAGGAGGGCCTGGGCGGCGACAAGAAGGAGATCGCCTGGGGCAGCCAGATCCGGTCCTATGTCCTCCAGCCCTACCGGCTGATCAAGGATCACCGGACCGATCACGAGATGGGCAACGTCGACGCGGTCCTCGACGGCTACCTCGATTCCTTTATCAAGGCCTTTCTGCTGTGGCAGAAATGAGGTCCTGACCCGGCAGGTGGCCATCATCGTGACCAACACCATCAGATGCGCCAAATGCGGGGCCTGCACCGTCGTCTGCCCGGTCTACAAGGCCAGCGGCGGCCTGGAGTCCTATTCCGCCAGGGGCCGGAACCATCTGGCCACGGTCGCGGAGTTTGCCCGGCCGACCCCGGCCTATGAAGACATCTTCTCCAAGTGCCTGCTGTGCGGGGCCTGCACCAGGGCCTGTCCCCGCGGGATCGATGTCAACCGCGAGACGGTCCGCGCCCGCGCCGGTTTCTCCCGCCTGTACGGCCGCCATGGCTTTCAGAAGTACCTGGCCCGTCAGGCGCTGCGCCATCCGGAGATTCTGGGCGCGGCCGGGCGGCTGGGACGGACCGCCGGCCGCTTGACCAGGCGGCTGCCGGCCGACAGCGGCCTGCGGTTGCGGCTGGCGATGTTCGAACCGCCGGCGGCGGAGGTTCCGGCGCCGCCGCGGTTGGCCAAACTGGCGCCGGCGCCGGCGGCGTCGCCGCTGACCTGGTTTCCCGGCTGTGCCGCCGAATACCTCTTTCCCGAAATCGCCGATGCCTGCCGCGACCTGCTGGCCGGCCATGGCTTCGATCTGGTCGCCCCGGAGGGCCTCGGCTGCTGCGGCCTGGCCCATCATGCCGCCGGCGACACGGAGGCAGCCCTGGCCCTGGCCCGGCGCAATATCGAGGCCCTGGAGCGTCGCCCCGGCCCGATCCTGGTCTCCTGCGCCTCCTGTTTCGCTCATCTTCGCCACTATCGCGACCTGCTGGCCGACGACCCCCTGTGGCGGGAGCGGGCGGCGGCGGTCGGCGACCGCCTGGCGGAACTGATGCAGTTCCTCGACGGTCTTCCCGCCCCGGTCGATGGAGGATCTGTCGCGACGGCGCAACGGCCGCTCCGCGTCTTCTATCACGATCCCTGTCACCTCCGCCATGAGGTCGCAATTGTTAAGGAGCCGCGACGACTGCTGCAGCGGCTGCCGGGCGTCGATCTGGTGGAACTACCCGGCGGGCCGCAGTGCTGCGGCCAGGGCGGACTGTTCCATCTTGGCGCCCCCGAACTGGCGGCGCTGATCCGCGACGACCTGGCGGCGAAGGTCCTTGCCCTGCAGCCGGACATCGTCACCAGCACCTGTTCCGGCTGTCTGATGCAGTGGAAGACGGCGCTGACCGCCGCCGGGTCGCCGGTTGCGGTCATGCACCTGGCGGAACTGCTGCGCCTGGTCGCCGCCCCTGGCGTTTTCCCCGCCTGATTTCACTTCATTTCGTCTCCATAAAGCGTATATACTGATGCCATGGGCTGTCCGTCCGGCGGGCGGCAGGCATCGGAAGCATGGAATCTGTCAATGGGATGGAGACGGTGATGGTTATGGACGATCTCAAGACCCGAGAAGAACTCCTTGTCGAACTGGCGGCCCTGCGACAGAGACTCGGCGCGGCAGCGGCGAAGCTCGACGGCGACGACCTGCTGCAGCGGCTGCTGGCCGATTTCATGGCCCCCGTCGTCATCACCGCGATGGCTGACCGGCGGATACTCTATCTCAACGATTACGCCTCGCGCTACCTGGGGGTGAGGTCGGAGGACGCCGTCGGCCTGAACATCCTCGATTTCTGGCTGGTCCCCGAGGAGCGGGTCCGGTTCGTGACCGAGATCGACCGTCAGGGGCAGGTCAAGGATTTCGAGGCCTGTTTTCGCTCACGGGATGGACGGGTCCTCCACGCTCTCCTCTCGGCCCATGCCGTGACCTTTGCCGGCCAGGTGGCGACCCTCACCCTCTTCGCCGATATCACCGACCGGAAAAAAACCGAAGAGGCCCTGATCGCGAGCGAGACGAGGGTCCTCGATATCTACAACCTGATGCGGCTGATGTCCGATACGGTTCCTGATTTCATCTGGGTCAAGGACCTTCAGGACTGCTATCTCTTCGCCAACAAGGCCCTCTGCCTGCGGCTGCTGATGAGCGAGACCGTCGACGAACCGATCGGCAAGGATTTCCGATACTTTGCCGAACGGGAGAAACAGCGGGGATCGTGCTTCACCTTCGGCGACGGTTGCGTCGATTCCGATGCGGTTGTCAAGCAGACCGGGGAGGCCGGGCGTTTTGTCGAGTCGGGGCTGGTCCGCGGGGTAAACCTGATCCTCGATGTCTACAAGACCCCCCTGTTTGACGAATCCGACCGGATGATCGGCACGGTCGGCGTTGGCCGTGACGTTACCGTCGATTGCAGGACCAAACAGGCCCTGGGTGAGAGCGAGGAGCGCTACCGGCTGCTGCTGAACAATATCCGGGATGTGCTCTGGGTCATGGACGAAAACCTCCGCTTCACCTTCGTCACCCCGTCGGTGACCGCTTTGACCGGATACAGCCCGGAAGAATTCCTGAACCTGTCGCCAGACAGCTATCTGGCGCCGCGATCCCGCTTGATGTACGAGAATGCGGTCCGCAAGGGGCTGGCCCGGGAGGCCCGGGGCATCCGCGACGAATCGCCACGGCTGTGGAAATTCGAATGGCAGTGCAAGGACGGTTCGGTGATCTGGGTCGAGAGCCTGATCTCGATCCTCAGGAACGACGATGGGTCGTTCCGGGGGCTGATCGGGGTGAGCCGCGACACGACCAGCCATATGCGGGTGCTCCGCGATCTCAAGCGCGCCAAGGAGATCGCCCTGGCCGCCAATCGCGCCAAGTCCGAGTTCCTCGCCAACATGAGCCATGAGATCCGCACGCCGATGAATGCGATCCTCGGCATGATGCAGCTGCTGCGGGATACACCGCTCAATCGGGAGCAGCGAGGCTTCGTCGACACCACTCTGGTGGCGGGGGAAAGTCTGCTCCGCCTGATCAGCGATATCCTTGATTTTTCGAAGATCGAGGCGGGCAAGGTCGATCTGGTCAGCGAACCCTTTGCCCCCGGTCCCCTGGTTGAATCGGTACTCCGCTCCTTTGACAGCATGGTCGACAGGGATCGGGTCGATATCCGCTACCTTGTCAACGGCAGTCCGCCGGAACGGGTGGTGGGCGATGGCTCGCGGCTGCGCCAGATACTCTTCAACCTCCTCGGCAACGCGGTCAAGTTCACCGAGGAGGGGGATATCACGGTGTCTCTCGAGGCCCGATACCAAGACGACGGCAGGAACGCGAACCTGCTGTTCGAGGTCCGGGATACCGGGGTCGGCATCCCCGCCAATGTCACCGACCGCCTGTTCGAGCCCTTCGTCCAGGCCAACGGCTCTTTCCGCCGCCGGTACCGCGGCACCGGGCTGGGGTTGAGTATCGTCAAGCGCCTAGTCGGCATGCTCGGCGGCGAGATCAGGCTGTCGAGCATAGAAGGCGAGGGGACGATCGTACGATTTTCGATCCCGGTGCAGATCTGCGGCGATCAGGAGCCGGCGATGAACGACGCGGTGAAGGTCGACGATCCCGGCGACGTCTCCCTCCATGTCCTGGTGGTCGAGGATGAGGCGATCAATGCCCAGGTGGTCTCGGCGATGCTCCGCAACCAGGGCCATGGAGTGGTGGTGGCGCCGAATGGCCGGCTGGCCCTGGAGACCCTGGAAAACGAAGTGTTCGACTGCATCTTCATGGACATCCAGATGCCGGAAATGGATGGTCTCGAGACCTCGGCCGCGATCAGGCAGCACGCCGGGTGCAACCGCCACGACATCCCGATCATCGCCCTGACCGCGCATGCGATCCAGGGCGACCGGGAGCGTTTCCTGGCCGCCGGCATGGACGACTACCTGACCAAGCCGATCAGGGCCGAATCACTGCGGGAGATCACGTGGAAGGTCGCCGGCCGCCGCTATTGCGGTCTTTGAAAAAAAAGGCCGCGGCCGGGAAATGAGAAGGGCGCTGCCCCCCATTCGGGGATGGCGCCCTTCTCATTGAGGCAGGGCTCATTGTCTCAGCGCCGCCGCGCCGGTATCAGTCGAGGAAGGTCTCGATCGGCGTGTGCTCCATGCCGAAGGCCTCGGCCACGCCCTTGAAGGTGATCCTGCCCCCGACGACGTTGACTCCTGGGCGGATCTCCTCGTTGTCCCGGCAGGCCTGCTTCCAGCCCTTGTCGGCGATCTGCAGGGCGTAGGGGAGTGTGGCGTTGGTCAGGGCCAGGGTTGAGGTCAAGGCGACCGCGCCCGGCATGTTGGCGACGCAGTAATGGACGATGCCGTCGACGATGTAGGTCGGCTCGGCGTGGGTCGTCGGGTGCGAGGTCTCGAAACAGCCGCCCTGATCGATCGCGACATCGACCAGGACCGATCCCGGCTTCATTTCCCGCAGCATCTCCCGAGTAACGACTTTCGGCGCCTTGGCGCCGGGAATCAGGATCGCACCGATCACCAGATCGGCCTCCCGCAGCAGTTGGCGCAGCTTCGGCCGGGAGCTCATCACCGTGTAGCAGTTGCCCGGCATGATCTCACTGAGGTAGCGGAGGCGGTCGAGATCGATGTCGAGCATGTAGACCCTGGCACCGAGGCCGCTGGCGATGCGGGCGGCATTGAGACCGACGACGCCGCAACCGATCACCACGACATTCCCCGGTTCGACGCCGGGGACCCCGCCGAGCAGGATACCGCGGCCGCCCTTGCTCATCTGCAGGTAATTGGCGCCTTCCTGGGCCGCCATGCGGCCGGCGACCTCGCTCATCGGGGTCAGCAGCGGCAGACTGCGGTCGTTCTTCTGAATGGTCTCATAGGCGATGTTGACCGAGCCGGCGGTCATCAGGGCCTTGGTCAGTTCCTCCTCGGCGGCGAGGTGGAGGTAGGTGAAGATGATCTGATCCTGCCGGATCAACGGGTATTCGCGGGGCTGGGGTTCCTTGACGTGCATGACCATCTCGGCTTCGGCATAGATTTCGGCCGCCGTGTCGAGAAGCGTCGCTCCGGCCTGGCGGTAGTCGCTGTCGGCAAAACCGCTGCCGACCCCGGCACCCTGTTCGACGAGGATCTCGTGCTGGTGCCGGACCATGGTCTCCACCCCGGCCGGGGTCATGGACACGCGGTTTTCAGCTGTTTTGATTTCCTTGAGGATTCCGATGATCATGATCCTGGTCCTTGTCCTGGGATGAAGGGGATTAGGCAGCCTGTCGTCAGGGCGTCGGCGGGGATTTTGCCGCCGGCGGTTGATCGGAGGTGCGGATGGATGGGGCGGCGGCTTCGGGTTTGCTCGCCAGGGCCGAACAGCTGCAGCACATGGCCCCGCCGTCCTTGTGGCACATGCCGGTGAGGCCGTGCCGGGTGCGGCGCAGACGGCGGCGGGCGAAGTTGATCATGAAGGCCATGATCAACACCAGCGGGAACGTGAACATCAGGAAGAGGAGAAAAGTTTTCATATCTCGGGTATACGCACTCCCGGCTCAATCGCCAAAGTCGTCGAAGTGAATGTTGTCATCGCCGACCCCGAGGTCGTCGAGCATCTCCCTGATCGCTTTCAGCATCGGCGGCGGTCCGCACAGGTAGTAGTGGATGTCCTCGGGGGCCGGGTGGTCCTTGAGATACTGGTCGTACAGGATGAGGTGGATATAGCCGGTCGCGCCCTGCCAGTTGTCCTCGGGCATCGGGTTGGAGAGGGCGAGGTGGAAGGTGAAGTTGTCATGCTTTGAGGCCAGCTCCTCGAACTCCTTGTCGTAGAATACCTCTTTCAGGCTGCGGCCGCCGTACCAGAAGGAGACCTTGCGGGTGGTCTTTTTATCCAGGAACAGATCGAAGATATGGCTGCGCAGGGGGGCCATGCCGGCGCCGCCGCCGATGAAGACGATCTCGGCGTCGCTGTCCTGCATCAGAAACTCGCCGAAGGGCCCGGCGATGGTGACCTCGTTGCCCGGCTGGAGGTTGAAGATATAGGACGACACCTGCCCCGGCGGGATATCCGGACTGCCGCCCGGCGGCGGACTGGCGATGCGGACGTTGAGCTTGATGATCCCCTTCTCGCCGGGGTAGTTGGCCATCGAATAGGCCCGCGACACCGGGGTGTGGACATGGGATTTGTACTGGAACATCTTGAACTTGGTCCAGTCGGCGAGAAAGCGTTCATCGATATCGAAATTGGCGTAGGACAGCGTGTGCGGCGGCACTTCGATCTGGACGAAGCCGCCGGCCATGAAATCGACCTCCTCCCCGGGCGGCAGGGTCAGGACCAGCTCCTTGATGAAGGTGGCGACGTTGTTGTTCGAAGCGACGGTGCAGCGCCACTTCTTCGATTCCAGCGCGTCCCGCGGCACTTCGATGGCCAGATCCCGCTTGACCCCGACCTGGCATGACAGGCGCATCCCTTTCTTTGCCTCGCGGATGTTGATCTTCGAGCGCTCGGTCGGCAGGATCTGCCCGCCGCCTTCCCTGACGATGCAGCGGCACTGGCCGCAGCTACCGCCGCCGCCGCAGGCCGAGGACAGGAAGATGCCGTGATCGGCGAGGGTCGTCAGCAGCTTGCCGCCGGGGCGGGTCTGGATCTTGCGCAGGCCGTTGACGTCGATGGTGATATCCCCCCCCGGCAGCAGGGTCCGTTTGGCCAGGACGATGATCGCGACGAGGAGGAACTGGATCAGGACGAAGGTCGCCACGCCGAACAGGATGAGATGCATCGCCGCGATCCTCCGCTACAGTTCCATGCCGGCCAGGCCCATGAAGGCCATGGCCATCAGGCCGGCAACGATGAAGGTCTGGCCGAGGCCGCGCAGACCGGGGGGCGGGTCGGCGTACTCAAGTTTCTCGCGGATCCCGGCCAGGGCCACCACGGCGAGGAAGAAACCGGCTCCGGCGCCGATGCCGTAGGCGGTGCTCTCGCCGAGGGTGTAATCCCGCTCCACCATGAACAGCACCCCGCCGAAGATGGCGCAGTTGACGGTCAAGAGCGGCAGGTAGATCCCCAGGCTGTTGTACAGCGCCGGCAGGTAGCGGTCGATCGCCATCTCCAGAACCTGGACGATGGCGGCGATGATGGCGATGTAGGTCAGCAGGCCGAGGAAGGTCAGGTCGAGATCCGGCTGGCCGGCCCAGGCCATGGCCCCCGGCTTGAGCAGGTGGTTGAGGATCAGGTTGTTGACCGGAGTGGCGATGGCGAGGATCGCCAGCACCGCCATGCCGAGGCCGAAGGCGGTCTTGACCTTCTTCGAGATGGCGAGGAAGGTGCACATCCCGAGAAAGAAGCTGAGGGGCAGATTCTCGAGAAAGATCGAGCGGAAAATGATGTCCAGGTAATGCATCAGTCTTTCTCCTGTTGGCTCGGGTCGACCGTCCGCAGCGCCCAGATGATCAGGGCGATGAGGAAAAAGGCGCTCGCCGGCAGGATCAGCAGGCCGTTGCGGACATACCAGCCGCCGCTCGTGGTCAGCGGCAGGATCTCGATGCCGAAGACGCTGCCGGAACCGAACAGTTCGCGGATGAACGAGACAACGATCAGGATGAAGCCGTAGCCGAGACCGTTGCCGATGCCATCCATGAAGCTGGCCACCGGCGGGTTGCTCATCGCGAAACCCTCGGCCCGGCCCATGACGATACAGTTGGTGATGATCAGGCCGACGTAGATCGACAGCTGTTTGGCCAGGTCAAAGTAAAAGGCCTTGAGGATCTGGTCGACCAGGATGACCAGGGTGGCGATGACCGTAATCTGGATACCGATCCGCACCGTGCTCGGAATCTGGAAACGGACGATGCTGATAATCAGACTGGAGAACGCGGTGACCAGGGTGACGCAGATCGCCATCACGACTGCCGTCGCCATCTGGCCGGTAACAGCCAGTGCCGAACAGATACCGAGGATGAGAAGGGCGATCGGGTTGCGCCTGAAGATCGACCTGGTCAGCAGTTCCCTGGTGCTCTCAGCCATTGGATGTATCCTCCTGCCGCAATTGTTTGAAAAATGGTTTGAAACCGTCGTCGCCGAACCAGAAGTGGAGCAGCCGGTCGACCCCCTGGGTCGTCAGGCTGGCCCCGGACAGGCCGTCGATCTCGTAGGCGGCCTGGACCCCGTCGGTGGCGGCCTTGCCTTTGACGACCTTTATCCCGACCTCGCCCGACTCGGCATAGATCCGTTTCCCCTGCCACAGCCGTTGCCAGCGGCTGTTTTCGACCTCGCCGCCGAGCCCCGGGGTCTCGCCGTGTTCGTAAAAGGCCACCCCCCGGATGCGGTTGAGATCGGCATCGACCGCGACGTAAGCGAACATCGTCGACCACAGGCCCTTACCGCGGACCGGCAGGATGTACTGTTGCACAGTCTCTCCCTGCTTCACCAGATAGACGAGGGAATATTTTTCCAGGCGGCGGATGCGGGCCAGATCTTCGGCGGCATCGAGGCTGCGGCCCATTTCGGCGCTGAGCGCGGCCTTGAGCTGATTGTAGGATTCGGGGGCAAGCCTGTCTTCAGGGACATATCTGCCGGTCGCCAGTTCGACAACGCGGGTTTCGACCCCGGCGAAGAGGCGATCGATTGGCTGGTCCTCCCGGTACAGGCCGGCGGCCGCGAGGATGTTCTTTTTGCGGTCGAGCTGGCGGTTGGCCTCCTGCAGCGGCTGGAGACCGACCACCGCCCCGGCGACCAGGGCCGAACAGACGAAGGCCAAAACCAGGACCGAGTAGAAGGGTTTGAGTGGGGAATCATCAGCCATGGCGCAGTCTCCTCCTTTTGACATTGGCCTCGATCACGAAAAAATCAAGGAGAGGAGCGAAAACATTGCCCAGGAGAATCGCCAGCATCACCCCTTCCGGGAAGGCCGGGTTGGCCACCCGGATCATGATCGCCAGGATGCCGATCAGCAGGCCGTAGAGCCATTGGCCGGTTGCGGTATGGGCCGAGGACACCGGGTCGGTGGCCATGAAGACGAGACCGAAGGCGAAGCCGCCGAGGACGAGATGCCAGTGCGGCGGGATCTCCCGCAGCGGGTTGATGCCGTCGGCGGTCAGCCAGAACCAGAGAGCGCAGGCCAGGCCCCCCAGGGTCATCGCCAGCATCACCCGCCAGGAGGCGATGCCGGTGACCACCAGGATCGCGGCGCCCACCAGGCAGGCCAGGGTCGAGGTCTCGCCCATCGACCCGGGGATCGTGCCGAGAAAGGCCTGGGACCAGCTCCAGTCGAGCGACTGCAGAACCTGGCCCGGCTGGGCGCCGGCCAGTCGGGCCAGCGGCGTGGCGCCGCTGACGCCGCTCACGGTGGACCACACCTGGTCGCCGGTGATCTGGGCCGGGTAGGCGAAAAAGAGAAAGGCCCGGGAGGCCAGGGCCGGGTTCATGAAATTGCGGCCGACCCCGCCGAACACCTCCTTGGCGAAGATCACGCCGAAACTGATGCCGAACGCCACCTGCCACAGGGGGATGGTCGGCGGCAGGGTCAGGGCGAAGAGCAGGCCGGTGACGAGGAAGGCCTCGGAAAATTCATGGCCGCGGACCAGGGTGAAGATCGCCTCCCAGAAGCTGCCGACGACCATCGTGACGATGTAGATCGGCAGGAAGTACAGGGCGCCATGCAGCATGTTCGAGATGTGGCTGGCCGGATCGCAGCCGATCAGGGCCATGACCTGGCCGCGCCAGCCCTCGGGGGCGGCCAGGCCGAGGGTGGCGAGGGCGGTATTGGCGATGTGGCCGGTATTCCACAGGGCCATCACGACACAGGGGATGAGGGCGACCAGGACCGTACTCATGATCCGTTTGAGGTCGAGGCCGTCCCGGACATGCGGCGCCCCGACCGTCCGGGTGTTGCTACCGAAGAGGAAGCTGTCGACAGCCTCGTAGAGCGAATACCAGCGTTCGTATCGGCCGCCCTGTTGAAAATGGCGGCCGAGCTTCTCCATGAATGTGCTGAATTTTTTCATATATGGTCCAGCGGGTGGTGGTTCCTTTATTGCCGGGGAATCAGCCCCCGCTCTCGATGGTTGTCAGCAATTGCCGCAGCAGCGGGCCGAAATCGTTCTTGCCGGGGCAGACGAAACTGCAGAGGGCCAGGTCCTCCTCGATCAGTTCGAGACAGCCGAGTTCCTGCGCCTTTTCGCTGTCCTGCATGGCGATGCTCTTCAGCAGCGAGGTGGCGATGATGTCGAGCGGCATGACCTGTTCGTAGCTGCCGATCGGAAAGATCGCCCGCCGCCCGCCCCAGGTGGCGGTGATCATCGGCAGCGGTTTGCGGTCCAGAAAGGCGGAGACAAAGACCGGCTTGAGCGAGAAACGGTCGCGGCCCGGCATCAGCCAGTTGAACAGGCTGCGGCCGCTGTCCTCCCGCACCGCCGAGACCTGATTGTGATAGCGGCCGAGAAAATCAGTCGGAGCGGCCATCTCCCGGCCGCTGAGGACTGAACCGGAGATCAGGCGGCAGGGGGCGTCGCTGGTCTCGCCCCGGCACAGTTCGGTGACCGAGGCGCCGATACGGGTGGTGACGAGACCGGGATTGCTGATCGCCGGACCGGCGAGGGCGATGACCCGCTCGGTCTGCAGACGGCCGGTCCGGAACAGATGGCCGATGGCGATGACGTCCTGGTAGCCGATCTGCCAGACGGTCTTGTGCTCGTGGACCGGATCGATGAAATGGATGTGGGTGGAGGCCAGGCCGGCCGGGTGGGGCCCGGAAAAGAGCCACAGGTGGAGGTCGGGGATATCGTCGATCCCATCAATCGCGGTCGCGCTGCAGAGATGGATCGGGCAGGCGACCAGGCGGCGCAGGACCTGCAGGCCGCGGCGGAAATCAGCGGCGGCCCGGCCGATGATCACCAGCGGGTCGGCCGCCAGCGGTTCGGTGTCGACGGCGGTGACGAAGAGCGAGGCCGGCGTCGCGGCAACGGCCGGGATCCGGCCGAAGGGGCGGGTACGCAGGCTGGTCCAGAGACCGGAGGCGATCAGCGTCGCGCGCACCGCCGCCGCCGTCATGGTCTGCGGGTCGTTTCCCGACTGGTGAAGGAAGGCGATCTCCTCGTCGCCGTCAATGGCGATCGCCAGCGACTGGAAGCGCCGCTTGGCCCCGCGGTTGATCGCGACGACGGTGCCGCAGCCGGGTGAGGTGTAGACGACCTCGGGGTTGTTCTTGTCCGAAAACAGCGCCTGGCCGACCTTGACCCGATCGCCCTCGGCGACGACCAACGTCGGCCGGATGTCGAAGCTGTCATCGCCGAGCAGGGCGATGTGGCCGACATCCCGCCCCGGCCTGATACTCTGCACCGGTTCCCCGGATATCGGGATATCCAACCCCTTTTTGATGCGGATATGGTTCATATGCGGCTGTATCCCTGTCGGTTTTCCTGGTCCCGATAAAAACGGGAGGGACGCAGGTATTCCTGAAAGCCTGCTTGAGAATAGGGAGGCAAATCGTATATCATAGTTTTCACATCAGATTGCTGCTATTATATTCACGAATGCCGCTCAGGGCAAATGTAATGCTGAACCGGGCCCGTCCGGCGTCGCCTCGATGAGGGCCTCATCTGCATCCGGGATACCTGCCGGCCAGCCGATAATGAAGGAGAATCATTGTGGATCCCCAAATTTACGAAAAACTCGGCCTGTTTTATCTCGGGCGTCAGCTCGATGTTGCCGGCCAGGCCCCCGCCCAGTTGCCCCTCCTGTTCAAGAGCAAGGATTTCACCACCCACGCCGCGATCATCGGCATGACCGGCAGCGGCAAGACCGGTCTCGGCATCGGTCTGATCGAGGAGGCGATTATCGACAATATTCCCTCCATCATCATCGACCCGAAGGGGGATATGGGTAATCTCCTCCTGGCCTTTCCGGAACTGCGGCCGGAGGATTTCCTGCCCTGGATCGACCCCGCCGACGCCGCGCGCAAGGAGATGACGATCGAGGCCTATGCCGACAAGACCGCCAGGGAGTGGCAGGAGGGGCTGCAGGGCTGGGGTCAGGCCCGGGAGCGGATCGGCAGCATGCTCGCGGCGACGACGATGACCATCTACACCCCGGGCAGCGGCAACGGCGTGCCGGTGTCGGTGCTCAGCAGTTTCCAGGCCCCGGTCGCCGAGATCGTGGGCGACACCGACACCTTCAACGCCCTGGTCAATTCGACCACCACCAGCCTGCTCGCCCTGGTCGGAGTGGAGGGCGATCCCCTGCAGAGCCGGGAGCATATCCTTCTCAGCTCGATCCTTATCCATTTCTGGCGCCAGGGAGAAAACCTGACCCTCGAGGGCCTGATCGGCAACATCGTCAACCCGCCCTTCACCAAGGTCGGGGTCTTCCCCCTCGACACCTTCTATCCCCAGACCCAACGGATGACCCTGGCGATGAGTCTCAACGGGCTGCTCGCCAGCCCGACCTTCGCCGCCTGGCTCCAGGGAGTGCCGCTCGACATCCAGAGGATCCTCTACGGCGACGACGGGCGGCCGCGGACGGCGATTTTCTCGATCTCGCATCTCAGCGACAGCGAGCGGATGTTCTTCGTCACCATCCTGCTGAACCAGATCATCGGCTGGATGCGGCGGCAGTCGGGGACCTCGTCGCTCAAGGCCCTGCTCTACATGGACGAGATCTTCGGCTACTTCCCGCCAACCGCCAACCCGCCGTCGAAGCGGCCGATGCTGCTGCTGCTGAAGCAGGCCCGGGCCTTCGGTCTCGGGGTGGTGCTGTCGACCCAGAATCCGGTCGACCTCGACTACAAGGGGCTGTCCAACATCGGCACCTGGTTTGTCGGCCGGCTGCAGACCAGCCAGGACCAGGAGCGGGTGCTCGACGGCATCGTCGGCGCCAGCGAGGGCAAGCTCGACCGGCAGCAGGTCAAGGGAATGCTGTCGGCGATGAAGGGGCGGCAGTTCGTCCTGACCTCGGCGCACCTCGACGTCCCGCTCCTTTTTGAAACGCGCTGGGTCCTCAGCTACCTCCGCGGTCCGATGTCGGCGGCCGACATCAAACGGCTGTCACAGGGGCGGCCGGCCAGCGGCGAGGGCGCAGCGGCGGCGATCGCGGCGGCTCCGGGACCGGTGCCGGTTCCGGCGGGTGCATCCGCTGGCCTGAGCGATCATCCGCCGCTGGTGGCGCAGGGGATCGAGCAGCTCTATCTGCTCGACAACATGGCGACCGAGCAACCGGCGTTCGAACCGTGGCTGGCGGCATCGGCCTCGATCCGCTTCTATAACGGCTCGCGCAACATCGATATTGTTGAACAAAAGACGGTGCGACTGTACCTTCATGAGACCTTCTCGACCCCGGACTGGGCCTCGGCCGAGGACTGTCCCAGCCCGCTCGACCAGTGCGCGACCCAGGCGCCGACCAACAGCCGCTACTACACCCTTCCGGAAGCCGTGGTCCGGCTCAAGGATCTGGGCGGCCTGACCCGATCCTTTACCGATCATCTCTACCACAACAGCAGGCTGGAGCTGTTCCGGGTCGCGGCGTTGAAACTGGAGTCGCAGCCGGGTGAGCAACTGGGGGATTTCAAGGTCCGGCTGGCCGATCTCCTGCGGGAACGCAAGGATGCCGAAGTCGAAAAACTGCGCCAGAGCTATGCGACGCGGCAGAAACGGCTCGAGGATAGGCTCGCCGCGGCCTTGAACCGGGTCGAACGGGAAAAAGCCGATGTCGTTGCGAAAACCGCCGACACCGTGATCTCCTTTGGCGCCGCGGTGCTCGGGGCCTTTCTTGGGCGTAAGGCCATCTCGGCGACGACGGTGTCGAAGGCGGCGACCGGGATGCGCAGCGTCGGGCGGGTGGCCAGGGAGAAGGGTGACGTGCAGCGGGTCGAGGTCGAGGTCCAGGAACTGCAGCAGGAGCTGAACGGTCTTGGCGTCGAGATCGAGGCGAAGGCCCTGGCCCTGGCCGAGACGTTCAACCCGGAGCACTATGCCGTCGAGACCTTCGCCGTCAAGCCGCGGCGCAGCGACGTCTTCAACATCCGCCTGGTGCTGCTGTGGCAGATGGTGCCGGACCGAGGGATGCCGGCGGCTTCATGAACACCGGGGCTGACAACGGCCAACGATAGCGATCATGATGATCGCAACCACAACCAGGAGGCAATATGTCCGAAAAGGGAAAACCGTCGTTTTACAAGAAGATGAACAAGCAGTATCCGGAAATTTTCACTGCCGCCGAAAACCTTGGCACAACCCTGCGCACGGCCGGTCCGCTCGACGAGAAGACCTCGCACCTGATCCAGCTTGCGGCGGCGGCGGCCAGCCATTCGGAGGGGGCAGTATGCTCCCATACCCGACGGGCCCTGCAGGTGGGGGCGAACCCGGAGGAGATCTCTCATACCCTGCTGCTGCTGATCTCGACGATCGGCTTCCCGCAGGTCATGGCGGCGATGTCCTGGGCGCAGCAGGTCATCGACAAGATGACCAAGGTCAAGTAATCCGGGACCTGCACCACCTGTGATCAGCGGATGATCAGGTCGTGCAGTTCGTTGGGGTCGTCGGCGGTGATCGGGAAATGATCGCGGAGGATTTCGCCGACCCTGGCGATCGCTTCGCTGATGGCCTCGCCTTGGCGTTTCTCCTTGATGCCGGAGGTGATGTGGTCAACAATCTCCTGCCACTGTTCCGGCTTGATCCGGCTGTTGATGCCGCTGTCGGCGAGGACCCAGACGCGGTGCTCGAGAACGGAGATAAAGATCAGGATGCCGTTTTCCTGGCGGGTCCGGTACAGTTTTTCGTCGAAGAAGGCGGTCACCGCCGCCTCCCGCACCTCTTCATCGACCTGGACGGCGCTCAGGAACCATCGCTTCAGCGCCGGCGTGCGTTTGATCAGCGCATGGGCCGGCAGGGCGAAGAGAGAGAAGAGGGCGAGGAAGATCCATGTGTCCTGGTGGCCGAGCCAGAGCGGGGCGGCAATGAAGGGGGTCAGGGCCAGGGCCGGCGGCAGGGCGAATATCGTTGCCCCGACGATCGCCGCCACCGGGTAGTCATGACTGGCTGAGACCACCATCGGCACGATCTCGCCCGAGGTCAGCGCCTCGGCCTGCCTGGTGGCCTCGCTGATCCGCCTCCGTTCCGCCTCCGTCAGAAACCGCTGCGCCAGAGTCTCCATCCTACCATCCTCCCGAGGCGCCGCCGCCCCCGAAAC
>Ga0209066_10003523_pt1 | contig 17777 bp, 18 predicted proteins | sample All_14_2_FD_187198 | JGI IMG/M metagenome (GOLD analysis project Ga0209066, IMG submission 187198) | Freshwater microbial communities in response to fracking from Pennsylvania, USA - Allegheny Zone_MetaG_DW_15 (SPAdes) (version 2) ... | reverse complement strand
CAACACCGTCAGGACACTCAGCAAGAAAGCCGACGGCTTTCTTGCTGAGTGTCCTGACGGTGTTGGCTGTCTTGGGATGGGGTGCTTGCTTGATGCTGTTCTCTAGAAAAGCATGCCGTTCCGGTGCGGACGCATGGCCCTTCTGAAGGGAAAGGTCAAAGGTGGATGGGCCCCCTGAGGCGCCGGGGCTTCGCAGCGTATAATCGGTTTTGATTGCTCGATGCTTCGCGGTCGCTCAGCGAGGCTTCCAGACGTCGGGCAGGAGTTAGCGGATGCAGCCGCAGATCTTGGCGTAGGACATCGGAGAGGTAGGCAAAGGGCTCGAAGCCGGCGCGTTTACGCCACAAAACGTGTAAACGCGTTTGTTATTGTTGTTTTTATTTGTCACATGCCAAATCCGTGTACATCCGGGCGTCATGGCATCGTCATGCCGGTTTGGTGCCGAGCGAGCGTCCGATGGATGGCACGCGCAAGAGTTTCAACACGTTCTCCGGGATCGTGCGTGGCGAGCTGCGACCCGTTGTCGGGTTACCTGTTTGTGTTCGTGAACCGGCGGCACGATTCCGTGAAGGTTCTGTACTGGGAATGCGATGGGCTGGCGCAGTGGTCGAAACGGCTGGAGCAAGCGCACTTCGCGCCATGCCCTGACGGTTCTCACGTTCAATACTTGCGAGCGATGATGAGAGATTGGGTTGGCACGCTTCTCAAAGTTCTGAACCCGTTTTTTTCGAGCAGGCTCTTAATTTTGACGGGGTTCGTGAGCCATACCGCATCTTGGTCATCGGCGTCCCCAGTTGATTCTCCGATCTGCGGGTCTAAATAGGTCAGTTGAGCGGGATTTGTAATGCAAGAGAAGAGTTCACGTATGGCTGTGGGCAGCGTCACTTTTAGCAGAAGTTGAGGATAAAGTAGGTAGATTATGCCCTTGGGCCTGAGGACGCGGTGCGCTTCGCAAATTAGTTTGTCCGGATGGATGGTGTGTTCAATGACGAAGCGTGAAATGAGCATGTCGATCGAAGCATCTTTGAAAGGCGCATCCAAGACGCTGCCTTGTCGAAAATCGACTTTTAGTTGAGACGCAACGATAAGCTCGGCCGCATGAGTGCCAATGTCAATCGCATGGATATGCTTATCAGGGTAGTGTATGGCCAAAGCGACAGTTAAGCCACCTGCGCCACAACCAAAATCAAGGATGTCTTGAGAGGAATGACAAAGGGCGGTAAAGTCCTTGTGTCGGGACATGTCTTCCCAGAGGTGCTGTTCAGCCAGGCGCGTATAATAAGCCCTGCCCGATTGGGAACGATAATAGTCCATGACTTTTCTCTCAATGACCGTCAGGTCAGTCCCTGCAAAACGTTTTAACCTTCGGCTACGCAAAAGCCCCATGGCACGGTGAAAAATGCTTGGGGTATTTAGCTCATATCCAGACATTCTGTCTCCTAATCTGACTTTCATGATATCTACCACGAATTGTGGCTTGCATGGGAACTTCTAATTTCTAGCATATCATTTTAATTATTACATGAGGTGTGGCCAAAGCCAAGGCGAAATGTTATATTTTAAATATTTAGTGTTTTTGTTGTTCATCAAAGTGACGTTCTTCAATGGCAAAGTGTTTCTGGAATGCGGAATGGATGTATGTTTCGGCTGAAAGAAAGAATTAAATCGTGGATGGGACCCCTCTGGTGGTACACGCTCGTTCTTTTTTGTGTACAGCGTTTGGGAGATGTCATCAATGCGTTTATTGGGCTTTGGCTGGTGCCCAAGTATGTGACTCAAGAAGAGTTGGGGGCCGTTCTGCCGTTGGGACAGGTGGGCGGGATATTAGCACTGCCACTGGCGGTCCTTGCCGTGACGTTCTCGAAGTACGTGAATGCCTTTGCAATGCGCGGCGAGTATGGGAAGGTCAAAAGCCTCATTCGCGATGTCTTGGTTTTGGTGGTTGTCCTGTTTGTGGGCATTATACTTTACGCACAGCTTTTTTTACCGTTGGTCTTTGAGCGGATGCGTGTGGGGGATGGCCGGCTCGGGATGTTGGTTGTGGTGTCAGGCGTGCTCGGATCACTGGCTGCCTTTTTCACGAATGCTTTGCAAGCCCTCAAGAAGTTCAAACTGATCTCCGTCATTGGTCTCATCTCGGCCCCTCTTCGTCTCGCGACCCTGCTGGTCTTCCTTCCGATTCGCGCGTTGTCAGGATATTTTGTCGGGCAGATCGTGCCGCTCCTCTACGGTGTTGGCGCTGCGCTTTTCGGATTAAAAGGCATTGTGTTTAATAAAGCGCTGAAGGCTGTTCCATATTGGGGGCAGGATGGCCGCGGCATGATGAGGTTTTCAGCTCACGTGGCGCTCGGCAGTTTGTTTGGAGTGATACAGCCGTTGGTGGAAACTTTTGTCATTCGGCATCGACTTCCGGATATTGATTCTGCTGGGTATTACATGATTTCTAGATTTGCGGAAATCGGTTCGTATGTTGGCATGACCATGATGTTTGTCCTTGTTCCGTTAGGTTCGGAACAGCACGAGCGTGGTGAAAAGTCACAAAAGCTGGTTGTGCATGCGATGGGGGGGGCTTTGGGTTCTGGACTCCTGTTGGCGTTCGGCTTCTGGCTAATGGGGAAACATTTGTTGAACTTGACTCCCATGTGGCGCATCTATGCGGGCTTCACGCCTCACTTGGCGCTCTTGACGGTGATTCTCACCCTGCGCGCTACGGCGCAATGTTTTATGTCTCATGAGGTTGTCTGCCATCGCTTTGGGTTTTACTGGTACACGAGCATAATTGCGATGTGTGAAGCCTTTTTTCTTTATTGCATAACAGGGTTCTCTTTTTTTGAACCATGGGTGTCGGCTTCGTGGATCGAATGGGTGGCTGATCTCAATGCGGGGCGGATCGGGTTTGTTTTAATAGTCATGTTGTGGTCTTCGCTGCTGTCCCTGCTCGCCATGTTCGGTCAACTTGCGTTGCAGCGTTGTGAGCGATCGAGAAAAACCCAATCGAGTTAACTAAGGGAGCTTAAAATGCCTCATGCGTATGGGGGTAGTTGGACCATTTTAGACTTCGTAACCCGACGCCAGATCGCGTGTATCCAGCCCAAGACGGCGGTCGATTTTGGTGCCGGGGCGGGGAAGAACGGAAGGATTGTAAGAGAGGTTTTAGGCAATGCCTGTCGAATTGTTGCCGTTGAAGGGTTTGCCCGGACAGTCGAGAAGTTGAAAAAGGACGGCATCTATGATCAAGTATGCGGTATGTTAATTAGCGATTGGTTGCATGCCAACGCACAACACCACGATCTGGCGATTTTTGGCGATGTGCTAGAACATCTTCCACGGCGGGAAATATTCAGAACGGTAAGGAGCGCCCTGAAGGTTTTCGGAGAAATCATCATTGTTGTTCCTCTGTGCGACGTCTGTCAGGGAACAGAGTATGGGAATGCGCTGGAGGTTCATCGGGCTTATATCGATGAACGGTATTTTGATTGCTTCAATCCGGTCGAGAAGCATATCATCAAGGATAATGTTCATATAATGATGAATGTAAGGCTGAACGGCAGACAGTCATTGGCGGCATCTGGCCTGCTGAAACTGGACCGGCATCGAGTGTTCAGTTACGGGATGATGGCGCTGGATCGCATAGGGCTTGCAAAAGGTTTCTATGAAGCATTGAAACGGCTACGTCTCCTGAGTTGATAACGGACGCGCATCAGAAGATATGCCAAGAGATTTTTCATGCCTTTATGGTTAGGGGCGTAGCGTGATCCCCCCCTTTTCAGCCATTCGGAATAGTTGTTTTGCCATTGTTCGTTTTTGATGCCGTTCCAAAATTTTGGATTCCCGTAAGCATGCAAAATCTTCGCGTGTCCGAGGTTTGAAATGTCATCCGGATGATGCGTGTATACGGTTGGATCAAGGGGGTCTATTTTTAGGCCAAAGCGCTGGATCATAAAATCAAAAATGGCTTGCTCAGGCAGAAACAAGGAAGCGGCATGTCTTTTTAGCATCTCGTAGCAAAAGGAATACAGTTTCATATAGTCAGTTAAGTGGTCATGGAAGACGAAGGCTGACGCGCAGATTCCTTGTGCTTCAAGGTCATAATCTTCGAGCGGAAGGGTTCGGCAAGGCTCTCGCAGTTGGTCAGCCACTTTGCAGCCTCCGGGGAGCATCCGAATTCCAGAATCGCAGGGAGCCATGAGTTCGGAAATGTCTTTTGTAATGACAACATCGTAATCCGTAAAGAGAACCGTCTCGTAATCCTGCAGAAGGCGCAAGCATTCAAATTTCGCGAACACCATTGTTGTGAAGTAGTCAAAAATGCCTTGAGCAACCCCCGGCAAGTCCTTAAAAGGGAAATCATAGGTAATGAACCTCGTCGTCCAAAGTGACGTGATGATCTGCTTATCCTTCTCGCGCATTTTTCCGTCATGGATAATGACAATCTCATCGGCAATTCCGGGGCTGAATCTTTTTAGATCCATGATGACGCAAGCCATGGCAAAAGTGAAATTGGATGTTCCGCAAAACACAACGGCGCGTTTCTTCTTCATTTATATAATTCCTCTGTCGCCTGAACTCTTTGCGGCAGGATATTCCTGCGCCGCATTTCGCGCAGGATAGTTCGCGCGGCATCGGGCATGCTCTGCCGTTCATTGGTGCTATAGGACAGCCGTGGCCCGGGGCGTCGGCAAAAACCGTCACGGAGTCGCCTCCTGACTTTGAATGGGAACGAAAACAGGGTGATTAAAAAACAAAGTGTTTGGACGAGTGCCCAGTTGACGTCGAAATTGTCGGCAACGTTTTTCGCATTCTCAACTCTTGCCCTATCCTTTTTTGCTGCTTCCAACTCTTTCGCGGTGACAAACGTCAGCACACATTTCGAAAAAAGAAAGCGATTCAGGCATTCGGAACGCAGCGTTGCGGTTTTATGTAAAACATCCAAGAATAGAAATCGGGTAGAGGAAAATCTGGGGTTCCCAAGGCGCGCATCATAGTGCAATGTGGATTTGGCGTTTAACGTGAAAAAGTCGTTTGAGCGTATTTTTGTTTCGTTTTGTGCCGTTCCCGAAAGGTTAGAATCTGTTGTCGATACGGATACGGAAAACCCGTTACTGGCAGGGGATACGCCGACCCAACCGAGTGGAATCTGGGAAAAGAGGTAACGTGATTCCAGCGCGCAGGCAAGTGCGGCTAAACTCGCATCCGGGGTTATCGATGTGAAAATACGGCCTTGTTTTTTAATGGTGTCCCCGATAAGTGACCGGTGGAAGAGCCCATTTGAATACATTTGGGGGAGATCAAAATATGAGCCGATCCCAAACAACGCATTCAATGTGCCCGCCAACGAGCGGCGTACCTCAAACTTTTTGTTGGCGATATAACGGACCACTGTTTTTCCGGAAAGGCGCTCACACCCCGGCCAGAAGTAATACGCGCGTCGCGAAGCAATGGCTCGGATATTCTCTCCCTCCGCAGAGGCGGTCAAGGAATCCGCAAGTTCAAAGAAATAGGGCAAAAGCCCGTCATCTGCACCCAAAAAAATGAGCCATTCCCCCGTTGCCTGTGAGAGTGCCCATTCCCAATGCTTGCTCATGCAGCAGGGTTCAGGAGGCATGATCTTTCTCAGTTTGGGGTGGCTGAGCGCGTGAAGATATGCACCCGTATCGTCGGTGGAATGGTTGTTGCTGATGATCAGCTCAAAATCTGCATATGATTGAGAAAGGACCGTCTCAACGCAGGTTGGCAAATAAGTGGCAGCGTTTCGTACAGGGATGATGATTGAATATTTTACCATGTTTTTACTTCTGCTATGTTACCCGTTTCAGATACCCATCAGGCGCGACGGTGATCAACAACTTGTGTTGGATACTCTTGTCGATTTCGAACTCAGGATGAGTTTTCAGATATTCCCACACGGCGGTCTTGGGGTTGTTGCCTGGGCACCAAGGGCGGTTGGAGAACATGTCTGCGGGCATGTCTTCGATGACGGTGTCGAAAACAACGCAGTAACTTCCCACGCTGGTCAGTTGCGCGTAGGCATCCAGCTCGGCCAGCACATGCGCATGGGTATGGTTGGAATCCAGACACACCAGAATGCGGTTATAACCCTGGGCAACTTCTTTAACCTGAGCAATAATATCTGGCGCAATACTAGAACCTTGAATCATCTGAATGCGCGAGGACATGGGGTGGTCTTCAATAGCTGAGCGGTTGTGGGCGCGAATGTCGATGTCAAGCCCCAGCACCTTACGTTTAGGCTCACGTGGGTTAATAACGGTACCGCTTATTATGGCTTCGCTCATATCAATCAATGCAAGCATGGATGCATAAAATACAAGTGATCCACCGTGCGCAATACCTGTTTCAATTATGAGGTCCGGCTTAACACTACAAATCAGTTCCTGCATGGCAACAATATCTTGTGGGTACTGAATGATTGGTCGACCTTGCCATTCAAAATGGTAGGAGTATTTTTGAGCTTGGGCAGATATCATCCACTCATTTGTCAGTTGCTGTAATGAAAGATTGTTTCCGATAGTGGCGATCTCCACTTCACTTTCATGCTTGAAGGATTCATAAGGGGTCTTTTTTTTCATTTTCCCTCCCTAGTGTTTGGGTAACTATCGGTGTCATCGCCTGCGGTTAAAGGACTGCAGCCAATTCGTAAGTTTGGCCGCGCTTCCCCAAAACTCCATGGGCTCATAGGTCGGATAGGGGTAACACCCGAAATCGGGTAAAATTTGCCAATCATTCGAGGCGATCCATTGTTCTACGAGTGACCGGACGGATATGGGATGCCCGGAGCAGATGTTGACTGTGGCGATATCTGCTTGTGCCACCGCCAACGATACCAAATGTTCGGCGACAATCTCAACCGGCAAATAGTCACGCAATTGTTCACCTCCGGACATCGGGAAACGTGTGTCACCACGGGCGACAGCTATTTGCATCTGGCCCCAAAGCGATCTTGGCGACTGTCCTTTACCGAACAAATAGAACAGCCGGCCCCATGTGAGCGCATACGGCGTATCTTCTCGGAGAAACTGGAGTTGTCGGTGCAATGTGTCTTTTGCGAACCCGTACGCATTGGTTGGCCGTGTTTCCATGGTCTCAAAAAGTTCCCCGGTCCGCATTCCGTATTCAAAACAGGTTCCGGTGACAATCAGGGACTGTAATCCTTCTCGGACAAGCGTGTTGAGGAAACGGAACTGCGCAGGAAGCTCGACCTCAAAATGGCGCAATGATTTGTAGTTGTCCAGCCCCCCCCACGCTAGATGGATACAGGCATTTGGGCGTCCGATCCTTTCAAACAGGTTTGCGGGCGGATTATGAATGTCCATTTGGCACCATTCGTCGGCTAAAGCCGCATTCGCTTCATCGGGAGGATTGAGATCGACAGCAACACACGGGATATTTCTCTTATTGAGGACCGATAAGACATGGCGCCCGATAAACCCATTCGCACCTGTTACGGCAATTTTCACAACACCTCCAACTCGGGAATTGCCGTAATAAACTTCCCGCCCCAGGAACGGATGCGGCTGTTTTGCACCATGATCTCCGTCTTCAGGTTCCATGGAAGAATAACGACATAATCCGGCTTGAAGATGGCAAGTTGTTCTGGATTAAGGATCGGAATGTGGCTGCCGGGGAGGCACTTTCCTTGCTTTGAAGGGGCTGCGTCAAAAACGGCGGGCAATAGATCCGGGCGTATTCCGGCGTAATTCAACAGAGTGTTGCCCTTCGCCGCCGCACCATAGGCCACGACACGTTTCTGGCACCGTTTGGCGTCAAGTAGGAAGGTGACAAATGCGTTTTTGATTGCGTCGACACGCGATTGAAACTTTAAATAGCCTTCTGATTCAAATAGTCCCGCATCGTTCTCTTTTTTCAGAACACCGTGTACATGCGGTGAAACAGGTGTGTCGGATTCTGCATGGCACCCGTAGACCCGTAGACTCCCGCCATGCGACGGAATTTCTTCTACATCGTAGACGCGCAATCCGTGAGTTTCAAAGATGCGTTTGACGGTATTCAAGGAGAGATAGGAATAATGTTCATGGTAGATGGTATCAAATTGCGCGTGGTGGATGAGGTTGAGCAAATGCGGAAACTCGAGTGTAATGGTTCCGGCTGGCTTTAATAGTAGCTTCAGCCCTGCGGTGAAATCGTTGATGTCCGGCACATGTGCGTAAACGTTGTTGCCGATAATCAAATCCGCCCGGTTACCCTCTTTTGCGAGATCTCTTGCCACGGCTTCGCCAAAAAAAGCCTCAAAGGTGGGGACATTCAGTTTTCGGGCTGCGGCAGCGGTACCGGATGTCGGTTCGATTCCTAGGCACGGGATGCCGTGGGCCACGGCATTTTTGAGCAGGTACCCGTCGTTTGAGGCGATCTCAACAACGAACGAGTGTTGGGTTAACGCCAGCCGCTCCATCATCTGGTCAAAATATATTTTCGCGTGTTTGAGCCAAGAGGCTGACGTGCTTGAAAAATAGGCGTAATCCGCATTAAAGAAAGTCTCGCGTTCAGCAAAATCAGCTGTTTGGACGAGAAAGCAGTTGTTACAAACAAACACCCTGAGCGGATAATACTTTTCAGGACGTGCAAGGTCTGATACCTCGAGATAGGCGTTTGACGGCGGCGCAAAACCCAAATCAAGAAACACGTGCTGCAGGGGGGTTCCACAATGTCGGCAGTTAATCATGGGGTGATATTCCTGTAAAGGTGCCATCCAGCGTTGGCTGATGAAGGTCCCGGTCGGAAAGGCCTACAGGCGGTAGCGGCCAGACGATGTTTAAAGTCTTGTCATCAAAGCGAAAACCTTTCTCGGACTGAACGGCATAGTCGGCGCTATGCAAATAGAGCAAACGTGATCCGGGTTGTAACACTTGGAAGCCGTGTGCGCAGCATTCGGGAATGATGATGAAATCAAGCGGCATCAACAGGATGCCCACGTGTTGTTTGAAGGTCTCTGAACGGGCACGCAGGTCAACGGCTACGTCGTAAACGTGGCCATCGAGGCAGACGATCAGTTTCATCTCCGTATGGGGGTGTTGTTGGAAATGCAGGCCCCGTATTGTTCCCGGTGTGTGTGTTTCAGAAAGATTGATTTGGCGGATCGGACGGCTCTGCCAGACCGCAGCTAATTCGCTCGTCCCGAAGAGTTTCGCAAAAAGACCGCGATGATCGGTGAAGGCGGTCAAATGGCCGCTATAAACCCCTTTTATCGGTGTTTCGGAAAGGGTCATGCAGTGTGCCTGTTGGTCGTCAATGACGGTGCAGCGAGCGTATTGGAAAGTTGCTCATACGTTTCGATATCCGTTTCACAGGCATGACGTGCGTGCGTCTTTTGGCTAAGCACGCTTTTATACCAAGAAACGGTTCTGGTGACGGCGGTCTGCCATTGCCAATGAGGATGCCATTCGAGATCGGATAGCGCATGGTCAATGCATAGGCGGAGGAACTTAGCTTCATGAGGTTGTTCCGGACTTCCGCAATTTTGCCACGAGCCAGATCCCCAGTGTTCAATAAAGTGCTCGACTAATTGAGCAACCGTTGCCTCCGATCCAGAGATGGGGCCGAAATTCCACCCCGTACACCATTTTGAACAAGGACGCTGCATCATCGCACCGGCTAAAGACAAGTAACCGGAAAGAGGGTCCAGAACATGTTGCCAAGGGCGGACGGCATTTGGGTTGCGAATCGGGATGGCGGAATCGGCCAGAAAAGACCGCATGATGTCGGGGATGATTCGGTCTGGTGCCCAGTCGCCACCGGCAATGACATTGCCTGCCCGTGCGGATGCGAGTTGAATGCCGTGATCGGCGAGGGCTTCCGGATTAAAAAATGAGTGGCGGTATGAAGCGATTAATAGTTCAGACGCGCCTTTGCTGGCGCTGTATGGATCGTTCCCCCCCATGGGGTCCTTTTCACGATATCCCCAAACCTGCTCCCTGTTCTCGTAACACTTGTCTGAGGTAACGCAGACGACAGCACAGGTTTTGTTGCGGATGCGGACGGCATCAAGCAAACGGGATGTTCCCACTACGTTGACCTCGAACGTTTCGCAAGGGATTTCGTAGCTTCGGCGCACGAGCGGCTGCGCGGCCAGATGAAAGACAACGTCGGGGTCAGCCGCCTGCAAGGCTTGCTGTAGCGATTTATTATCCCGAATGTCGGCGATGGTTTCCCCGGACAACAACCCGTGGACATCCGAAAGTGTATAGTTCGACGGCGTTGTTGGCGGCGGAAGCGAGTAACCGTAAACGTCGGCACCCAGATGGTGTAACCAGATGGCTAACCATGAGCCTTTGAAGCCCGTGTGGCCGGTTATGAAGACTCGTTTTCCGCGATATGAGGAGAGATCCATGTTGACCATCTGTTACCAATGTTTTGTCCAAGGCGCATCCCCATTCTCCCACAAAGCGTTGAGGAACGTGTATTCGCGGGGCGTGTCCATACATTGCCAGAAACCGTTATGTGGAAAGGCCGCCATCTGGTTCTCAGCTACAGCACTTCGCATCGGTGTTGTTTCAAAACGCAGGGATTTGTCGGTCGTGAGATGGCTCGAAACGAACGTCTTCTCGACGACCATAAAACCGCCATTAATAAATTCTTCAATCTGGGGCGGTTTTTCTTCAAAAGTTTCCACATGGCCGTTTTTTAGACGTATTTCGCCAAAGCGTCCTTCAGGGTGTACGGCTGTAACGGTGAGCAATTTTTTGGTCGCGCGATGAAAATTCAGCAATTCGTTGATGTCGACATCTGACAAAGCATCGCCATAGGTCAGGAAAAAGGTCTGGTCGGATTCTTTCAGGTGCTTCGAGGCGATTGCGACACGCCCGCCGGTCATGGTGTCGATGCCGGTGTTGGCCAAAGTGACTTGCCACTCGGATTCGATCCCCATGTCGTGATAGGTGATAGGCTTGCTTTTCCCCAAGTGAACCGTGACATCGGAGAAATATGCCTGAAAGTTCAGAAAGTAGTCAACAAAGCAGTCTCGCTTATAACCGAGGCAGAGAATGAAGCGTCTGACCCCGAAGGCGGCGTAACTGCGCATAAGATGCCAGATGATTGGATGCTCCCCGATGGGAACCATCGGTTTCGGCAACAACTCTGTGACATCGCGAAGACGCGTTCCCATGCCGCCGCAAAGTATCATCAACGGCGGCATTTCAAGGGCAGTATTCTCTCGGTTGTTTAGATGGGCATCCACGGTTTTAAGCTGTTGTTATGCAAACACGTAATAATGGGCAATCTGTCGATTGTCACGAATGAAAACTACACGATTCCTACAGAAGCGTCACCATTATTAGGAAGGCCGGCAGAAGAGTCAACACCGATTATTCGGGTTCTCGATTATTCAGGAAAAAGGGAGGAGAAGACCAGGGCTATTCCGCCGGTTTACGTGCGCTCATACGGAACACGTCTGCTTTTTTGGCGAGGTACTGTTCACGAATTGGGTATACCGCATGCGTCAATCCGTACCGCCACACCTCACGCGGACCATCCTTTAACAAATAGGACCATGACAGAGGGCTGGACGCCAGTGTATGGGCGTTGCCGGAAAACTCGTGGGGGACACATGTCTTTCCCGTGGAAGTCCTTTGTTGTCGGTGCCGAAGCACGTTATCAAAAACGAATATCGGCACCCAACTGAGGTTCAGGCTGGCCATCCGAACGAACGTATGGTCGGACAGGGATCGGCAATGGAATTGGCCGTTGTCGGATAGAAATACTTTTTTGATGTGCTTGCCGAAATAGAGGCGCTCCATTTCCATCCCGTGTTCCTGACAGATGCAGTCATCAAAGGCTGTCCCGTCGGTTACGGCGTTCAGGTGAAAAGTACGGAGATGATCCTCCTGCTTGAAGATCTTGTAGGCGCGCATTTCAGTAAAGGCATAAGTGAGATGTACATCATGAAACTCGCGGCTCATTGTGTCGAGCAATTCTTTGCGTTGGAACAACTCATTAATCTTACTCAGATAACGGCCCAGAACGTCACAATTCGCCATGTACCCGTTCATGCAACACCCGTTGCATTGTTCTGTACAGTCGTATGTCGCGAGCCGGGATTCGTGGACGGAGAGGTCGTCAAGCAGCATGTTGTCAGAGTCAAAGTGCCAGAAAGACCGGATCTTGTTGCGACTCAGGAAATCATAGACGTGAAACCACCGTTTGAAAACGAACTTGATCCAGTCTGTTCCATCGCGCAAATGGCCGCATTTAGGCCCCGTGACACGGCGGTACACGTGCTCGAATGTGGCGGTTGCCTCTCCTTGTGGGATGGCGGCAAAAGGGACGTGGACGAGCCCAAAGCGTTCTGCCGTGCGTCTGTTGCTTTCGTCGCCTAACAGGACAATCTGTTTTCCAGGGTTGCTGAGAGTGGCACAGGCAAACACATAGGGCAGATAGGGGCTGTTTCCAAAATGGCAGAAGATGATGGGGGCAGACCTGTATGTGTGTTGGGCTCGAACGGTCATCTGGGAGATCTCCTCTTTTACGGCCATACAACCGACAGTCGTCGGGTGGATGCCATAAGCAGTGCCCTGGCAAGGCTGCTTTTAGATCCGATCCAGGTCAAGCCCCGCCGCCAATAAGAGACGATTCGCGCTTCGAGTTTCCGGTCGGCTGGATCGTCTAAGGCAATCACATCTGGATGGGCGAGTGGAAAGGTGAGCGAAGCGGTGCTCATGTAGTGGTGCGCATCAAACTCAAAGCATGTGTGAGTAGACCCACAAGCAAAACCAATATTCGAAACCAGATTGCATTTTGGGCGAATGATAAGTTTTCGATTAGCCAGCAAAGCAACAGCCCATTGGATGTCCCATGTGTTCATTCCCTTCTGAACGGCCGTGACATGTCTCCACCAATAGTTGCGGAATCGCACCGAGTGCCCCAAAGAAGCGCGAATGGTGTCCAAATGTTCCGAATAACGTTTCATTTCGACATCATACAAATTCCAGGCTCGTGACCATGTTGCCCATCCCCAAATGGAGGAATAGCGCGAGAAATGATAAGATACATGAGAATCGGTTTGATAATGAAAGTGATTGTCCCCCGTGATCATCCCAATACGGTCATCCGCAGAATACCGCGATAAAAGGTCGGAGGAAAAATGAAGAAAATCGTGCGTCGGAACACAATCATCTTCGAGAATGATCCCTGCCGGGACGTGCCGGAAGAACCACGTGATGGCATCCGGCGGGGCATATTTGCATCCCTTGTTGCCTTCGTGAAAAAGCGTGTGAAGGTCGCAAGGCCAGTCAATTTGAGAAACCAATGCACGTGTCAGCGCGCACGACTCAACGTCTGCTGGGCAATGTGGCCGTGGGCCGTCAACCGCAAAAAACAATTGAGACGGTCTAGCGCTCCGTAACGCGTTTATGACTTTCACCGTAAAGGCGGGCCGGTTAAAGGCGACAATAAGGACTGGGGAACACGCAAACATGCGGTCAAGTTCCTTCCGTCAACAAGGATGCGTCAGAATGAGTAAAACTAAGCCTCCATCGTTTAATGCGAACAAGCGCCGCATAGAGGAGAAAAAGCGGGCGGCTCCGCAATATGAGCCGCTCAATAAAGGTCACGTTACGATCCGAAATGAAATGAAAATCAGAAAAAAGGTGCAGATAGGTGCACCCGAAATGTGCTGCCAATTGGCGTAAAGAATCGGAAGAGTAGAAAGTGATATGCTGGCCATGTGGGAAGCCGTAATAAGGCCATTCTTTGGAGGGCATGTGTTCAGGTAAAGTTTCGGTGGAAAAAATGATCGTTTTACAGTGGTATTTAGAAAAATTGTCGACAAGAAACGTCACCGGATCTGGCAAATGCTCAAACACTTCGAAGGCGAAGAGTGCTGTGGCCTTAAAGTTTGGGCGGGGATTAAAAGTGCGGGCAAAAAAGTTCTCGCAATATTTATCGGTCGAAAAACAGCTGATTCCAATATCCCGCATCAGGCGTGTAAACAGTCCGTATCCTCCTCCGACATCCAAATATTCTCCTTGGCACTTGAAAAGCAGGTTGAGAACAGGCTCAACTCGGAAACGGTTAAAAAAATTACGGGCAGCTAACCCCGTATCCATATCGGTATAAGCTTGCACGTATGCGTCTTTCAGCCAGTACGGCTCCTCCGTCTGCAATAAACTACAGCAAGGGCATTGAAAAAACGCCACATCGTGCTTTGAAAGCATTCGCGCCGAGAATTTATACTCCATCTCAACTGAATCGATTGGGCAAACTTTATTGCTCATGCGTATCGACCTCCATCCGCATTTTCAGGGGCACCTACAACGTGTCGCAGCTTTTGAAACAACCGGAAGCGCAAAGCTTCAAACACGAATAGCGGACAATAAGCGAAATAGGCAAACGCTTTTGCGTGTGAAAGAGAGGACCTTTGAACCGTCTGGATAAACGGGAAGATCTTGGCTTTATCTGCAAGCCACCGGTCATAATGCACAACTGGATCTGGAAGCGTGGAATGTATTCGGATGATGTCTGAAATTGATAGTTTGCTTGGGGATTCGGCATCAAACAATAAGCCGTTGACACCGTGTTTAATATATTCATCCATCGTGGCATCCCGATGTGCGACAACACACTTCCGCATCGCCATGGCTTCCAAAAAAGACATGCCGATCCCTTCTTTTCTTCGCGGAGCGATGATAGTCCCGGCTGGACGAAGGACTTCTAGGAATTGGTCGCGGGGCAAGAAGCTCGTATGGATAATTTCAACGTTGTAATTTTTGACATCGTTGTTTGAAATGGTAAAATACTTGCAATGTTCTTCCGGGTGACGCAAAAGAATAATCTTTTTAAAGTCTTGAGGGCTGAAAAGAGTCTTAACGGTCTGAAAAGTAATCTGCCCTCTTTCCCACAATAACAGGACACGGGGATCGCCCTCCATGTTTTTGTAGTTTGAGGGATCCGGGAAGTACCGCACATCTAACACGTTACGCACACCTTGTTTTTTTGCAAAGCACGTTAGGCGCTCACAGAATGAAATGATCGACATGCCGGAGATTGCGATACGCCGCCATTGCCATTTTGAGCCCCATTCATTGTCGTACATGGGTACGAACAAAGAGCGGGAATTCGGATAAAACAGCTTGAGTCGCCCTGGCAGAAATTCAAAATATATCGCGTAATCGTGCCGATCAACCTCTGATTGTGGGCATTGATAACGGTAAGAATGATTATACACGTGAACTGTTAGCTCAAAATAAGGCGACAACAGGTCATAAAAGAATTGAGCAGATTGTGTTGAAGCATGGCAGGCATGGTCAAACAAAATGATTTTGTCTTTTGTCATTGAGGTCACCATCGCACGTTTACTTACGCACTGTCTCCGTTCGACTGGCCTTCCGGTGAACCGCTCTTTGGTGAGCGTTGCAAATGTTTGAAGTATTCCTTAAACTGCTGGGCGATCTCTGGCCACGAGTGTACGGGAATATCTGCTTCGGCATTTCGGGCGAGCGACCGGCGGAGTTCAGGGTCAGAAGCAAGCCGCTGAACGGCTGACACGTAGTCACGTGTCAGAAGTGCGTTACGCCCATTCTTGAAGAACAGATTCATCCGCCCATCGTATCCAAGGATGGGTTTCTTGAAACGTAGGTACTCCTGGAGCTTCGCGTTACAGTCCTGATCGGCGGTGCAAACCAGCACATCGGCTTGATCCATAACGCACAACTGGTCGTTTTTGGAGACGTAGCCGAGAAAAATGCAGTTGTCGGACGCGTAGGGGGCGAGATACGGGTAAGGATGTCCAGTCAGATACAGTTTGATGTTTTTTGGAACATGTCGCATGGCCTCACAGATTTCTGCAGTCCGTTTCCATCTGGCCTGATCGCCGGTGTAAACCAGTTTCATCTCGCCGTCCAGGCGGATCGCACATTCGGTTGGGTCGAAAACGGGGACGTCCGCGCCATTGGGGATGTAGTGGCAATCGACTCCCCACCTTTTTCCGCGGCGTTGGAGAAAATAACTGAGTGTGACGACGAAGTCTGATCGCGTGACGATGAGCCATTCCACAAAGTTCATTAATAGGCGGCCCGGCCAGCCCGCGAACTCACCCCAAATGTCCCCATACAGGTCATCCCATCCGTGGACGACCTTGAACGACTTCCATTTGCAGAGAAACCGGCGGCAGATCAGGGGGTTGAGGGCGACGGTAGACCCGTACGTGTAGATGATGGACGGTTTGAACGCATCGATGCGTTGTGCAAGGGCCCCCAATCTGGAACTGGTCTTCCACCCGGACCGGCAGGTTTGCCAGCCCTGTAAACTGAGATGGTATAAGATCGCCCGGACACTGTAAGGATGTCGCGTGAAATGCTCCACGTCCGACGCGGTTTCGAACCAGTCGGCCCTATCGCTACAGACAAGTAATATTCGATTCTCGGGCATAAGAAAAGTTCATTTATGATATCAGGTGTTGAAGCAACGTGTGCAAAAAATGTGTAGAAAAATTAGTTTGGCGGTTTTGTCCCTTTCCGCACAGGAGGGAATCCGATAAACTGAAATTGATTCTCAATAAGAGGAATTGGCTTAGCAAAGAAGAAAAGTATGGTCAGTTTTGTCATCCCCACACTGAATTCCGGAAAAACCCTAGCTGCATGTCTGCGCGCAATTGCTTTGCAAACGGTGCCACGTGACCAGTATGAGATCGTGCTGGCGGATGCCGGGTCAACCGACGCTACGCGTGAGATCGCCCGCGCGTGCGGAGTGGACAGAATCGTCGAGAATCCCCTGAAGACGGGGGAAGCGGGGAAGGCGGCGGGCATTAACGCCTCGGCCGGCCGGCTGATCGCGCTCGTCGATAGCGACAACATCTTGCCCGACCCGGAGTGGCTGGCTCGGATGACCGCGCCGTTCAATGACCCGGAGATCGTGGCCAGCGAACCGATCGCCTATACCGTGCGTAAAAGAGATCCGGCCCTGACGCGGTATTTTGCGCTGCTGGGCATGAACGACCCCCTGTGCCTTTTCACCAAAAATTATGACAGGCAGTGCGCCGTTACAGGGAAATGGACCGGGTTGGAGGTGCCGCAAGAGGACAGGGGCGACTACCTCAAATTGACGTTGTCGGAGAGGGCTTTACCCACCATCGGCGCGAACGGGTTTGTTTTCAGGCGGTCTTTGTTGGATCATGTCACATGGGAGCCTTATTTCTTCGACATCGACGTGATGCACCAGGCCGTGCGGGCCGGGTTTCCGCATGTGGCAAAAGTCAAGATCGGCATCGTTCACCTCTATTGTGAACGTTTGTCGGAATTCGCCCGGAAACAGCAGCGCCGTATCCGTGATTTCCTTTATTTTTCTCAGGAAAAACAGCGGACGTATCCCTGGGACAGCCAGAAGAAGTCAGGAATTGTGCTGTTTTGCCTTGAAACGGTGTTGTTTCTTCCTCTGTTCTATCAGATGGTGCGCGGTTTTCTACGGAAACAGGACCCTGCATGGTTGTACCACATCCCCGTATGTTGGATCACGCTGTGGCTTTACGGAACGGCAACCTTGCGGAAAGCGGCGGGTTTCAGGCAGGCGCCCGTCACGCGTGACGCATGGCAGGCACAAAAATAAGTGTGGCTGGGAAGATTAAGCGTCCGATGCTAAACACTCTGGGTGAGCGCGCGGGTGTAGATGGACGTCCAGTTGTGATCCATCGCCTTGCGGATGGCGGCTTCGCGGCATTTCTTCAGCAGCGCTTCGTCTGAGCAGAGTTTCAGGATGGCGTCCGCCATTTCTTCCGCATTGACGCCTGTCACGATGCCGAGACCCTCTTCGCGGAT
>Ga0209066_10003522_pt1 | contig 17782 bp, 15 predicted proteins | sample All_14_2_FD_187198 | JGI IMG/M metagenome (GOLD analysis project Ga0209066, IMG submission 187198) | Freshwater microbial communities in response to fracking from Pennsylvania, USA - Allegheny Zone_MetaG_DW_15 (SPAdes) (version 2) ... | reverse complement strand
GATGCGTTCCAGGCCCAGCCGGGCTTGGGCGAGTTGTTTTTCGGCGCTGGTCACCCCTTGGCGGGCAGCAATGGCCTGGTTTTGCGCCACCTGGCTGGCGAGTTCCATTTGTTCGTAACGATGCCGGTCCACCGTGCCGGATTCCGCGAGCCTCTTGAAACGGGCGGCATCCCGCTCCGCCTGTGCCGCGTTGGCGAGCGCCGTCGCGCGCTGGGACCGCGTGAGTGCCGCGCCAGCCTCGGCGGTCTGAACGGTCAGCGGCGCATCCTTGCGCAGAATCGCAAGCCCGGTCTTGGCCGCCTTGAATTGCGCTTCCAGTGCCACCACCGCCTGCCGCGCCTGCTCCACCCTAGCGTCCACCTGCGCGGCATCCAGCCGCAGCAGTACCTGGTCTTTTTGAACCGCGTCGCCTTCCCTGGCGAAGAGCTCGGCTACGCGCCCCGGCATCTTGCCTGCGACGAGGTAATGATCCCCCTCGATGCGGCCGTTGGCCTGGATCAAGCCTTCGGGCAGCGGCGACTGGCGCAGAAGAAACCACCAGGTGGCGAATCCAGCCAGAACCAGCAAGACCACGATGGTGGTCAGGAAAAATCGGTCTTTTTTTATGTTCATTTCGAGTCCTCCGCTTTGGTGGGTAGCGGCGAGTTGGCCCCTGTAGCAGTGGCCAGGTGCGCAGCAATGGAGTTTTGATCAGAACGCACGTGTTGCAAGTTCGGATCAGAGGCTGACTGAGCGATAAACACATGTGCCCGGCCAACCCCCACAGGATTGTCCGGACTCTGTTGCCAGCAACGAACCCCAACGGCTGCGATACGTTTGCCGACACGATGCATGTCACATACGGCGTACAGATCCATTGGACCGGCTGAGCTCAGATAGTCGAGCGAGAAATCCACCAGCTTGGGCAGTCGCTCCCCGCGCAAAAACGAATAGGTTGAGGCCAGTGCCGCGACCTGCATAAAGGCTGCAATAACGCCACCATGCAACGCCGGTAGAGTGACGTTTCCAACCAACCGCTCTTCGAACGGCAAGTGAAACACCACTGCCCCGGCCTCGCTGAACTCGGCAACGCGGACTCCAAGATGCCTCGCATAGGGAATCGCAGCCAGCGTCGAAGAGACCCTGTCGCCGTTCAGCAGAGCTGCGCCGTCGTGCACTGAATTCTTGTTCATGACTGGTGATCTTTCGCGAATTTGTTGATATCGAATGCACCTGATGAACTCGACGAGAGCACGAAAGTACCCATCGCGATGGCAACCAACCGACGCTGGGGACCACTGAGCAACTCGCAACGTGCGAAGGCGATGGGCGTGGTCAGCCGGTAGCACTCAGCCACGGCGATCAAATCGGCATCCATCGTGGCTGGTGCCAGATGGTCAACGCGCATATCCAGCGTCGCAATGGGCGCAAAGCGTCCCAGAGAACGGAAAACCGCCAGGCCGCAGGCAGAATCAGCGAGGCTGAACATCACGCCCGGAAAGAAGAATTGTCCAGCAGGGTCACCAGCAAGAAAGTCCTGTGCAGGCAAATGCATCCGAGTTTTGCCATCGGCGTCAATGTCGTCCAGACACATCCCGGTATCGAGTCCATGCGGCATGTGCTGTGAGAACAGGCGTTCCACTTCTTCGATAGAGATGGCGATTTTTTTCGGACTGGTCATGTGATGCGGTCTCCAATAAAGACGGGGGTTGTTCAGAGTTCGCCCGTGGCGCGCTTCAGACGCAGCCCCGCCAGGGCGGCATCAAACAGCGCAGTGGCGTGGTTGCTTTCGCTGCCGGTGCGCAAGGTCTCAGCATCCAGCACCTCGGTATGGGTGGACAGGCCGTTGGCGTAGCGGTCACGCGCCACCAGCAGGTTTTCCTCGGCCTGGGCGATGGTCGACTGGGTGACGATGAGGCGCTTGCGGGTCTCTTGCACATCCAGCCAGGTCTGGCGCACCTGCAGGGCAATGAGGGAGGCCAGTTCGTCGCGCTGTTCCGTCAATGCCGCGGCCTGGCGCTCAACCGCGTTAGCGCGGTGGCCGACCACGCCACCGTCGAACAGATTCCATTTAGCCCCCAGGGTGACCATCCATTGCCCCGGGTGTACTTGGTAGCGGTTCGCCTGGTAGCCGTAGCCGCCGGAAAGCGCTACCTGCGGGGCGGTTTCACCACGCACGGCGGCGGCCTGATGGCGCATCGCTTCAATCTGTCGCGCCAGTGCCGCCAGCTCGCTGCGCTGCGCCAATGCCCGCTCGGTCAGGGCGGGGGGCGGCTCCGGTGTCGTTGCCTCGGGTGAAAGCTCGTCGAGCGAAACGGGTTGATCCAGCGGCCGCCCCAGCAGGCGGTTGTAGACGGCGCACGCCAGATCCAGTCCATTGGCCACTTGCAATTTGCGCTGCTGCGCATCGGCCAGGGCCACCCGAACAGAAAGCAGGTCGCTTTTGGCCACCATGCCCTGCTCATGCAGGTTTCCCACATCCTGTGCATGGGCCTGCAGGCTGGCGACGTGGCTCTCGGTGACCTTCAACATGCGGCTGGCGCGCAGCACGTTGACATAAGCATCGGCCACGCGCAGTTTGAGGTTCTGCGCGTCGGCTGTTTCACCCAGCCGCGCCGCCTCCAGACCCGCCGTGGCCGCATCAATGCCGCGCGTGATGCGCCCGCCGGTGTAGAGCGGCAGCGTCGCCATGGCGCGGTAGGCGGTGCTGTCCTTCTGCGCCAGCGGCATTTGCAGCGACTGGCCCAGAAGATCGACCTGGGCCGCCGGTGTCTCACTGAGCGCGGTATAGCCCGCCTCCAGCGCCACATTGGGCAGACGGGCGGATTTGGCTGCCTCCAGCAGGCTCGCCGCCGCGGCGGTGCCTTCATGTGACGCCTTGAGCCCGCGGTCAACGGCCAGTGCGGTGTCCCAGGCCTGTTGCAGCGACTCAGCGGCGGCGTTGCCGGCGAGCAGGGCAGCGGCCAGGCCGGCCAGCGGCAACAGGCCGCGAACTTTTATCGAGCGGTTCATACGATTCCTTTTTCCATGCTTGCTTCCTTCCGGTCCTTGTAGCGCAGCAGCAGATACAGCAACAGCGGCACCACGACCAGGGTGAGCACGGTGGAGGCCAGCGTGCCAAAAATCAGCGAAATGGCCAGCCCGCCGAACACCGGGTCGGTCAGCATCACGGCGCTGCCCAGCACGATGGCCAAAGCAGTGAGCAGGATGGGCCGCAGGCGCACCGCGCCAGCTTCGAGGATGGCCTCGCGCAAGTCCATGCCTTGCCGCCGGTAGTCCAGCACGAAATCGATGATGAGCAGCGAATTGCGCACCACCACGCCGGCCAGGGCGATGATGCCGATCATGGAGGTGGCGGTGAAGGGCTGCCCCATGAGCCAGTGCCCCGGAAAGATGCCTGCCAGTCCCAGGGGGATCGCCGCCATGGCGACCAGCGGCAGGCTGAACGACTGGTAGTAAGCCACCAGCACCAGAAAGATGAAGGTGAGCGCCAAGCCCAGCGCGCCCAGCATGTCGCGGTAGGTATCCAGCGTCATGCGCAGCTCGCCGTCCCACAGCAGGCGGGGGCCCTCCAGGGTGTCGGGCGCCACCGGGTTCAGGCGCAGGTTGCCGGTGGTCAGGCGGCTGCCATCGGCGAGCAGCAAGCCGTCCAATCGCCGGTCAAGGTCGAGCACGGCGTACACAGGGGCGGTGGATTCGAGCTCGCCGCCGACGTAGGTGACGCGCTCGCCATCCTTGTGCGAGATCGCCCGGTCGACTGAGCCGGGGACGACTTGCACCAGTTCGGACAGCGGCACCCGCTGGCCCTGCCGGTTGGTCACAGACACGCGTGCCAGCAGCGCGGGATCGATCTGGTGGCGCCGGGGAATCTGCAAGCGGATGGGCACCGGGTTCTTCTCGCCGGCGATGCGGGCCCGGCCCATGTCCTCGCCGTCGATCAGCCGACGCAGCGCGACGGCCACCTCAGCCACGCTCAGCCCGGACAGCGCGGCCTTTTCCCGGTCCACCGTCAGGCGGTACTGGTAGACGTCCTGGGCCTCGGAGTCGGTCACCTCCACCATGTCGCGCGTCTGCTGGAAGGCCGTCTTGACCTGCTCGGATAACGCGCGCAACTGCGGTAGATCCTTGCCATAGATTTCGGCCAGCACCGTGGCACGCACCGGCGGCCCCGGCGGGTCTTCCACCAGTTGCACCGTACTGCCAGGGTAACGCGCAGCCATGGCCTGCAGCGTGGGGCGCAGCTCGCGCACGATGTCGATCGAGGTCTTGCTCCGATCAGCCTTGTTCAGCAGGTTGACGCGGATCTCGGCGACGTGCGCCCCCTGCTTGTTGCCGGCGCCACGCAGCAAGCCGTTGAAGTCGATCACGCCGGCCTCGCCGATCCAGCTCTGGTAGTTGCGAACGTAGGCGTTCTCCCGCAACACGGCGCCGATCTCGCGCGCGAACCGATCTGTCGTCTCCACCGGCGCGGTCTCTGGCATGTCCAGGGTGATGTTGAAGGTGTTCTTGTCGTCCTTGGGCATCATGGTCATCTCGACGCCAAACCAGGACTGTGAACCGCCCACGCCCGCCGGGCGCAGGAACTGCCAGGCTGGCTGCAGAAGCGACACGGCAATGGCCAATCCGGCCAACAGGAACGCGAGCCAGCGGCTGCGCGAGCGATCCACCAGCGGTGACATGACAGCGCGGTAGAACCGGTGCAGGCGATCCTGGGTGTCGTGGTCTTCCAGATCGTGCCCTTCACCGGGCTTGAGCCAGCGGTTGGCGGCCCAGGGCACCACCGCGTAGGCCACCAGCAGCGAGGCCGCCATGGCGACCGGCACGTTAAATGCGACCGGGTAGAAATACTGCCCCGGCATGCCGCTGACCACCAGCAGCGAGCCGAACACCAGCATCACCGCCAGCGTCGCCAGGTTGGTGGGGTTGCCGATTTCGTTGGTGGCCTGCACCGTGACCAGGCGTTTGTCCTGTTTGCCAAGACGGCTGTAGTTGCGGTGGATGTTTTCGATCACGACAATCGCGCCATCGACCAGCAAGCCCAGCGACAGGATGAGTGCGAACAGCGAAACGCGGTTGATGGACAGGCCAAAGAGATAGGCAGCGCCCAGGGTCAGGGCCAGGATCAGCGGCACGGTCACGCCCACGATCAGTGCTTCCTTCAGTCCCAGAAACGCGGCAGTCACCAGGAACACGGCCAGCACCGCGATACCCAGGTGCTCAATCAGCCCGCTGACGGCGGCGTCCGCCTTCTCGCCGTCGTTACGGGTGACGACCAGTTCGACCCCTGCCGGTACGAATTGCGCCTTCATGCGCTCGATGCGCTCCAGCACATCGTTGGCAACAAAGACGGCGTTGCTGCCGGCTTTCTTGGCCACGGCCAACGTGACGGCCGGCATCTCCGCCTGCTGCGCCTTGCCAAAACGCCCGTCCGCCGGGCCAAATGCGAGACGGCTCAGGTGCGTGCGCTCTTGCGGCGGACCGTCGACGACCTGTGCCACATCGCCCAGATAGATGGGGCGCCCGGCATGGCTGCCCACGATCACGCGCTTGAGGTCTTGCGCCGAGCTCAGAAAGCCGTCCAAGAACACCTGGCGGTTTTGGCCCTGTTGCACCACCGTGCCCAGCGGCGCGGCGACATTGCTTGCGCGCAGGGTGGCATGCACCTGGTCCAGCGTGACGCCGAAGGCCTGCAAGCGCTGCGGGTCCAACTCGATGCGCAGTTCCCGGTCGCGCCCGCCCTTGACGGAAATGGCAGAGACCTTGTCCAGGCTGCGTAGTCCTTCCATCAGGCGGTCGGCCAGACGCTTCAGGGCGTAATCGTCGTATATCTCGGAGGCCAGCGTGACCGTGACGATGGGCACGTCGTCCACATCCACGCTGCGAATGAGCGGCTCGCCCGCGCCCGCAGGCAGGCGCTCGCGCTGCCCCAGCACCCGGTCGTAGAGTTTGACAAGGGATTTTTCCTTGTCCTGGCCGACCTTGAACTGCACCATCAGCACGCCCATCGAATTCACGGCGGTCGCGTAAGTGTGATCAACGCCGGCAATCTGCTTGACGATGCCCTCCAGCGGGCGGATCACCAGTTCCTCTACCTCCTCGGCGGAGGCACCGGGCAGTGCCACCCATACCTGAGCACCGGGCACCACGATTTGCGGGTTTTCCTCGCGCGGGGTCAGCGTCACGGCCAGCAAGCCCAGCAGAGCGCAGGCCAACATGAAAAGAACCGTCAACTTGGACGTGGCAAAGAGATTCGCCAGCCGCCCGGCGCTGTTGATCTTAGGGTCGCTCATCGCGCCTCCTTGACTGAGGTGACCAGATCGCCGTCACGAAGCGCGGGCACAGGCGCCGCCACAAAACGTTCGTCGGCGACAAGGCCCGCGTTCACCTCGACCTGATCGGGCCACTCGCGGGCTATGCGCAGCCAGCGAAAGCGTGCCCGGCCTTCGGCATCCACCACGAAGACACCGGTGAGCCCGCCGCGCTCGACCAACGCTTGTCTGGGCACCAATGGCGCCTGGCTCGCACCGAGCCCGAACGCCGCGCGCCCGAACATGCCCGACATCAGCCCCGCCGTTTCGGGCAGGGCGATCTTGACCTGGTAGCTGCGGCTGACGGGGTCGCCCGAGCGCACCACCCGGCTCACCGTGCCCTTGAGCGGCGCGGGCACGCCGTCGATGTTGACTTGCACCGGCTGGCCGGCCGCGATGGCGGCGACTTGGCCCTCCGCCACGAAGGTCTCGAACAACAGGCCGCTGCCCGACTCCAGGGTCAGCAGCGGCATGCCGGGCAGGGCGAGGTCGCCCGTTCGCTTGTGGCGCGCCACCACCACGCCGTCCACCGGGCTGGTGATCTCGGCGTAGGCGCGCTGGGCCAGCGCCGTGTCGAGACCGGCGCGCGCCTGGTTACGGGCTTCGCGCGCGGCCTCGAACTTCAGGCGAACCTTGCGCAATTCGTTGTCCGAGACGCTGCCGCGCTCGAACAAACGCTGGAAGCGCTCCAGGTCAATCTGTGCATCGCGCAACGCCGCCTCTGCCGCGCCGCCCGCCGCCTGGCCCTGGCGAATGCCGCCTTCCACGTCAGCGGCGTCGAGGCGGGCCAGCAACTGCCCGCGCCGCACCCGGTCGCCCTCTTGCACCAGCATGTCGCGGATATAGCCGCTCAGCCGCGAGGCGACTTCGACGCGCTGGGCCGACACCACCGAACCGACCGCCGTGTACTCCAGCGGCGCCCCGGCAGACGCGGTCATGACCGGCAGGGGGCGGCTGGTCGCAGCCGGTGCAGCCGCAGTCTGCGGCGCCTTGCCGCAGGCGCCCAGGAGTGCGGCCAGCGCCAGCGGCGCCAGGCAGGGGAGGCGGTTTTTTCTTTTTTCCACAAGAGGGTCTTTCATGATGATGTCGAGGTACAAATTTCTGGGTTGCATGCCGATGCCTGGGCGCCAAGGCTGGCCGCGATCCGTTCAGCCAGTTCGAGCGGGCGTTCGTTGTCTGTGGCCGCCGCGATGGCCCGCGCTTCCCGCGTCGCCTGGCGGCACAAATCGAGCGCGGCGTCCTGCAGGGCCGTGCGTGCCCTGGAAGGGGGCATGGCATCGGCTTCCAGTTGCAAAACGTGGCTTGAAACAAGGTATTGGCCGTAACGCCGGGCCGCGCCGGCGAGCGGCTCAGGGTAGCCCGCGAGGGTGGCGCCCGTGGCACCAGCCGCCTCACCCAGCGGCGCAGCCAGTTGTTGCCGGGTCTGCAACAGCCGCGACGGATCGTCTCGGGCATCTGGATCCAGGCCCAGCTGGGTGGCCTCCAGCTCCGAGGCCCGGTTGACCGCATCGGAAACCAGCGTCAGGACGCGCATGTCAGCGCAGCGCACCAGCAGGCGAAAAGCCCCGGTGGTCAGGTAGTCACCCGCCAGCACGGCGGCGGCGTTGCCCAGCAGCGCGGACGCGCCGCTCGTCGCATCGATGTGGGCATGCAACTGCTGCAGGCTGATATGGATCAGGTCCAGCGCCGTGCCCGCGTCGATGCCCGGCTGCGCTGGATAGAGACTACAGGTCACCAGCGCCCGGATCGGCGTATGTTGGCCAGACAGCAACAGGCGCAAGGCGCCGCGCACCGGCAAGGCCTCACAGGTCAGGGTACTCGCCACGGCGGCGTGGACGCTGGCGATCACGGTCTCGGGGAAGTTCGTGGGATGGTCGTCAATCATGGGTTTTTGTTCTTGTCCAAAGGGCCAGTTGTTCGACCGCGCTGCGGTAGCCGATGTCGATGATTTCTTCGGCGCGGTCGAATTCCATGAAGCGCACCGCGCCCAATGGCGGCTGAATCAGGATCTCTGGCCGGTCTTGCTGCAAGCCGGCTTCGGTGACGCGCGCCTGCATGATGTAAAGCGAGGCCAGCAGCACGTCGAAAATGCCGGGCAGCGGCTCCAGGGGCGCCTTGTGCAGCCAGGCCTCGAACTGCGCCAGCACCGGACTGTTGATGGCCTGCAGGCTCTCCAACAGGCGCGCCATGATGGGTGCATGGCCGTTGCTGTGGGCAGCGGGGTGGGACAGTCGGCCCGCCACGATGTCGTGGTTGAGGTCAACGGCGATGACCAGGTCAGCGCCCATGGCGCGCGCCACGCTCACCGGCACCGGATTGACCAGACCGCCATCGGCCAGGATGCGGCCATTGCTGCGCACCGGGGTCACGATACCGGGCACGGCGATGCTGGCACGCACCGCTTCGGTCAGGTCGCCCGTCGTGGCCACCACTTGCTCGCCATTGGTGATGTCGGTAGCCACGGCAGCAAAGGGCAGCAGCAGGTCCTCAATGCGGGCGCTGGGCACGTGGGCGCGCACGAATTCGGCGATTTTCTGGCCGTCAATCAGCCCCGAGCGGGGGAACACTGGGTCGAGCAGAGCGACGATGCCTGGCCAGTCGAGATTGCACAGTCTGGCGCTCAGGCCGTCAATCTTGCCCGAGGCAAAGACGGCACCAATGACCGCCCCCATGCTGGTGCCGGCCACCACATCGACCTCAATGCGGGCTTCCTTCAAGGCGCGCAGCACACCGATGTGCGCCAGACCACGCGCCGAACCGCTGCCCAGTGCCAAGCCGATCCGGGGCCGCCTGGGTGGCGTCAGGCCTGCTGCCGGGGCTTGGCTGGTTTGTGGTTCGTTCATTGGCTTGCCCCCTTGTCCGGCCCCTGACCCGTGGGCCGGTGCCGCCCAGCGACGCGCCGGCGCAGACGCCGGATACCGTAGCGCAGTGAGCGCCGGAGCATCGTGGCCCGCGCGGGTCGCGTGCCATGGCGGGCCGGGAATTCACGCCCCACGGCGGCCTCGAAGACCTGAAAGCGCTTGAGATAGGCCTCGATCTCCTGGCGCTGCAGGCGCCAGGCGTCGATACGGCCGTACTCGTTCACGAGTTCGGTGAACAGCACCCGCATGCGCCGCGCCCCCCGGTCTTGCAGCACCTCGTCGGCCCGCTCGGTGGCGATGCGCGCCAGCGCCAGGCTGCGCTCCAGCAGGCGCCGGACGTCCTGTGCGCCGTCAAGATCACCCAGGCGCCCGATCTCCCGCAGAGGCCGTCTGGCCTGGGCCGCCAGCAAGCGCCTCAGGTCGGTCGCCAGGGCGTCGGCCAGGCTGCGCTGCACGTGGCTGAAATGCACCGTATCGCCGGCCAGGGCGCCAGCCCCGTGGCCGCGCAGATCCTCGAAATAAAGCTGGTGGTCGCCGAAATAACCGGTCAGCTGTTTGGACGCGGCCGCTTCGAGGGGTTCTTGCGGCGCCTCGCGTAGCGCCCGCGCCACCGAGCGCAGCGGTTGCCCGAGCGACAGCGGAAAACGCGAAAAGCGATAGGCTGCCTGGGCGCCCGGCACCTGCCGGTAGGCCACCAGTTCCATGCGCAAGGAAGCGTCTTCCTCGCAAACCTGGCGTGCCTCCTCGAAAATGTCCAGCGGCATGACCGGCAGCCACCGCCGCCCCAGCGGTGGCGAGCGGTCATAGCCGCCCGCGCGCAGGATGCGCACCACCACATCGGCGCAATTGAACTCGCTGCGATCCCACAGCAGGCGGCCTTGCCGGAATTCGTCTTCGATCCGGTGCGCCTCGGCCACCATCGCCGCCTTGCGCTCTGCCGCCACGCCCGCCACCCGCAAGCCGAGCGTCTCGCGGCCGTAGGCCATGCCGTAGGTGTTGGTGTGCACCTGTGATGGCGACGGCGGCTGCACACCGTACAGGTAGTCGGCCAGCGTCACGTGCTGCAGCAGGTTCGGGTCGTGTCCCGGCACGGCCACATAGTTGGCGCTGTAGACGGTGTCGTCGACGCGGATGGCAATGTGCCCGAACGGGTTTTCCAGCACCACGCGCTGCGGTGTTTTGGCGGTCGAGTAGGACAGCAGCAGCTCGATGTCGCAGGGTGCCTCGTCCTGGAGCCGCGCCAGCGCCGCGTCGATGTCGGTGACGGCGCTGCCGTGCTCGGCGCCGAAGTCCGGCGTCATACCCGGCGCGGGCAAGGCCGGGTCGAGCGCGAAGCGGGCGATGCGCCCGAGGTCGGCACTGTCGTGAAAGGCACGCTGGGCGTGGCGCATCGCCGCCTGCCGCTGCGGGCTGGCCAGCACAGCGGCGGCCAGTTCGCCCGCCTGCGCCAGCGTGTCGGCCAGCTCGGCCACCCCCAGCCGGACGAACAAGGCGGCGTTTTCCCGCTCATGGCCGCTCACCACGTCCAGCAGAATCGTGGGTGTGCCCACGGCGAAGGCCTCGGCCGGCGTCATGCCCCCGGCCTTGGTGATCAACAGGTCGGCCATGCGCATCCAGGCCAGCAGGTCGCCGTGCGGCACCAGGCCGCAGACCTTCAGCGCCACCGGCTCGGGCAGGCGCTTTTGCAGTGCCGTGAGCAGCGCCTGCTGCCGGGCGTTGGCGCCGCAGACGGCAATGATCTGCAGCGGGCCCTCGTGGTGGCGGGCCAGGCTCTCCACCACAAGCGTGTAGTCGCCGACTCCCTCCTTGCCGGAGGTGATGAGAACGGTGGGCACATCCGGGGCCAGACCCATCGCCGTGAGCGCCATCTCCCGGGTTGCGCCGTCGGCGGCCGGGGCGCGCACCGGCATGCCGCTGGTGGTGACCTTGTCGGGCGGAACACCCGCCGCCAGCCAGCGCGCTTCCAGGTCGGGGTGGGCGAGAAAGGTGCGGTCAATCCGTTTTGAGATGCGCGGAAAATAGCCCTCGAAGAAGTCCGTGTGCAGCCAGCCGATGCTCACCTGCGCCAGCAACCCGCGCTCGCGCAGGGTCCCGAGCACCTGCGCCGATCCGTAATGCGTGGCGAGGATCGCGTCGGGCGCCTGCGCCTCCAGAAAGGCGCGCACCTTGTCTTGCGGGTAGTCGTTGGACAGCCATGCCAGCGAAGGCACCCGGTTGCCGCGCGCCTGCAGGGCATGGAACAGCGCGTCGAAGCTTTCCGGGAGATTGCCGGCGATGAACCAGTAGAGCCTCTCGTCCACCCAGCGCCAGAGCGGGTGCATGAACTCGCGGATGTCCTGCAGGACCACGCGCGCGTCCGGCGCCAGCCGGACGATCTCCTGCTTGATGGCCTGCGCGGCGCTGATGTGGCCGTGGCCGATGGACGAGTAAAAAATGACGATCTTTCGGGGTGGAGTGGTCCCGGCATCGCCCGCCGCCAGCGGGTGCGCAGCCAGCTGCCGCACCCGGTGACGTCGCCGCGCCAGCGCCAGCCATGCCAGGGCAGCCAGCAGGGTGAATGCGACCACCAGCGCCAGCGCGATGAGCGGGTCCACGCCCAAGGTCTGCGGTCCGCTCATTCCTCGCCCCCGCTGCGCCAGATCGAGAGCAGCAGCCAGATACTGCCGATGACGGCGCCGACGAAGCCGAGCAGGCCGAAGAAGGGCAGCCCCAGCCAGGTGGGGCCGCCGGGTACGGTCATGACGATGGAGGAGCCGATGATGAGCGCCGCGATGACGATGCCGACCGTGAGTCGGCTGGCGGCGTTGTCGAGCTGGTTGCCGACGCGCTTGAGGTGCGTGACATCAATGTGAATTTCCAGCCGCCCGCGCCGGGCAGCGCGCAGCAGCCGGGAGATATCCTGGGGCAGACCGGCCACCAGGGACAGCGCCTCGCTGACCCCACGCCAGCCGCGCTGGAGGATGGCCGTGGGGGTGTAACGTGCGCGCAGCGCCTGTTCCAGCAAGGGCATCGCCTCACCGGCCATGTCGAAGTCGGGGTCGAGCTCGCGGCCCATGCCTTCGAGCGAGATGAAGGCCTTGATCAGCAAGCTCAGATCGGGCGGCAAGGCCAGTTGGTGCTGACGCAAAATGGCCACCAGGTCGGAGAGCATGGCACCGAGTCGCAGCTGCTTGAGCGCCACGCCATGGTATTGCTGCACAAAGGTCTGGATTTCCACAAGCAGGCCGTCCTCGTCCATGGCACCGTCGCCGGTCCAGTCGAGCATCACGTCGGCGACGCGGCGCGGCTCGTGCTTGACCAGCCCCAGCAGCAGGCCGGTCAACTGGTCGCGGCGCACCTCGGTGAGCCGCCCCACCATGCCGAAGTCGATGAAGGCGATGCGGTTGCCGGGCAGGTAAAACACGTTGCCGGGGTGCGGGTCGGCGTGAAAGAAGCCGTCCTCGACAATCATCTTCAACACTGCGTGCGCGCCCCGACGGGCGAGGACCTTGCGGTCGAGGCCGGCCTGGTCGACTGCGGCAAGCTTGCGCCCGGAAATGCCGGCGATGAATTCCTGCACGCACACGCGCTCGCCGGTCCACTGCCAATAGACGCGGGGAATGACGATGAGGGCGGGCCGCTCCTCGGGTGCCTCTGTTTGCACCACTTCCCCGCTGGACGGGAGGCCGGGCGAGTCCGGGTCGGCATAGCCGGCAAAATTCTCTGCGATGTGCTCGGCGTTGCGGCATTCGCCGGCGAAATCGAGTTCGCGGCGCAGCGACTGGGCAAACTGGCGCACCACTTCCTGCGGGCGAAAGGCGCGCAGTTCCGGACTTTCCCCCTCCGCGAGTTGTGCCAGCCTGGCGAGCCAGCGCAGGTCGGCTTCGATGATCGGCCGGATGCCGGGCCGACGTACCTTGACCACCACCTCGCTGCCGTCTTCGAGGCGGGCGCGGTGCACCTGTGCGATGGAGGCCGCCGCCAGCGGCTCGGGATCGAAGGTGGCGAACACCTCCTCGGGCGGGGCGCCCAGATCCTCGCAGAGTTGCTGACGGATGTCGGCCCAGGGCGCAGCGGGCGTGCTGTCCTGCAGCTTGCCGAATTCAATGATCCATTCCGGCTCGAACAGGTCGATGCGGGTAGCCAGCACCTGGCCTAGCTTGACAAAGGTCGGGCCCAACTCCTCCAGCGCCCGGCGCACCCGGGCGGGCGGCTCCAGGTGCGCCAGTTCCTCGGCCTCGCGCCAGTGCAACGCCCGCCCGGCCCGCTCCAGCGCATTGGCCAGCCCCATCCGGCGCACCATGTCGCCAAAGCCGTAGCGGATCAGGATCGAGGCGATGTCGTGCAGGCGGCCCAGGTCGCGCGCCGTCGTCAGCGTCTGCCACAACATCAGTCGCCGTTGCCTTTGGGATGGCCGGGTTTGACGTGATCGGCCAGACCGGTGAGCACGCCGGCAGCGATTTGGCGCAGCAGGTCGGAAGTGGCTTGCGCCAGATGCAGGCCGGCAACAACCTGAGTGCGTCCCGCCGTGCCAAGCTGGTGCGTGATGACGGCCAGGGTTTCCTTCAACTGTGCGCGCACGGCGGAGCCATAGAGGCGGGCGTGCCTTGCCAGATCGGACAGGATTTCTCCTGTGGCATCCTTGGCACCCGAGGCCGAGGTTTGCAGGGTTTCCAGGAACATCGCCTCCAGGCTTTCCAGGTCGTTGCGCGCGCGGGCGAGGTCCTCACTGGAAAATGTCTGCGCCCGGGCCGCCGCTTCTTCCAGCGCCAGTTTGGAGGCTTCGGCCAACTGCGCCAGCGCCGCGTCCAGCCCGGCGACAGCCTGTTTGAGGCGTGTCCGTGTGATGTCGGTTTGCGCCGCTGACTGCTGCAACTCCTTTTGCGCACCGGCCCGCGCGCCGCGCAAAACCGCACTTGCGATCTGCCGCAGGGATTCGATATCGAGCGAGCGCGCGCTGATCCTGCGCAAGGTGAGCTGCCGCACCATTTCCTGCACATCGTGACCCTGCTCGACGGCGCTACGCACTTCAGCTTCGAGCGTGCCGGTATCGTCACTGCCGCCAATATTGTTGCCTGTTTCGTTTTGCATGATGGTGATCCTCCTGAAGTGATGACCTGAACAACCGGGTGTCATGGCGGTGCCGCGCATAAAAAATATCGGCAGCCCTGATGGCTGCGATAGTTGTTACCTCATCGTCGCCTAGCGCGGGCCTTCCACGACCCGTCCGCCGATGCGACCAGGTCGTGCTTGCCAAAACCTCTACTTGTTGATGGCGTCTTTGGTTTTCCTGGCCATCTCCGTGATCGCATTCAGTGCCTTGTTGGCGGCATCCCTGGCGGCTTCTGCCGCATGCTGGGCTGCTTCCTTGCCAGACTCAGTTGCTTTTTTGACCGAGTCCTCGGCTTTCTGCGCCGCTTCGCTGGCGGCTTCAGCCGCCTGATTGGCCGCGTCCGAGATTTTTTGCAGCGCGTCCCGGAGGTCTTGCCTGGTTTTGTCGACGTCCGCAGCCGCGAACTCGGCAAGGCGGCCTGAGGCCACCTTCAGGTTTGCCTCAAGGCGGGTGCGCAAGCCGGCGACCTTCTCGCCCGCTTGATCGGCGGTGGCCTGCAAGAGCGCATCGGCATCGGCAACAATCTGCTTTATGTCGGCGATCAGTTTGTCTTTGGGCGTGGAACTGGGGGTGTTGGATTCAGACATGGGGTACCTCACGATTAGTGATGAAAATAGAAAATGAAAGCGCAACGCTGTGAAAATTTATCGGGCAGGCTGCCTGCCCGCCCGGAAAGGCTTATTTCGTCACGGCATCCTTGACGTCCCGCGCCGTTTCCTTGGTGGCTTCAAGTGCCTTGTCGGCGGCTTCCTTGGTCGCTTCCCAGGCCTTCTGTACGGCGTCCCGCGTGGCAACGGCAGCTTCCTGTGCAGCCTCCTTGCCGGACTTGGCCGCTTTTTTCGCGGCTTCTTCAGCCTTCTGAGTCGCCTCCTTGGTGGCTACAGCCGCTTTTTTGGCGGCTTCTTCGGCCTGCTGTGCGGCCTCCTTGGTGGCTGCGGTCGCTTTCCGGGTGGCTTCCCCAGTCTTGCGTGCCGCCAGCTTGGCGGCATCCTCGGCCTCCCGCGCCGCCTGCCGGGCAGCTTCCGCGGTTTTCTGCGAGGCGTCACTGACGGCCTGTTCAGCCTTCTCTACAGCCCGCTGGGCGGCTTCCGCGGCTTTGCGCGTTGCCTCTTTAGCTTCCTCGGCCGCTTTCTTCGCGCCTTCCTCCGCTTTCTGCAGCACGGACACCTTGGCCGGCTCGACCGGCTTTGCCGCGGGGTCTTCCGCCGCCTGTGCACTTGCGCCGACCAACAATGCAGACAGGATCAACCATTTTTTCAATTTCATCGCTTTTTCTCCTTGCAGTCATGGAGCAGGGACGTCTGCTCCGCACGTTTGCCCTGGGCAGGGCGTTGTTACGATTTTTCCTCGATAGTTCCGCCAAGACCGTTGCGCAGCAAGCCGACGATATGCCTCGCAATGGCCTCGGGGTCTTCGTGCTGGCGCTGGTAGCCCGGCAGGAAACGTCGCACCGACTGGGTTTCAAAGGGATAGATCACCAGACCAATTGTCGAAACGGCAAGCAGGTGGGCGTCATGGCTCGGGGCGAGTTCACCGGCAAGATTGCGCAGTGCTGTGAACAGGTCCCGAAAGACGCAGTCCACCAGGCTTTGCATGCGCTGCTCATTGCTGTCCAGCAGCACCCACTGCATCAGGCGTCTGAAGTCCTTTTCCCTGGCGAGCATGCGCGTGAAGAGTGCGACGAACGCTTCGAGCCGATCCCAGGGTTTTTCTCCACCTTCCAGAAGGGACTTCAAGGGCCCCACTTTTTCTTCGAAGGCATGGCCGACCGCATCCAGATAGAGCTGCTCTTTGTCCGAAAAGTGGTGGTAGAGGGCGGCAGGCGTCACACCCACGGCAGCCGCGATATCACGCATCGAAACCCCGTCAAATCCGACCGTTGCGAAGAGCGGAACTGACAGCCCGAGGATCTCTTTGCGCGTATGCCTGAAAGCTGGCTTCGCCATTGGATATCACCTGTATTTTGTACGTTACTTAACGAACGTTCATTAAACACCGGTTTTCATTACTCCACAACGCTTGGGAATACAAATTGAAGCGATGAATGGGTCTGGGCCATCAATCGGCATACGCTGCCGCATCTATGGCACACGCGCTATGTCAACATGGCCCGATATGCCACACCAAACTGTCTGGAACCCACACATGAACGAGTCCCCCACCTAGATGCGTTTTCACGTCGAGTCCGAGCGCATCGATGCCCACCTGAGCCAGTCCTTGTGCAAATCGGTCCGGATCGGCCTGGACACCGACATGGCCGGCAACCCCGACGCCTTCAACCCGGCCGAGCTGCTGCTCGCGGCGCTGTCGGCCTGCATGATCAAAGGCATTGAGCGCGTGGTGCCCATCCTCAAGTTTGAGTTGCGTGGCGTGAAGGTGATCGTGGACGGTGTGCGCCAGGACGTGCCGCCCAAGATGGACAGCATCCGCTATCAGATCGTTGTGGACACCGACGAAACGGACCGCCGCATCGACCTGCTGCACGACAACGTCAAGAAGTACGGCACGGTGTACAACACGGTGGCGCCGGGGACCGATCTGGCGGGCGCGATGCGCCGCGCGTGAGAAAGGCCAAGCGATGAGTGCCGGACACGAGCACAGCCACACCCCCGCCAATTTCAACAAGGCCTTTGCCATCGGCATCGGTCTGAACATCACCTTCGTGGCGATCGAAGCCTTCTACGGCTGGAAGATCAACTCGCTGGCCTTGCATCGCGGATGCCGGGCACAACCTGAGCGACGTGGCTGGTCTGGTGCTGGCCTGGGGCGGTGCACTGGCAGGCAAGCTGCGACCCAACCCCCGTCACACCTACGGTTGGAAGAAGGGTAGCATCCTGGCGGCGTTCGCCAATGCCTTGCTGCTGCTGGTGGCGATGGGAGCGCTGGTCTGGGAGGCCGTCGGCCGCCTGCTCGCGCCCGAACCGATGGCGGGCAGTGAAGGTCTGACCATCATGGCCGTGGCGGGCGTCGGCATCGTGGTGAACACGGCGACGGCCCTGCTGTTCATGCGCGGACGCGAGCGCGACCTGAACATCCGGGGCGCGTTTCTGCACATGGCCGCCGATGCGGTTGTGTCGGCCGGCGTGGTGGTCGCCGGTGCGCTCACGCTGTGGATGGGCTGGTTCTGGCTCGACCCGGTGGTCAGTCTGCTGATTGCGGCGGTGATCCTGTGGGGCACCTGGAGCCTGTTCCGGCAATCCCTGCACCTGCTGTTTGACGGCGTGCCTGACGGCGTGGACCCGCAGGCGGTGCACGACTACCTGGCAGGTCTGCCAGGTGTGAGCCGCGTGCACGACCTGCACATCTGGGCCATGGACACCTCGCAGGTGGCCATAACAGCCCACCTGGTGATGCCCGGCAGCCATCCGGACGACGCATTCCTGCAGGCGGCTACCGATGGCTTGCATGACCGGTTCGAGATCACCCATGTGACGCTGCAGGTGGTGCAGGTGCCGTTCACCGAACCCTGTGGATCGTGGGCCGCCCCGGGTATGCTTGGGCAGCCGTAACACCCCTGCCTGCCCCGGCCCCCGTCCATGTCC
>Ga0209066_10003521_pt1 | contig 17786 bp, 12 predicted proteins | sample All_14_2_FD_187198 | JGI IMG/M metagenome (GOLD analysis project Ga0209066, IMG submission 187198) | Freshwater microbial communities in response to fracking from Pennsylvania, USA - Allegheny Zone_MetaG_DW_15 (SPAdes) (version 2) ... | reverse complement strand
GTCGGGGGTCGCGAAGGTCACCGCCGTCGCGACCCCCGACGTGCCGGCGACGAGCCACCCCATCCCGCTCGGCATGGTGACGCGAGAGGATGTCGTGGGCGTGACCCTCACGAACGCCCAGGCCCTCTCCGGAGCGCCCGCGAGCGAACTCGGCCAGTTCAAGGTGTCGAGCATCCTGGGGGAGGAGCAGTGAGCGCGGATCTCATCCGCGCGTCCGCGTCCGCGCTCGCCGACCTCCTCGTCGCGGGCGAGGTGTCGAGCGTCGAGGTCACGCAGGCCCACCTCGAGCGCATCGCGGCGGTGGAGGGCGACATCCACGCGTTCCTGCACGTCAAGGCCGACGCGCTCGACGTCGCCCGCGGGGTGGATGCGGCGCGCGCCGCCGGAGAGAAGCTCGGCCCGCTCGCCGGGGTGCCGGTCGCGATCAAAGACGTGCTGTGCACGCTCGACATGCCCTCGACGGCCGGGTCGAGGATTCTCGAGGGCTGGATCCCGCCGTACGACGCGACCGTCGTCGCCCGCCTGCGCACCGCGGGGCTCGTGCCGCTCGGCAAGACCAACATGGACGAGTTCGCGATGGGCTCCTCGACCGAGCACTCCGCCTACGGGGCCACCCACAACCCGTGGGACCTGACGCGCATCCCCGGCGGCTCGGGCGGCGGCTCCGCCGCGGCGGTCGCGGCCTTCGAGGCGCCGCTCGCGCTCGGCTCCGACACGGGCGGCTCGATCCGCCAGCCCGCCGCGGTCACCGGGTCGGTCGGCATGAAGCCCACCTACGGCGGGGTCTCCCGCTACGGGGCGATCGCGCTCGCCTCCTCCCTCGACCAGGTCGGGCCGGTGACCCGCACGGTGCTCGACGCCGGGCTGCTGCACGACGTGATCGGCGGGCACGACCCGCGCGACTCGACATCGATTCCGGACGCCTGGCCGTCGTTCGCCGACGCCGCCCGTGCCGGGCTCCGCGGCGAAGGGCTGACGGGCCTGCGGGTCGGAGTCGTGAAGCAACTGTCGCAGGCCGACCAGGGGTTCCAGGCGGGGGTGCTGCAGCGGTTCCAAGAGTCGCTCGCGCTGCTCGAGGCCCAGGGCGCCGAGATCGTCGAGGTGAGCGCCCCGTCGTTCGAGTACGCCATCGCGGCCTACTACCTGATCCTCCCCGCGGAGGCGTCGAGCAACCTCGCCAAGTTCGACTCGGTGCGCTTCGGCCTGCGGGTCGACGTGCCCGGCGGCACCGTCGAGGATGTCATGGCCGCGTCGCGCGAACAGGGCTTCGGCGACGAGGTGAAGCGCCGCATCATCCTCGGCACCTACGCCCTCTCGGCGGGCTACTACGACGCCTACTACGGGTCGGCGCAGAAGGTGCGCACCCTCATCCAGCGCGACTTCGACGCGGCGTTCGCCTCGTGCGACGTGCTCGCCACCCCGTCGGCGCCGACGACGGCGTTCCCGCTGGGCTCGAAGGTCGACGACCCGCTCGCGATGTACCTCAACGACCTCACGACGATCCCGGCGAACCTCGCGGGCGTGCCCGGCATCTCGATCCCCGCGGGGCTGGCACCGGAGGACGGGCTGCCCGTCGGCATCCAGTTCATGGCGCCCGCGCGGCAGGATGCGCGGCTCTACACCGTCGGCGCGGCTCTGGAGGCGTTGCTCGAAGCGCAGTGGGGCGGCCCGCTGCTCGATCAGGCGCCCGCGCTGTAAGTGGCGAACGGTGCGGACGGGGCGGGATGACTCCCGCCCCGTCGCTCCTCGTGCACGAGCCTCGATGCACGAGGGTCTGAGCGTCGCCGGCTACCGCACGAGCACCGGGTGCGGGGCGCTCGCGGTGACGCCTGCGGCGTTCGCGAACTCGACGACGTACTCGTACGATCCGGGGGCGCGACCCGTGAGGTCGACGTCGACCCGCTGCGCGGCGGGGGTCGCCGCCGTGAGCTCGCCGCTCGCGACCTCGACGCCGTTCTCGAGCAGCCGCCACGACGAGGCGTTGGTGCCCCACCACAGGTTGGCGGTCACCCGGTAGGAGCCGTCGCCATCCCAGTTGTCGTTCGACAGCACCGGTCGGGCCGGCTCGGCGTGCGTCACGTGCACCGTGACCGGATCGGTCCACGTCGTGCCGCGGCTGTTGACGAGTTCCGCGCTGTAGGCGTAGCTGCCGTTGACGCGCCCCGACAGGGGGAACGCGACCGCTTGCGCGCTCGGCCCTGCGGCGACGAGGTCGCGGGTCTCGATCGGCTCGCCGTTCTCGTAGAGCGTCACGCGGCTCGCGTTCGCGCCCCACCAGATGTTCATGCGCACCTCGAACGTGCCGTCGTGCAGACCGGTCGTCCACCCGCTCGTGCTCGAGAGCACGCCCTTCGCGGGCGGCGACGTCTCGTCGTCGACGGGCGGCTGCGGCGCGGTGAGGCACTCCTCGTACGCCGCGGCGTCGGGCGAGAAGCGCAGCCACTCGAACGACGCCTCGACCTCGGGGGCGCCGACCGTTCCGCGGAACGCGTACGGCCCGACGTGGGTGAACGCGGCCGTGGCGGCCGGGATGTCGCGCCCGAAGTCGGTGAACGTCACGCCGTCATACGAGATCGAGGCCCGGATGTCGGTGCCGTCGCTCGTGTAGCGCAGCCACATCCGGTCGGTGTCCGCGGGGCGCGCGTGCGAGTCCTGTCGGCTCACCCCGTCGCGCACGTAGACGAGCTCGACGGTGTCGCCGCTCGTCGCGCGTCCGAGATCGAGCTTCGCATAGCGGCCGTCGCCGGCGTAGAGCAGCAGGCCCGCCTGCTGGAAGCGCTCGCTCGCGGGCACCGACACCTCGGTCGTCACCTGCCAGGCACCTGCCGGGAGCTCCTGCTGCAGGAGGGACGCCGCCGCGACGCCACCGGAGTAGGTGGGAATGCGCAGCGCCCCGTCGCGGACCTCGTGGCGGGCCTGGTCGGCGCGCACGACGCGATCCCACACGCCCCCGGCGAGGTCGCCGTCGAACTCGTCGGACCCGGCGGCGGCGCACTCGGCGAACACCGGGTTCGCGGCGTCGACGGGGAACCCGCCGAACGGCGGCTCGGGCTCCTGCTGGCACGCGGCGTAGGCCGCCGTGTCGGGCGAGAAGCGCAGCCACTCGAAGGTCGCGTCGATCTCGGGTGCCGTCGTGGAGCCGCGGAACGCGTACGGTCCGACGTGGGTGAACTCCGCCGATGCCGCCGGGATGGGGCGCCCGAACTCGGTGAACTCCTGCCCGGTGTACGAGATGGAGGCGCGGATCTCGGTGCCGTCGCTCGTGAGCCGCAGCCACATCCGATCGGCGTCGGCCGGACGCGCGGACGAGTCCTGCCGGTTGGCGCCCTCATCGAAGAAGACGAACTCGACGGTGTCACCCGGGGTCGCCCGGCCGAGGTCGAGCTTGGCGTAGTGGGTGTCGGAGCCGTAGAGCAGCAGGCCCGCCTGCTGGAAGCGCGCCGTGGCGTCGATCTGCACCTCGGTCGTCACCTGCCAGGACCCGGCGGGCAGCTCCTGCTGCAGCAGCGGCGCCGCGGCGACACCCCCGGTGTACGTCGGCACCGTGAGGGCGCCGTCGGTCACCTCGTGCCGGGCCTGGTCGGCGCGCACGACGCGATCCCACACCCCGGCGGCGAGGTCGCCCTCGAACTCGTCGGAGCCGTCGGCCGCGCATTCGGCGAATACCGGATTCGCGGGGTCGACGGGGAAGTCGCCGAACGGCGGCTCGGGTTCGGCGAACCCGTTCTGCTTCGCCCACGCGATCGTCGCGCCGAGCCGGTCACCCGACTCGTAGAACAGGTAGGTCTCGCCCTCATGCGTCACGACGTTGGGCGCCGCGACCCGGCCGACGTCGTCGCCGACGCCGCTCGCGCTGTGCAGAAGGATCGGCGTGTCGCCGACGTCGCGCAGGGTCGGGTCGATCGTGCGCGCGTAGGACTTGCCGCTGGACGCGTGGTAGATCACGTAGAGCTGCCCGTCCCACTCCCACAGGTCGGCGCTCGAGACGTTGGCACCCTCCTCGGGACCGGGGGCGACGACGTAGTCGGGATCGACCGTCCAGGTGACGCCGTCGACCGATTCGGCGAGCCGGATGCGGCGGATGTTGTCGGTCTCGTTGGCCATGTAGAACATCCCGTAGGCGTACCCGGAGCTCGGGTCGGGATGCGGGAACACCCGCGCGTAGCTCGTCTCGGTGACCCGGGGGCCGCCGAGCTGGTTCCAGACGACGCGGTCGCCGTACTCGAACGAGAGGCCGTCGGTCGAGGAGGCGTAGCGCGTCGTCGAGTTCTCGCCGTGGAAGTACAGGAAGACCTCGTCGGTCTCCTCGTGCCAGATGACGTCGGGGCTCGACACGTGGCTCACGTCGTAGTGCGGGTCCCAGTCGCTCGCGATGATCGGAGCGGGGTTCTCGGGGTCGGGTTGGTACTCGGTCCACGGACCCTCGAGGCTGTCGGCGTACATGAGCATGATGCCCGCGGGGGCGTCGTGCGGGGCGAAGTACAGGTACCACTCGCCGAGCGGGTCGTCGAGATGGGCGCCGGCGTGGAACACGCTCGGGAAGATGTACTCGTCGGTGGGGTTGTAGAGCATCGTGTCCTTGTCGGTCACGATGCCGCCGTACTCGAACGCCGGCCAGTTGGGCGGCGGGGGGAGGGTCGCGGCCTGCGCCGGAACGCTCACGAGCGTCGCGGCGGCGACCGTCGCGAGCAGCACGGGGAGCGCGGCGAGGCGAGCGGTTCTCGTTCGAGGGGGCGTCGCAGGGGTTGTCACGGGAGGTACCTCCTTTGGTACGTCGTCACCGGGGATCCCGAGGCGATGCTCGCTGGTAATGCGCATTAGCACCGGGGATCGGCGCCAGCGTAAGCACGCCGCGCGGGGGTCGTCCAGTAATAACTGCTAATCGCGGAAGCGGGCGGATGCTCGCTTGACAGAGCGCGCAGCGGTGTGTGTACCATCGGCGGCAAGCCCCCGCTAATGCGCATAACTAGCCCGATGATCCAGTGCTAATGCGCATGAGCACTACGAGGGCTCCCACTCACGAGCACCACAAGGACGTGATGAACCAGACCACCTCGCCGCAGGGTCCGCCTCCGCGGATCACGCAACGGCGCATCGCCGAACTCGCCGGGGTCAGCCAGGCGACCGTCTCGCTCGTGCTCAACGGCAAGGCCGACGCCCTCACGCGCATCCCGGAGGCCACCCGGCAGCGGGTCATGGAGGTCATCCGCGAGACGACCTACGTCGCCGACCCGGCCGCGCGTCGGCTCGCGGGCGCGAGCAACCGCATCATCGGCGTCTTCACCTACGAGCCGGCGTTCCCGAACGCGAGCCTCGACTTCTACGCGGCGCTGCTCACCGGCATCGAGTCGCGCTCCGAGGAACTCGGGTGCGACCTGCTGCTGTTCACGAGCGCCCCCGTCGTCGACGGCACGCGCAGCCTCTTCCACGAGAAGAACCGGCTCCGCCTCGCCGACGGCTGCCTGCTGCTCGGCCGCGAGATGGACGGCGGCGAACTCGCCCGACTGCTCGCGAGCGGTTTTCCGTTCGTCGCCGTCGGTCGCCGCGAGACCCCGGGCGTTCCGTACGTCGCCGCCGACTACGTGAGCGGCACCGCGGAACTCGTGCGGCGCGCCTGGGCGGCGGGCCACCGCCGGTTCGCCTACCTGCACGAGCCGAGCACCGGTGAGTCGGTGCTCGACCGCATCCGCGGGTTGCGCGACGAACTGCAGCGACTGAGCGGCGCCGCCGACGTGCACCCGCTGCGGGCCACCGACGGCAGCGACCTCGAGGCCGACTGGGCCGCTGTGCGCGCCGCCGACCCGACCGTGCTTTTCGTCGAGTCCCCGGCGCACGCCCTCACGCTCGCCGGGTTCGCCGCGCGCGACGGCATCCGGGTGCCCGACGACCTGTCGATGGTCGTGCTCGCCGACCCGTCGCGCACGCCGCAACTCGGACCGGACTTCACGCGCCTGAGCCCGCCGCGCATCCGGCTCGGGGCCGAGGCGATCTCGCTGCTCACGCGCATCCTCGACCCCGCCGACCTCGTGCGCGACGACGAATTGCGCGTCACCCTGCCGTGCGCGATCACCGACGGCGCCACCCTCGTCGCGCCGCGTCCCGCCGAGCGCTCGATCGCCGGGGGGACCGCATGATCGCGGACGCGAAGATCGGCGCGGGCCTGCGCACCGACGTGCTCATCGTCGGCGGCGGACTCGGCGGGGTCGCCGCGGCGCTCGCCGCGCTCGAGGCCGGTCGCAGCGTCGTGCTCACCGAGGAGTTCGCGTGGCTCGGCGGACAGCTGACGAGCCAGGCGGTGCCGATGGACGAGCACTCGTGGATCGAACGCTTCGGTGCGACGGGCCGCTACCGCCGGCTGCGGGACGGCATTCGCGAGCACTACCGCCGCTGGTACCCGCTCACCGCCGCGACGCGCGCCGACCCGTACCTCAACCCCGGCAACGGCCTCGTGAGTCGGCTGTGCGCCGAACCGCGCGCCGGCGTCGCCGTCATCGAGGGGATGCTCGCCCCCTATCGCGCGAGCGGACGCCTCGTCGTGCTGCAGCCGGCCGTGCCGGTCGCCGCCGACGTCGACGGCGACCGGGTGCGGGCCGTCACGCTGCGCGTCGACGGATCCGGGTCGGGTCGCGTCGGCGAGGTCACGGTCGAAGCCGACTACGTCATCGACGCCACCGAACTCGGCGACCTGCTGCCGCTCACCGGGGCCGAATACGTCACCGGATTCGAGTCGCGCGCCGACACCGGCGAACCGAGCGCCCCCGACGAGGCGCAGCCGCACAACCAGCAGGCCATCTCGTGGTGCTTCGTCGTCGACCACGTCGACGGCGACCACACGATCGACCGGCCCGCCGACTACGACACGTGGCGCACGCTGCAGCCGCCATTCTGGGGCGCGCCGATGATCTCGCTCACCGGACCCGACCCGCGCACCCTCGAGGTGTTCAGCCGCACCTTCACGCCGCACGCCGGACGACCCGACATCGTCGCCGACCAGGGCAAGAACCCCGGCGACCGCGAACTGTGGACCTTCCGGCGCATCCTCGCGCGCGACAACCTGCTGCCCGGCAGCATCCCGAGCGACCTCGTGCTCGTCAACTGGCCGATGATCGACTACCTCGGCGGCCCCGTCGTCGACGTCGCCCCCGACGTCGCCGAGCACCACTTCGCGCAGGCCCGGCAGCAGTCGCTCGCGATGCTCTACTGGCTGCAGACCGAAGCGCCCCGCGCCGACGGCGGCACCGGATTCCCCGGGCTGCGGCTGCGCGGCGACGTGACCGAAGGCCCCGACGGGCTCGCGATGGCGCCGTACATCCGCGAGAGCCGCCGCATCCGCGCCGTCTCCACCATCACCGAGAACGAACTCTCGATCGCCGTCACCGGGGAGGCCGGCCCCTACCGCACCCGCGACTCGGTCGGCGTCGGCATGTACCGCATCGACCTGCATCCGAGCACGGGCGGGGACAACTATCTCGACGTCGCGAGCCGACCGTTCGAGATCCCGCTCGGCATCCTCATCCCGCGTCGCCTGGAGAACCTCCTCGCGGCGAGCAAGAACGTCGGAACCACCCACATCACGAACGGGGCCTTCCGGCTCCACCCGGTGGAGTGGAACCTCGGCGAGGCCGCAGGCGCACTAGCCGCCTTCTGCCTGGAGCGTGCGACGAGCCCTCGTACGGTCCACGGAACCCCCGAGCTCGTGCTCGAGTTCCAGTCCCACCTCGCACACAGCGGCGTCGAGCTGCACTGGCCCGACGTCACCGGCTACTAGGAGACCAACCATGAGATCAGCAACGAAGCTGGCGAGCGCAGGCGTGCTCGCGGCGACCCTGTTCGCCGTGACCGCCTGCTCGTCGGGCCCCACCGAACCCACCGAGGACATCGACCTGCGGATGACGATCTGGACGGCGAACGAGGCCCACCTCGAACTGTTCGACTCGATCGCCGACGCGTACCTGGCCGACCACCCCGAGATCGCGTCGATCACCTTCGACACCCTGCCGTTCGACGACTACACGTCGACCGTCACCACGCAGATCGCCGGCGGCAACGCCCCCGACCTCGCCTGGGTGCTCGAGAACGCGGCGCCCGACTTCGTCGAGAGCGGCGCGCTGCTGCCGCTCGACGACGTGCTCGAAGGCACCGAAGGCTACGACTTCGGCGACCTCGCCGAGTCGGCGACCGGGCTGTGGAAGGACGACGGGCAGCTGCTCGCCTACCCGTTCAGCACCTCGCCATTCGTGATGTTCGTCAACGACGACCTGCTCGCGCAGGCCGGACAGCCCAGCGGCGCCGACCTGCTCGCCGGCGACTGGAACTGGGAGACCGTGTCGGAGGTCGGCTCGGCGGTCAACGCCGCGACCGGCAAGACCGGCTTCGTCATCCGCGACTTCGAGTACCTCAACTGGGACTACCTGTCGACCGTGTGGAACGGCTGGGGTGCGGCTCCGTGGAGCGACGACGGCCTCGAGTGCACGTTCGACTCCCCGGAGATGGTCGACGCGTTCGGCTTCCTGCACGACGCCGCGTTCGTCTCCACCTCGATGCCCGGCCCGGGCACCACGGCGGACTTCTTCGCCGGTGAGGCGGCGTTCACGGTGACGCAGATCTCGCGCGCGAGCCTGCTGCCCGACGCCGGATTCGCGTGGGATCTGCTGCCGCTGCCTGAGGGCCCCGAGGGTGAGTACTCGGTCGTCGGACAGGCCGGCATCGGCGTGCTCGCGCAGGGCGGCAACACCGCCGCCGCGGCCGAGTTCCTCGCGTTCTTCAGCAACCCCGAGAACGCGGCCGAACTCGCGGCGTACTTCCCGCCGCCGCGCACCTCGCTGCTCAACGCCGAGACCCTGGCCGCGGCGAACCCGCTGTTGTCGGCGGAGCAGATCGAGGATGTCGTGGTGCCCGGCATCGAGACCGGTGTCGTGCGTCCGAGCCACACCGACTCGGCGCAGATCGCGCAGCAGGTGCGGGCGTCGCTCGACGACCTCTGGGTCGCCGACGCCGACATCCCCGCCGTGCTCGCCGCGACCTGCGGCGCGATCGAACCGCTGCTCGCCGGCTGAGATCGCGCTCCATGACGGTGAACTCCACGGTGTCCTCCGGCCGGGTCTCGACCCGGCCGGGGGGCACCCCCACGCCTCCGCGTCGGCGCGGCCTGACCCTGCGGTCGCGGGACGCGATCGCCGGCTACCTGTTCATCGCGCCGCAGCTGATCGGCATCGTCGCGTTCGTGCTCGTGCCGCTCGGCCTCGTCGTGTACTACTCCGCCCACGAGTGGAACGTGCTCGCCGGCACCTTCACCTTCGTCGGCACCGAGAACGTGGAGCGTCTGTTCACCGACCCGCGGCTCGGCCCCGTGCTGCAGTCGACCGCGGTCTTCTCCATCGGGCTGGTCGCGTTCAACCTGAGCCTCGCGCTGCTGCTCGCGGTGCTGCTCAACCGCCGGTGGCGCGGCGTCACGTTCTTCCGCACCGTCTTCTTCTCGCCCGTCGTCGTCTCGCTCGTGGCGTGGACGATCGTGTGGGGCTTCCTCCTGCAGGACAACGGCGGCATCAACGGCCTCCTGCAGCTCTTCGGCGTCGACGGACCGAACTGGCTGCGCGAAGGTCCGACCGCGCTCGCCGCCGTCATCGTCGTCCAGGTCTTCAAGAACGTCGGACTCAACATGGTGCTCTTCCTCGCGGCGCTGCAGGGGGTGCCGTCGGAGCTGCGCGAGGCGGCGAAGGTCGACGGGGCGCGCGAGTCGACGATCTTCGGGCGCATCGTGCTGCCGCTCATCTCGCCGACGATCCTGCTGACCCTCATCATCACGATCGTGGGGTCGCTGCAGGTGTTCGCGCAGATCGCGGTGCTCACGCAGGGGGGCCCCGGCATCTCGACGACGGTGCTCGTCTACTACCTCGTGCAGCAGGCGTTCGACTTCCACAACTTCGGCTACGGGTCGACGCTCGCCATCCTGCTGTTCCTGATCGTGCTCGTGCTGACGATCATCCAATGGCAGGCGCGCAAGAGGTGGGTGTTCTATGAGAACTGAGGATGCCGTGGCGGCTCCCGTGATGCGGCGCCCGGTCGGGCCGTCGCCGCTCAAGCGGGTGCTCTTCTACGGGGCGCTGAGCGTGCTCGCGATCCCGTTCGTGTTCCCGACGTGGTGGATGATCACGTCGTCGTTCAAGCCGATCGGCGAGATCTTCTCGTTCCCGCCGACGCTGTGGCCGACGAACCCGACGCTGCAGGCGTACGTCGACGCGTTCACGATCCAGCCGTTCGCGCAGCAGTACGTCAACAGCCTCTACATCGCCGTGGTGGTCACGGTCGGCACGATGATCGTGTCGTCGCTCGCGGGATACGCGTTCGCGCGCATCCGCTTCCCCGGTCAGAACCTGCTCTTCCTCGTCGTGCTCGTCGGGCTGCTCATCCCGAGCGAGGTGACGATCGTGCCGCTGTTCCAGATGTTCAACACGCTGGGGCTCGTCAACACGCATTGGCCGCTGCTGCTCGTGACCACCTTCGGGGCGCCGAGCGTGCTCGCGACGTTCATCATGCGGCAGTTCTTCCTGACGTTGCCGGTGGAGCTGGAGGAGGCGGCGCGGCTCGACGGTCTCGGCCGGTTCGCGATCTGGTGGCGCATCGCGATGCCGCTCGCGCGGGCGGCTCTCGCGGCGGTCGCGATCTTCACGTTCCTGCACGTCTGGAACCTGTACCTCGAGCCGACCGTGTACCTGCTGTCGCCGGAGCTGTTCACCCTGCCGCAAGCGCTGACCCACTACACGGACGCGTACGGCGGTCGCATGTGGAACGTGCAGCTGGCGGCCGCGACGCTCACCGCGGTGCCGGTGCTCGTGGTGTTCGTCTTCGCGCAGAAGCAGTTCGTCGAGGGCCTCGCGATGGTCGGGCTGAAGGGCTGAGGGGCTGGCGGTCGGTCGGCTAGTCGGTCAGTCGACGGGGGTCACGGTGCCGCCGGTGATGCGGATGAGGTCGGCGTAGGTGAGCGGGAAGACGGCGTGCGAGTGCCCGGCGGCGGCCCAGATCTCGTCGTACTGGTCGAGCGCGGGGTCGACGAGGGTGCGCAGCGGTGCGGGGTGCCCGACGGGCGCGACGCCGCCGATGGCTTGGCCGGTGGCGGCGCGCACGACCTCCGGGGCGGCGCGTTCGATCGCGTCGACGCCGAGGCGGGCGGCGAGAGCCGTGGTGTCGACCCGGTGCCCGCCGGAGGTCATGACGAGCAGCGGCGACCCGTCGGCGACGAAGACGAGCGAGTTGGCGATCGCGCCGACGTCGACGCCGAGGGCGGCGGCGGCCTCGGCGGCGGTGCGGGCGCCGTCGGGGATGTGGCGGATGCGGTCGACGCCCGCGAGCCCGTGCTCGCGCAACACGGAGCGCACGTTCTCGACGCTGCGGGGGAGGGCTTCCGTCACCCTCTCACGCTAGTTGGACGCGCGCGTCCCGAAGAATGGTGTTCGATGTAAAGCGTTTTACATCGAACACTTCGCCTCCGTTGCGCCGCGTGGTGCACTACCGGGAGCGACGGCACGCACCGCGTCGCTTGCAACCCTGAACCGGGCCCCGTGCCCTCGGACGAAGGAGTCCCCTTGCCTCACCGCGCACATTCCCGACTGCTCGGGGCGGCCGCCGCCGTCACCACGGCAGCACTCGCCCTCGGCGGCTGCGCCTCGTCGGCGCAACCCGAACCCGGCACTCGGGGCACCCTGACGATCGCGCTCGCCGCGGCCCCGACGAGCCTCGACCCGGCCAACATGGAGCAGTCGACGAGCCCGTTCGCGCAGCCCGCCTACGACGCGCTCATCCGCGTCGCCCCCGACGGGACGCTCGAACCGGGCCTCGCCACCGAGTGGAACTTCGTCGACGACGAGAACAAGGTGTTCGAGATCACGCTCCGCGACGGCGTCACGTTCTCCGACGGCGCCGTGCTCGACGCCGAGGCGCTCGTGACCAACTTCGAGCACCTCGACACCGGCAAGAGCAACGTCGCCACGCTCGTCAACGGCGGCGAGTACGAAGCCATCGACGACGACACCGTGCGCATCACGTGGGACACGCCGCATCCGCTCGCCCCGCAAGCGCTCACCCAGCGCTGGGTCGTCGGCATGGTCGTCTCGCCCGACGCGATCACGAGCGACCCGGAGGGTCTCGCGACGCAGACCGCCGGCGCCGGACCCTACGTGCTCGACGCCGACCAGACGGTCGCCGGTTCGAGCTACGTGTACACGGCGCGCGACGACTACTGGGACCCGGCGACGCAGCACTGGGACGAGATCGAGATCATCGTCATGGAGAACGCCGAGCAGCGGCTCAACGCCCTCCGCACGGGTGAGGTCGACTACGCCCTGGGTGACCTCGGCACGGCCGGGAGCGCCGAGAGCGACGGACTGCAGGTGCTCTACGCCCCGACCATCTTCTACGGCCTGAGCCTCCTCGACCGCGAGGGCACCCTCGGTTCGCCGATCGCCGACCTCCGGGTGCGGCAGGCGATCAACTACGCCCTCGACCGCGAGACGATCGCGTCGGCGCTGTTGGGCGAATACGGTTTCGCGACCGAGCAGACCGTCGTTCCGTCGGAGCCGGGCTACGTCGACGACCTCGAAGGCACCTACGCCTACGACCCCGAGAAGGCCCGCGAACTGCTCGCCGACGCCGGCTACCCCGACGGCTTCACGATTCCCGTGATCGCGAGCACGTCGTCGCTCGCCGCGACGCTCTCGCAGGTGCTCGTCGAGCAGCTCGCGGCGGTCGGCATCACCGTGCAGTTGGATGCCCGCCCGGGTCCCGACTACTTCGCGGCGATGACCGGCGGCACGTTCGCCGCCGCGGTCGTCGGCTACGGCTCGCAGCCGATGCCGATGGAGTACGACGGGCTCTTCGGACCCGACGCGATCTTCAACCCGCTCGGGTCGAGCAGCGACACCATCAACGAACTCATGGCGGAGGCGCTCGTCGCTCCCGAAGACGAGGCGACGGAACTGTACGAGCAGATCCAGCGCGAACTCGTCGAGGAAGCCTGGTTCGCGTCGGCGGTGTTCGCCCCGGTGTTCTACTTCGCCGGTGACACGCTCGCGCCGGTGTCGGTCACGGTCGAGCGGCCGCAGACGCCGCTCACCGAGCTCGCTCCCGCCGAGTGAGTCACGGGCCGGGGAGGTCGCGACCTCCCCGGCCCACCCCGGCATCCACCCCCATCCGACGAGGAAATCGCATGCTGCTCCGCCGACTCGGCGTCTGGCTCATCATGAGCGTCGTCCTGTTCTTCACGATCTCGGTGCTCGTGTTCGTGCTCGTCTCGCTCACCCCGGGCGACGCCGCGCGGGCGATCGTGGGACCGACCGCGTCGGCGGAACGCTACGAGCAGGTGAGGGCCGAACTCGGTCTCGACCTGCCGGTCTGGGCGCAGTACGGCCGGTGGTTCGCCGCGCTGTTGCAGGGCGACCTCGGCAATTCGATCGTCAGCGGCGTTCCGGTGACGCAGGTGCTCGCCGACCGGCTCGAGCCGACCCTTGCGCTCATGGGAGGCACGTTCGTCTGCGCCTCGGTTCTCGGCATCGTGCTCGGTGTGATCGGGGCGTCGCGCCCCGGCGCCGTCGGCAAGGCGGCGGATGTCGGCAGCGTGCTCGGCGCCGCCGTCCCCAACTTCTGGATCGGCCTCGTGCTCGCCGCCCTGTTCGCGGTGCAACTGCGCTGGTTGCCGACGAGCGGATACGCACCGCTCGTCGACGGTGTGGGACCGTGGCTGCAGCACCTCATCCTGCCGATCGCGACCCTCACCATCGGCGGCACCGCACTGCTCGCCAAACAGACCCGCGACGCCGTCGCCGAACAGCTGACGCAGCCCTACATCGTGCTGCTGCGCGCGCACGGCGTGAGCGAGCGTCGCATCCTCTGGCGGCACGCTCTCCGCGGTGCCGCCATCCCCATCGTCACCATCCTCGGGATGAAGATGATCGGCCTCACGAGCGGCACCGTGCTCGTCGAGAGCGTCTTCGTCATCCCCGGGTTCGCCGGCTATTCGGTCAACGCGACGTTGCTGCACGACCTCCCGGTCGTGCAGGCCATCACGCTCATCTTCACGATCGTCATCATCGTCACCAACCTCGCGGTCGAGTTGCTCTACAGCCGCCTCAACGTCAAGGAGGCGTCGTGAGCGCGACCGAGATCACGTCCGCGACGGCCCCCGGCGGCCCGGGCGGCCCCAGCGCGCCCGGCGCCCCCGGGGCATCTGGCCCGGAGGCGCGCGACCTGCGGGACACCCGGCCGCTGCCGCGCCTGCTGCTCGCGCGTCCGCAGTTCGTGGTGTGCGCGCTCATCCTGCTCGTCATCGTCGCCGCGCTCGCCCTCGCGCCGCTCATCGCGCCCTACTCGCCGCTCGCGCAAGACCTCACCCGCACCCTCGACGGGCCGAGCGCCGCGCACCCGCTCGGCACCGACGACCTCGGGCGCGACGTGCTCTCGCGTCTGCTCTACGGGGGCGGCACCACGCTCGTGGGGGTGCTGCAGGCGATCGTCGTCTTCCTGACCCTCGGCACGACCCTCGGTCTCGCCGCCGGGATGTCCCGCGGCATCCTCGACACGATCATCGTGCGTGCGGCCGAGGTGCTGTTGAGCGTGCCGGCGTTCATCATCCTGCTCGTCACCCTGTCGATCTCGCCCGGCAACATGACCCTCGCGATGACGACGATCGGCGTGCTGACGAGCCCGCTCCTGCTGCGTGTTGTGCGCGGCACGACGAAGTCGGTGCGCGAGGAGCTCTTCGTGCGCAGCGCCCGCGCGATGGGGCTGACCGAGGCGCAGATCACGGTGCGGCACGTGCTGCCTCGGCTCGCGGGCCCGATCATCGTGCAGGTCACCATCTTCTCCGGGGCCGCGATCATGACCGAGACGGGCCTCGGCTACCTCGGGTTCGGGGTGCGGCTGCCCGACCCGAGCTGGGGCAACATGGTGCAGACGGCGAGCGAGAACATCTCGCGCGCCCCGTGGCTTCTCGTGCCGACCGGCGGCGTCATCATCGTGACGATCCTCACCCTCATGCTGCTCGGCGACAGTGTGCGCGACGCGGTCGCCGACCGGTGGAGCGGCACGAGCCGTCGTCGGGTGCGCCGCGCCCCGGTCGGCGAGGCGCTCGCCGCGGGCGCGACCGCCTCGGAGGCGCTGCTGAGCGTGCGCGACCTCGAGATCGTGCTCGACACCCCGAACGGCGCGGTGCCGATCGTGCACGACGTGTCGTTCGACCTGCACGGCGGTGAGACGCTGTGTCTCGTCGGCGAGTCGGGGTCGGGCAAGTCGGTCACGGCGCTCGCCCTGCTCGGGCTCACGCGCGGACTTCGCGTCGCCGGGGGGCGGATCGCGATCGACGGGGTCGACCTCGGTTCGCGCTCGGCCGAACAGTTGCGCCAGTTGCGGGCGCAGAGTTTCGGCTACATCACGCAAGACCCGCAGCCGTCGCTCGACCCGTCGATGCGGGTCGGCGATCTGCTGGCCCAGCTGGTGCGGCTGCACCAGGGGGTGCCCCGGGCGGCGTCGCAGCGCATCGCGATCGAGCTGCTCGAGCGCGTGCAGATTCCGGATGCCCCGGCGGTCGCCCGCCGCTATCCGCACCAGTTGTCGGGCGGGATGGCGCAACGGGTCGTGATCGCGGCGGCGCTCAGTGCGCGCCCGAAGGTGCTCGTCGCCGACGAACCGACGACGGCGCTCGACGTCACCGTGCAGGCGGAGATCCTCGCGCTGCTGCACGCGCTGTGCGAGGCCGACGACTCGATGGCCCTGCTGCTCATCACGCACGACTGGGGGGTGGTCGCCGACATCGCCGACCGGGTCATCGTGATGCGCGACGGAACGCTCGTCGAGGAGGGCGCGGTCGGGGAGATCTTCACCCGACCCGCTCACGACCACACGCGGGCGATGCTGAGCGCCGACCCCGCTCGGCTGCCCGTGCATCCCGAGCGGCCGGCGACGTCGGCCCTGTTGACGGTGCGCGACCTTCAGATCGACTACGCGGGTCGGGATGCCGCGGGGCGCCCGGTGCGCACGACCGCGGTCGCCGGGATCGACCTCGACCTGCAGCGCGGTCGCACCCTCGGCCTCATCGGCGAGTCGGGGTCGGGCAAGTCGAGTGTCGGCAATGCGATCGTCGGGCTCGTCGACGCGTCCGGGGGCAGCATCCGGCTCGACGGGGAGGAGCTCGTCGGGGTGACCCGGGCTCGCCGTCGCGAGCTCGCGCGTCGCGTGCAGATCGTCTTCCAGGACCCGTACGGCTCGCTCAATCCGGTGCGCACGGTCGGGTCGATCCTCGCGGAGCCGCTCGTCGCGACCCACCGCATGGGGCGCCGCGCGGCCGAGAGCGCCGTGCGCACCGCGCTCGACCGGGTCGGGTTGCCGGCGAGTGCGGCGGGTCGGTATCCGTCGCAGTTCTCGGGCGGTCAACGTCAGCGCATCGCGATCGCGCGCGCGATCGTGGTCGAGCCGGAGCTGATCGTGTGCGACGAACCGGTGAGCGCGCTCGACCTCACCATCCAGTCGCAGGTGCTCGAGCTGCTCGCGGAGTTGCAGGACGACCTCGGCGTCGCGTACCTGTTCATCTCGCACGATCTCTCGGTGGTGCGCAGCTTCTGCGACGAGGTCGCCGTCATGCACCGCGGGCGCATCGTGGAGCGCGGTGCGATCGAGCAGGTCGTGGAGCGGCCGCAGCATCCGTACACGTCGTCGCTGCTCGACGCGGCGCCGGTGCCCGACCCGGCCGTGCAGCACGGGCGTTCGCGTCTCGTGCAGAGGTTCATGTGAACAGTCCGGTGACGATCCACGATGTCGCGCGCGCGGCGCAGGTGTCGATCTCGACGGTGTCGAACGCGATGAACCGGCCGGGCCGGGTCGCGGCCGACACCCGGTCGCGCGTGTTCGAGGCCGCCGACCGGTTGGGCTATGTGCCGCACGCGATCGCGGCGCACCGGGCGCGTACGGCGCGGGAGCGCATCGGCATCATCGCGCCGTTCGTGAGCCACTCGTCGTACGCGAGTCGCATCCAGGGCATTCTGCCGGTGCTCAGTGCCGACCATCTGGAGGCGCTGCTCTTCGATCATCCGTCGGCGAGCCGGTCGCCGTCGCCGCGGCTGGCGACGCTGCCGTTCTCGGGCAACCTCGACGGGTTGGTGATCATGGGCGTTCCGATGGACACGGGCCTCGCGGAGCGGCTGCTCAGCCGACGCGTGCCGACGGTGCTGGTCGATTCGCGGCATCCGCAGTTCACGTCGGTCGTTCTCGACGAGGACCACGGTGCGGCGACGGCGGCCCGGCATCTCGTCGGCCAAGGCTTCACGCGTTTCGTCTACGTCACCGAGGGGCAGCTCTCGAACGAGTTCATCTCGCAGGGCAAGCGCCGGCTGGCCGGCTTTCTGAAGGCGCTCGCCGACCTCGGGGTCGGTGAGGATCGGGTGCATCGCATCACCGCGCGCGCCGGCGACTCGAACGCGGGTCGGCTCGCGGCGGACGCGATTCTGTCGCTCGCGGAGAAGGATCGGGTGGGGGTGCTGGCGGGGCACGACATTCTCGCGGCGGGGATGCTCGCCGGCTTCCGCAGTCGGCACGTCGATGTGCCGGGACGGGTGGGCGTCATGGGCTGGGATGGCGGGGAGCTCGTCGAGGCGCTCGGTCTCACGACGATGCGCCAACCGCTCGCGGAGTCGGGGCGCGTGGGTGCCGAGCGGCTCATCTCGCACATGCGCGATGCCACCGCGCCGGTGGAACGGATCGTGCTCATGCCGACGCTCGTGACGGGGATCACGACGTGACGGTGT